>Ga0065723_100228_pt1 | contig 15886 bp, 10 predicted proteins | sample TheenrcuSG05Z960_FD_59110 | JGI IMG/M metagenome (GOLD analysis project Ga0065723, IMG submission 59110) | Thermophilic enrichment culture from UC Davis - Sample SG0.5Z960 | ecosystem: Engineered > Solid waste > Grass > Composting > Bioreactor | place: USA: University of California, Davis
CGCCCGCTACCAGCGCGGCCGCTTCCTGTATCAACTGGAGCCCGACGACATCTACGAAACGCGCGCGCTCGTCTACGTCGAACGCGACATCCGCACCTACCAGCTCCGGGGCAAACATGCCCTCGGCGACGGACGCCAGCCCGCCACGCTGAGCTGGGACTTTTCCACGACCGGCACCTGGCAGGACGAACCCGACCGCCGCTTTTTCACGAACCATTATCGCCTGCGCACCGGTAGCGATGGCACCGTCGACACGCTCTACACGATCCGCGCCACCACGCCCCCNCAGCGCTACTTCCGNTATCTGGAAGAATCGAATCAAGTAGGCAATCTGGCCCTGGAAGCACCCCTCACGGCCAACCTGCGCCTCAAAGTGGGCGGTTATCTGGAGCACAAGACGCGCACCTATCGCGAGCGCAAATTCGTGCTGCGCCAGCAGCGGGGCAATCGCTACGACGGCGACCCCGAGGCCTACTTCGCGCCCGAAAATCTGGGCATCGTTCAGGAGCGCGATCTGAACGGCGACGGCACGCCCGACCTGTTCACCTTCGGCCTGTATCTGCAGGAAGACACGCAGCCTTCTTCCAACTACGACGGCACGCAGGACATCCGGGCCGGCTTTGCCATGATCGACTGGTCGCCGCTGCGCCGGCTGCGCGTGATCACGGGCCTGCGCTACGAAACCACCGACATGGAAGTGGTCAGCCAGGACACCACCAAAGACGTGGGGCGGCTTCGGAACGGCGACTGGCTTCCGGCGGCTACGCTCATCTACCGGCTGGCCGACGACATGAACCTGCGGCTGGCCTACGGCCGCACGCTGGCCCGTCCGGTCTTCCGCGAACTGGCCCCCTACTCGACCTTCGAGTACGTGGGCGGCTACCTGCTCACCGGCAACCCCGCGTTGCGCCGCACGCTCGTGGACAACTTCGACCTGCGCTGGGAATGGTTCGTGCGTCCNGGCGAATTGCTNGCCGCCAGCCTGTTTTTCAAGTACTTCGACGATCCGATCGAAGTCGTCTATCAGCCCTTTGCGCCCAACGACAGCCCCGAGGTGCAGTATCGCAACGTCGAAGATGCCACGCTCTACGGGCTGGAGCTGGAGCTGCGCAAGCGGCTGGACTTTCTGGGCGGCGCCCTGCGGTATTTCGAAGTGGGCGGCAACGCGACGTTCATCCATTCGACCGTGCGCGTGCCGGCCGAAGAGCTGCAATCGATCCGGGAGCTACGACCCGACGCACCGGCCACGCGCTCACTGCAGGGNCAGTCGCCCTACCTCATCAACGCCGACCTGAGCTACGTGCACGAACAGCGCGGCACGACGGTCAGCCTCTACTACAACGTGTTCGGTCCCCGGCTGAAGGAAGTCGGACTCGGCGGCACGCCCGATACCTACGAGCGCCCGCGCCACACGCTGGACCTGAACATGAGCCAGCGGCTGATGACGAATCTGTCGCTCAAGCTNTCGGCGAAAAACCTGTTGAACGCCCGCTACCGCGTTTCCCACAGCTACAGAGGGCGGGAGTACGTGACGCGCGACTACGGCAGCGGGCGATCGTTCTCCATCGGACTCAGCTACCAGTATTGAAAACAACCCCTGCACATAGCGAAGCGGCGGCCCTCGGGTCGCCGCTTCGCATAAGGAACCACCGTTAACAAACCATAAACCCAGCGTAATCCTGCCATGAACAAACGCCTTACCACCCTGCTGCTCCTGCTGGCGTGGCCGCTGCTGGGCCGCGCCCAGAACGTGGTGACCGTGACGGACGCCGACATCGGTCCGGGCGATCAGGTCACCTGGACCAGCGACAACGTCTACGTCCTCGACGGCTTCGTCTTCGTCGAAGAAGGCGCCACGCTCACCATCGAGCCCGGCACCGTCATCAAAGGCAAACCCGGCACCGGCGAAAACGCCTCTGCGCTCATCATTGCACGCGGGGCCAAAATCTACGCCGAGGGGACGCCCGACCGCCCCATCATCTTCACGGCCGAAGCCGATCCGCTCGACGGCAGCTTCGACGCCTCCATCCGCGGCCAGTGGGGCGGTCTGATCATCCTCGGGCGCGCCCGCACCAACCTCGCCAACGGCGAAGCCAACATCGAAGGCATTCCCTCTACCGAAACGCGCGCCCGCTACGGCTGCGTCCCGAACAACACCACCCCCACCACCGTCGATGACTGCGACGACAACGACAACTCCGGCGTGCTCCGCTACGTCTCGATCCGGCACGGCGGCTCCAACATCGGCGCCGACAACGAAATCAACGGCCTCACGCTCGGCGCCGTCGGCAGCNGCACGACGATCGAGTACGTGGAGGTCTTCGCCAACGAAGACGACGGCTTCGAATTCTTCGGCGGCACCGTCAACACCCGCTACCTCGTGGCCGCCTTCTGCGGCGACGACGCCTTCGACTACGACGAGGGCTTCCGCGGCAAAGGCCAGTTCTGGTTTGCCATCATGCCCCCTGATGTGGGGAACCGCGCCGGCGAACATGACGGCGGCCGCGATCCCGAAGACGGCCAGCCCTACGCCATCCCCGTCATCTACAACGTGACCTACATCGGCTCGGGCGCCGCTTCCGGCAACGCCGATAACAACACGTTCGTCTTCCGCGACAACGCCGGCGGCAAGTACTTCAACTCCATCTTCACCGACTTTGGCAACATCGGCGTTCAGGTGGAAGACGTCGAGGGCGTCGACGTAGACAGCCGCCAGCGGCTGGAGCAGGGCGATCTGGTGCTGGCCCACAACATCTGGTGGGGCTTCGGGGCCGGCAACGAGCTGGCCGACTTTGCGCCCCAGGATTTCGTGCAGCAGCACCTGCAGGCCAACAACAACTTCGTCGAAGACCCCATGCTGCGCGGCATCAGCCGCGAGGCGGACGGTGGTCTGGATCCGCGGCCGGCCCCGAACTCCCCGGCGCTGACGCGTCCGCGCGCACCCTATCCCGAAAACGACGACTTCTTCACGCCGGTGGACTACATCGGCGCCTTCGGACCGGACGAGCTCTGGATCAAGGGCTGGACCAAACTCGCCGAACTCGGCATTCTGACGGCGCTGGAGCATGACGCCCGGACGATCCCGGCCGCCGTGGCCCTGCAGACCGGCTATCCGAACCCGTTCCGGTCCACCACGACGCTCACGTTCGCGCTGGACCGGACGCAACGGGTGCGGCTGGCCGTCTACGACCTGCTCGGCCGCGAAGTGGCCCGACTGGTCGAAGGCGTCCGCCCGGCCGGCACCTACCGGTTTACCTTCGACGGCGCCCACCTGGCGGCCGGCACCTATCTGGTCCGCCTCGAAACCGAATCGGGCGTGCAGGTCCGTACGCTGACGCGCCTGCCCTGACGCAGCAAGCCTGCACAGCGGAGGGGAGCAGATTTTCTGCTCCCCTTTTCTTTTTGAAAGACAACGGTTTGCTAACCCAGCGCTAATCGTTCGCTAACGGGCAATCTGTAAACTCCGGATGGATGCTGAGCTTCCGTCCGCCGGCCATGCGCACCGTCAACTACTTCCGCACGATCTGGATTTCCGACGTCCATCTGGGCACGCGGGCCAGCCGCGCCGACTTTCTCTACGACTTTCTGCGCCACAACGAAGCCGACTACCTCTACCTGGTGGGCGACATCTTCGACGGCTGGGCGCTGCAGCGCAACTGGTACTGGGATCCCTTCCACAACGGCGTACTCCAGCAGATCCTGCGCAAGGCCCGCAAGGGCACGCACGTCGTCTACATTCCGGGCAACCACGACGAATTTGCCCGCCAGTACTACGGGCTGAAGCTCGACGAGATCGTAGTGCGGCCGAGCGCCCTGCATACGACCGTGGACGGCCGCCAGCTCCTGGTACTGCACGGCGACGAGTTCGACGGCATCATTCGCTACGCGCCCTGGCTGTCGCGCCTCGGAGCCCGCGCCTACGAGCTGGTGCTCGTGCTCAACCGCTGGTACAACCACGTGCGCCGGCGGCTGGGCCTTTCGTACTGGTCGCTCTCGGCCTACCTGAAGTACCGCACCAAACGGGCGGTCCAGTACATCGCCGACTTCGAGCGGGCAGTGGTGGCCAAGGCCCGCAAACACGACGTCGAGGGCGTCGTCTGCGGCCACATTCACCACGCCGAGCTGCGCGAAATCGGCGGCATTCTTTACGCCAACACGGGCGACTGGGTGGAAAGCTGCACGGCCCTGGTGGAGCATTTCGACGGACGACTGGAAATCCTGCACTGGACGCCCGCCGAGGTGTTTCTGAACCCGTCCGGCGACGGCCGGCTCCCGGACGAACTCCCGGCCCTGAGCGTGCCTGTCCGGCCATGACGGACCGTCCACTCCGGGTGCTGTTCGTGGTGCAGGGCGAAGGACGCGGTCACCTGACCCAGGCGCTGACGTTGCGTCGCTGGTTGACCGAGGCCGGCCACGAAGTGGCGGCCGTGCTGGTAGGACGAAGCCAGGAACGCCGGCTGCCCGCGTTCTTTCTGGAAAAAATCCAGGCGCCCGTCCACGAATTTGCCTCGCCCAACTTCGCCTTCGATCGACGCTTCCGGGGCATTCGGCCCGGCCGCACCCTTGCTCGCAACCTGCTGCACCTTCCGGAATTTCAGCGAAGCCTGCACCGACTGCACGAAGCCGTTCAGGACGTGGCGCCCGATCTCGTCGTCAATTTCTACGAAGTGCTGATCGGCCTGCTCTATCGCCGGGCAAAGCTTCAACCGCCGCTGGTCTGCATCGCCCACCAGTATTTTTTCCTGCATCCGGACTATCCCTTTCCGCCGGGCTTCCCGCTACAGCGCCGGCTGGTCCGGCTGTTCACGCGGCTGACGGCCCCACCGGGTGCCCGCAAGCTGGCACTGTCGTTCTACGAAGCACCCGATCTGCCCGAACGCCAGCTCTCCGTCGTGCCGCCGCTGCTGCGCCCCGAGCTGTTCCAGCTTCCGCTGGACCAGACCGAAAACTTCCTGCTGGTCTATCTGCTCAACCGGGGCTACGCCGACGACCTGATCCGCTGGCACACCCGCCATCCCGAAATCGGCCTGCACGTCTTCTGGGACAATACGGAGCGGCCCGACGGCTGGTCGCCCCATCCCGGACTGGTTTTCCACCACCTGAACGACCGACTTTTTCTGGAAAAAATGGCCCGCTGTCGCGGCGTGGTCACGACGGCCGGCTTTGAGACCGTGGCCGAGGCGCTCTACCTGGGCAAACCTGTGTTGATGGTGCCCGTCGAAGGCCACTTCGAGCAGCGCTGCAACGCACACGACGCCGAGCGCTTCGGCGCGGGCATCTGGAGTCCCCGCTTCGAACTGGACCGACTGCTGGCGTTTCTTCCGCACTACCGGAGTCCTTCAGCCGCCTTTCGTCGCTGGGTGGCACAGGCCCCTATGAAAATTCTTCCCCACCTGACGGCCTCCACCCTGCGGCCGGTTGCGTAAGGCGGAGCCCGCCGGTATCTTTGGCGTTGCGTACCTGCATCGAACGCGACGCACGCCATGCGCAAGTACCGGTGGGTTCGCCGCCCCCTGCCCGATCCGAACGCCGTGGCCACGCTGATGGCGACGGCGCGCTACCTGCCCGAGCCGCTGGCCCGCGTGCTGGTGGCACGGGGCATTACGACGGTGGAAGCGGCACGTGCCTTTTTCCGGCCGGCGCTCGATCAGCTCCACGATCCTTTTCTGATGGCCGACATGGAGGCGGCCGCCCGGCGCCTGGCGCGTGCCATCGAAGACCGCGAGCAGGTGCTCGTCTATGGCGATTACGACGTGGACGGCACGACGGCCACGGCGCTCATGACCTCGTTCCTGAAGGAGCGTGGCGTGCCCGTCCGTTACTTCGTCCCCGACCGTTTCCGACACGGCTACGGCCTCACGCAAAAGGCGCTCGAAGAAGCGCTGGAAGCCGGCACCCGGCTGCTCATCGCCCTGGACTGCGGCATCACGGCCGCCGAAGAGGCGGCCTACGCCCGGGCGCGCGGCGTCGATCTGATCATCTGCGACCACCACACGGCCGGCGCCACATTGCCCGAAGCGGTGGCCGTGCTCGATCCCAAGCGGCCCGATTGTCCCTACCCCTTCCCCGAGCTTTCGGGCTGCGCGGTGGCCTTCAAGCTGGTGCAGGCTACGCTCCAGGTGCTGGGCGAGTCGCCCGAGGCGGCCTACCGGTACCTCGATCTGGTGGCGCTCTCGACGGCGGCCGACATCGTGCCGCTGACCGGCGAAAACCGCATCCTCATGGCCGAAGGGCTGCGCCACCTGCGCCGGAGCACGCGACCGGGCCTGCAGCAGTTGGCCGCCCGCGCCCGTTATCCTCTGGAAATGCTCACCATGCACGGGATCGTGTTCGGGCTGGCGCCCCGCATCAATGCGGCTGGACGCCTGGGCGACGCCAACCGAGCTGTGGCACTCCTGCTGGCCGAAGACACCGCCACGGCCGACGCACTGGCCGCCGAGCTGGACGCGGCCAACCGCGAGCGCCAGCAGCTCGACCGCCGGACGCTCGAAGAAGCCATTGTCCAGGCCGAACGCCAGATCACGGCCCGCGACGACCGTCACGCGCTCGTGCTCTACCACCCCGACTGGCATCTGGGCGTCATCGGGATCGTGGCCAGCCGCATCGTCGAGCGCTTCTACCGCCCCACCATCCTGCTCTGTGCCGTCGATTCCATCCTCAAAGGCTCGGCCCGATCCATTGCCGGGATCAACATCTACGAGGCACTGCGCGACTGTGAGGACCTGCTGCTGCAGTTCGGCGGCCATACCTACGCGGCCGGTCTGGCGCTGGAAGAAGCCCGACTCGAAGCCTTCCGCGAGCGCTTCAACGAGGCGGTAGGCGCCCGGATGACGCCCGAGCTGCTCGTCCCCCGCCTGGAGATCGACGCACTGCTCGACCTGCACACGCTCGACGAGCGTTTCTGGCGCCTGCTGCAGCGCTTCGGGCCGCACGGCCCCGAAAACGAAGAGCCCCTGTTCATGGCCCGCGATCTGGAGGTGGTGGGCGAACCCCAACAGGTGGGCGACGACGGCAAGCATCTGAAGTTCTACGTGCGCCAGCGGGCCCATCCCGACGACCCTCCCTGCGAGGTGATCGGCTTCGGGCTGGGGCGCCTGCTCCCGGCCGTGCAGCACAGCCGCCGCACCGGTCAACCGCTTGCCCTGGCTTTCACGCTTCAGGAAAACACCTGGCAGGGGCAGACACGCATCCAGCTCCGGCTGCGCGACCTGAAGCTGCAACGCGTCGAGACCCCCGTCGGGCAATAAAATTTCTTGAAGAGGAAACCCCGCAGACGTCGGGCGTTGCATTTCTGCGTGCGGACATTTAGACTATGTCTAAGCTGAAGCCATCGGCCGGAGGTAGGAAGCCATGCGGAGTGATGCGGCCCCGTTGACCTGTTTCCAGAAAGGACAGTACGTGCAGATCGAGTGGCTGGCCCTCGACGAGGAGCAGGCCCAACGGCTGCGAGAACTGGGCGTGCGCGAGGGCTGCCGGGCTTGCGTGATGCTCAACGCCGACAAGTGCATTCTGGGGCTGGGTGCCTGTCGGCTGGCGCTCCAGCGCGAAGTGGCCATGCGGCTGTTTGCCGTGCCCGCCTGAACGATGACGACGCTGCGCGATCTCCGGCCGGGCGAGCGGGGCCGCGTGACAGGCTACGTCAGCGATCAGCTGCCGCCGCGCATCTTCGAAATGGGCCTGCTGCCCGGCACCGAAGTCGAGCTGGTCCGGCTGGCTCCCCTGGGTGATCCCATCGACCTGAAAGTCCGTGGCTTCCACCTCTCCATTCGCAAGCACGAAGCCGAGCTGATTCTGGTGGAGCGGTTATGAGCGGAAGCTGCCACGAACCGGCTGTTGCCGTCGAAGCGCCCCGGGCGCCGGCCNTTGCCCACCGCATCGCACTGGCCGGCAACCCGAATGTGGGNAANACCACGCTCTTCAACCTGCTGACCGGGTTGCNCCAGAAGGTGGCCAACTATCCGGGCGTGACGGTCGAGCGCAAAAGCGGCCGGCTGGTCGGGCACGANAGCATCGAAGTCGTCGATCTGCCCGGCACCTACAGCCTGAATCCCCGCTCCATCGACGAGCGCGTCGCCTACGAGGTGCTGGTCGGGCGCATGCGGGGCGAGCCGGCGCCCGACGTGGTCGTGTGTGTGGTGGATGCCACGAACCTGGAGCGCAACCTCTACCTGGTTTCCCAGATCATGGATCTGGGCCTGCCGGTCGTGGTGGCGCTCAACATGATGGACGCGCTGGCCGAAAACGGCCTGGAGCTGGACGTCGAGGGGCTGGCGCGGCGGCTGGGCGTACCGGTGGTGCCCATGGTGGCCCGCAAAGGTCAGGGTGTTGATCGCCTGAAGGAACTCCTGCTGCGTGGCGTGCCGCCGCCCCCGGCCGAGCGACGCTGGACGCTCATGCCGGCCGTGGCCTCCGTCGTGGAAGAGCTGGCGCGGCGGCTGGGCGAGGAGGCCCCGGACGTGCCCGAGCGCCAGCGTTTCTTCGAGGCGCTCAGCGCGCTGACCAGCGATACGCTGCTCGAGGCCTGGAAGCAGCGCGCGCCGCGCTTCTACGAGGCCGTGCGGGAAGCCCGCCGGGACCTGGAGGCCCGCAAGGTGCCCTACCGTCAGGCCGAGATGATCGGCCGCTATGGCTGGCTGAGCCCGCTCGTGGCCGAGGTGCTGCGCAAGCGTCCGGATGCCCGGGAGCGTACGCTTTCGGACCGCATCGACGCCGTGCTCACGCACCGCGTGGCCGGTCCGCTGATCTTCTTCGTACTGCTGCTGCTCATCTTTCAGGCCATCTTTTCCTGGGCCGTGCCGTTCATGGACGCCATCGAGGCGGCCGTGGCCTGGACCGGCGAGCAGGTGCGTGCCGTCATGCCCGACGGCTTTCTGGAAGACCTGATCGTCGACGGCGCCATCACGGGCGTGGGCAACGTGCTCGTCTTCCTGCCCCAGATCCTGCTGCTGTTCTTCTTCCTGGGAATCATGGAAGACACCGGCTACATGGCGCGCACGGCGTTCATCATGGACCGCCTCATGCGCAGGCTGGGACTGAGCGGCGCCTCGGTGGTACCGCTGCTGAGCGGCTATGCGTGCGCCGTGCCCGCCATCATGGCCGCGCGCACGCTCGACAACGAGCGCGACCGGATCATCACGATCATGGTCACGCCGCTGATGAGCTGCTCGGCCCGCCTGCCCGTCTACACGCTGTTCATCGCGGCCTTCATCCCGAACATCCCGGTGCTCGGCCCGCTCAACACCCAGGGGCTGGCGATGTTCAGCCTCTATCTGCTGGGCACGGCCATGGCTTTCGTGGCGGCCTGGGTGCTCAAGACCTTCGTTTTCAAGGGGGAGAGCGCCTACTTCGTCATGGAGCTGCCGCCCTACCGGGCGCCCCAGTTCAAGCAGATCGTCTATCGCATGATCGACCGGGCCAAGGCGTTCGTCACGCGGGCGGGGAAGATCATCTTCGGGCTGAGCATCGTGATCTGGTTTCTGGCGAGCTTTCCGCGGGCCGAGCTGGATCCGGAGCTGGCGGCCGCGCGCCAGGCGCTGGAGACCTGGTACGCGCACGCCCGCGACAGCCTGGAAGCCGTCGTTGCGCCGGTCGCGGCCTTCGAGGAACTGGAGGCTACCTATGAAGCGCGCCTGGCCCCGATCACCGACGCCGAAGCCGCCCGCCAGATCAGCCAGAGCTTCATCGGACGCCTGGGCCATGCGCTGGAGCCGCTCATGCGGCCGCTGGGCTTCGACTGGAAGATCACGGCCGGGATTATCTCCTCCTTCCCGGCCCGTGAGGTGATCGTGGGCACCATGGCCACCATCTACGGCGTGGCGCATGCCGGTGAGGACGAAGTCATCCTGCGTCAGGCGCTGCGGGCCGACCCGGCCTTTTCGCCGCTGGTAGCCGTCAGCCTGATGGTCTTCTACGTGTTCGCCCTCCAGTGCATGAGCACGCTGGCCGTGGCACGGCGCGAGCTGGGCACCTGGAAATGGCCGGCCGTCATGTGGCTGTACATGTTCGCGCTGGCCTACCTGTTCTCGCTGCTCGTCTACCAGGGCGGCCGCCTGCTGGGACTGGCCTGAGCCTTCCGCGAATTCCCGGCGGAATTGCCCATCGCTTACGTCGGGTTCGTATCTTTTTCCGCGTCTGCTCAGGGATTCAGCCCTCGACCACCCATGCATACCGCGATGCGTCGCGTCGGAAAGATCGCACTGCTTTCTCTGATGCTGGCCTGGACCGCGTTTGCCCAGGACGGCAACGAGCCGATCACGGTCACCGACCTGCTGCGCATTCGCCAGCTCGAAAGTCCGACGGTCTCGCCCGATGGCCGCTGGCTCGCCTACATCGTGCGCCAGATCGACACCGTCGAGACCGAGCCCGACGTGCGCTATGCCTACCGCACGCACCTGTATCTGGTGCCCACCGACGGGAGCACGCCGCCCCGTGCCTATACGCATGGCGACCGGGCGGCCAGTCAGCCCGCCTGGCATCCGGAAAGCGATCGGATCGCCTTCGTGCGGCCGGTCGGCGGTAAGCCCCAGCTCTTCGTGATTTCCCTCTTCGGCGGTGAGGCCGAGCAGCTCACCGACTTTCGCCACGGCGCGAGCCGGCCCCGCTGGAGTCCGGACGGCTCGCTGCTGCTCTTTACCGCCACGCTCTCCGAAAAGGACGTGCGCCGCGCCGAGGGCACGCCGCCCTGGCCCGATGAACGACCGGCTCGCACGGCGGCCGACACGGCCGGCGCCCGCCCGAACCCCGACGGCTCCCTCGCCGAAATCCGCGCCTGGCTGGCCCGCAACGAAGCCGACGGCAACCCGCGCGTCTTCCACCGGCTCGACTTTCAGGGCGAGCAGTCGCTCCAGCCTCAGCTGCGTTTTCAGCACCTGTACGTCGTCGAACCCCGTCCCGGCGCGAAGCCCCGGGCGCTGACGCATGGCTTCTTCTCGTTCTCCGGCGCCGAATGGCTGCCGCACGGCCGCCAGATCGTAGCCGCTGCGCTGCTCGACTCCACCCGTCACCCGGACCGCGCCCGCGGCAGCGACCTCTACCTGATCGACGTCGATACCACCCGCATCAACCTGTTGCTCCATATCGACGGCTACGCACTCTTTGCACCCACGCCGTCGCCCGATGGCCAGTGGATCGCCTTTCTGGCCGTGCCGCTGGCCGACTCGGGCTACGCTCAGACCGAGATCGGTCTGTTTCGCCTCGACGGACGTCGCCCGCCCGAGCTGCTCACGCTGCACTTCGACCGCTCGGCGGGCAACCTGAAATGGGCGCCCGACATGCGCTACCTGTACTTCGTGGCGCCTTCGAACGGCGGCTTCCCGCTCTACCGCATTCCATTTTTCGACCTGCACCCGCCGCGCCCTGCCGAAGCAACGGCACCGGACACCACCGCCTCACGCGCCCGCTTCACCGCCGACGAGGTGGTGCGCCTGCGGCCGAAAATCGAGCGCCTGCTCGACTATGACCGCGGCGTGCGCGACTACGACCTGAGCGAGGCCACCGTCTACTACGTGCTCACCGAGCCGACGAATCCGTACGAACTTTACGCGTCCGACCTGGCCTTCAAGCGTCCCCGCCGTCTTACCGAGCACAACGCCTCGTGGCTGCGTACGAAGCGCCTGAGCCGGCCCGAGTCGTTCACGCTCAAGCGCGACACGCTGGAGATCCAGTACTGGGTGATGAAGCCGGCCTTCTTCGAAAAGGGCCGGCGCTACCCCTTGCTGCTGGAAATCCACGGCGGGCCGGCGGCCATGTGGGGTCCGGGTGAAGCCACCATGTGGCATGAATTCCAGTTCTTTGCGAGCAAGGGGTTTGCCGTCGTGTTCTCGAACCCGCGCGGCTCGGGTGGCTACGGCCGCGCCTTCCGACGGGCCAACTACCAGGACTGGGGCGACGGCCCGGCCGGCGACGTACTGGCCGTGGCGAGCGCGGCGGCCCGGCTTCCGTGGATCGACCCGGAGCGCCAGGTGGTGACCGGCGGCTCCTATGCGGGCTACCTGACGGCCTGGATCGTGGCGCACGACCATCGCTTCAAAGCGGCCGTGGCCCAGCGCGGCGTCTACGACCTGCAGACCTTCCTGGGCGAAGGGAACGCCTGGCGGCTCGTGCCCTGGCACTTCGGCGGCTACCCGTGGGATCAGGAAACACCCGCCCTGCTGCACGGCGACACGGTCTCGGTGCGCGACGTGATCCTGTACAACTCGCCGATCACCTGGGTGCACCGGATCCGCACGCCGCTGCTGATCATGCACAGCGACCGCGACCTGCGCACCGGCGTCATCCAGAGTGAAATGCTCTACAAAAGCCTGAAAATTCTGGGCCGGCCCGTCGAGTACGTGCGCTATCCGGACGAAGGGCACGAGCTGTCGCGCTCGGGCGACCCGAAGCGCCGCATGGACCGCATCCTGCGTATCTACGAGTTTTTCATGCGCTATCTGCCGGCCGAAACGCCTCCGGCTTCGGAATGAGCGGCCGCCTCGCCCCGGAACTGCACCGCCTGCGGCGGGCGCTGCAACGGCTCGACCGCCAGGTCGTTGTGGTCCTGCTGACCGCGCCGCTGCTCGCCTACCTGCAGCTGCTCGTCGGCCGCCGCTCGTTTTACCTCGACACGCTGGCGCCGGCGCTGGCACTTCCGGCCACGCCACTGGCCGCCTGGACGTGGTGGACCGTCCTGCAGGGTGTGCTGGGCTTCGTCGTGCCTGTGGCGCTGCTCCGGCTGGGCTTCCGGCGCCGTGCCGCCGAGATCGGACTGGGCACAGGCGACCTGCGTTTTGGACTGTTCGTGCTGGCGCTCTACGTGCCCGTGGTGCTGGTCGGAACCTGGGTGCTTTCGGCCGATCCGGCCTTTCAGGCCATCAACCCGCGCCTGCGGGTCGCCGTCCACGACTGGAGCATGTTTCTGCTTTACGAATTGCTGTTTCTGGTGTACTGGATTGGCTGGGAGTACCTGTGGCGGGGCTTCATGCTGTTCGGCACGGCCCCGGCGCTGGGCCTCTATGCGATCTTCGTGCAGATGCTTCCGTTCGCCGCGCTGCACTTCAACAAGCCTGCGGCCGAGGCGCTGCTCTCGATCCCCGGCGGACTGCTGCTGGGTGCGCTCGTGTGGCGCTGCCGCTCGTTCTGGATCGCCGTGCCGATCCACTTCGTGCAGATGCTGGCGCTGGACTTCTGGTGCACGCTGCGCCTCCGCACCGGCCTCAACGGCCTCGACCCGGCTACCCTCTGGCACCTGCTGCAGCATGGTTTATAATCGCCAACTACCAATTGTACGAGGGGAGCAATAATGTCGCCCGCTGAATAAAAAAGGAGATATTCATCACCTAGTTTTATATCTTCCCATTTCTGATGAACCCCTAAATATTTTCACAAGTCTAACTACTTGTGTATGATGTGTTTGTTATTAATTAGCATAATCAACAACAGTCTTTATAGCATTTACAATTTTGTGCATTTTCATTATCTCTTTCTTTTCCAACAATTCACCTACAACTCTACCCACAAGCGGCTTACCAAGCCTCTTTAAGATCTCCGCTTGTCTTTTCCGCTTTACATTAGGAAGCAAATGTCCTTGAGTGATAACTTCCTCAGCAATTCCCTTTAGTAAATCTTGAATTTCTTGTTTCTTCTCTTTATACTTCCAGCGATGATCCGGGTGGATTGTAGCATTTATTTTATCCTTTATTTCATCCCACCAAGCCTTTCGCAGATTATCAGGTGTTAAATCAAGCGATAGGCTCTTTAGAGTTTGTTCTGACTTTCCGAGGCGGCTACGACATTCATTATAAATCCTTAAAAACTTCCGATCGGTGATTGCAGCAACAATCTCGTATTCAAAATCTTCGTCTAATACATAAACATCGTTAACACCCCAACCCTTGTATTCGCGTTCTACCTTCTGACGATTGCCATCTCCATCTGCCAAAATCACATGAGGAATACCAAACATTTCAAGAATACAATGATAAACATTAAAGTTTTGTTTCCCATTGACAAAGGCGACTGAAACCCCTGCTTTGTCCAGATCAAAACCTAACTTTTGTGCAAAAGAGGGAATTGCATATAACTCTGAAGCACCTTCAACCAATAGAACAGCTCGTGCAAAAAGCATATCGCTGCGATGCTCCTGAAGGTACCGTTGGACTTTTGTTTTGTCTTTTAAATTAAGAGAGGACAGATCAGGAGCCACAACTTTACGTCGGTTACCTATGCGTCTGATACTTATTACATTTTCTAACGGCACTTGGTTGACGAATTCACTGGAATGAGTTGTAAAAAGCACTTGATTGGATTTAGCTACGCTCTCAAGCGTTTTGATAAAAACTCGAGTCGCGTGAGGATGAAGATACAACTCTGGCTCCTCAATTGCAAAGATGAAATCTTTAGAACGATGACTTGCAATAATCTTATTCCATACGTGTAAGATAGAAACCACAAACGAACGTTGAAGTCCCATTCCATGTTCAGAGAAATCCAATTGTATTCCATCCTCAATATAGATTTTCCCTTTATTAAAGATGGTCAACAGATCAGGTACAGAAGATTCAATCTGAATTCGCACATTGGGACTTCCCGGTGTAATAGAACTGATACTTTCAGACAGCAATCTCTCAAGCTCCTCAATTTCACGCCAAGCAGTTGAATTTGGCGGCTCTTCTCGTCTAGATAATTGCTTCAACTGGTTCACAGTACACTGCAGTTTATAGATAATGGATCTATTGCGATTAACAGCCTCCCTTTCCAAAATAAATTTTATCAAATCAGAAAGAAGGTCACTCTTTTCAAAATTTATTTCATCACTAAGTTTGCTATACGCAGGTAAAAGCCGATAGTTTGGAAACAGATCACCAAGCCGTTTTTTATCATTTGTTCCTACTTTTCTATATTCATCCCCTCGACGAATAAAACTAACTCTAGAGGAACCCCATTGCCATACATAAGCTACCGTCAAATCATGTGTACCATCTCCATTATCAATGCAGTTTTCCTTATCCCAGTTATCAGAATTATCAATCTCCCCAGTAAAGGTAATCTCTATAATTACAGGATTATCTCTGTTTCCATCATTATACCAATTTTCAGGAAGCTTTGTCTTGTTGGAAAAAAATGAATCTAGTGCATAGAGAATACTAGATTTTCCACTATTATTCGGACCAATAATTGCATTCATAAAAGAAGGCTCTAAAGCGAAAGAGACTTGAAAAGCGTTTTCGGACCATACAATCTCAGCACTATTGTTTCGTTCAGTGTACTTAGCAGCAAAAGGAAAAGGTTTGAAACCGGAAATTCGCAAGGTTTTGACACGCATTATTGTTTTCTTCTTTAGTGAGTAGATTCAACACAAGATACCCTCTATATGATTATGCCACACTTTTGCGACTATGATTCATAAATCGTGCCCAAAATGCAACCTAAACCCTCAACCCAATCATATTCCGCATTTCCATCGCCTTTTAGAGGCCTTCACGACACCATTGCGCTCTATATTATTGAAACGGCGCTTATGCAGCATTATGCTTCGGATAGATCGGGCAACTCTGCACCCTAACTTCACGATATCTTAAATTATCTCATTATTCATAGATTGTCAAGTCCCATGACATCTCGTCAACGCCGCCTCAAAGAGATGAGCCCGCCGAATATGTTTTGGTGATTGCTTAATAGATTCCACCTTGTTAAATTTCCCGAGCCATCCATAAGGTGGGATCATGAAACTGAGTGAACTGGCCGCGCTGGCCGCCGACGAACACAAAGCCGAAGCTTTCCTCCAGAGCCGCGGCCTGCTGCAGCGCTTCACCCACTGCCCCTACTGCGGAAGCGAACACATTGGCCGCGTGCGGCGGCGCTTCTACAAATGCTATGCGTGTCGCCGCGAATGGAGCCCGCGCAAAGGCAG
>Ga0065723_101008_pt1 | contig 15721 bp, 10 predicted proteins | sample TheenrcuSG05Z960_FD_59110 | JGI IMG/M metagenome (GOLD analysis project Ga0065723, IMG submission 59110) | Thermophilic enrichment culture from UC Davis - Sample SG0.5Z960 | ecosystem: Engineered > Solid waste > Grass > Composting > Bioreactor | place: USA: University of California, Davis
CCGGGTGCCGCAAGTCCGGCTCGTCGACGAAAACGGCAAGCAGGTCGGCATCGTGCCGACCGAGGACGCATTGCGCTACGCGCGCGAGCGCTCGCTCGATCTCGTCGAGGTCGGCGATGCCGCTCGCGAGCAGCGACCCGTCGTCCATTCTCACGATATCGCGCACGTCTTCATCATATTCGTCGAAAATGTTGCCCACGATCTCCTCGAGCAGGTCCTCGACCGTGACAATGCCCGCCGTGCCCCCGTATTCGTCGATGACGATCGCCATGTGGACTTTGTTTTTCTGGAAATCGCGGAACACTTCGTCGATCGGCCGCTGCATCGGCACATGGAACGGCTTGCGGAGCAGTCTCTTCAGATCGAACGCGTCCTCGTCGCATTCCATGATGTGCATCGTCAGGTCCTTCACGTGCAGGATGCCCACGATATCATCCATATGCTCGCGATAGACGGGATAGCGCGTATATTTCTCGCGGTTGATCGTGTCGACGATTTCCTTCAGCGTCGCGCCGAGCGGGATGCCGACGACATAGAGGCGGTGGGTCATGATCTCGCCGACGGTCTTGTTGTCGAAGTCGAAAATGTTGTTGATCATCATTTTCTCCGTCTCGTCGATCGCGCCCCGCTCCTCGCCGACATCGACCATCATCCGGATCTCCTCCTCCGTCACCTCCTCGTCGTCCGCGTTCGGATCGACGCCGAACAGGCGCACGACCAGGTTCGTCGACCAGGTGAGCAGCCGCACGACCGGGTAGGTGACCGCGGACAGGGCCGCAAGCGGGCGGACGGCGAGCATCGCGATCGGCTCCGCCTTCTTCATCGCCAGCCGTTTCGGCACCAGCTCCCCGAACACGAGCGTGAAATAGGACAGCACCAGCGTGATGACGACCAGCGCGATCGTGTGCAGCACTTCCAGCGGAACCGGCGCGCCGTTTCTTGCGGCGAAGGCCGCCAGATCGTCCGCGAAGCTCTCGGCCGCGAAGGCGCTCGCGAGAAAGCCGGCCAGCGTGATCCCGATCTGGATCGTCGCGAGGAACCGGCTCGGTTCGCGCAGCAGGCCGGCGAGCAGCTTCGCTTTCTTGTTGCCGTCCTCCGCCATGGCGCGGATCCGGTTGTCGTTCAGCGAGATGAGCGCGATCTCGGAAGCGGCAAAGAAGGCGTTCAGCAGGATGAGCACGATGAGCACAATGACGGCCATGCGTTCACTTCCTTGTCCTGTTCCGGCGAAAGACTCATGCGTAGTATAGGGTTTGCGGCGGTGAAATATGTCCGTGCGGCAGACGGCCGCATCTCCGAGATATGCGAAAACCGCCGCCCCCGAAACGGAAGGGCGGCGATCTTGATTCAGTTCCGCAGCATGTCTCGTTCCAGCTCGTCGATTTCCGGGCGGAGCGCATCGGGCGCAAGGTCGCGCACGTGGCCCAGCATGGCGCGCATCATCACGCGGTTCGGCAGCAGTTTCGCCGCTTCTGCGGCCAGCAGGCCCAGCGCCTCGTCCAGCTCGCCGCGGTCCGCCCCGTCCGGGCAGACGGTCTCCAGCCGCTCGCGCAGATTGCGGATCGCCGTCTGCCAGGCCGCAGGTCCGGAGCCGTCCGCCATTCTCCGCATCAGCGCGTCCAGCTCCTCGGCCCGGACCAGCGGACGCTCGCCGCCCTTTGCGAGTCCGGCGGCGATGTCGTCCATCCGGGCGGCGAGATAGCGCGACAGCCGCTGCGGTTCGATCGGCTTGCCGCCGATCAGATGGAAGCCGATGACTTCCCCGAGCGCGCCTTGCATCATGAGCGCGATGTCGCAGGCGTAGGGCGCGGCGGGCTCGCCGTACATGTTCCGGATCGACCGCAGCAGCCATTCCGTCGTCTCGACCCGGATGCGCCGGACGAAACCGGGCAAGGCTTCGTGGATGCCGCTGCCGTGCTCGTGCCAGAGCCGCCGGATCCAATCTGCGTTGTCCGCGCCGACGGCGATCTGTTCCTCGAGCTGGCGGACGAACCGTTCGCGCGGCGTCAGGCCTTCATCCGCCTCCAGCTCCGCCATCCGCCGCCGCACCCGGTCGTAGACATCGGCGACGACGGCGAGCGCGAGCTCGTCCTTCGACCGGAAGTGGAGATAGATGGAGCCCTTCGCGATGCCGGCTTCCCCGGCGATCTCCCGCATCGACGCGGCGCGGTAGCCTTTGCGCGCGAACACGCGGCGGGCGGCGGCCACGATCAGGCTTTTCCGATCCGGCAATCAGATCCGCTCCTCGGCCGGCCCCCGGAATAGCGCGCGCCGGATGCGCATCAGCACTTCGTAGACCGCCGGAACGATGAACAGCGTGAGCAGCGTCGAGCTGGTCAGGCCGCCGATGACCGTCACCGCCATGCCCTTCGAAATGATTCCCGCGCCTTCGAGGCTGAACAGCATCGGCAGAAGGGCGCCGACCGTCGCGAGGGCGGTCATCAGAATCGGGCGCAGACGGGTCGCGGCCGCCTCGAGCAGCGCCTCCCGCGTCGGCAGGCCGTCCCGCTCCTTGTGGATGACGCGGTCGATCAGCACGATCGCGTTCGTGACGACGATGCCGACCAGCATGAGCAGGCCCATCATCGCCGAGACGTTCAGCGTCTCGCCGGTGAGCAGCAGGGCGAGGAACGCGCCGATCGCCGTGAACGGCAGCGAGAACAGGATCGCGAACGGCGCGAGCCCGCCGCCGAACGTGATGACGAGCACGAGGTAGACAATCGCGACCGCGGCGGCCATCGCCAGGCCGAGCTGATAGAACGTCTCGTTCATCTGCTCGACGACGCCGCCGAATTCCAGATCGACCGAACGCGGCAGATCCAGTTCCTCCAGCTTCTTCTTCAGTTCGGAAGTCGCCGCGCCGACGTCCTTCGTCGTGACTTCGGCCGTGATTTCCGTATACATGCGGCCGTCCAGCAGGTTGATCGTGTTCGGCGATTCGCCGCTCTCGACCGTCACGACATCCCGGATCGGCACCTCGAAGCCGAGCGGCGACGCGAGGGACACGCCGGTCAAGTCGTCGATCGTGTCGTAGCCCCGCGTCTCCGTCTGCACGTAGACGTTGTAGATTTCGCCGCCTTCCCCGACCGTCGTCAGTACGGGCCGCTCCCGCGCCGGCGCGAGCGCGAGCATGATGTTGGCGGTCGTCAGCCCGTAACGGCCGAGCTGCTCCTGGTTCGCCAGCAGCGTGTATTGATCGTAGGTCTCCTCGAGCCCCGTCTCGATGTCCTTGAAGTTCGGATCCTGTTCCATGACCGCCTTGATCTTCTCGGCCGCATCCTTCACTTCTTCATAGCTGTCGTCGAAGACATACATGCTGAAGCCGCCCGCGCCGAAGGAGCCGGACATGTCGAGCATGCCCCATTCGCCTTCGCCCGCAGCCTTCGCCTGCACGTCGGCCAGCACCTGCTCCTTGACTTCCTCGAAATTCTCGGTGTCGTCGTCGAACATCACATAGAACAGCGCGTCGCGGTCCGAGCCGAAGCCCATCATGCCGGCGTTCTCGCCACGGCTTCCGATGCCGAACGTCACGTCCGTCACATCCGCGCGGCTCATCAGGTATTCTTCCGCTTTCAGCGCCTTGTCGTACACATCGTCCTGCAGTTCGCCCGGAGCGGGCGAATAGGTAAGCATCGCGTATTTCTGCTCTTCTTCCGGCAGGAAGCTGGTGCCGACGAATTGGAAGAGGTAGACGCTGACGCCGAGCAGCGCCACCGCGATCGAGAACGTCACGATTTTGTGGCTGAGCGCCCGGCGAAGGCCGCCCTGATACGCCTTCGCCAGCCGGCCCGGGCCTTCGGTGTGCTTGCCCTCGGGCAGACCGCGCCTGAACAGCATGTGCGCCAGCATCGGCACGATCGTGATCGCGACGAGCAGCGACGCGAGGAGCGAGTACACCATCGTCAGCGCGAACGGCAGGAACAGCTCGCCCACCATCCCGCTGACGAGGCCGAGCGGCACGAACACCGCGATCGTCACGATCGTCGACGACATGATCGGGATGAACATTTCCTTCGTCGCCGAGAGGATGAGCGCCTTGCCCTTCAGTTGCTCGCCCTTCAGCGACATGCGGCGATAGATGTTCTCGATGACGACGATCGAGTCGTCCACGACCCGGCCGATCGCGACCGTCATTGCGCCCAGCGTCATCATGTTGAGCGTGATGTTGTTCAGCTTGAGCAGCAGAATGCCGATCAGGAGCGACAGCGGGATCGAGATGACCGCGATCAGCGTCGAGCGGACGTTGCGCAGGAACAACAGGATGATGATGATCGCGAAGATCGCCCCGAACAGCGCCTTCTCGAGCATCGTCGCGACCGATTGCTCGATCGGCTCGCCCATGTCGAGCATGGTGATGATGTCGATGCCTTCCCTGTCCGCCTTGAACGCGTCAAGCTCTTCCTTGACCAGGTTCACGACTTCGACCGTGTTCGCGTCGGGCGCCTTGATGATCTGCACGGCGATCGCTTCCTTGCCGTTCGTGCGCGAGATCGTCTCCGCCCGGCCGACGAGCTCGATGTCCGCGAGCTCCGAGAGCGGCACCGTCGGCAAGCCGCCGCTCATCAGCGCGGCGAGCATGTCGGCGCCGGCGGCGTCCGCGCCCGCGGCCGCATCCATGCCCTCCGTCGGGGCCATGCCGGGGACTCCGCCCATGCCGGCGGCACCGCCCATGCCGGCCGCGTCACCCATGCCGGCCGCGCCGCCTATGCCGGTGGCACCGCCCATCGCGCCGCCCATGCCGGCGGCATTGCCCGCTGCCGCTCCGCCGCCGGACGGAATGATCGGAATGGCCAGATTGCGCAGATCCTCCAACGAACGCACGCCGCCGTCCACGACGATATTTTTCTGCGTATCCTCCATTTCGAACAGGCCGAGCGGGGCCTTCAGCGCCGATCCCTTGATGATGCCCTCGACGGTGTCCTTGCCGAGGCCGTATTCCGCCAGCTTGTCTTCTTTCCAGGTCAGCACGACTTCGCGAATGTATTGACCGGTAATCTGGACGTCCGACACGCCTTCGAGCCCTTCGAGGGAAGGCCGCAGCTCTTCCTCGATGAGCGCCGTCAGTTCCTCGAGCGACAGCGTTTCGCTGTTGACGCTGAAGACCAGCACCGGTATGGCGTTGAACGAGATCCGGTTCAGCGCCGGCTCGGATGCGCCTTCCGGAAGCGAAACGCTGCCCACCGCTTCGCGGGCTTCCTCAAGCGCCTCGTCCATATCCTTCTCGTACTCGTACTGAATGAACACCGCCGAGAAGTTCTCCGCGGATCTGGACGTAATGGTGTCAATGCCGCCCAGGTTCCGCAGCCGCTGCTCGATCGGGCGCGTCACCCGTTCCGCGACTTCGTCCGGAGCCGCTCCCGGATAGACCGTCACCACCGAAATGACCGGCACGTTGATGTCCGGGATCGTCTCCTGCTTCATCGTGAGCCCGGCGTAGAGGCCGGCCGCCACGACGATGAACGTCATGATCCACAACGCGAACTTGTTGTTGAGGGAAAACCGGATAATGCCGTTCAACCAGTTCCACTCCTTTTCTATATGTACTGTCAAGTTACTGCCGACCGATGGTTCAGAACGGTTTTATTCTAGCTTAACTGGGCATGCAAATTCAAATCCGCTTCACCGATGACCGTTCGGTCAGAACCATGGTCGCGCGGTTCGGCTTGCGCCCGGTTCAGATCCATCTTTTTCATACGTTTAAACCCGGCTTTCGGGAGCCAAAAACTGCGACAGAACGATCCGCTAAAAATAAGAAATAGATATGCGGGGCCCGAAACGCAAATACCATGCAAATCGGGCGCGGGGCCTGCCGCTCGCCCCGCTCGAATGCGGCTGTTAGCGGTCTGCGGGACCGTTAACAGCCGGCCGGACTGGGCCGGGCGGCGCGATAACGGTCTGCCGAACCGTTAAGTGCGTGTCCCGCGGATCTCGCCCCGCTCGAATGCGGCTGTTAGCGGTCTGCGGCAGACTAACTTCGGTTGATCCGTACGCAAGCAAAGGGGCGAAGCCGCAAATCCGGCCGCAAAAATCGCCGCCCGCCAGTTCATGAGCCGACTTCCGCAATCCGATTCGCAACCGCACGGGGCCCATTGGCAACCGACTATGCTTCTGACCGCGGGAGTTCCGACGTCGCGCCGGCCGAACACGGCGATTGGCTCGCCTCCCTCCGCCGGTTTCGGCCGTCCCCGCACATTTTCCCGAAGTCTTCCCCCGCTCCCGCACAACCCGAGTCCGCACGCCGTTCCCGCGCATCCGCCGCGCGATCCGCCGGCCGCTTCCGTCCCTGCCGCAGTCTTTTTTGATTTTCTCAACATGTTTGTATAAAATGTTCTTCAGATCAGGCATCATGCTGCAATCGCACAATTCGCGGACAAGGAGTGGTACGGAGTGTTTGACATCGCCATCATCGGCGCCGGTCCGGCAGGCGCGAGCGCCGCGCTGTTCGCCGCCAAGGCCGGCAAGAAGACGCTGCTGCTCGACAACGACAAGAGCATCACGAAGCGCGCCTGGATCGAGAACCACTACGGCGTTCCGGAGATCACCGGGCCGGATCTGGTCGAGACCGGCAAGAAGCAGGCCGCGAAATTCGGCGCCGAGCTGAAGCAGGCGACGGTCACGAATGTCGTGAAGGACGGCGACAAATTCCGCATCGAGACGGAATCGGGCGAATCCTGCGAAGCAAGCCAGGTCATCATCGCAACCGGCCTTGCGACCGACCTTGCCGAGAAGATCGGCCTGAAGCTGAAGGACGGCACGGAGCCGCGCATCAAGACGGTCATCGACGTCGACGCGGACGGCCGGACGAACATCGACGGCATCTGGGCGGCCGGCACGGTGGCGGGCGTCAGCGTTCACACGATCATCACCGCCGGCGACGGCGCGAAGGTCGCGATCAACGTCATCAGCAAGCTGAACGGCGAGCGGTACGTCGACCACGACGTGCTGAAATCCTGATCGCAACAAACCGACATCACGACCGGACCGCGGCGCAGACCGGCGGAGCCCGCACCCCGGTCAACCCGAGCCCGCGCATGCGCAACAAACGCAAAACGGCAGACCGAACCGAAGCGCCCGGCGCTTCCCGGTTCCGGCTGCCGTTTCTCATTGATGCGGCATGACGAACAATCCGTTCTTGGGATCCCAATCCGCGTACAGCACGCCCTCGTAAGACGCGATGCCCTGCTCCGCCAGCTGCTGCAGCAGCCACGGCTCGGTGAGCGACGCCTTCCCGAGATTGTCCTTCTGCAGCTTGCCGTCCAGAATGAGCGTGATCGGCACGCTGCCGCCCGCGCCGTGCAGCCCGAGATCGCCGCGTGTCGGCGGGCCGTACTGCCGCTTCGGCAACACGCTCATCATGCCGTTCGTCTCGAGCACGGCGTACTCGATCTCGCGCAGCGAGAAATACCCCTGCTGCCGCAGCATGCTGAGCAACTGTTCGAGATCGAGCATGTTGCGGCGCATGGCGTCATACTGCAGCTCTCCGCGGCGGATGACGATGGACGGCTCGCCCTCGAACAGATTGCGCATTTTCTTCGATTTCAGCGTCCACCGCCCGATCGCGTAGATGATGATCCCCCAGACGAACACGCCGTAGAGGATCTGCAGCGCCGTCACATCCGGCTGATAGACCGCGTTGCCGACCAGATCTCCGAGCACCAGCATGGCGACGAACTCGAAGGGCGTCAGCTTGGAGAAATGCGCCTTGCCCAACACCTTGTTGAACACGAACAGTCCCGCGAAACCGAACAGCAGATCCAGGGTGATGTGCGCGTATTCCACGGCAACCCTCCGCGTATTCCACAGCGGTCATTGCCGTTAGTATCTCCCTTATTGTCCCCGATCAGAGCCCGACTCCGCTGCCAAAATCTTCACCCGGGGCGCGGTCGCAAGCACCGCGGCGACGCAGGCGAGCATGACGCAGCCCGTCACGGCGAACTGCCCCGCGACCGAAAGCGGAACAAGGCCGATGCCGGACGAGCCCGCCACCGTGCCCGCCGAGAACAGCGCATAGAACCAGCCGTAGGCTTTCCCGCGGTTCGACTCGGTCGTGCCGTGGATGAGCAGCGTGTTGATCGCCGGGAACAGCAGCGCGAACCCGAGCCCGTACAGCGCCATCACCGCGCCGAGGACGGTCATGTTCTCGCTTCTCCCGAGCAGAATCTGGCTCGCCGCCATCATGGCGAGTCCCGTGACGAACCGCAAGGCGGGCGGCAGCCGCCGGAAGCCGGCGCGCGCCTGCACGATGAACACCGCGACCGCGATCAGGCCGAACAGGCTCATCAGCGTGCCGCTGATCCGCGAATCGTAGCCGAGCGCCTCCACATGCAGCGGGAGCAGATAAGCGAGCGCCCCCTGCGAGAACATGAGGAAAAATGCCCCCGCGAACGAATACAGCAGCTCGCGCTTCCACGCCAGTCTGCCCTCGCCCCGGCTTTTCTCCCCGCCGACCGCCCTCCGCCTCCGCAGAAAAATCGCCGTCAAGACCAGCAGCCCGAGCCCGAGCGCCGCAACCGTCGCGAACACGAACGGCACGCTCGTCCGGCTCGCCATGATGCCGCTGTACGCGGGGCCCGCGATCGCCGCGATGCCGACGAACGTGCCCGACACCGCGCTCTGGCTGCCCTGCCGGTCCCGCTCGGTCGCGTTCGCCAGAAACGTGAAAGCGGCCGGCACGATCAGCCCGCTTACGAATCCGTGCAGGAACCGCACGCCCACCAGCGCGGCCGGACTCGCGACGAGGCTGTACAGGAGCAGCGCTCCGGAGGTCAGGGCAAGGCCGGTCGTCAACACCGGATACGCGCCGCGCCTGTCCGTCCAGACGCCGGAGGCGATGTTGCCGAACAAATTCGTGAGCGAGTACATGCCGACGGCGAATCCCGCGACGGCCGCGCTCGCGCCGAGCGACGACGCGTAGGTGCTCATGACCGGAAGCTGGGTGAACAGATCAATGAACGAGAAAAAGATCACCGCGTACACGAGCCACTTCAGCGGAATCGGCTTCACCTCGAACCGGTCCCTGCGGCGGCTGATCGCGCGGTCCACCGCGAACCAGGCGAGCGGCACGAACGCGGCCGCAAGGCACAGCAGCGACCAGCCGACGTGCCACTGCAGCCGCAGTTGCGCGTACAGAATCGCGAGCAGATAGAAGATCACGATGTAGCCGTGGATCGTGCCGACGATCGTGACGGCCATCGGCATGTCGGCGAAATATTTGAGCGGCATCGCGACGCAGAACAGCACGAGCAGCGACGTGCCGTCGATCAGCCCGGCCGTCCGGACGACCCTGACGGGGTGCAACAGCTTGTTCAACGGTTTTCCTCTCCTCGGTCAGTCGGCGAAATCCTTCGTTCTTTTCTTAATAATATTACCACGAATTTCGACAAAAAAGCCCGCCCCTTTCGGGGCAGGCAGCCATGGGACGGCCCGGTTCGGCGTCCCGCCTTCCTTGATCAATCAACCGCGACCTTCCGTTCGGCGGCGGCCTCCGCCCCGGCGAGCGACGCGACCGCCCGGAGCGCGGCTTCGATCCCGCGTTCCACCGCCTCCACGACGATGCGCTTGTGCGGGTCGTACTCCTGATCGACGGTGTCCGCGTCGCCGTCCAGCGCGACGATCGCGCCCGCCCGCATGCCGCGCAGCGAAGCGATCACGTAGAGCGCGGCGATCTCCATCTCGACGGCGAGCACGCCCGCCGCCGCATAAATGTCATGCGGCAAATCGAGGACGCCCGTGAAGAACGCGTCGAACGTCGCCGTGATCCCCTTGCCGACGGGACCGCCGCCGAGCGCGACGGCCTCGCGGTACAGCGCCTCCGTCACGGCGCTGTCGGCCACCGCCGGAAACCCGGGCGGCACGAGCTGCCGCGTCAGCCCGTCCTCGCGCACCGCCGCGGTGCTGACGATCAGGCTGCCCGCCGGATATTCCGGCGTGAGCGATCCCGCCGTGCCGACGCGGATGACCGTGCGCACGCCGGCCCGCGCCAGCTCCTCGAAACAGACGGCGGCGCCGGGCGCGCCGACGCCGTGGCTCACGACGGCGAGCTCGACGCCCCCGTATTTCCCGACGAACGTCCGGTATTCCCGGGTGAAGGCGAGCTCCCGCGCGTCCTCCAGCTTGCCCGCGATTTTCTCCGCACGGAACGGATCGCCGCAGACCAGCGCGTACTCCGGAATGTCCGCCGGATCGACGCGCAGAATCGGCAATTTCATGGACAGGTCCTCCCTCAGTCGTAATCGCAATGCATCCATTCGTCTTCCGGCATGCGGTACGAATCGTCCGAGAACCGCTGCTCGCGGAACGGGTCGCCGTAACGGTGGTAGCCCAGGCGCTCCCAATAGCCCGGCCGGTCCTCCTTCATGAACTCGATGCCGCGCACCCATTTCGCGCTCTTCCAGAAATAGAGATGCGGCACAACCAGCCGGAGCGGCCAGCCGTGCTTCGGCGTGAGCGGCTTGCCGGCATAGCCCCAGGCGAGCAGCACATCGTCCCGCATCAGGTCTTCCAGCGGCACGTTCGTCTCGTAGCCCGGATCGGCGTGAATCATGACATGGCGCGCCTCCGGCAGGACGCGGATGCCCGCCGCCGCGATCAGGTCGCGGAACCGCACGCCTTCCCACTCGGTATCGAATTTCGACCAGCGCGTGACGCAATGAATATCGCAGACGACGGTCGTTCGCGGCATCTTCTTCAGCTCTTCCAGCGCAAAAATCCGCTCCCCGTCCACGAGGCCGAACACCCTGAGCGACCACGCGGAACCATCCCCGTAGTCCGGCACTTCGCCTTCGTGCAGGATCGGGAACCGTTCCGTCAGCGTCTGTCCCGGCGGCAGCCGGCGCGCCAGATCCGGATTTGCGTCCGGCACCCGGGCCGATGCCCGTCTGATGCGTTCCGCCTTGTCCATTTTGTCCATCCGCATGCGCCTCCTCGTTCGAATCAGACCGTTGTGCTTGATCGGATGAAGCTGTTGTCCTTATCCGCCAACCTGCAAAAACACGGCGAGCCGTTCCTTCATCTCCGCCTCGGGCGGCGCCGGCACGGCGGACGGCTCGCCTACGGCAATACGCGCAGGCAACCGGCTGCGTTCCGGCGGCCGGCTGCTTGCGTACGGGGCACCGGATCGCGCGTCGCTTTGCCGCTGTTCGGGCGGATGGACGACCGTGATCGCGGCGTGGTCTCTCTCCATTTCCAACATGTTTGTCAATTCAATCCTAATAGTAATACTATTGCGCGCCTCCTCCCTGTTCAGCACGAGCTCCGCTCGCAGCCGCTCCGCGCAGGCTGTCGCCTCCTCGTCGACGGGCGGCCGGTATGGATAAACCTCCGCGCCATGCTCCACGGCGGCCGTGACGGCGGACGAGAAGCTGAGCACATCGACGATGATCACGATGTCGCCCCGCTCCGCCGCAGCCCGCGCGCCCCTCTCGTCCCACTCGAATTTGACCTCATACGGCGACCGATCGAATCAGCTCAACAGAATCCCTCATCTAACGCGATGTGAACTTTCGGGATCATCCCGGCGTCTAATCATGTACCACAATTATGGAGGTCTGCCATGAAATATTCGGTGCGAATCGTCATGCTCCTGCTGGTGCTGTTCGCGTCGTCCGCATGTTCCGGAAAGACGGAAACGGACCGGAACCTCTCCGGCACGCTGAAGATCCTCTATTCCGACGAATCGTATTTCCACAATGAATACGGCCAGTTCTTCAGCAAGATCTATCCGAACGTCGAATTCGAGATCATCAGCCTGGACGAAAGGTATCAGTTCCTGGCCGCGAACGGATTCGACCACGGGAAATTCCTCGAGACGTACGAGCCGGACATCCTCCTGATCGATTCCTTGCAGCAATACGCCGAGCTGGCGGAGACGGGCGTCCTCGTCGACCTCGAAGCCCTGATCCAGGCCGACAGCTATGACATCGGGTCCCTCAACGACAACGTGATGGAGTTCCTGCGGAAACCGGTGGGCGGCGGGCTCTATGCCCTGGCGCCGAGATTCGACAATCTGGCGCTGTACTACAACATCGACCTGTTCAACGAGCACGGCGTCGAGCCGCCCCGGGACGGCATGACCTGGGAAGAGGTGCTCGAGCTGGCCGCGCGCTTCCCCGCGGACGGCGACCCGAAGGAACGGATTGCGGGTTTCAGCGACAGAAGCGACCTGTCCTCGCTGGTCATCCAGATGGCGGAGGCGGAAGGCCTGGGCCTGTATACCGGGCTTGACCGGGAGCTGGCATTCCGGTCGGACAGCTGGCGCGCCATCATCGAGAAAGTCGTGGAGGCGGGACAGTCGGGCGTCCTCTATGTGCCCGGCGTCTCGGAGATCACCGATTTCAATCCCCCGGGGACGGTCCAGACCAACCTGTTCATCGCGGGCCGAAGCGCGATGACCGTGGATTATTTCCGCCTGACGGAAGAAATCCGCGAGATGCGGGACAAGCTGGGGAGTTCCTTCAACTACGGGGTGGTGACGGCGCCGATCGGCAGAAGCAGCGGGGCGGGCGGCGGCACGGTGCTGCTGAGCGACATCTTCGGCATCAACGCGAACTCGCCGCGGCAGTCCCGCCGGAGAAGATTACGCAAAGCTCCGGTCCGAATCATCGGCGCATCTGCTCGCCCGCTCCTCGTTCATGAAGGAGAAAGACGGCGTAAACCTAGAGCCGTTCTACAAGTTCAGGGCGAATCCGGATGCGAGGGTGCTGCTCGGCGCGCATTATCTGGTGTACAACGCCTTCCATTTCGGGCTGATCCGGGAGTTGCCCAAGGCCGTCGCCGGCGAGCAGTCGATCGACGAGACGATCGAGGCGATCGCGCGGGCGATGGAAGAGGCCGAGTTGCAGATTCAGCCCTGAACAAGACAATGCGGGATGGCTCCGGCATGCAGCCGGTCGCCATCCCGCTTTAGGTTGACAGCGCTATGCGCGCCTCATGCGTTCTCTTCCACGCGGAAACGCAGGAGCGATTGCCGGAGTTGAGAGGACACCGTCTCCAGCCGGTTCGCCAACGCGATCAGGTTGTCGCTGACCAGGAGCTGCTCGTTGCTGACCGACGCCACCTGCTGGGTCGCCGCCGATGTTTCTTCCGCGACCGCGCTGACGCTGGTCATCGTGGCGGACAGGGTCTGCTGCGTTTCCTGCAGCCGGCTGATGGAATCGGACACGGCGCCGAGATGCGCCACGAACGATTCCATTTCACTCCGCACTTCCCGGAAGATCGCGTCGGTTTCCTTGACCGAATTCAACTGGGCCCGATAGATCGGATACGCTTCCTCCATCTTGGTGACGGCGCTCTCCACCTCATGTTCGACGGATTCCACGATTTGCCCCGCAATCTGAATCGACTCCTCCGATTGGGCGGACAATCTGCGGATCTCGTCCGCCACAACCTTGAACCCCCGGCCGAATTCTCCCGCCCGCGACGCCTCAATGGTCGCATTGAGCGACAGAATGTTCGTCTGGGACGTGATGCTGCGGAGCATGTCGAGAATGCGCCGTATGGAATGCGCGCTCTCCTTCAGCTTGCTCACGTTCGAGACCATTTCCTGCATAGTCCGCTCGGCTTGCTCGGTCTGTTCGATCAACGTGTTCATGTGCTGCATCCCGAGTCCGCTCGCCTGATCGACGGCCCCCGCCGATTCGTCCATCCGTTTGCCGGACCTGACCACATCCTCAAGCCGCTGTCCCATCTCTTCCGTGATCGCGCTTCCCCGCTCGGCTTCCTGCGCGAGGCTGGAGGAACCCTGGGCGATGTCTTCGGTCGCCTGCGCCACTTCCTTCGCCGATTGGGCGGTCTTGCGCGACGAATCCGCGAGTTCCTGCGCCGTATTCAGCACTTCCTGCGCCGATCGGTTGGCCTCGCCGACCAGCGCCGTGATTTGCTCCATCATTTCATTGAAGCTTTGGGCCAACTGGCCGATCTCATCCTTCTTCCGGATGCCCGAACGGACGGTCAGATTGCCCTGTTTCCCCTCATCCATCAGGTTCCGGAGCGAGGCCAGCGGGAATGCGATCATCCGGATCACGACATAGCCGATCAGCACGGCGAACAGGACGGCCGCCGTCGTCATGATCCAGGTCAGATTGCGGATGGAACGGACGTCTTCGAACAGTACGTCAACGGGAATGAACCCGGCGACAATCCATTCCATGCTCCCGAACGTCCGGTAGACGCCCAGCATGAGAAGCCCGTCCGCGTCAACAAATTCCAGGCTTCCGGATGCGCGCTCCTCTTCCGTTGACTGTGCCGACAGCGCTTCCAGGAACGGCTCCGTGAACCGGGCGGCGTCTTCGCTGTAGACGACGCCTTTGTTGTGGTCCATGATCTGGAACGTGCCTCCGGCAAGCGCCATGCCGGATATCTGATCCCGAATCGCCGTCACCGGAACTTCCAGCAAAATCACGAACTGGTGGTCGTAATATTTAAGCAGAACGGACAGTCCGACAGAGCCCAGCTCCTGATTTCCGCCGAAACCGTCGGGCTCAAGCGGCAGCCACAACTGCTTTCCGTTTGCCTCAATGGTCCGCTGGACCCAGTCCGCCTCCCGCACCGTCCCGGGATCCAGACCCGCGCTGCCGACGGTGATCACCGGAATGGACGACTGAACGGGAATGAACGCCGCGCCGGACAGGATTTCCTTATTGCTGCGCACCACCTCAATCAGCTTGCTCTCGATCTGCGTCAACGACAATTTATCTTCTCCATTGAAGGCCAATGAGACATATGCACCCTGGAAATTCGTGTCATTCGACAATTGCTCGAGGATGTTCTCGATCGTATCGAACATAAGTCCGAGTTTCTCGGATGCCGAGGCGACCGTAATCGCGCTCGATTCATCCGCCAGGTTCTGGATGACGTCCTTCGAGCGGTTGTAGGAAAAGATCCCGACCGACAGCACGCAAACAACGACTCCGCAAAATACGAGCAAAAACAGCTTGGTTCCGACTGATTGCAAAATGCTTCGCATCCGTTGCATGCCAATCCCCCCAATGCGACACCATCGTTATGTATTCAAGGTTTCCGCGGAATCCCGGAATGCGGATTTCCGCCGGTCCATCCGGATGGATCAGTCGCTTGCGAACCTTATGGAAGCGCAAATTCCGGCATCTCTCCCCTCCGCGGTGTTGATGAGAAAAAAACTTCGTCTTCGGATGCCAAGACGAAGTTTTGATCCCAATTAAGTTGTCTTGGGATGTGTTAGTGGGTAAACGTTTTCCTTTTTGTTCAATAATAAAAGTAACAATATTTATGTATTTATTAAACTTTTCCCAAACAATCAAATTTGGTTGCCTGATTTTAAGATATGTAATGAAATTGTTAAGGAAAGTGTTTTCCTATATTAATGTATCGAAGTTCGACAAATTCGTCAAGAGAAATTGGAAGTAAGCGTTTAAAATATAAATAGCCGCCTTCATGCATGCATAATACGGCGTTTCACGCGGCTATGTGGAGATTACGTGCAGGGTAAATGTTTACCCAAAACGGGCATCCGGCCCCGGGCAAAACAAAAGCGGGGTGGTTCCGGCATACGGCCGGTCGCCGTCCCGCTTCATGACATGATGGTCCGTCAAGAACCCGATACCGCTTCTCCGATGCTGATCATCGCGCCGCGAAGATCGAAGATGATCCGTGTTGTGCGCTTGCCGGGCGCCTCAGCCTGTTGTCATAGGTCGGCATCATACCCGCATTATATGCAGCCGTATGGTTGCATGTCTGGCGGAGAAAA
>Ga0065723_100550_pt1 | contig 15678 bp, 15 predicted proteins | sample TheenrcuSG05Z960_FD_59110 | JGI IMG/M metagenome (GOLD analysis project Ga0065723, IMG submission 59110) | Thermophilic enrichment culture from UC Davis - Sample SG0.5Z960 | ecosystem: Engineered > Solid waste > Grass > Composting > Bioreactor | place: USA: University of California, Davis
GGAAAGGATAAGCTCCTTGGAACGAACGAACTTGATTTTCATATGACACCCCGCAGGTGAATGTTATCTTGTTTATGTCATTCGCCTTCNGGGGTGTATTTGCCTGCTTTTTCNCGCATTTTCATCAATTGATGATCACGGATTCNGGATTTTTTTAATCACGAAGTATAGCACAAGAAAAGATGGGTGTATATAGCAAAAATACCGTCATCCATTCGGATCAGGGACAAAATGGCTGCCGAGCGGTTGTGAATCATGCTGACATTTTCTTGGAACAGTTGCACCCTGAAATTATCAGCGCAACAAGATCAGGGACAAATTGGTTGTCCGCGGGGAATGGCGTGTGCTATTATATCTTTCAAACGCCGGCGCATATATCGCCAATGCGCCGGACGAATTGCCGCTTTGGGAGAAACGTTACGCGTATGTTCCGACCGGAGGGGTGTTCATGCGGGAAGACTTGGAAGAAAAAACACTTCAGTCGTGGCTGGAACAGTTGAAAAGCCAATGGCCGGACCGGATCCGCGATTTGCCCGAACAGCTCGTCTTGGCGGAAAGGGCTTTGCCGGAAGCGGCCCGATACACGGCGGACAAGGGATGGCGCCGGGTGTTGGTGGTGGCCGATACCAATACATACGAAGCCGCGGGAAAGACTCTGGTCCGGGAATTGGAAGGCGCCGGGGTATCGGCTCCCGTCACCCTTGTGGAACCGAACCCCGAGGGAGACGTGGTGGCGGACGAGGCGTCGATTGTACAGGTGCTGCTTGACGTTCAGCGGCACGCCGTGGAAGCGCTTGCGGCCGTCGGTGCGGGCACGCTGCACGACATTGTCCGGTACGCGGCGTTCACGGCGGGAAAACCTTTTCTGTCCGTGCCGACGGCGCCGTCGGTGGACGGCTTTACCTCCAAAGGCGCGCCCCTTCTTATCCGCGGCATGAAAATTACGGTGCCTGCCGTCGGTCCCGTTGCCATGTTCGCTGACACCGGCGTGCTTCTGAAGGCGCCGAAACGGCTTGTGTCGGCCGGATTCGGCGACATGCTGGGCAAGGCGACGGCGCTGTTCGACTGGCGAATCGGGCGGTTGGCCGCCGGGGAACCGTATGACGTCCAAGTGGCGGACATCACGCAACGGGCGCTGGACCAATGCGTTCGCCTGGCGGACGACGTCGGACGCGGCACGGAAAAAAGCCTTCTCGTCCTCATGCGGTCGCTCATCGAATCGGGCGTCGCCATGCTGCTGTTCGGCCAATCCCATCCCGCATCCGGCGCCGAACACCACTTGTCCCATTATTGGGAAATAGAATTTCATCGGCGCGGTCGCCGACAGCTTCTGCACGGTTCCAAGGTCGGCGTCGCCTGCGGACTGATCGCGGACCTTTATCACGACCTCGGGCGGGAACAGCCGGATTTGGCTTCACTGCTGGCAGGAGTGCCGACGGGGGAATCCATCCGCCGCATGCTCTCCGCGGCGGGCGCGCCCGTGACGCCGGAGGAACTCGGCATCGAGGAAGACCTGGTCCAACGCGGCCTCGCGGAAGCCCATAAGCTGCGTCCAAACCGAACGACGTTGCTTCGGCTCCGCAACGAGGGGCGGCTGGACCGCCTGCGGCTTGCGGACAACGACCCGGCATAGCCGAACCGTTCCGGCGCCTTTCCAATCCATAGAACAGCCAAGAGGGATCTTTCGGCGAGATAACGGATACCAGCCGGCAATGACGATCCATGCGCCGATGGCAAAGACGCTTTTGACGAATTCCGTGACGCAGCGCTGCGTCACGGTTTTTTTGTGACCATTTTGGACACCGATTTCTGCCGGATTTTTGGTTATTTCAGCTTCCGCCACAGGGTGCTCCGGCTGATGCCGAGGCGTTTGGCGGCTTTGCTGTAGTTGTGGTTTTCCAGAGCCAGCACGTATTCGATGATGTCCCGGTTGATTTCCTCCAGGGTTTTGTTCAGATCGATGACGCCGGAGTCCGAAACCGCCGGGGCGGCCTGCTCGTTGATCAGCACGCTTTCCACTTCTTCGGCGCTGATGTAGTAATCGTGCGTAAGGATGATCAAAGCTTCCATCACTTTTTTGAACTGGTCGATGTTATGGGGCCAATGGAATTGCCGCAGCCGTTCCAGCGCATCGGGATGCAGGCCCAGCACCTGTTTGCCGTATTTCGGGTTCAGTTCGCTCAGAAAAAGGCTGGCCAGGCTCGGGATGTCTTCCTTCCGCTGGTTCAGATTCGGGACCGCGAGCGGCAGCGCGGCCAATTCCGTCCGGATGAATTGCAGCAGGCCGTTTCGGTCGGAAGCCTCCGGACCGCCGGCGCAGGTAAAGATGAACCGGTTCCGCTTGTGGACCTGTGTCTGGGACAGGTAGGTTTCCAGCAGGCGCCGGCTTTTTTCGTTCAGGAAATGGAGGTTCCGGACGTAGATCGTCAGCCGTTCCTCCAGGAGCGGCGAATGGTCCGATTCGAACAGCGACGTCCATTTCGCTTCGGTCATGTACCTGCAGTCGATCAGGACCATCGGGTTGTTTCGCAGCGGGCTGTTCTGGTAGATGGCGTGGGCCAGCATGTTTTTGCCGGTGCCCTTGTCCCCGCAAATGAGAATCGGCGCCCGGGTCTCGGAATAGGCCTTGGCCAGGTCGATGACGCGCCGGAAGTCGGGGCTGGCGGTGGGGAACGCCTCGAATTTCACCTGCGGCGAATCCCCCGCGTTTTTGAAGACGACGGCCTTGTCGCCGGCGTGGAAAACCGGCGGCTTGACCCGCAAATAGAAAGTCGGGTGGACTTCCTCCCCGAAAACGAGCCGTTTCCCCTCAATGACGTATTGCGTATCCCCGATCGTTTTGACGACCCTGAGCTGTCCTTCGCTTTCCAGCGTACCCGCCAGTCCTTGCAGCGTCCTGATCACGCCGCGGCGCCTTTCCGGATCGTCCTCCAGGTTCGTATAGGCCACATCGCCGTCCGCGCCGAAGGACACCACCGTCACGTTCAGCGGGTCGTGGATCCGGCGAATGAAGGCCTGCTTGTTGCGGCTTTCCCTCACATAGCCGTGCACTTTCACCGCTTCCGCCAGCGCGTTGCGCACGCTTTCAACGCCGCTGGTCACCAGGATGGTGTTCAGGCCGAAACGCTTGGCGTGCTTGGTCGTGATGACGTCGCCGACGATCAGGCCGACGCCCGTTTCCTTGAGTTCGTTCAGGCAGTCGTTAATCTCGGAGATGTCGGTGATCGTTCGGATGCGCAAATGGTCGTTGTTCAGTTCGTTGATCAGAAGGGCCTGCTCGGTGATGCTCCGGAACCCGACAATGGCGAACTTCCCGGAATAGTTGAGCGCCAGCTTGATGGTCCGCATCATGTCCAGAATGGAGATCCCGATGTCGATGACGGGAAGATCCGTGACACTCCGGATCAAATCCGCGGTGCCGGCCCGGGAAATGATCACGTCGTAGCGGGACAGGTCTTCGTTTTTGACCAGATCCACGCCTTCCAGCATATCGCCGATCCGCGTCGTGACTTCCACGTCGTCCCGTTCCTTTGAATATGTCCGAAAGAGGTGCTCGAGGCCGTCGTAGGGGGCGACCACGAGAATCCGGACTTTCGTTTTCATCGGCGAACACCTTTCTATGTTAAATCGAGAATCATTATAGCATAGTTCTTTCAATTTCAGATAGAAACGTTTCAATATGAAACAATAAACATTTGAATTTTTATTGAAATCGAATGGTATCGTGTTAAAATGAAAACGCCTGCACGAGGATTAGGAGGGGAGATGTTCAAATTGAAAACAGCCGTTGTGGTTCAACCACACCAGGTGGAAATCCGGGAGGTGGAGATTCCGAAGATCAAGCCGAACGAAGTGCTGATCAAAGTCAAAACGGCAGGCGTCTGCGGCTCCGATTTGCACCTGTTTCACGGCACGCACGCGTTCCGGAAGCCTCCGGCGATTCTTGGGCATGAAATCGCGGGTGAAATCGTGGAGGTCGGCGCGGAAGTCACAAAATTCCGCGCGGGCGACCGGGTCACGGTGGAACCGCACATCGGATGCGGAACGTGCGAGTATTGCGGGAAGGGCCTGATCAACCTGTGCACGGACAAAATCGTGCCCGGCACGCCAAAGTGGATCGGCACTTTCAGCGAATACTTCAACGCGCCCGAACACACGGTCTACAAGCTGGCGGACCATGTGCCCTATGAAATCGGCACACTGATCGAGCCGCTGGCGGTGGGCATCCACACGATCAGCCGCATTTCCGTGCCGGAGAAGGAAACCATCGCGATTCTGGGTTCCGGAACCATCGGGCTTCTGACGCTGGTAGCTGCTAGGGAAGCCGGGTACAAATCCATCATCTGCACGGACACGCAGCCGTTCAATCTGGAAATGGCCCGGAAACTCGGCGCCGCGCTGACGTTGAATCCGCTTGTGGACGATGTCACCGCCGCCGTCCGCGATTTCACGAACGGCAAGGGTGTAGACGTGGCCATCGTTGCCGCAGGAGCCCCGAACATCGTGGACCAGGCGGCTTCGATCACGAAACGCCGGGGCGAAGTCGGCATCGTCGCCATGATCACGGAACGGATTCCCGTCAACACGTATCAGTTCGTCTTCAACGAAATCAACCTGTTCGGCGCCATGACCTACGAAACCCGGGACTTCGCCAAGGCGGCCGAACTCGTGAACGGCGGCCTGGATCTTGGCGGGTTCATCACCCAGCGGCTGCCGCTGGAACGGGCGCAGGAAGCCCTGGACGTCCTGAGCCGGAAGACGGAAAACGTCGTGAAGGTGCTTGTGGATATCGGCTGACCCGAATACGCACAATAGAGAGACAGATGGGCAGAGAGAAAGAAAAACTGGCAATAAGAGCAACAAATAAAGATAGCATGCAGACATTGAAAATTCTCAAGGGGTGGACTTAAACATGCAAATGAAAAAGGTGCTGGGCATCATCCTTTCCATCGTGCTCGTCGCGGTGCTGACGGCTTGCGGCGGCAGCGGCGGCAGCGGTTCTGGATCCGGCGGTCAATCTTCGTCAGGAACGGGTTCGGGGACGGGGTCCGGTTCCTCCGGCGGCGGAAGCGCTCCGAAGGTTACCCTGAAACTGGGTCATATCCAGTCCGAATCCGACCTGTGGCATCTGGGCGCCCTGAAGTTCAAGGAAGAAGTCGAACGGCTGTCCAACGGGACCATGACCGTGGATATCTTTCCGAATTCCACCCTGGGCGGCGACCGCGACATGGTGGAAGGCATGCAGATCGGGACCGTCGACTTCGCGCTTGTGGCGGGCGTGCTGGGGAACTTCGAACCGTCCATCCAGCTGCTCGAACTGCCGTACCTGTTTGACAATGAGGAACAGTACAAGAGCGTCATCTACAGCGAGGTCGGCGATGAAATCCGCGACCGCGTGCTGAAAGCGGCCGGCGTGCGGATCCTCAACTGGTGGGACCGGGGCCCGCGGCACGTGACGAGCAACAAGCCGATCAACACCCTTGAAGACCTCAAGGGCCTCAAGATCCGGCTGCCCGAAATCAAGGCGATGGAAGTCACCTGGCGGGCGATGGGCGCTTCCCCGGTCACGATGGCCTGGAGCGAAGTGTACACCAGCCTGGAGCAAAACGTCATTGAAGCGCAGGAAAACCCGATTCCGTTCATTTACGGCGGCCGCATCCACGAAGTGCAGAAGTATCTCGCGCTGACGGCCCACAAGTACGAATACGTGACGCTGTCCATGAGCGAACTGGCCTGGTCCAAGCTGAACGACGAACAGCGCGACATTATCGTGCAGGCGGCCCAGGCGGCGACGGAATACGAAAATCAGCTGGTCGTCGAGCAAACGGACGAAATCCTGGAAACCATGAAGAGCGAAGGACTCCAGGTGACGGAACCCAACATCGCGGAGTTCGCCGCGGCGGCCCGGACGGCGCACGAAGAATTCGCCAAGACGGTCGACATCGATCTGTACAACAAGATCATCGCCAAAATCCGTTGACCGGCAGACGGGGGGAGCGAAGCGGGAAGCGGCGGCCGCTTCTCTTCGCTTCCCTTCTTTTCATGGATGCCAGAAGGGAAGATTGAAATGGCGAAGCTGGAACACGTTATCGTGAAGTTGCTGTATTATGTTTGCGCGTTGCTGATGCTGGTCATGGTCTCGGTGGTGACCGCCCAGGTCGTCTCCCGCTATGTGTTTGGAAATCCGTTCACCTGGACGGAAGAGCTGGCCCGGTACGTGTTCGTCTGGATGTCGATGCTGGGCACGGCGGTCGGGGTGAAGTACGGGGCGCACATCGCCCTGGACCTGCTGGAGAAAAAACTCCGCGGCCTCGCCCGGCAAATCCTGATCGCGGTGAATCAGCTGCTCATCCTCTCGCTCGGAGGCTTCCTGGCGTACAGCGGGTTCAAGCTCATGCAGATTGGAACCCGGCAAACGAGCCCGACCCTGTCGCTGCCCATGGAATGGGTGTACGTCGTCATCCCGGTATCCGGCCTCTTGATCATTTTCTTCGTGATCACCGGCACGGCGGTCAAGCTGAAACGGCGGGGGGGTGAACATTGATGGCCGGAATTCTGTTTGCCGCGTTCGTCGTTTTTCTCGTTTTGGGGATTCCGGTAGGCTTTGTCCTGGCCCTGTCGTCCGTCGCGGCCATCTTCTATGCGGATTATCCGCTGACCGTTCTCAGCCAGCGCTTTTTCGCATCCCTGGACTCGTTTCCCTATATGGCGATTCCACTCTTCATGCTGGCGGGCTCCATCATGGCCCATGGCGGCATTACGAGGCGGATCATCGACTTCGCCCTTTCGCTGGTCGGCAGCATCCGCGGGGCGTTGGCGCATGTGGTGGCCGTGAGCGGGGTCATGCTGGGCGGCATCTCCGGTTCCGGCGTGGCCGACGCGGCGGCCCTTGGTTCAATTATGGTGCCCGAAATGAAACGGCGAAATTACGATACCGGGTTTTCCGCCGCCCTGGTGGCCGCCTCCGGCAGCATCGGGCTGATCATTCCGCCGAGCATCGCGCTCATTATTTACGGGGTCACGACAAACACGTCCATCGGCGACCTGTTCCTGGCCGGCATCATTCCCGGCGTGGCGATCGGGCTGTTGTTTCTGGTGTACTCGTACTTTGTGGCGAAAAAACGCAACTACCCCGTGGAAACCGCCTTCAGCTGGGCCAACGTGTGGATCACGTTCCGAAAAGCCGCTCTGGCCCTGCTCATGCCCGTCATCATCATCGTCGGCATCCGCGGCGGCATGTTCACGGCCACGGAAGGCGGGGCTATCATCGCCGTCTACGCCTTTCTCATCAGCATGTTCGTATACCGGGAAATCAAGATTAAAGACCTGCCGAAAATCTTTTTTGACGCGGCGCTCAGCACGGCGGTCATCTCCCTGATCATCGGGGCGACGTCGCTGTTCGGTTGGCTGCTCACCAGCGAGCAGATCCCGCAGAAGGCGGCGAATTTCCTGCTCGGCCTCACCGACGACAGGATTTTGCTGCTGCTGTTGATCAACGTTATCCTGCTCGTCACCGGCATGTTCATCGACAGCGGTCCCGCCATTCTGCTGCTGACGCCGATCCTGGCGCCCGTGGCCATCAGCCTCGACGTCAACATGGTCCAGTTCGGCCTGATCATGGTCATCAATCTGACCATCGGGCTGCTGACGCCGCCCGTCGGTACGGCCATGTACGTGGCGAGCAACATCTCCGGCGTGCCGATTCCGCAGCTGACCCGGAAACTGGTGCCGTTCTGGCTGATCATGCTCTTCGTGCTGCTCCTTGTCACCTATATTCCGGAAATCACCACCTTCGTGATCGGATGAACAAGGATCAAACGACGGGTGAAAGGGGATCGTGATGGGAAACATTCTGCTCGGCGTCGTCGCGGACGATTTCACCGGAGCGAGCGACGCCGCTTCTTTTCTGGTGAAGGAAGGCATCAAGACGATTCTGTACAACGGCGTGCCCGGCAAGCCGCCCGGCGTCGAAGGGGAGGACCTGGCCGTCGTCATCGCGCTGAAGACGCGGACCGAGCGGAAGGATCTGGCCGTGTCCCTGTCGATGGAAGCGTTCCGGTGGCTGAAGGACAACGGCGCGCGCCAGCTGTACAGCAAATATTGTTCCACCTTCGATTCGACGCCGGAAGGGAACATCGGGCCGATCATCGACGCGGTGCTGGAAACGTTCGGCTATCCATACACGATCGTGGCTCCGGCTCTTCCCGTGAACGGCCGCGTCGTCAAAGACGGGCACCTGCTGGTGAACGGCGTGCCGTTGCACCATACGCACATGAAGGACCATCCGCTCACGCCGATGTGGGATTCGGACCTGGCCGAACTTCTGCGGCCGCAGGGGAAGTATCCGAGCCTGAAAATTCCCCATGACAAACTCGCGCTCGACAAAGCGGAAATTTTGCGGATCGTGGAGGATTTCGGACGCGGCAAGGCGCATTTCTACGTCATTCCGGACTATTGCGACGATGCGCACGCCGGAAAAATTGTGGAAGTCTTCGGAGACATCCCGTTTCTCACCGGCGGTTCCGGCCTGATGACCGGGCTTGGCCGCAAATACCGCGCCGACGGCTCCGCTCCGGCCGACATCGTCGCCAGCGGCACCGACGGCAAAGCGCTCATTCTGGCCGGCAGCTGTTCGGTGGCCACGCTCCGGCAGATTGAAACGTTCCAGGCCGCCGGAGGGAAATCGATCAAGATGGACCCGATCCGGCTCGCGGACGGGACCCAAACGAAGGAAGAAATCTGGCGCCAGATCGATGCGTCGGACGGGGAAGCCGTACTGGTGTACAGTTCCGACCGGCCGGAACAGGTGCGCCAAGCCCAGCAGGCCGTCGAAAACGCCGCCCACATGCTGGAACAGGCGATGGCCTGGCTGGCCCGGATGGCGGAGCGTCATGGCCGCCACCGCATCATCGTGGCGGGCGGCGAGACGTCCGGCGCCGTCACGCAGGCGCTCGGCTACAACGCCTATCTTGTCGGACAGAGCATCGCGCCGGGCGTGCCGGTCATGGTGCCCATGGAAAACCGCCGGTTGCGCCTCGTGCTCAAGTCGGGCAATTTTGGGCAAGAAGACTTTTTCCTCAGGGCCATCGACATGACGAGGGGCGATACGCGATGAACGGCTCGGAGCGGTTGCAGGGGCAACAGTCAGGGAAACCCGGGGTATCCGGGCAGCATGACGACCCGGTCCTGGAGCGGAAATTCCAGGATGCCATCTGGGTCGGCCAGGCGCTGTTCGACCGAAAACAAGGTGAGCGGCTCGTCGGCCAACATGAGTTTTCTCCATGAAGGCAAAGTGTACATCACCGGCAGCGGTACCTGTTTCGGCCGGCTGACGAAAGAGGATTTCGCGGTGACGACTCCGGACGGGGAACATCTGGCGGGCATCAAGCCGAGCAAGGAGCTCCCGCTTCATCTGGCGCTGTACCGAAACAAGCCGGACGTCCGGGCCGTTATCCACACGCACAGTTTCTATTCAACGCTGTGGTCCTGTCTTCGGCACGAAAACGAACGGGATATCATGCCCGAGTTTACCCCGTATTTGCGGATGCGGATCGGCGCCATCGGGCTGATTCCGTACGGAAAACCGGGTTCGCAGACGCTGTTCCGGTACTTTGAGGAACGCGTCTTGGACAGCGACGGCTACATCCTGCAAAATCACGGTCCGGTAGTGGGGGGCCAGGATTTGTTGGATGCCTTTTATAACCTTGAGGAGCTGGAGGAAAGCGCCCGGATCGCCTGGGAATTGCGGAACGAGAAAAACGCGAACAGAATCCGGGATGTGGAGCAATCCCAATAGCGGAGCCCATCCCGGCGATGTTGATCGAAAGACTGAGCCGCCGGCCTGCTGGCCGGCGGCTTTGCTGCCCGCAATTTGCGCTTCGTCGTTCAGGCTCCTTGTTTCCACTTAATGTTGCAGCCGAGGCTCGGCTTCTGGTCCGTCGGCACGGGCCGGCCTTCCAGGAGGCAATCGAGAGCCGCGCGCAGGTCGCTTCCGGTGACCGGAATTCCGCTTCCCGGCCGGGAACCGTCAAACTGGCCGCGGTAGACGAGGCGCAGGTTTCCGTCGAAGACGTAGAAATCCGGCGTGCACGCCGCGCCGTAAGCCCTGGCCACTTCCTGCGTGGCGTCAAACAGGTAGGGGAAGGGAAACCCCTTCTGTTCCGCCCATTTTTTCATCTCTTCCGGCGAATCTTCCGGATATTGTTCCGCATCGTTGGAGTTGATGGCGACAAACCGGATGCCTTTCGGTATGTAGTCGTTCGCGGTCTGCACCAGTTGATCGATGATGTGGCGGACGTACGGGCAGTGGTTGCACATGAACACGATGACGGTGGCGATGTCGGATTTCAGGTCGGACAGCGACATCGTTTTCCCGGACACCGCGTCCGTCAGCGCAAAGTCGCCGGCGACGGTCCCGAGCGGAATCATGTTTGAAGGAGTTGCTGCCATGACAATCCCCGCCTTTCAATGTAATGTTATCCAATATTATATTACATGTTGCGGCATTTCCGAAATCTTTATCCGCCACTCCTCAGTCCCGGACAATGTCATACGGCGCAATCACAATGAGTGACCGCGGGCAGTTGACACGTCTTAGCTTTGAAATTAAAATGGTAACAGGTTTCTTGGCGCAAAAACAGAATAGGCCGGTTTTTGTGTGGTAAGGAGTCATCGTCACCGCTCCTTATGAAATCATGAAAACCCAGCGTTTCGATCCCGCTTTGCGTTTGCGTGAAGCGGAAACCGAAACCCTGGGTTTTCATTTTTTCCGGTGGCTTGCAGCAGGGCAGAACCGACTCTGAAAAGTGCCAATATTGTAAACGCTGTATCGGAGTTCAAGAACATCAACGGTTTCCAGTTCTCTCCCGTGCGATGCAGATGTCCCCAATAAATCAGAACACGGCACGAATGAAAGGGGGGATGGCATGCAAGCGCGAGGGATCATGCGTCCGGAAAGCTGGGCTTGTGCGCATGACCGGTTCTGCCGGAACCAACGCAGAGGAGATGAGAAAGGATGGCTTTGCAGGAAAATCCCCAACCTGCTTCCATGGCGATAGGGGAGAGAACCCGCAAACTGGTGACCTATGACGACGTGCAATTGGAGGTGATAGCGGAAGGCAGCGGACCGCTCATGGTCATTCTTCCTTCGCGCGGGCGGGACTCGGATGACAACGATGAAATCGCCGCCGGCATCGCCGAACACGGTTTCAGGGTTCTGAGGCCACAGCCCCGGGGGATCGGAAAAAGCAAAGGGCCCATGGAGAACCTGACGCTTCGAGATTTCGCCGCCGATGTCGCCCACGTGATCAGGAGCGAAGGAAACGGAGCGGCGTTCGTTCTCGGCCACGCTTTCGGGAATTTTGTCGCGCGCATGACCGCGTCAATGTATCCGGAACTGATCCGGGGCGTCATCATTGCGGCCGCTGCTTCCAGGAACTATCCGCAGGAACTGAGTGAAAACGTCAACAAAATTTCCAATCAGTCGCTGCCGGATGAAGAACGCCTGATTTATTTGCAAAAAACGTTTTTTGCTCCCGGAAACGATGCCTCGGTATGGCTGCACGGCTGGTATCCGGAGGTAAGCAAAATGCCAGCGGCAGGCTACCCTTGCGACGAACAAGGATGAATGGTGGTCCTGCGGTACTGCGCCTATTTTGGATTTGCAGGCGGCGAATGATCCTTTCCGGCCGCCGCATACGAGGAACGAATTGAAAGAAGCGCTGGGAGAAAGGGTCACCGTCGAAGTCATCTCCAATGCCAGCCATGCTCTGGTTCCGGAACAGCCGCAAGCCGTTGTCCGTGCTGTCGTTTCCTGGGCCAAAAAGCTCCTGCAGGGATGATATCGAACCAGTATAGCAATCAAACCAGGGGGTAATGCAGCATGAAGAACAATTTGAAAAAAATAGGGTTCATGGCACTGGTCATCCTGCTGATGATCCTCACCGCCTGCGGCAACAATTCGCAGCAATCGTCGGGAGGCAGTTCCCCCAGCCCGACCCCGTCGGACACCGCCAGCAGCCAGCCTGAGCCGCCGAAGACCGATTTTCCCATCAAGGATATCGAATTGGTCGTTCCCTATTCCGCAGGCGGTACTTCGGACATTATCGCCAGAACGGTGGCCAAGACGGTGCAACAGGAGCTCGGAAAATCCGTCATCATCGTCAACAAGCCCGGAGCCGGTGCGGCCCTTGGCACGACGGATGTGTACAATGCCAAACCGGACGGCTACACGCTGCTCATGACGACCACGTCACCGATCACGATCAAGCCGCATGACGGCAGCACCGCCTACACATGGAACAGCCTGACGCCGATCATGCAGGTGGCGTATGTGCCGCAGGTGCTGATGGTGCGGGCCGATTCGCCGTGGCAGACCTTTGAGGATTGGTTGCAGTATGTCAAGGAAAACCCCGGAAAATTCACCTATGCGGTTTCAGGCATCGGTTCCACCGGACACCTGGTGATGGAGCAACTGAACAAGCTGGCCGGCATCGCAACGAAGGTCGTTCCTTACGACGGCAGCGGCGACGTGATGGCGGCGCTGCTGGGCGGCAATGTGGACGGCGCCATTGCCGGTACGGCCGACGTGGATATGGGCAAGGTGAGAGGACTGTTTACGTTCGGCGGCAAAAGCGAAGTGTTCAAGGATGCTCCCACGCTTCAGGAAAAAGGAATCGACGAATACATCAACCTGACGATCGGATTGTTCGGTCCGCCCGATCTGCCGCGGGACGTGTTCGACATCGTCCATGACGCATTCAAGAAGGCGCTGGAAGACGAAGAAGTGCTGCAATCGCTCAAGGAAGCCGGCATCGTTCCCGCGTATGTCGGTCCCGATGAGTTTGCCAAATATCTGGAACAGGAATTCAACATTTTTGGCGAATTGTATACAAAGGTCAACGGCTGAAGTGCTCTCTTGTTATCCCGGCTTCTGCAGGTTAAGGTCCTTATTCGATGAGGGTAAGGACCTCTCCATTCTTTTTTCGCAAGGAATGAGATGGCCGTGAGTTACAAAAAAGCGACCTATGCCACGCTGCTGCTGTTCATCCTGCTGGGCCTTGGATATTTGAAAATGGCCGGCGATATTGTCGTCAACAGAACGGACACGATGGGCCCCCATTACTTTCCGACCCTTCTGGGAATTGCGCTCATTGTTTTGTGCCTCATCAGCTGGATACAGACCGCCAGAAAGCAGGAAGACGGAGAGGTCCGGCTTTCCAATCTGAAGTTCATTTTGTGGTCGATTGTCGTCAGCGTTTTGTATTTTGCCGCCTGGGAAGTTTTCGGATATTTTTACGTCATCACGTTTGTGTACCTCATGATTCTGTTCATGATGCTTTCGGATAAGAAGACAATCAGGGTCTGGCTGTTCAACGCAGTCGTATCCCTTGGCCTTCTTCTGTTCATTTACTTGATTTTCGATAAGTTGCTATCCATCAGGTTATAGGCAAGGGGGCACAGCCGTGGAAGTCTTGATGGAAATTTTCAGTCCGATCAACCTGCTGGCGATCTTTTTCGGGACGCTGGTCGGCATTTTCATTGGCGCCCTCCCCGGGCTCGGGGCGACGATCGCCGTCATTTTGTTGCTGCCAATTACGTTCAATATGCCTCCCCTTGCCGCCATCCTCATGTTGCTTGCCGCTTTCCAGGGGGCGGAATACGGTGGTTCCATATCGGCCATCGTACTGGGCATACCCGGGACGGCGGCCGCCGCGCCCACCGTGCTCGACGGGAATGCTCTGGCGAAAAAAGTGTCTCCCGGCAAGGCGTTCGGATACTCGCTGTCGGCTTCGGTCATCGGCGGCATTGCGGGTGGTTTGCTGCTCTTTACGGCGGAACCCATCGCGATGTTTGCCCTTCGATTTTCCGATCCGGAATTTTTCCTCATCGGGATTCTGGGCATTTTAACGATTACATCCCTGGGTTCCAAGGACAATATCAAAAGCATGATTTCGGCGGTGTTGGGGTTGATGGCGGGCACCGTCGGCATCGACATGTTTACGGGGGTCCAACGATTTACCTGGAACAGGTTGGAACTTGCGGACGGGTTCAGCCTGATCGCGCTGCTTGTCGGCATGTATGCGTTTACGGAAATTTTTGTCATGATCAGCGAGGACTTGAGAAAACGTTATCACTTTAACGCCAAAGGTTTGCGAAGCGCCATCACGTTCAAGGAATTCAGGGAAACCTTCAAATTCACCGGTGTGGGCTCGATCATCGGTGTCATTCTGGGCATCGTTCCGGGGGTGGGCGCATCCGCTTCCTCCTGGCTGTCCTATACGGCGGCAAGGAAAATGTCGAAAAAGCAGGAGGAGTTCGGCAAGGGCAATCCCGAAGGGATTGTGGCCCCCGAAGCGGCGAACAACGCCACCGTGGGCGGTTCCCTGCTGCCCCTGATGTCCCTGGGGATTCCCGGTTCCCCGGCAATGGCTGTCATCATGGGGGCATTCATCATCCACGGTGTAAGACCCGGTCCCAATCTTTTTACCAACAACACGAATCTTGTTTACGGGATCTTTTACGGTTTCCTGTCTACGACGATCGCCATGTATCTCGTCGGAAAACTGGTCACGCCGTTGTTTTCAAGGGCGCTCTTGGTGAAGGTTCCCCTTTTGGCTCCGGCGGTGCTGCTTGTGTCCATTGTCGGCGTGTATGCCGACAGCAAGTTGACGTTTGAATTGTGGGTTGCGCTCATTGCCGGCATTGTCGGCCTTGTCATGAGACTTCTTGATTTTTCCATTCCCGCGTTTTTCCTTGCTTTCGTGTTAAGCCCGATTCTGGAAGAAAGCCTGCGCCGCACCCTGCTGATTTCCGACGGAAGTTACGCCATTTTCTTGCAAAGGCCATTTTCCGTCGCGCTGCTCGTCCTGATCGTGATTGTGCTTGCCGCTCCCTATGCCTTCAAGGCGATCAAGCTCAGAAGGCTCAGGAAACAACAGACGGCCACGTGAGATGGGAACGTCTCCGCCGGCACTAAAACGGATGCGATCCCCAAACGCAGACACCTGAAATCCCAAAAATCAGCCGCCTCTTTTACAGCGGTTTCTTTCCGCTCGATCCGGAGGGGCGGGAAAAAAGAAACGGCTGCATCCGCGCCGTTCGCGTCAGCCGTTTCGGGTCAAGGGTTTTGTGCTCCGGGAAGGGCCAGGGAGGCCGCCGCGGACCCACGGGAACGCAGCCGGCCGGGTCCGCGCCGGAAAGCCTGTCACGGGGTCTCGCCGTCTTCGCCGGAGCGCGGCGGGGTCTGCCGGGGACGGATGCGGGAAGCGACGTAATTGCGCTTGCGGTCGCGATAGAAAATCCATCCGCCGATGAAACCGACGCCTGCCAGGAAAAGCACGGCTCCAATCAAGAATTTCCCCCAGGGGAAGTGCGGATTAGCCACGTTGAGGTCGTCCAGCGAGGCGAAATATTCGAGAAAGGCCAATCTCATTTCATTGAAACCGTAAGCCGCCGCCAGGTCGGGAATCGCCAAAAGCAGCAGGGCGGCCAGACGCGAAATCGCGTTTCTCACCATGCCACGCTCCCCTCGGTCTGTTATCATGATAACGTTTTCTGCGCTTGATGTCCATGAGCTTAAGTCCGTTTGGTTCCCCGCGAAAAAAAAGGTAAACCTAAATTTCGAAAGCCCATTGTTTCGGTAAAATCACGAGATGTTAGCGCATAACACCCTGTAAA
>Ga0065723_102492_pt1 | contig 15457 bp, 12 predicted proteins | sample TheenrcuSG05Z960_FD_59110 | JGI IMG/M metagenome (GOLD analysis project Ga0065723, IMG submission 59110) | Thermophilic enrichment culture from UC Davis - Sample SG0.5Z960 | ecosystem: Engineered > Solid waste > Grass > Composting > Bioreactor | place: USA: University of California, Davis
GCCTCCGCGCAAGCTCCGGAGGGCGCATCGATCGTGAAGGAAGGGGTCGCGTTCCGGATCGACCTGCCCGCGGACGGCATGTTCTCCTATCAACTGTGGCGCCGACGCGAAGGAACGGACGGCGTGCTGAACGACGACGCCCTCGCCTCCCTGATATTGGAAGCGGCGCTGCGCGCGGGTCTCGAGGCGGGCGAACGCCATATTCACGACGCCTTGCCCGCGGGTGTTCGCGCGGGCTTCGACGCCGACGTGTCGGAAGGCAGGGATCTGACGCTGCGCAACCCGCACGCGTTTCCCGCCGCGTTGCTCATCACGGCTTCCGGCGGTACGCTGACCGCGGAATGGATCGGCGACGCCCCGGCCGATTGGACGGCTCCTGCCGTCACCGTGTCCGAACCGCAGATTTTCCGGCCGGAACGGATCGAGCTGATCGGCGCCGACCGCTCGCATACCGGCGAGTCGCCCGGCAGGCCCGGCATGCTGGTCAAAGTGTACGCGGACGGCCGGCTGCTGCACAAAGATTTCTACGCCCCCGTCCCCGCCCGCATCGTGCGCGCGCCGGGAGAAGAAGAGCGGAGCGCCTTCGTGCACGACGGTTCGCTGAACGGGCCGTGACGGGGTGACGGGTGATGGTTTTGCCGCCGGTTGCGGAAGATGAAGGCTTCGGGAGGGAGACTTGCGTGAGACTGGGCGAACTGCTGGTGTCCGGCGGGTTCGTGTCGGAGGAACAGTTGCGCGACGCCCTGCAGCGGCAGGCGGAAGCGAAGAAGAAGCTCGGCTCGGTGCTGCTGGATCTCGGGTACATCACGGAGCGGCAGCTCGTGGAAGTGCTCGAATTCCAACTGGGATTTTCCTCGGTGAGCATGTACGACATGAAGGTCGACCCGGATGTTCTGGCGCTGATTCCGGAGAGCATGGCGCGCAAGCACGGCGTGATTCCGCTGCGCAGGAACGGCGGCAAGATCGTCGTGGCCATGGAAGACCCGCTTGATTACGAAGCGATCGAGGAGATCCGCCTGGCGGCCGGGGCCGACATCCAGCCGGTGATCGCCGCGCGTTCGGAGATCGAGCAGGCGATCAACCGCCATTACGGGCTCGAAGACACCGTCGAGGAACTGATGGAGGAATTCGAATGGGAGGGATCGGCCGACGACATCCAGGAGGCGCAGAGCCAGTCGTCGCCGGTCGTCAAGCTGGTCAACCAGCTCATCCATATGGCCGTCGTGCAGCGGGCCAGCGACATCCACATCGAGCCGGCGGAGCGCCGGATTGTCGTCCGCTATCGCGTCGACGGCGTGCTGCGCCAGGAGCGGGTGCTGCCCAAGAACATGCATGGCGTGCTGGCGGCGCGGCTCAAGATCATCTCCAATCTGAACATCGCCGAGCGGCGCGTGCCGCAGGACGGGCGCATCCAGGCGCAGGTCGACGGCCGGCGCATCGACATCCGGATCTCGACGCTGCCGACCGTGCACGGCGAGAGCATCGTGCTGCGGATTCTCGACCAATCCGCGGGTGTCAAGTCGATGCGCGACCTGGGCTTCAGCGCGGCCAATCTGGCGAAGTTCGAGAAAATGATCCAGCGTCCGAACGGCATCATCCTGATCAGCGGCCCGACGGGCAGCGGCAAGACGTCGACGCTCTATACGGCGCTTCGGCGGCTCCACAGCCCCGAAGTGAAAATCATCACCATCGAAGATCCGGTCGAATACCGGCTCGAGGGCATTACCCAGGTGCAGGTGAACCCGCAGGTCGGGCTCACCTTCGCCTCCGGACTGCGTTCGATCCTGCGGCAGGACCCGAACATCGTGATGGTCGGCGAGATCCGCGACGCGGAGACGGCGGAGATTGCGGTGCGCGCATCGCTGACCGGACACCTGGTGCTCAGCACGATTCACACCAACAGCGCCGTCAGCACGATCAGCCGGCTGATCGACATGGGCATCGAGCCGTATCTGATCGCATCCTCGCTGAACTGCGTCGTCGCCCAGCGGCTCGTGCGGAGGGTGTGCCCGGAGTGCGCCGCGCCGCGCACGATCCGGGAAGACGAGCGGATAAAGCTCATCGAACTCGGCCTGCTCGGGGAGGAGACGGGTCAAGCGGCCGCGTCCGGCGCGCCGAATCCGGCCGCAAGCGTGCAGACGGTGACGGTCATGCGCGGCCTGGGCTGCAGCTCCTGCAACAGGAGCGGATACAGGGGGCGCGTCGCCATCCACGAGGTGCTCGTCATCGACGAAGACATGCGCCGGGCGATCGCGAAGAACCGGCCGCTGGACGAACTGAAGGAGATCGCCGCGCGCCGCGGATTCACCGGCATGCTGCACGACGGCATGAACAAGGTGCTCGCCGGTCTGATCACGAGCGACGAAGTGTGGAAGGCGGTATCCGAAGAGTGATGGCTTCGGCGGCTCCGCGCCTTCCCCGGGGCTCGTCCGACCCGCTGCGCGCGATTGGCGGAGGTGACAAACGGCATGCCCCAATTCATTTATGAAGCCGTCACGGCCGGCGGCAAGAAGACGAAGGGCGTCTTGCGCGCCGCGAGCAAGACGGCCGCCATTCAGGAACTGCGCGGGAAAGGGCTCCTCATCCGCAGCGTGCAGGAGAAGAAGTCCGGCCTGATGGACCGGGAGATCGCGTTCGGGCGCCCGGTCAAGCCCGAGCATTTCGTCCTGTTCTGCAGGCAGTTCGCCGTCCTGATCCGCTCCGGCATCCAGATCGACCAGGCGCTGGAGATCATGGAGGATCAGACGGCGTCCGGAAATCTGAAGGCGGCGCTGGCGGATGTGACGGAGAAGGTGCGCAACGGCGCGTCTTTCTCGCGGGCGCTCGGCGAACATCCGAAGATTTTTCCCGAGCTGTTCGTCAACACGGTCATGGCCGGCGAGGCCGGCGGCAATCTGGACGAAGTGCTGACGCGGATCGCCGACCATTACGAGAAGGAGCACAAGACGATCCGGAAAGTGAAATCGGCCATGACCTATCCGGTCATTGTGCTGCTGCTCGCGGTCGCCGTCGTCATTTTCCTGCTGCTTCGGATCGTGCCGACGTTCACCCGGATGTTCGAAGAGCAGGGGGCGGAATTGCCGCTGGCGACGAGGGTCATCATGGCCGCCAGCGGGCTGGCGGTGAACGGCTGGTGGACGCTTCTGCTCGGCGCGGCCGCCGCCGGTCTGGGCCTGAAGCTGGCGTTCGGCACCGAACGGGGCAAACTCGCGTTCGACCGGTTGAAATTCCGCATGCCCGTGTTCGGCATCGTCTTCCGGAAAGCCGCCATCGCGCGCATGTGCCGGACGCTGGTGTCGCTGTACGGCAGCGGCGTGCCGGTGCTGCAGGCGATGGACATGACGGCCCGGGTTGTCGGCAACCGGGTGCTGGCCCGGGCGCTGGCCGAATCGCGCGCGGGGCTGGCGGAGGGGAAGCAGATGAGCGAACCGCTGGAGGCGAGCGGCCTTCTTCCGAAGCTGGTCATTTCGATGCTGCGGATCGGCGAGGAGACGGGACAGATCGACCAGATGCTGCGCAAGGCGGCGGAATTTTACGAGAACGATGTCGAGCAGACGGTGGACCGGCTCAAGGCCGTGCTCGAACCGTTCATGCTGCTCATCGTGGCCGGCATCGTCGGGTTCATCGTCATCGCCGTCATGTCGCCGATGTTCGCGATCTATGAGTCGTACCTGAAGTGAAGCCCGGGAGGGAAGCTTTGAAAGGGGGTGAGAGGCATGCGTTCACCGCTTTCAATTCAATCAACGCGCAATTTTCAGGGAGGAGATGCTCTCATGACGACCGCTGCCGCGGTTCAACCGATGAAACGGAAAGGTCTGCTCAGGAACGAGAAAGGGCTCACGCTGATCGAACTTCTGGCTGTCATCGTCATTCTCGCCATCATCGCCGCCATTGCAATCCCGTCGATCGGAGGGATCATCAACCGGACGAAAAAAGAATCCCACCGCGCCAACGCGCAGATCATCGTCGACGCCGCCCGCTATGCGGTGACGGCGGAAGGGTTCCCGATGGTGGGGAAAAAAGCCGATACAAACGGATCCTTCACGGAAGGCGGCAAGCCAATCCAAACCGATTACTTTGATGTGACGCTGAAAGAGTTGAACACCAAAGGGTATCTGGAAAGCATTCCGATTGACCCCGAGTCCCCGGACAAGAAAACGTACGATGAAGAGGAATCCATTGTAAGAATTCACCGGGTGGATGACAGCGGGAAATACCGCTATCAGATCAAACTGGTCAAAGATGACGCGTCCCACACCAACGTGTTCAAGCCGGAAAGTACAGAAGACGGATACGTTCTGGAGTCCGAGATCAAATCGACACCCCTGAACGGCGACTGATGCCATTCCATCTGACCGGCCGCACTGCATCGGAGCGGACGCTCCGGTGCAGCGCCCGCAAATTGTCCGACTCGACAGCCATCAAGCGACGATCAAGCGAGGAGACCTGAGCCCATGTTCCGTTTCAACCGCAAAAGAAGGCGCTGCGGCGTGCAATTTCTCGACCGGCAGATCAAGCTGGTCGTCGCGGGCGGCACCGCGTACGGACGGATCATCCGCTGCCGCAGCATTCCGCTGAACGAAGGGATCATCAAGGAAGGAAAGATCGCGGACGAGGACCGGCTCGCGAAGGAACTGGCGAGGCACGTCGATCTGATGTCCCTCCGGGGAGAAACGGCGGTCCTGACGGTTCCGACATCGACCATCGCGCTAAGGAAAGCGACCTTTCCGCTCGTGAAGGACCATGAACTGCGCAACCTGATCGATGTGGAACTGCACGGCGGCGAGACGCAGCTTCCCTTCCGCAACCCCGCATTCGACTTCATCCGGAGCCGGGTCGGCAGCGAGGATCAGGACGTGCTCATCATCGCCACGCCGGCCGGCGTCGTCGAGCAATACGTCCGGGTGGTCAAGAAGGCGGGTCTGACGCCGGCGGCGGTGGACGCTTCGCCGCTGGCGCTGTTCCGGCTGCTGCTCAGGGGACTGGGCGCATCCGGCCTCGAGCTGCCGCGGCGTTTTCTGCTGCTGGACGTGGAGCCGGAACGGACCGAGATCAGCATTTTCTCCGGCGGTTATCCGGTGTTCTTCCGGACGGTCGCGATGCAAGCGCCGCTGCTGGCGATTGGCGAAGACCGGTCGGCGGTCTATGCCCGGCAGTTGTCGGTCGAACTGGGCCGCGTGATGAACTATTACAAATACAACGCCGCCGACGGCGGAGAAGAGATCCGGGATCTGATTCTCTCCGGCGATCCGGTGCTGTGCGGACTGCTGAGCCGGACGATGGAAAGCGATTTCGACCGCATTCTGCAGATGCCGATGGACAGGGCGCTGTCCAACTTTGAACCGTCGCACAAATCGTTCGCCGTACCGATCGGACTGGCCATGAAGGGGGCGTGACCGATGAGCGGGCCGATGACGATCAACACGTCGCCTCTGGAAATCAACCTGATGCGGCAGGAAACCAGGCGGACGTCCGGGGGGCTGCCGCTGCTCGTGCCGGCCGTGCTTCTCGCCGGATCGGCTCTGGTCGGCTGGCTGTGGACCGACGCGAACGCCCGCGCCGGGGAACTTCAGGCGGAACTGGACGCGGTGAACGCGAAGATCGCCGAATTCGAAGCGCTTCAGGCGCAGGCGGCATCCTCGCTGCCGGTTCAAAGCTGGGCAGTTCTGCCGGATGCGCTGCGCGCGGCCAAGCCCGAAGCGACGGCCGTGCTGGACGGACTTAAGGAGCTGCTGCCGGAGGAAGCCAACGCGGCGTCCGTCACCTATTCGGACGACGGCAGGCTGAACGTGTCCGCGCGCTTCGCCTCCGTGGAGCATGTGATCTCGTTCATGCGCGCGGTCAGGGAAAGCGAAAATTTCGAACTGCTCAACATGTCGGGGCTGACCAACAGCCTCCCGGATTCCGGAGGCGGCCCGGAACAGCCGGATGACGCGCCGGACGCCGCCGGTCAGCCGCAATCGGACATCCGAACGATGCCGGTCGTCTCTGGCACGTTCGACCTTCGCTACATCCGGTCCGAGCCGGATCAGGAAGGAGCCGGTCCGTGATGGAGGTGTTGAGGAAGTCAAGGCTGATCCTGTTCGCGATCGCCGTCATCGTCCTCCTGCAGGCGGCCGCCTATGTGTATCTGGTCCGTCCGCTGCAGGAGGAGAGCGGCGAACTGACCGGGGAACTCGCCGCCCGCCGCAAGCTGCTCGATTCGCTGGAAGGGCTCGGGACCGCGCGGCATGTTCCCGGCGACGCCGTTCGGCTGGCGCAGGTCAGGGCGCAGATTCCGGAACTTCCCTATCCGGAGCTGCTGCTGAAGGAGCTGCGGCTGCTGGAGGCGGCCGGCGATGTGCAAATGCAGTATTACAACATTCAGGTCGGGGAGCAGGCGCTGGCCGCCGGCGAGGACGGATCGTTCGCGTCCGCGGGCGCGGACGGCGCGCTGACCGCAGAACAGCTTCGGCTTCTGCAAGAGCTCGGCCCGTCGCTTTACCCGGTCGACATCACGGTCGAATTCCGGGGCGGATACGTCCAGATCCGCCGTCTGCTTGCCGAAGCCGAGTCGATGCGGCGGATCTGGCACGTGACCGGCTTCACGCTGAGCGAAGCGCAGCCGCTGGATCGGGTGGCGATCCATGCGCCCAACCGCCAACTGCGCGCGCAGTTCACGTTCCGCGCTTATTTCGCGCCGGCCCTGCAGCAGCAATTTCCTCAGCCGCTGCCCGTCGGAGAGAGGGCGTCCGGCGGCCGCGCGGTACCGTTCTGATCGGCGTTTCGCCTGAACATCTGCCGGAATGGAATGGAGTGGAGTGATTCGTGACGGAGAGCGGTTTTGTTCTGGAGCAGAGAGGGGCGCCGTCCGTGATGCCGCTGCTCGGGCAGGCTTGCGCGCGAGGGGCTTCCGACGTGCATCTGAACCCGGGTTCTCCGCCGCTCATGCGGTTGAACGGCGAACTCAAACCGATCGCGCCGGAGGTGCTGCGGCCCGACGACACGATGCGGATGGCCAGGGAATTGCTGAACGACGAGCATTGGGATCAGTTGGTCAGGGAAGGGGAGGCCGACTTCGCCTGTTCGCTGCCCGGATTGTGCCGGATCCGGGGCAACGCTTTCCGGCAGCGGCAGACCGTAAGCCTGGCGTTCCGCGTGCTGCGGTCGGAAACGCCCACGCTGGAGCAGATGGAATTGCCCGGACTCATCCGGGACATCGCCGCCAAGCGGCAGGGGCTGGTGCTCGTCACCGGACCGACCGGCTCCGGCAAGTCGACGACGCTGGCGGCGATTCTGAACCATATCAACGACACCCGGAGCAAGCACATCGTGACGCTGGAAGATCCGATCGAGTACCTCTACACGAGCAGGAAAAGTCTGATCGCCCAGCGCGAAATCGGCACGGACACGGCCACGTTCGCCAGCGGGCTGCGCGCGGCGCTGCGGCAGGACCCGGACATCATCATGGTCGGCGAAATGCGGGATCTCGAGACGATCCGCACGGCGATCACCGCCGCGGAAACCGGCCACCTGGTGTTCGCAACGCTCCATACGCCCGACGCGCCGCAGACCGTGGACCGGATCATCGACGTCTTCCCGACGGATCAGCAGCGCCAGATCCGGATCCAGCTCGCTTCGGTGCTGGTCGCGATTCTGTCGCAGCGGCTCATTCCGAAATGGGACGGCTCGGGGCGCGTGCTGGCGATGGAGATCATGGTCAACACGCCGGCGATCGCCAATCTGATCCGCCAGGAGAAGGTCTATCAGATCAAATCGGTCATGCAGACCAGCCGCCACCTGGGGATGCAGACGATGATGCACAGCATCCAGGAGCTGGTCGACCGGGGCGTCGTCCATCGGAACGCGCTCCGGGATTACGCGTTGACGCTGGGAGAGGAAGTCTGATGACGAGCAGAGTACGGAAATGGTCGGCATGCAGTCTGGCCTTGTGCATGGCCCTGTTATCGGCCGCTCCGGCAATGGCGGAGGCGAAGGATGCGGCCGCCGCAAGCATCGCGCCCTCCGGGTGGATGGAAACGATCGCGCGTCCGTCGGAGGAGCGGGAAGCGCTCTAGTCTGAAGATGGCCTTCAATGCCGGCGGTTTGCGGGCCGGCGACGTGCTGTCCGGAAAACCGTTCGTCGTCGTGTCGGAAGCCGGCGCGCGGGATTCGGACGCGGCGGCGAAGGTGCGCGTCTGGACCGGCTGGCTGTCGCGGGTCGACGACGATCTCCGGACGATGTGGGACGAGCTCTGGATCGGCCCGGACGGAAGCGTCATTCTGGCCGTTGCGGATCTGGATGCGGCGATCGTGGGCTATTTTCAGTCGCCGAGCCAGTCCGTCTACCGGAATCTTGAATATGTTGGCGTTTATCCGTGGGCGGACATACCGACAGACCCGGAAGCCGATGCGGCGCACCTGCCGAAATTCGCGGCGTACGGCACGACCAATCTGTACGGCCTTGAGCCGGAAGGCGAGGCGGACCTGATCGACGCGCCGGCGGCGCCGCTTCCCGCCCTTCCGGACCGCATCCGGCCCGGGCGGGTGTTCCATGAGATTGAGATCGGGCGGGTGCCGAAGGACATCGAGAACCATTGGGCCAGGGATGAAATTCTCGATCTGATGCGCAAGGGCATCGTCACCGGTTATGACGACGGCACGATCCGGCCGCAGAACACGCTGTCCCGATCGGAATTTCTCGCTCTGCTGATGCGCGGGCTGCAGATCGCCCCGGCCGGTGCGGGCGCCGCTTCATCCTACATCGACGCGGCCTCGAACTGGGCCGGAGGCTACATCGCCGAAGCCGAGCGTCTGGGCATCATCCCGAANGGGGACGGCAAGTCCGCGTTCGGCCCGAACGAACCGCTCAGCCGGGCGGAGATGGCCGAATGGATCGCGGCCGCGCTGACGGTCATCGAACGAACCGAGGAAGGGCCGCCCGTCTCGTTCAAGGACACGGACAGCCTGGACGAGCCCGTCCGGAGGGCGATCCGGAAAGCCGTCAATCACGGCGTCATCAAGGGATTGGCGGACGGCACGTTCGGGCCGGAACGGACGCTCACCCGAGCGGAGGCGTTCGCGGTCGCGTCCCGGCTGGCCGGCCTGTGACGGATATGCCGGCGCAACAAGCCGATCCACAAGCCAATGTCAGATGAAGGGAGAGAAAGTTCGGCGATGCGCGCGACGTTCGGTTCACGCATGGTGCGGCGGCCGCTGGCGATGCTGCTCCTGATGGCGCTCCTCTTCACGCTGCGGGCGCCCGGTCCGGCCGGAGCCGAGGCGGCAAGCGGCTGCCTCGCGCTCACCGGCACGTTGAAGGAAGTCAACGGTTCCGTGCGCATGTTCCAGCCGATCGCGTTCGAATACACGATCCGTCCGGAAGGCGAGATGGTTCAGAAGGTGCGCGATCCGGTCGAAGTGGCGCTTGTGCTGGACGTGTCGACCAGCATGGATTCCCCGATGCTGAAGAACAAGCTGAAGCCGACCCGTCTGGAGGTGCTGAAGGACGCCTCGCTGAGTTTCCTGAACGAACTGGCCGACCAGAAGGCCGGCGACCAGGTCGGGCTGATCAAGTTCTCCACGACCGCTTCCCAGGTGCGGGGGCTGACGACGAATTACAATACGCTGAAGCAGGATGTCGAACGTCTGACGGCAAGCGGCTACACCAATATCGACGATGGTCTGCGGAAAGGGAGCCAGCTCCTGGCCAATTCGTCCGGCCGCCAGAAGTTCGTCATACTGGTCACGGACGGCGGCGCCACCCATTACGGAACGAACGGCAGGCAGAACGAAACCGAAGCCAAGAAGCAGGCATTGGCGCGCGCGGACGAGCTGGCCAAGGCGCGCATTCCGGTCTACACGATCGCACTCGGCACACCGGGCGACACTTACGTGGACCATGACCTGCTGGTGAAGATCTCGCAGAAGACGGGCGGACAGAAATTCGAGGCGGCCAATCTCGACGAATTGAAAGCCGTGTTCCGCAGCATTACGAAGGTGATCCAGCAGCAGGGCAAAATCACCGGCATCGAAATCCGCCAGCCGCTCCCCGAGGGCTTCGAACCGGCGGACGGCAATCCGCAGGGCACAAGCATCAAGGACGGCGCGCTGATCGTGCCGGTGGCGGACATCCCCTATCCGTTCGCCGTATCCGAACGGAAGGTGACGGTGTCGCTGAAGCAGACCCGGCAGGTCGGCACGTACGCGTTCGAGGATGCGACGCTGGCGTACCGTGACGCCTGCGGACGCGACGCGTCGGCGATCATTCCGAACAACAGCACGATTCACGTCACGGGGTGGATCGACGTCTGGGGCAATCTCTATGTCGGCGATGAAAACGGCGCGGTCAGCCGCTATCGCCATGCCGACCTGAACCGGAAGCAGTTCACGATTCCCGGCAGCGGCAAGCCGGTGCAACATATCGGCTTCGCAGAGTCCTCGCCCGGCGCCAACGACTGACGCCACTCGTGCACATCACCTATGAGGACGGCTCCGGGCTGACGCTGAACCTGGCGCCGAAGCCGCCGGCCATTGCGTTGAAGGATGGAAACGGCAAGCCGATCATGTCGGATTCCGGCTGGTTCAGCGGTCCCGCCGATGCGACGGTCTCGGGCAGCGGCCATCATCTGCCCGCCAACACCGTGTTCGAGGGCGCGAACGGCGACTTCCAGGACGGTTACCTGGCCGGATACGAGTACCGCGTGCTTCGCTTGCGCGACGGATCCTGGGAGCCTGAAAGCGATTGGAAGCCGGCGGACCATCCGTTCCTGCTGGATCAGACGGGCGGCAACATCCGGATTGAAGCCCGCGCGGCGACGGCTTCCGTGTCCGGCATTGCAACCGAGAAAACGTACAGCGGGACATCCTCGCGGATGGTCGCGCTGGACGATTCGGGTCCGGCGGTGGATGTGGCGGTGGACGATGAAGGGAATCCGCTCAATACCGATCCGATCATCCGCATCACGGTTTCCGACAGCGAGAGCCCGGTGAAGCGCGTGCAGGTGAATGCGGACGGCCGGAGCAAAAAGGCGGACGGCAACGGCAGCCATACGGTGCAAATCAGCATGCGCCTGTCCGAGCTCATTCCCGACGAGAACGAACGGATCGGCTGGTGGAGAATCGACGCCGCGGCCGAGAACGAAGCGGGCCTGTCCGGAGCCGGAAGCGCCGTCCTGGTCGTCAATCCCGGTCCGGATGGCCAACTGGAGACCCGGGTGGACGGCAAATCGGCGGATACGTCCGCAAGGGCGGCCAACAAGCCCGTTACGGTCGCGCTGAAGAATGTCCGGGAGATTATCGTTGCGAAACGGGCGGATATTCCCGAGTCCAGGGACATCAAGCTGAGCGAAGCGTCGTATCAGATCGCGGCGAAGAGAGCGGAGCCGTCCGCGAACGCCTGGAAGAAGCTCGGAGCGCTCCAGCTTCAGGTGACCCGGGAAGGCGCCCATACCGTGTGGGTGAAGCTGAAGGATTCGGAAGGCAACGAGAAGATTCTGTCCGTTGACGTGAACATCAACTACAACCAGAGACGCTATTGAGCCGGATGGCCGGGACGGCTGGAGGATAAGCGCATGAATTTCCGGAGAACCGCAGAACGGCTCGGGGACGAGCGCGGATTCACGCTGGTGGAGGTGCTGGGCGCGCTTACGGTAATGGCCGTCATCAGCGTGACGATCATGGCGTACTTCATATCGGCCGTGGATCGTTCGGCGGAGGAGAGCCGGCGTGTCATCGCGGCCAACCTCGCGCGGCTGAAGGCGGCGGAGCTGAGAAGCTGGGCGAAGCAGGAGGATGCGGGCCAGACCCGTTATCAGGCGCTGCGGAATCTTCCCGGTTTCGGCGCCGAGCGGGTGTTCACGGCGGACGATCCGCCGTTCGATGCGAACGGCCTGCTGGACGCCGTCGAACTGTCGGGCACGACCTACCGGTATGAAATCACGCTGCGCAGGGATGAAGGCGCCGGTTCGCATACGGAATGGCTGAGCGGGGTCATGGGCGGCGATTCGGACCGGTACCTGATGCGCATGATCATCCGGGTGTACTGGAAGGAGACGGCGTCCGGCCCTTCGCCGGCCCATTCCGTCATGCTCGATGCGTATCTTGTCGACCGGAGGTGAAGCGCCGTGCGGCTTCCCCGTAATTCGGAATCGATGGCGGCGCGGCTGCGCTCCGCCGTCCGGGACGAACGCGGACTCACCCTGATCGAACTGCTGACGGGGCTGCTGTTGTTCGGCATGATCGCCGCCATCCTGTATGCTTTTCTGCTTATGGGCTCTTCGATGTACTCGAAAATATCGGCCGAGACGCAGCTTCGCAATCAGGCCGACGCCCTGTTCGGACTGATCATGTCGGAGCTGAGAGACGCGGTCTATGTGCAGCAGGGCGCCGGCGAGCGGGAGATCGTGTTTGTCAGGGAGGCCGACGATCCGGCGGTCTATGTGAAGACGTACCGCATGGTCATCGAGACGGACGCCGACGGGCTGTCCGGCGTCACGGTCACCGGACCGGATCCGTCCTACCCGAAGCGCTGGGATCTTGCGCCCCGATTCCGGTTGAATGACGCGGAATCCGGGCTGATCGCCGCGGATCAGCATCTGGTCAAGGTCCGGCTCGTCTTCGAACGGGCCGACGCCGGTCCGGTTCCGGCCGCGGACGACGCCCGGCTCAAGCTGGAAACTTCCGTTCCGCTGTTTCGGATGGAGTGAGGGGTGGTGGCGAAACCATGACGGATGACAGGTTGTCCGGGCGCCGGGCTTCGGCGGTGAAGACGATTGCCGGCGAGCGGGGCGCCGCGCTGATGTCGGCGCTCCTCGCCGCGGTTTTTCTCACCGTGCTGGGCCTGGTGGTGCTGGAAGTGTTGAAGGCCGGGCTGACGCAGGCGGCATCCACGGAATCGTCCATTCGCGCCGAGGCGCTGGCGCAGCGCGGCATCGACGACGTCACCGCGCTCGTCTGGGATGCCGTGAAGTCGGTCAACGAGAATCCGTCGCCCGCTTACGCGTATGACCGGAAAGTGAAGGATATCGATGCGAAGCTGGATCTGCTTGCGGACCGATTCGCCGGCGGCTTGACCGTCCAGGGACTGCAGGGCGCCTACACGATCGGGATCGCAAGCGACGTCAGCAATTTCGATGACTTCATCGCTCAACATGCGGCCATTCCCGACTATCCGTACAGCCGGATCCTCACCGTCAGGAGCGAAGCGGCGGCCGGGAGACGGACGGCGGTGAAGCAGGCCGGCATTTACGTGACGACGATCAACCCGGTGTTCAACTATCCGCTGTCCGCGAAGCGCGACCTTGTGCTGAGCGGAGCGCCGTTCATCGTCGGCGACGTGCTGGCGCGGGAAGGGAAGATGGTCGTGTTCAACAAGGCGTACTTCACCGGTTCGCCCGGTCGGCAGCACGCCTGGGAGGCCGATTGGCCGACGGTCAAAGGGTTTTACCGGGCGCAGGTCGTGGAGCGCGGGGACATGCAGGGCGGCGAACCGATCGCGCCCGACGGCATCCGGTTCTCCCATTTCGAGCCGTTCGCGGACGAGCAGCTGCCGAAGGATGCCGACATCCCGATTCCATCCGCGGTTGCCGCCAGGATGGCCGAAATGAACGCGGCGCTCGCCGATCCGATGCTGTTCCAGCCCATCGAAGATGAAGCGTTCGGCGGCCATGTCATCGCCGCGAATGTGCCCATCGGCAAGAAATATACGGGAGGGTGGGTGTCGATAACCGACGGCGAAATCGCGGTCGGCGACGGTTCGAGCGTCGCGGGGCTTGCCGTGGACGACGGCGTGCTGGCCATGAGCCCGGGTTCCAGGGTGACGCTGCCGAACGGTCCGCTGTATGTCAGGTACGACAACGACTTCGTCGCGGCGGCAACGTTCGCGGGCTTCCTGGAAGTCGCGCCGCCGCACGCGGTGGTGGTGAAGGGCGACGCGGTCATCGAAGACGGGTTTCGTTTCAAGGGCGCCATGTTCGTCGACGGCTCCGTGCAGATTGTCGGATCGGTCAATCTGGAGGGCGCGCTGTATGTGAGCGGCGCCGTCGACATGAAGGACATGCGGTCCATCAATTTTCCGGATGACGACGGCGACGGGATCGCGGACGAAGAATCGGCGCCGCTCATCCTGATGGCCGGCGGTCCGGTTATTTTCTCCGAAAGCAAGAGCAGCGCGCCGATCCGGATCCGCGCCTACCTGTACAGCCTGCAGCCGGTGAAACTGTACGGTGTCGTTTCGAAATTTCATATCACGGGCGGCGTGCACGGAGAGGACGTTGTGCTCAACGCCTTGAGGGAGGATCCGGACCATATGAACGCGTACTGGATCGATCCGGACCTTGGCGAACCGTTCCTTCTCACCCCGCCGGACAAGCAGCCCGGCCTGCCGCCGGAACGGTCCAATCTGCAGATCTTCCACGATCCCGCGCTGTTCTCCGATCCGCCCGTCGGTATTCCGGTCACGGACCATCTGACGATGTTCGCGCGGAACGCATGAAGGAGCCGCCGTCACCCTGCCCATATGAAAGGAGTTCAACCGGAGTGAGCATTCGCTTCTTGATCGTGGACGACACGAAGTTCATGCGGAAAATGCTGACGGACATCCTGTCGGACATGAAATACGAAGTTGTCGGGGAAGCGGACAACGGCACGCTGGCCGTGCAAATGTACAAGAAACTTCGCCCGGACGTGACGTTCCTGGACATCTACATGCCGGAAGTGGACGGCATCGAAGCGATGCGGCAGATTCGCAGCATCGATCCGAACGCGATCGTCATTGTCTGTTCCGGCACGAGCCAGCAGTACCTGATATCCGACGCCATGAAGCTGGGAGCGAACGGATACGTGATGAAGCCATTCAAGCCGAAGCAGATCCTCGAAGTGATCCAGAAGTATGTCATTCCGGCGCTGCCCGGAAAGGACCGGGCCGATCGGCCGGCAAGCGAATCGGCGCGGACAGCCGCTCAGGAAGCGAAGAATCCGCCGCCGCTCCGGATCGTGCCCGGCCGGGGCGCGAATCCGCGCGCGGCAGGCGCCGAGCCCGAAACGCCGGCGCATGCGGACGACGTGCAGGCTGAACCGCTGCTGCAGCCGTTCGGGAAGCTCCCGGCGGCCGCGCCGGACGGACAGCCGGCGGAACCGGCGCGCGAAACATCCGCTGTGAATCCGCCGGCCGCCGAAGCCGGAATCGGCGGAAGCGGGAGCGTGCGGCCTGAAGCTGATCAGACGGAAGAAGCCGGGCCGACGATCGGATCGGCATCCGCAGCGGAGGATGAAGCGGAGCCTGCGGCGGAAACGTCGGATGCGCGTGCGGTGGAAGCGGAGCCTGTGGCGGAAACGTCGGATGCGCGTGCGGTGGAAGCGGATCTTGCGGCGGAAGCGGCGGATGCGCGTGCGGTGGAAGCGGAGCCTGAGGCGGAAGCGGCAGGCGCGGGCGCGGCGGAGCCGGAGCAGGCGGCGGTTTCCGGCGAAGACCCGGCGC
>Ga0065723_100236_pt1 | contig 15382 bp, 12 predicted proteins | sample TheenrcuSG05Z960_FD_59110 | JGI IMG/M metagenome (GOLD analysis project Ga0065723, IMG submission 59110) | Thermophilic enrichment culture from UC Davis - Sample SG0.5Z960 | ecosystem: Engineered > Solid waste > Grass > Composting > Bioreactor | place: USA: University of California, Davis
CCAAGGGAGAAGCTCTTTTTCTATGTTCGCTTTTTCCAGACTTTACCCCCACGCAAATTTTACTCTAACGGACCGTATGCGACGCGGCGAACCCCGCCTTCGCTGGAAGGGATTTGCCGGGCGACGGATACGGGACTATAATTTTGCAGGAAAGTTTCGCTTGCCGGGGTGAGCGATGGTGAACGGGTATCATGTACATCGATCCGCCGCCGCGCGATGGACGACGACAGCAAACCTCGATCCGGCCGTTCTGGCCCGCTGGCGGCATGAATTCGGGCGTTCCGGTCCGGATCCGGGACGCGCGGTTCTGACCGCGCGCGCCGGGAAGGATGAATGGCGGCGGACGCTTCGGCATAACCGGCTGCTCGTCCGCGCCTTCGAACCGGCCGTCCGGGAAGGCGCGCTCCCGGCGGAATGGCCGCATCTGCTGCTGCTGACGGACCGTTCCGGCGTCGTGCTCTCGGTTGCCGGATCGCCCGAAGCGGCAGAGCAAGCGCGCCGCATCGGAATCGAATGCGGCACCCGGTTCGATCTGCCGCATGCGGGGATGAACGCCATCGCCGCGGCTGTCAGGCTGGAGCGGCCGGCGCTTGTGCAGGGGGGCGAACACGACCTTCGCGCGCTCCGCGGCTGGAGCACCCTGTGCGCGCCAATCGCCGCGGAAGGCCGGACGTTCGGTTTCCTCGGCATGGGATGCCCCGGCCGGGAGCGGATTTCGGATGCGGAACTTGTATGGATCGACTTCTATCTGCGGGTGCTCAAGGAGCGGCTCGCCCGGCATTGTCCGATCCGCCGCCGCATGGACCTGGACGGCCGGTTCGGCGAGTACGGCCTGTCGCCCCGCGAGCGTGAGGTTGCCCATTGCTGGGCGCTCAACATGGGCGGTTTGCAGATCGCGTTCCGGCTCGGCATCGCCGAAAGCACCGTGCGCAGCATGATCAAGAACATTTACCGGAAAACCGGCGTCAGCGACAAGGGCCAGTTCATGCGCAAATTCATGGCATGACCCGGCGCGTCGTCCCGCCCTCCCCACTATTGGGGATGTTCGAAAATCGGCCGCTCCCTTAATCTGGTTCACGGGACAACGACAGCGATGTCTTGAACGGATGGGAGGATCGCCATGCCTGTGAACCGAAACCTGCTCCTGCTCGCGCTCGTGATGTTCATCGTCGGCACGGACGGATTTGTCGTCGCCGGCGTGCTGGAATCCGTCGCCCGGCAGTCCGGCGTCTCCGTCGAAGCGGCCGGGCAGCTCATCACCGTCTTCGCCCTGGCCTACGCGATCGCCGGGCCGATCGTCGCTTCGGCTTTCGGCCGGATGGACAGGAAGACCTTTCTTCTCCTGTCGCTGGCTGTCTTCACCCTCGGCAATCTTGTCGTTGCGCTCGCATCGGACTATGCGTGGCTCGCGGCCGGGAGAATCGTGTCCGCCGTCGGCGCATCGGGCGTTACGCCGGCGGTCGTCACAATCGCGGGGATGATCTCGCCGCCCGAACGGCGCGGACGGGCCATTGCCCGTGTGTTCAGCGGTCTCACGATCGCCACGATCCTGGGCGTCCCCGTTGGCACGTATTTGAGTCACGCGTTCGACTATCGGCGCCTGTTCCTGCTCATCGCCGCCGTCGGCGCGGTGTTGATCGCGCTGTTGCAGGCGGCGTTGTCCCGCCTGCCGTCGCCGCCGGACGTTCCGTTCCGGGAACGGCTTTCGGCGGTGCGCATGAAGGGGGCGCCTTCGACCCTGCTGGTGACGGCGGTCGTCTTCCTGTCCGCATTCACGGTCTATTCCTACATATCGGCGTATTTCGGCGACAGAGGCGTTGTCCGCGGCGATCAGCTGAGCTGGATTTTGCTCGCGTTCGGGACGGGCGGCGCATTGGGCAATCTGCTGGGCGGCCGGCTGACGGACCGCTTCGGGCCGCGGACGACCGTCATCGCGAGCCTGCTCGGGCTATGCCTGTCCTTCGTGCTCCTCTCGATCGCCGCCGATACGTTCGTTCTTGCCCTCCTGCTGACGTTTCTCTGGGGCGCGTGCGGGTGGCTGCTCGCTCCCGCCCAGCAATACCGGCTCATGGCGCTGGGAGGAGAGCGGGCGCAGATCCTGGTCTCCTGGAATTCCTCCTGCATGTACCTCGGCATCGGCCTGTCCGGCATTGCGGGCGCGCTCGTGATTTCCGCGTCGGGTTCGTCCGCCCTGGGATGGGCGGGCGGAGCCGGAGCGCTGCTCGGGGCGCTGCTGGCCGGGCTGATGTATGCCCCCGGTCCGGCCGGCCGGACGGTGGAGACATTCCGGCGTATCCGGCGTACGGGACCATAAACCGGCTCGCGCCGGCTCCCGCATCAACTTCCGTGTTCCGGAAAAGATGCGGGAGCCGGTTTTCCGTTTCCGGCGTTCGCGTGCTATACTGGGAACGATTGAACCGGACTACAATCAGCGGCATCGCCGGCCGGAAGGCGGTTTCCGGTCCCGGCGGCGCCGCCCTGGAGCGATGCGATGACAACGCGTTTCGGAGATGCGGACGGCGGCAAGGGCAACGTGTACCTGATGCCGTCCATGGTGAAGGAATACCGCGGCCGGCTCAGGCGGCTGCTCGAAACCGAACGGTTCGGGGAAGCGCATGCGCTGCTCCGCTTCCTGCTCGATTGCCGCGGGCAGGACGAACAGGTTTATGACGAATGGCGCCGGCTGCTCCGGTGGCTGGAAGCGGTTTTTCCCGATCTGGCGGCGCGGTCCGGCGGACCGGCGGATATCGGGGCTTTCTCCGGCACGGAAGATTGGACGGACGGCGAGCCGGGGGAAGAATTGCCGGACGACGAGGAGACAATGCGCGGACGGGCGCTCCGGCCGAGGGACGACGGCGACCGGGAAGCGCTGACCCGCCGCGTGCTCGGGGAGCTGAAGCGAAGCCCGCGCCTCGAACAGCGGCTGCTTGCGCTGGAGAAGGCCGTGTATCTCGATGATCCGGAGGTCGACCGCGAGATTCTGGACTGGATCACGGGCGAGCCGATGCACCCGTCGATGCAGTTCCGCGCCCTGCAGACGCTCAGGCGGCGCGGCGCCACCGGACGGGTGGTGCTGGACCGCGCGGGCGAACGCGTTGAGCTCGAGATCGAGCGGACGCCGCTCGCGATGGGCGACTATCCGCCGGCAGCGGGCGAGGTGCTGGAGCGGGCGTGCCGCGCGTCCGAATCGTACGATGCGACGCTGCCGCATTTCGTCCGCGAGATGTGGGAGGAGGTCCTGAAGTCGATCTACGGCACCTCCGATTACGAATGGATGGCATCCGGCGGGGAGGACGCGATCGATTGCTGGGCCGCCGCGCTGCATCTCGCCGTGCAGCAGGCGGCGCACGGCTCCGTCGACGAAGCGGAGATCCGCGCGGCGTACGGCATACCGGAATCGCTCCGCTTCCGGTTCGAGCAGGCCGCAAGGGCCATCCGGCGCGCCGCGCCGCTTGCGTCCGGGCCCGGGAAATCTTGAAATATCCTTCAAGGTTGGCTATAATGGAGTGGTTTAGTCGGATACCGTGAAGAAACAGACGTATGCGTCAGTTGTGGAAGGGGAAGGCATGAGATGAAGGCAAGTTGGCAGACTCTTGAGAAAAATACGGGCGTGCTGAGCGTGGAAGTCGACGCGGAACGGGTGGCCGCGGCGCTTGACAAGGCGTTCAGGAAAGTCGTCCAGAAAGTGAACGTGCCCGGATTCCGGAGGGGCAAGGTGCCGCGCCAGATTTTCGAAGCGCGCTTCGGCGTCGAGAGCCTGTATCAGGACGCGGTCGACATTCTGCTTCCCGAGGCTTACGCGGACGCGGTGAAGGAGACGGGCATCGTTCCGGTCGACGCGCCGGAGATTGACATCGAGCAGTTCGGCAAGGGCAAGCCGTTCATTTTCAAGGCGAAGGTGACGGTCAAGCCGGAGGTCAAGCTCGGAGAATACAAGGGACTTGAACTTCCGTCCGTCGAAGTCGAGGTGTCGGAGGAAGAGATTCAGGCCGAACTGGAGCGGCAGCAGCAGCGCCATGCCGAGCTCGTCGCCGTCGAAGACGGCCAGGCGGAGAAGGGCGACATCGTCATCATCGATTTCGAAGGATTCGTGGACGGCGAGCCTTTCGAAGGCGGACGCGGCGAGCGCTATTCGCTCGAGCTCGGCTCCGGAACGTTCATCCCCGGTTTCGAGGATCAGATCGTCGGCATGCACATCGGCGATTTCAAAGATATCGAAGTGACGTTCCCCGAGAATTACCATGCGGACAATCTGAAGGGCAAACCGGCGGTTTTCAAGGTGAAGCTGCACGAGATCAAGCGGAAGAACCTGCCGGCGCTGGACGATGAATTCGCGAAGGATGTCAGCGAATTCGATACGCTGGAGGAATACAAACAGGATCTTGCGGCCAGACTGAAGGAGCGGAAGCGGAAAGAAGCCGAAGACGCGCGCGAGGTCGCGGCGGTCGAGAAGGCTTCCGCGAACGCGGAGGTCGACATTCCGGAAGCGATGATCCGGTCGGAGATCGACTATCTGTTCCGCAATTTCGAGAATCGTCTGCGCATGCAGGGCATGACGCTCGACCTGTATTACCGCATCTCCGGACAGAAGGAGGAGCAGCTTCGCGAACAGATGAGGGGCGACGCCGAGAAGCGGGTCCGCAACAATCTGGTGCTCGAAGCCATCGCGAAGGCGGAGAACATCACGGTCACGGAAGAAGAAGTGAACGAAGAGCTGGAGAAGCTGTCCGGCGTGTACAACCGTCCGGCGGACGAGCTCCGCGAGCTGTTCGCGCGCAACGGCAGCCTGGACAGCCTGAAGGAAGATCTCGTCCTGCGCAAGACGATCCGGTTCCTGATCGACAACGGCAAAGAGGCTGCCTCGGTCGCCTGAGACCGGGGGCATGGCGGCATGAAGGTAAGGCACGTACTTCACAGGCACGTGCCTTATTTCTCCATTCAACGGGGAAATCCGGAGGCCGCACGCCTCGCTGCCCGGCGCATACATATTTAGGTAAACGCGGGCCCGCGGCCCGGACGGAAGTCCCGAACGGCGGCGGCGTCCGCTTCCGCCGGATATGACATTGCGCCGCAGACATGATACAATAGGAAACGAAGCCGAATACGAAAAGAGGTGGGTCGCATGAACCTGGTGCCAATCGTAGTGGAACAAAGCAGCCGCGGCGAGCGATCCTACGATATCTATTCCCGGCTCCTCAAGGACAGGATCATTTTCCTGGGCAGCCCGATTGACGACGATGTCGCCAATCTCGTCATCGCCCAGCTGCTTTTCCTTGCGGCCGAAGATCCCGAGAAAGACATCCATCTGTACATTAATTCCCCCGGCGGTTCGGTGACGGCCGGGCTGGGCATATATGACACGATGCAATACATCAAGCCGGACGTCTCCACGATCTGCGTCGGCATGGCGGCCAGCATGGGTTCGCTGCTGCTCGCGGCGGGCGTCGCCGCGGCGCAGGGCTACTACCCGGACCAGCCCGGGATGAGCTGGACGTACTCCTCCGGCGAGACGCAGACGCTCTCCGGTCCCCGCGACCTGGGCGGACGCCAGGTGATGGTCCTCACGCACTACTTCGAGGGCGTGCCGATCTCCGAGGACTACCTCGAGTACACCGACCAGGGCGTCTTCAGCCACGGCTCGGCGGCCGGCGGCCAGGTCTACCAGTACGACCCGCCCATCGTCGTCTACCCCCCTGCCCCGCTCGAGGCGGGCCTGACGTGGACCGGCACCACCGCGCTGCCCGGCTTCGACCTCACGCTCAGCTCGGAGGTGCTCGGCCTGCGCGGCGTGGCCACGCCGGCCGGGCGCTACAACGCCTTCCTGATCAGGCAGACGACCCTCACGAGCAACGGCGGCCGCACGGTCCTCGACGTCTACTTCGTGCCCACCGTGGGCATCGTCAGGTTCGTGGCCCAGGACGGCACCGTCATCGACCTCATCGAGAAGAGCTTCTGAGCTCCGCGACGCCGGCGCTCCCCGCGCCGCGCCCTGCCCCGCCGCCCGCCGCCGGGGCGCCACCCGCGCCGCGCGGGGCCCGCAGCCCGGCGAGGGGCGCTCAGGCACCCAGCACCTCGCGCCTCAGCACGTCGAGCCGGTCGGCGGCGATGGCGTCCCTGATGCGCGCCATCAGCCTGGCCATGAAGCGCAGGTTGTGGATAGTGGCGAGCTGCTGGCCGAGCTGCTCGTCGGCCTTGAAGAGGTGACGCAGGTAGGCGCGCGTGTAGTGGGCGCACGTGTAGCAGTCGCAGCCCTCCTCGACCGGCCTGAGGTCCCGGGCGAAGCGCGCGTTGAGGATGTTGATGCGGTGGCGGGCGTTCACGCCTCGCTTCGCGCCCCTGTCCTCCTCGTCGGGCGCGAGCGTCAGGAGCGCGCCGGCGCGGGCGCTGCGCGTGGGCATCACGCAGTCGAACGTGTCCATCCCGCGCTCGACCGCGGCGAAGACCCCGGCCACGTCGCCGATCCCCAGCAGGTGCCGCGGCTTCTCCAGCGGCAGCAGGGGCTCCGTCCACTCGAGCACCAGGTTCATCTCGTCGTGGCCCTGGCCCAGGTTCCCGCCCACGGCGATCCCGTCGAACGGCAGGGACGCGATGAACGCCGCGCTCCTCTCCCTCAGCGACCGGAACGCGCCGCCCTGCACGATCCCGAAGAGCGCCTGCCGGTAGCCGTGCAGCGGCTCTGACGAGGCGAACGCCTCGAGGCTGCGCTCCGCCCAGCGGTGGGTGCGCTCCATCGAGGCGGCCGTGTAGGCCTCGTCGTGCAGCGGGCTCGTGCACTCGTCGAACGCCAGCACGACGTCGGCGCCGAGCTGGCGCTGCAGCGCTATCGAGCGCTCGGGCGTGAAGAGGTGCGTCGAGCCGTCGATGTGGCTGCGGAACTCGACGCCGTCCTCGCGGACCTTCACCAGGCCCTTGCCGGCCGGCTTGGGCGCCCGCGCCGACTCGCCGGGGAAGATGCTCGCGACCTTCCCCACCCCGTGCTCCAGCGACGCCCCCAGCGAGAAGACCTGGAAGCCGCCCGAGTCGGTGAGGATGGGCCGCGGGAAGTTCATGAAGCGGTGAAGGCCGCCGTGCTCGGCCACCACGTCGGCGCCGGGCCGCAGGTAGAGGTGGTAGGTGTTCGCGAACACCAGCTGCGTGCCCGTGGCGATCACGGCCTCCGGCGTCACGGTCTTCACCGTCGCCTGCGTGCCCACGGCGACGAAGGCCGGCGTGAGCACCTGCCCGTGCGGGGTGGTGAGGACGCCCAGGCGTGCGCGGCCGCGCCGCAGCGTCACCTCGAAGCCGAAGGCGTCGGGCGGGGCGTCGCCGGGTGCGGGTACGGCGTGGCTGGCGGCTGGCACGGCCAGCCATGCTAACAGCCCGCGCGGCGGGCGCCCGACGCGCGCGGCGGACGGCCCCCACTGGCCCCGCGACCCCCGCGCCGTGTAAGTTCCTTGTAAGAGGATAGTGAGCTCGCTCACGACCCAGGCAGGACAGGGTGCATAGCATCACGTTGCGAGGCCAGCGAGCCTCGCCCTTGGAGGCTGTGAAGCCTGTCTTGCACTTGGGCGCTTGGGACAGGTGGAGCCAGTAGCGCAACCGGCCAATGGTGACCTTCTCACGTTCTGCTACCACCTCAAGAGCGTGCCCGAGGCCACGTAGAGGACCCGGTCGAGCGCCCGGAAGGGCGATCGCCGGATGAGCCTCGGCACACCACACCTCCCCCCACCACGCGTCCGGCGGTCGCCTCTGCTCCGCCTGCTGCTGACGGGAGCGGTCTTCGTGGCGCTGGGCACGGCGTGCGCCAACCCCGAGAGCCTGCCCAGGCAGGGCTACGAGGAGGTCGACGACGTGATCGTCGACGACTCCGGCCTACCGTTGGCCCAGCGCGTGCTGGTCGGCGCCTTCACGTACGGCGGCGTGTGGCAGGGCATGGGCCCGGTGCTGGACCTGGAGCAGAGGCTCGGCCGTCGCCTCGACATCGTCCACTGGTTCACGAACTGGAACAACGAGGCCCACCCCGAGATGGTCCTGGCCGTCGCGGCCGCGGGCCGGCACCCGCTGATCAGCTGGCAACCCCACGGCGTGAACGTCAGGGACATCGCCGCGGGCCGTTACGACGACTACGTGCGCCGCTGGGCGCGCGACCTCGCGGGGACCGGCGTGACCGTGTACGTCAGGCCCTTCCCCGAGATGAACGGCGACTGGGTGAGCTGGAACGGCGACCCCGAGGGTCTCGTCGCCGCGTGGCGCCGGATGGCGGCCCTGTTCGAGGAGGAGGGCGCGCACAACGTCCGCTGGGTGTGGAGCCCTAACGTCACCGACGAGCCGCGCGTGGCCGAGAACCGCATGGAGCTCTACTACCCCGGCGACGACGTCGTCGACGTCCTCGCGCTCGACGGCTACAACTGGGGCACCACGCGGCCCTGGACCGAGTGGCGGGCGTTCGAGGAGGTGTTCGCCTCCGGCTACGCGCGCGTGACCGCGCTGGGCCCGCAGCCGGTCTGGTTCGCCGAGCTCGCCAGCTCGACCGACGGCGGGGACAAGGCCGCGTGGGTGCGCGAGATGCTCGACTCCACCGCCTTCCCGCGCCTCGAGGCGATCGTCTGGTTCGACGAGCGCAAGGAGGCCGACTGGCGTATGGTCGCCGACCCGCGGGTGGCCGACGCCTTCCGCGCCGGCCTGATGCGCGCCGACGTGGCCGCGCGCTGAGCCCCGCCGCGGCCGAGCCGCTCGCCGCTAGCGCACGCCAAGCGACACCTCACGCCCCACCACACCGCCCTCGCCCTCCCGGCCGGCGGCCCCGCTGTGGCCGCCGGCCGGGCGTACGTCGTGGGCGCAGCGCGCCGCGGGGCTATGCTGGCGCCGCCTTGAGACACCTGCGCCCCCTCCTCCTCGTGCTCGCGCTCCTCGCCACCCAGGCCGCCGCGCAGACCGCTTACCGGCTCGAGCCCCTCTACGAGGGCCTCGAGAAGCCTGTGTCGGCGCTGGCGCTGACCACCGGCGAGGTCCTCCTCTCGTCGCTCGACGGCCGCGTCTACCTCCTGCGAGGCGGCCACGTACGCGAGGAGACGGTCCTCGACGTCACCCCGCGCGTGACCGCGCTGCAGGGTGAGCAGGGCTTCTACGGGGTCGCGCTCGAGCCCGCCGAGGCCGCCGTGGGCCGGCCGAGGTGGCTGGTCGCCGCCTTCGCCGAGCGCGACACGGGTGCCCTCATCGTCTCGGCCTTCCCCTACGACGACGCGGCCCACCGCGCCGACCTGGAGGCGGAGCGCGTGGTCCTGCGCGTCGAGATGCCCGAGCCGTTCCACTACGCCGGCCAGGTCCGCTTCGGTCCCGACGGCATGCTCTGGGTCAGCGTGGGGAACGGGGAGCGGTCGCCGGCTTACCTGCGCGCGCGGCCGTACTCCTCCCAGGACCTCTCGCAGCTCCGGGGCAAGCTGCTGCGCGTAGACCTCTCGGGCGCCGCCCCAGGCGAGCCGTACGCCGTGCCGGCGGACAACCCCTTCGTGGACACGCCCGGAGCGCGGCCCGAGGTCTACGCCTACGGCTTCCGCAACCCCTGGAAGTTCACCTTCCGCCCCGACACGGGCGAGGCGGTCGTCGTCGACGTCGGCGAGGACCGCTGGGAGGAGGTGAGCCTGGTGGTGAAGGGGGGCGACCACGGCTGGCCGGCGCGCGAGGGCTACGAGTGCCTCTCGTTCCCCGACGCCCCGGGCCTCGTCGAGCCGCGCTGCGAGGAGCTCGACCAGGTCCCGCCCCTGCACGCCTACGGTCACCTGACCCTCGACCCGGCCGGCGGCCTGTCGGTGGTGGGCGGGGTGGTGGTGCGCGACCCCGAGCTGCCCGAGCTCGCCGGCCGCTACCTCTTCGCCGACTTCGTCGTCGGCCGCATCTGGGCCCTCGACCTGGCCGCGGGCGGCGTGGAGGAGGTCCTCGACACCGACCTGCCGATCACCGAGCTGACGGAGGGCCCGAACGGCGAGGTGCTGGTGGTGGCGATCAACGGGACGCTGGCGCGGCTGGTGCCAGCGCGATGACGTCGCCCTCGGCGCCCGCCAGCTCCGCGCCGTAGAGCCTCTCGAGCACGGCGGCGTAGAACGCGCCGTCCTCGATGCCCAGCTCGGCCGCGAGCGCGGCGGTGCGGGCGTAGGCGCCGGGCAGGTCGAGCTCGCCTGCGGCCACGGCGCTCGAGACGTCGAGCAGCGCCCGCTCGCCCTCGGTGACCGACGCCGGGTCGGCGCGGTAGGCCACGACGACGGCCGCGAGCCTACCCACGAGCTCGCCGAGCCTCGTCATCGCCGCCACGGGCTCCAGGTGCGTCGGCGCCACGGCGCCGTCGCGCACGCCGTCGAGCGGGTTGATGTAGCGGGCGTAGGCGACCTCGCGGTGCTCGCCGCTCGGCTGCGACGCGGCCCAGGCGAGCTTGGCGGCGCCCGCGCAGACCGAGAACTCGGGGTCGTAAGCGCTGGCGCGCCGGGCGAAGAGCGCGGGGTTCGCGAACCGCGAGCCAGGCTCCGAGGAGATCGCCGCGAGCAGCGTCAGCGCGTCGGAGGTCACCTGCGACAGCCCCAGGTCGTTCGTGGGGCCGTGGGCCAGCGGGTCCAGGTACGACTCGTTGATCAGCACCTGGAGGAGGAAGTCGGCGTCGAGGCCGTAGGCCGTCGCCGCCTCCTCGACGTGGGCGAGCAGCGGCGCGAGGCGCGCCAGCATGAAGAGGCCCCAGGGCGTGAGCGGCTCGTAGGCCTGCTCGGTGACCAGGTACCGCAGGGTCGGCTCCTCACCGGCCGCGACCCGGCTCGCGAACACCGCGACGCTGTCGGGCGGGCAGAAGGGCGAGAGCCACGCCCGCGCCGGCTGGGCCTCGGGCACCTCGACGGCGACGGCGATGGGGGGCACGGCGAGGGCTACCGCGGGCGGGGTCTCCACCGGCGGCAGCGGCAGGATCGCGAAGTCCTCCTGCTCCAGGCGCTGCACGGCGTAGACGTAGCGCCAGGCCTCGCTGGGCATGTAGTAGGCGCGCGCCACGTGGGCCGTGCCCGTGAAGGCGGCGAGGCCCACCAGCAGGCCCGCGGTGGCGACGCCGGCGGTCCTCACGTGGGCGGTGACGCCCAGGCTGGCCCGCGGCCTGACCCAGGTCGTGACGACCTCGGCCCTCGCCCGGCCCGACCGAGCCGCGCGCCTCTGGGCGAAGAAGGCCGGCACGACGCGCGTCGCGGCCGTCACGTAGGCGAGGGCGTTGAGCGCGCGTAGGAGCAGCAGCGGCACGACGCCCCGCAGCGCCACCCACAGCGCCCTGCCCCAGCCGTCGCCCAGACGCCGCGCGCCCGCGACGACGATCAGCGCGCTGGCTCCGACGTCGACCCCGAGCCAGGCCGCGAGCGCCGCGGCCGGGGCGGAGTAGTGGGGCAGCGCGTAGCGCAGGCCCAGCAGCACCGGCAGCAGGAGGGACAGGACGAGCCCGAGGACGTTCTCGAGCTGGGCCGCCGCGACCGTGAACGCCACGTGCGGCGCCAACCGCCGGCGCTCCTCGCGGACGGCGAGCCGTTTCAGCGCGTTCTGGATCCCGCCGCCGTTCCAGCGCTCGACCTGGCGCATGAACCCGCCCAGGTGCGGTGGGTCCTCGGTGCGCATCAGCGCCTCGGGCACGAAGCGCGCGTCGCTGCCGCGCCGCAGCAGGACCGGCGTGGCGGCGCCGACGATCGCCGACAGCGGCCGCGGCCGGCCGTTCACGACGACCCGGAAGCCGAGCGCGTCGAGCTCGGTGGCCGTCGTCTCCTCCTCCGTCACGGGCGCGTTCTGCGCGGCCAGCGTGAGGTCGTGGTCCTCGGTGATCGTGTCGTCCGGGACGGGCAGCACGTCGCGGCGCGCGACGAAGCCGCAGCCGACGACCGTGAACAGGCGCGAGCGGCCGAGGACGACGCCGTCGCCGAGCCGGCGGCACTGCCCGCCACGGACGACGGCCGAGAACGCGTACTCGGCGTCGCGGCCGGCGGAGATGAGGCGCGACTGCAGCGAGGCGCCCGGCAGCGACCTGACCGCGCCCGACACCAGGGACGCGTCCTCGATGACGTAGCCGTGGCCGCCGTCCTCGAGGCGGCGGTAGGTGAGCCGGTACGTGGCCCGGCGGGCCGCCGCGGCGAAGCCGGGGTCCAGCTCGGTGTCGCCGTCGACGATCAGGACGCGCTCGGCGGTCACGAGCCCGCGCTCGAGGAGCAGGTTCACGCTGCGCGCCTTCGACACCGGGGCGTCGTACTGCAGGACGGTCACCTCGGTGACGGAGCCGGGGCGGCGCCAGAAGGTGCGCGTGTGCTCCACGTGGACCTCGCGGCCCTGCACCTCGAAGCCGAGCTCGGCCAGCGTCGCGGCCACGACCTCGGGCGTCGCGTCGGTGCCGCCGTTGATGCTCACGAGGACCTGCTCGAACGGCTCGGTCTGGCGCAGCAGAGAGCGCAGCGCCCGGGCCGCGCCCGCCTCCTCGTCGAACATGGGGGCGACCACCGCGACCCGGTCGGGGCCGAGCACGGTGTGACCGCGCTCCCTCACCAGGTTCAGCGCCGCGTTGAGCAGCACCGTCGGCATAGCGATGAGTCCGGGGAAGGGGATCACAGGGGAGGCGTTCCTTCTCTAGGGATGTCGCTCGCTCCGTGCCTGAACGCCCTACGTTCACACACGCCGCAGAGATTATCCCGGCTCACGCGGGGAGCAGGTACGGATGTCTCATCAGGCTCTCGGCAGCCTCTCATGAGGCTCGTGTGGCGAGCCCTAGTTAGCCTTCACGCAGAGGCACCGCGCCTCTCATGAGCTTCTGCTAGCATCCCCAAGGTTGGGAGGCTCACGTGGCCTTACACGTAAGCGCCAAGCTGGCGGCCCTGGGGATCGTGATCACCGCCCTGATCACCGCCTTCAGCGCCCCGCGCGGGACCGCCCCCCTGGCCGAAGCGCCTGCAGCGGTACAGCTCGACATCCAGCCGGCCGTCGTCATGAGGGACGAGCCCGTCGAGGTCGACCTCGACTTCTCCGTCAGGCTCGGCCCCGAGCCCACGCCGCGCTTCGTGCTGCGCGCCACAGGGTACAACTCGCTCGCCAGCCAGACCGACTCGTCCCCGTTCGTGACCGCGACCGGCGCGAGGACCAGGTTCGGCGTCGTGGCCGTGAGCCGCGACCTCCTGGGCAGCAGCCTGCCGTACGGCTCGCTGGTGCGGCTGAAGGACCTAGGCTCCTACTACACCGGCCGCGGCGCGGGCGCGTTCCAGGCCCTGCTCGACTCGCAGGGCCTGTTCATCGTCGAGGACACGATGCACGCTCGCAAGACGCAGCAGATCGACGTCTGGTTCCCGGAGTACTCCACGGCCATAAGCTGGGGGGTGCGCAAGGTCGAGGTCGAGGTGGTGCGCTACGGGCGCAACGGTCCCGAGCTCGACGGGGTCCTGGCCGACGAGGGCTTCGAGGCCGTGCCGCGGCTCGTGGCCCTGCGCTGAGGCCGTAGCGCGCCCGGCCCCTGCCCGCCGAGCCTGGCGCGGGGCCGCCCCGCCCGGATAGCCTGCCGGCAGTGAGCCGGCCCCTCGTCCCCTACCTCGCGCTGAAGCACGTCAGGCGGCGCCTGCTGCAGTCGTCGCTGACGGTGGCCGGCGTGGCGACCGGCGTGGCCGTGCTGATCGTCGCGCTGTCGCTGACGAACGGCTTCATCGACGAGCTCGTCACGAGCACCCTGCGCGCCACCCCGATGGTGACGCTGCAGAGCTACCTCGCCGGCGACACGCTGCCGGACGACCCAGAGGTCCTCGAGGCGATCGCCGAGAGCCCCGGCGTGACGGCGGCTGCACCCTTCCTCAGCACGCAGGCCCTGATCGCGCGCCGGGCCAGCGCCTCCCTCGGCATCTCGGCGCGGCAGGGCTACACGCAGGTCGTCGGCATCGACCCGGCCCTCGAGACGGCGGTGCTCGACCTGCCCGTGCTGGCGGCGCAGGCCGACGCCATCGCCGCGGCGGGCGGGATCGTCCTCGGCTCGTCGCTCGCCCAGCAGCTCGGCGTGGGCGTGGGGGACCAGGTGATGCTCCGCGACATCACCGGCGCCACCGCGACGTTCACCGTCGCCGGCACCTTCAGGGTCGGGAACGAGCTCATCGACGCCGTCACCTCCTACCTCTCGATAGAGGCCCTGCAGGAGTACATGGGCGTGCCGGGGCGCATCAGCGGCTACCACGTCAGGGTCGCGCAGCCCACGCGCGCCCAGGAGGTCGGCCTCGACCTCGCGGAGCGGTTCTCGCTGAGGCCCGTCACCTGGGAGAGCCTCTTCGCCAGCCTCATCAGCCAGCTCAGGCTGCAGAAGGCCGTGATCGGCGTCGTCGTGTTCCTGATCGTGGTCGTGGCGGCCTTCGGCATCGCCAACGTGCTGGTGCTGACGGTCGCCGAGAAGACCGAGGAGATCGGCATCCTACGCGCGCTCGGCGCCTCCGAGCGGCAGGTCGTGTCGGTGTTCGTGCTCGAGGGGTTCTTCCTCGGCGCGCTCGGGACGCTCCTGGGGGCGCTGCTCGGCCTCGGCGTCGCCACCTACTTCCGCGTGCAGCCGTTCCCGCTGCCGGGCGACCTCTACTTCATCACCCAGCTCCCCGTCGAGGTCCAGCCGCTCGACGTGGCCTGGGTCTGCCTCGTCTCGCTCGCCACCAGCGCGCTGGCCGGCGTGTTCCCGGCGCGCCGCGCCGCGCGCCTCGACCCCGTGAGGGTCCTGCGGTGAGGCCGAAGAGGGCCGGTGCCCGGGGCAGGGGTCGGCGATGAGCCCGCGCCGTCACGGCCGCAGGCCGCGGCGGGCCGACGGCGGCGACACCGGCGCCTCGGCACCGCGTCCGCCCACCAGGGAGCGCGCCTGGGAGTACCTGCTGAACCTCCTCACCCGCCAGGACTACACCGTCGCCGAGCTGCGCTCGAAGCTCGCGCGCCGCGGGGTCGGGGGCGACACGGCGGAGGAGCTGCTCGCCCGCCTCGTCGAGCTGGGCCTCGTCGACGACGAGGCGTACGCCGAGCGCTACGTCTCGAGCCGAAGCCAGTCCCACGGGCGGATCGCGCTGCGGCGGGAGCTGGTGCGGCGCGGCGTGGACGAGGAGGTCGTGGAGCCGCACCTGGACACGCTCGACCCGGAGCAGCAGGCGTCCGCCGCGACGGCGCTGCTGCGCAAGAACGCCTGGCGCTACAGGCCCGAGGAGCCGGACGCCGAGGCGGGCGCGGAGGACGACCACGCGCGCTTCGCGCGGCTCAAGCGCGCCGAGGCGCGGGCGCGGGCGTTCCTGGCGCGCCGCGGCTTCGACCCCGACGCGGTGCAGGCGGCGATCGAGGCCGTCGGCTGGTTCGAGACGTGACGCCGTCCCGCCGGGCGGACAGAGGGCGGCCGCGCGGCGGCCCTGCG
>Ga0065723_100218_pt1 | contig 15332 bp, 16 predicted proteins | sample TheenrcuSG05Z960_FD_59110 | JGI IMG/M metagenome (GOLD analysis project Ga0065723, IMG submission 59110) | Thermophilic enrichment culture from UC Davis - Sample SG0.5Z960 | ecosystem: Engineered > Solid waste > Grass > Composting > Bioreactor | place: USA: University of California, Davis
CTTCCCGGGCCAGTTCGGCGGCTTCGCGGGCGGTGGCGTGGCCGCGTTCGACGGCCAGCGCATGGTGCACCTCGCCGAAGGTCGCCTCGTGGTAGAGCAGGTCCACCCCTTCGGCCAGCAGGCGGCCGTTCTCGCAGGGGCGCGTGTCGGTCAGGTAGGCGAAGGTACGTCCCGGAATGGGCGGCCCGAGCACCTCCTCGGGGCGCACCCACCGGTCGCCCACCTGCACCGGCCGCCCTTCCTTGAGCGCCCGGTACTGTTCGGGTTCGGTCACTCCAAGCGCCCGCGCCCGCTCTACATGCAGACGCCCCGGCCGCGTGCGCTCCTCGAACCGATACCCCACCGTGAACACCCGGTGCTCCACCGGCCGCGCCGTCACTACGTAGTCGGCCGTCTCGAACACCACCGCGTGCTCGAATCCCTCCGCCAGCTCCACATAGCGAATCGGGAAGCCCCGCTCCGCCTCCGACAGCCCGGGCATCGACTCGATCAGGCGCCCGATCCCCTCCGGCCCCACAATTACCAGCGGCTCGGTGCGGTTCAGCATCGCCAGCGTGGCCAGCAGGCCGAACAGCCCGAAGAAGTGGTCTCCGTGGAAATGCGTGATGAAGATGGCCTCCAGGCGCGGGGCCTTGAGTTCGGCCGCCAGCAGTCGGTACTGGGTCCCCTCGCCGCAGTCGAACAGTAGCAGCCGGCCGGCCCGCCAGAGCGCCAGCGACGATAGATGCCGCGTGCGGGTGGGAACGGCCGAAGCGGTCCCCAGCGGAATGACAAACAGCTCCACGATCGCGCTACAGTTGTTTCAGCTCTTCCTCCAGCAACTGCTGCCGGTACAGGCGGGCATAGAGACCGTCCTGCTTGAGCAGCTCGGCGTGCGTCCCGCGCTCGACGATCCGGCCTTCATCGAGCACCAGAATCAGATCGGCCTCCTGCACGGCCGAGATGCGATGGCTGACGATGACCACCGTCCGCTTGCCGTAGTGCCGACGCAACTGGCGCAGGATGCGCCGCTCCGTCTCGGTATCGACGGCCGAAAGCGCGTCGTCCAGAATGAGAATGCGGGGCCGCCGGATGAGCGCCCGGGCGATCGCCGTGCGCTGCTTCTGCCCGCCCGAGAGCGTGATGCCGCGCTCCCCGACGAACGTCTCGAAGCCGTGCGGGAAGTGCCGCACGTTCTCCAGCAGATCGGCCTCGTAGGCGGCTTCTTCGATGCGGGCCAGGTCGGCCTCCAGTTCGCCGAAGGCGATGTTGGCCGCCACCGTGTCGCTGAAGAGAAACACGTCCTGGGGTGCGTAGCCGATGGCGCGGCGCAGCACGGCCAGCGGGATGCGTCGCACGTCGTGCCCGTCGATCTCCACCACCCCGCGCACCGGTTCGATCAGCCGGGGGATCAGTTCCACCAGCGTGGTCTTGCCCGCGCCCGTGCGTCCCACAATGCCCAGCACACCGCCGGCCGGCAGGTCGAAGCTGATGTCTTCGAGCACCCAGGGGCCGTCTTCCTCGTAGCGGAAGTACACGTTTTTGAACGTGATACGACCCTCGATCTGCCGGATCGAATAATCCGTCCAGGCCGGATCGTCCCGGATCTCCGGCTCGGTGTCGAAGATCTCGGCGAGCCGGTTCATCGAGGCCGACGCCCGCTGGATCATCGACAGCACGAAGCCCACCGACGCTACCGGCCAGGTCATGAGCGCCACGTAGATGATGAACTCGGCGATGTTGCCGATCGTGATGGCGCCGGCCATGGCCAGCTGGCCGCCTTTCCAGACGACCAGGATCGTCGAAAGTCCTGTCAGCAGCAGAAAAATCGGCGACCAGAAGGCATCGACGCGGGCCAGGTCGAGCATGCGGCGGCGGTAGGCCTCGCTTTCGGCATCGAAGGCGCGGGCTTCGGCCTCCTCGCGCGTGTAGGCCTTCAGCACACGGATACCGTTGAGCGCTTCCTGCACGCGGCTGGTCAGGCGCGCATACTGGGCCTGCAGCGCATCGCTCCGCTGGTGCACCAGGTGCGCCACCCAGAAGACGCCCACGGCCAGCAGCGGCATGGGCAGCAGCGTGTAGAGCGTCAGCTCCGGCGAGATCAGCAGCATGGCCGTGATGGCGGCCACCATGAGCACCACGGCCCGCGTGGCGTACATGATGGCCGGCCCCACGTAGCGCCGCACCTGTTCGATGTCGCTGGTGGCGCGCGTAAGCACGTCGCCCGTAGGAAACTTCCGGTAGAAGCTCGGCGGCAGCCGCTGCAGGTGTTCGTAGAGCGCGTTACGCAGGTCGAACTCGATGTGGCGCGAGGCCACCACGATCGTGCGGCGCATCAGGAAGGTGAACAGCCCGCTGAGCAGGCTCAGTCCCAGAATGACGCCACCGTAGAAAAGCAGGCCCGTCAGCACGTAGGCGTAGAAGAACGGCTGGGCCGAAGTGCCTTCGACGGCCCGGTAGTAGGCCACGAAGCGGGGCACGCTATCGACGGCCTGGCGGACGACGCCCGGCGCGAGCATCGCGAACAGCGCCGACGCGATGGCGCAGAGCAAGCCGGGGCCAAACAGCCGCCGGTACTTCCAGAAGTACGGATTCAGCCGGGCGAGCGTCCCCATACGCCAACCAGTCCACAGCAGCAGCCCGTCTCGAACGCCCGAGCCGGCCCGGCTGATCCTCTCTTTTAAGGATGCAGATTACGCCAGCGAAAACGTAGCAAGACAATCAAATAAGCCCGGAGACGAAGCTCATTCAGAAAAAACGCGGCTTTTGAGCCAGTTCTCACCGTGCGTTTTCGTTTTCGCATTCGAATACAAAAATTTCCGGCGGCAGGCCCTGGCGCAGCAGCCGGGCGGTCAGTCGGAGCAGGCGTTGCTGCTCGGGCCAGGGCAGGCGAGCGACGGCCTCCTCTTCGTCGAGCCAGGCGAAGGCGTCGTGCTCGTCGTTGAGCACGGGATCGTCGGCCAGCTCGGCGGCAAAGGCCGGAATCAGATTGACCCGATCGTGCTGCCACTCATAAAAAGCATTGAGCGAAGGCACCACCCAGAGCCGACGCGGCTGCTGGCCGGTTTCCTCTTCAATCTCGCGCAGCGCGGTCTGCCAGGCCGCCTCGCCGCGCCGGATCTTCCCGCCGATCATGCGCCACTGGCCAGCGTAGCTGACGCCCGGTGCCCGTCGCAGTAGCAGAAACCGCGGCCGGTCTCCCTCCAGCCGATACGCGTACACATCGACCACGCGTACAACCGTCTCGACCATGTGTCCGTCAGGTTTTTCCAGAAACTCGCCACAGAACCGTGACAACTCGCGCGCCATGGCTTCCGTTATGCAACACGAAACCGTCTCACCAAACGCAGGAATGCCATGAACAAGATTCGCGCCATGATGCTCGGCCTGCTCGTGTGGGCTGTGCCGACTGCGCTGGCCCAGTCGCAACCGGACCTGAACGCGGTGGCCCAGCGGATGGCCGAGCGGCTGCAGCTCTCCGAGGCGACCGCGCAGGCGCTCCGGGAAGCCTTCGCGCGCCACGCCGACCGCTACGAGCAGGGCGGCTTCTTCTGGTACGTGGCCGCCGAGCTGCAACGCCGACTCAACGACGAACAGCGCGCAGAGTTCTGGGAAGAACCGTTGCGCGCCGTGCGGGAACGACCGGCCCGACGCAGCTGGCGGGCGCGTCAGGATCGACCGGACCGTCGGATGCGCCGCGAGCGCCTGCACCGCCGGGATGATCGGCCACCGGCCCGCCGGGCCGCCTGGATGGCCGCGCGGGGCGCCCGGCTGGCCGATTACCTAAACCTTACCGAAGCGCAGCGCGACTCGCTGGCCGTGCTCCGGCGCCGCCAGGGCGACGCTATGCGCGCCCTGCTCCGCCAGCGGCGCGAAGGCACGCGCTCGGCCGAAGCGTTCCGGGAACAGGTCCGCCAGCTCCGCGAGCAGTACCGCGCCCGCTTCCGCCAGCTCCTGACGCCCGAGCAACAGGAGCGGCTGGACCGGCTGGAGGCCATTCCGGAAAACAGTCGGAAGGCCATGCTGGAAGTGCTCCGCCTCACCGACACGCAGCAGCAACAGCTGGCCGCCCGGGCGCTGCAGCCGGGCCCCGACCGCAGGGCGCTGGCCGAAATCCTGACCCCCGAGCAACTGGAGATTGTCCGGCTACACCATCGGCTGGTCCGTACCTGGCGGGCCGTGCAACGAAATGATGGATGATGCCTCGCAAAAAACCCCCGCCGTCGGCCGACGGCGGGGTTTTTTTAGAACCGCATGGGGCGGATGTCTTCAGGTCCCAGCCTGATCACCGCCACGGTCTCCCCTTCTCCGCCGACAAACTCCACTTCGTAGCCTTCGCCCTCACCGTAGACGTACACGACGGTTCCCACGTCCCCTGCTTCAAGCCCATACTCGGGGAGATCCCGCACCAGTACGACACTGTTCAGCTCGCGAATCATCGCTCGCCTCACTCCTTCGGGCGGCGATGCGAAAGCAGCCAGGGCATGAGGGCAAACTCGGCGTAGGCCGGATCCCACGCGTTGTGCCCGACGCCTTCGTACTCGGTGTACTGCACGTCGGCACCCAGTTCACGCAGCGCCTCCACCATGCGTCGGGAAGCCTCGACCGACACGATCGGATCGTCGGCCCCGTGAAAGACCCAGATGGGCAGGTGCTTGATGCGCTCGGCCACCTTGCGATACGGATCTTCGGCCAACTGGATCTCCAATTGTTCGGGCGGTAGCTCTCCGAAAAATCCACGCGCCGCCTCTGGAAACACGATAAACCCGCAGATGGGCACGATGGCCGCAAAGCGATCCGGCCAGTGATAGGCAACGTACCAGGTGCCATGGCCGCCCATCGACAGCCCCGTCAGATAGACCCGCTCGGGATCGACCGAATAGGTGGCCATCACCTCGTCCAGGGCCGCCATGGCCACCTCGGCCTGCTCGCCGAACCAGGCCCGCCCCGGCGGCACCTGCGGAAAGACCACAATGGCCGGAAAGCGTTCGACGTTCATCCGAATGGCCTGCCCGATCCCGACGGCCGTCTGCTTGAAGCCGTCGGTACCGCGTTCGCCAGCGCCATGCAGAAACAGAATCACGGGCCAGGTGCGCTCCGGCGTGTAGTCGGGCGGCACGAACACCTGGTAGCGGTGCGTCTGTCCGTTGTACTCCAGCGTGCGCAGCAGAAAGCCGGTCTGCGTCGTGCCGTCACTATCCTGCGCACGCGCCGGGGGCACGACCAGGGCGATCAGGAGCAACAAGCTCAGCCCCCATAGCGTTGTGGAAGAGCTATGCATGGGTGTAGCAGGGTTTAGTGAAGACGAACATAAACGGTTAACGTGCAGAATAAGCGCTTCGACTCAGATTCGCAAGAGACCGAACGTTCCCCATGGACTACTACACGCTGGTCATTCTCGGTGCGCTGATCGGCTTCCTGGCGCTGGCGGCGTTGTTGCTGGTGCCGGTGTACCGGTTTCTGCAGCGTGAAGACGAAGCCGCCCGCCGTTTTACGGCCGAATACCTCCGGCGCCAGCAGGCTGCGCGTCCGAACGGTGCCGACGAAGAAGAGGCGTCCGAACCGCCTACTCAGTCCTGATCAGAGGCGCCAGTTCCTCGAGCGTCTTCGGCCCGATACCCGGCACGGCCTCCAGCTCCTCAATGCGGCGGAAGGGGCCGTGGGCCTCGCGATATTCGATGATGCGACGGGCCAGCACCGGACCGATTCGCGGCAGGCGTTCCAGCTCTTCGGCCGTGGCCGTGTTGACGTTCAGTGGCTCGGGTTCGAGCACCTGCCGCATGCGCGCCGCCCCTTCCCGAAAGCGTGCGGCCTCTTCGGCCGTCGGCGGCGGCACCGGTTGCTGACGCTGCCACCAGCGATAGGCCAGTCCCGCCAGCAGCAGCGCAAGCAATCCCAGCAGCACGCCCGCCTCGGTGCGCGTGAGCGAAAGGTTCGACAGCCAGCGACGAAGCAGCTTCATGGCTGAATGGAAACAGGTTGTCTTTCCACGTAAAGATAAATCCGGACGTTGGCGCGCATCGGTCGTTTTCTCGACACTTTCCGCGCAGGCGTGCGTTTCTGGATAAAGCCAACGGCTACGGCTTATGATCGTCCGCACCGAAGCCATCGTCCTGCGCACGCTGCCCTACGGGGAGACGAGCCTGATCGCCTCGCTCTTTACGCGGGCGAAAGGCCGGCTTTCGGTGATGGCCAAAGGCGCACGGTTGCCGGGCAGTCGGTTCGGGGGCACGCTGCAACCACCCTCCTGTCTGCAGGTGGTCTTCTATTACCGACCGACCCGCGAGCTTCAGACGCTCAGCGAGAGCAGTTTTGCGCAGTACCTACCCGAGCTGGGCCGCGACCTGGAAAAACTGACGCTGAGTCTGCGCATGGTGGAGCTGGCCCATGCGCTGCTACCGCCCGAGGAACCCATGCCGGAGTTTTTCGAGACGTTCTGGCAGGTGCTGGCCCGGCTCGATGCGACTCCGACCCGTGCGTGGAATCTGCTGCCGTGGTTTCAGCTCCGGCTGGCCGCCGCACTGGGTTTTGCACCCCGAATCGAACGCGCGCTTGTCGAGCAGATCGGTCCGGAAGGGGGCGAGCTGGCGCTGGCCAGCGGGCAGGTGCGTCCACGCTCGGCCGATCCGGAACCGACGCAACCGGCCTCGCGGGCGGCGCTGCGGGCCTTCGCCTTCCTGGCACACACCGATCCCGACACGGCCCTGCGGCTGCGCCTGAGCCCATCCCATCGTCACGAACTGCTCCAGCTCACCGAAGCCTACCTGCACCACCACATCCCCGAAGGCTTTCCTACGCGAAGCGGGCGCGTGGCCGAACGACTGTTCGAGACGCTGCGACCGGGATCCTGAGCGCGCGCCCTGCAGTCGAAGTGCCGCTCCCGAACCAATCGCTCTGACCGGACCGGCAATGACCCACCTCCCGAGCTGGCGGAAGAACCTGCAGCGGCACAGCGGCTTCTGGCGCGACGGTTACTGGTACGATCTGCACCTGGAGCGCCGCATGCCGCTGGCCCTGGAGATGATCGACGAAATGGTGCTGGCGCTGCCACCTTTGCGCGAGGGCACGCGCGTGTGCGACCTGGCCTGCGGCACCGGCAACGCCGCCGCGGCTGTCGTCTCGGCCTACCCGCTCGTGCATCTGACCCTGATCGACCAGGACCCCGACCTGCTGGCCATCGCCTACGACAAGGTGGCCGACTACTGCCCGGATGCGGTCACAATTCAGGCCACGATCGTACCCGACGGCGAACCGTTGCCCGGCGGCCCCTACGACGTCGTGCTCGCCTCGCTGGCGCTGCACGTGCTGGTAGGGCACGACTCGGAACGCAGCGATCCGGCCGAGGTCGAAACCCGCTACGAACTGCTCCTGCAGGGCATCCGGGATACGCTCACGCCCGGCGGTCATCTGATCATCGGCGACCACGTAGGCGTGCTGCCCCTGTACCGCCACCTGAAGGCGCTCGAACGCACCGGGTTCGTCGATGTGGACTGCGCCTGGCGCGTGGACGACTTCTTCGTGATCGGCGGCCGCGTGCCCGACACGCCTTAACCCAGCAGGCGCTTCAGCTCTTCCGGATCCCGGTTGAGCAGGCCCTGCTTGCGGTAGTAGATCATCGTGGTTTCCAGCGTGCCGTGGCGCATGCGGCGCTGCACTTCTTCGATCGACATGCCCTGATTGAGCCAGATCAGCGCAGCCGTGTGCGTCAGGCTATGCGGCGTTACGCCGCGTCGCGTGATGCCGGCCGCCTCCAGGTGCTGCTTGATGCGGCTGCGCACCGAGCGGGTATTGAGCCGCTGTCCCTCGGAGCGATGCCCGTGCGACACGAAAAGCGGCTCGCCGGGGTGCAGCGGCACGCGCGTGTTCAGATAGGCCTGCAGCGCCTCGACCACGGGCGGATCCAGCGGCACTTGCTGGTCTTTGGCCGTATGCCCTTTGCCCTGCACGCGCAGGTACCAGCCCAGCAGCGTCTGGTCCAGGTCGCGCACGTCGGCCCGCACAATCTCCACCTCACTCAATCCCGCAAACAACATCATGTGCACGATGGCCCGATCGCGCAGGCCAATCTGCGAGGTGTCCTGATCCAGCACGGCCAGCAGTTGTTCGATCTCCACACGCGTGAGCACCGAACGGGAATGGCTCGACGGTCGCCGATTGCCCTTGACCGTGCGGGCCGGATTTTCCGAAAGCAGCCCGATGTCCACCAGGTACTGGCAGAACCGGCGCAGCGCCGTCAGATAGGTGGAAACCGACACCTGATGCAGCTTCTTCTCGCGCATCAGGTACTGCTTGTAGCGCTGCACATCGGCCACCCGAAAGCGAAACTGCCCTCGCTGCGTCGCAAACCAGCGCTCGAATTCATGCAGCGCCCGCCGGTAGGTGCCGACTGTCTCCGGGCTTTTGTTTTTCAGATACTCCTGCTGAAAGTCCCGAAGGCGCCGTTGCAGCTCGTTCAGCGTCAGCTTCAATCCCACCTCGACGCGCCCGTCCTTCGCCTCCCGTTCGGCCATGATCCTTCCGCCTGGTTTGTAGAGCCCGTAGTAAGCCGTACAAAGATTATCGAGGGGCCATCCCTCTGTTCGTAGTAAGCCACGGAGCGCCAGCGAAGTGGCGTGCACTGGACGGCACTCCGCTTCGCTTCGTGCCTGACTACGAGCACGTCCGCAACCCTGCGCGCAGTATGGACGCCCCGGACACCTGCGTAATAATACGGGACTGGAAGGCGAAGGTCAATAACGGATTTTATGCCGCTTCGACGGTCTGCGCTTTCTGGCGTGTCGGCGCAGGCAAACGGGCCGTCAGCGCGACCGGTACAGCCCGCACCGCACGTGGCACGGCCACCTGAATTTCGGGATCGTCCGGGCGGAAGTTCAGCAGGATTTCCAGCACCTCGGCTTTCGTCTCCTTATCCATCAGGAGCTGGCGCAATCGGCTGGCGCCCGGAAAGCCCTTGAAATACCCGCCGTACATACGGCGCATCTCCAGCACGCCTTTACGCTCGCCCAGCCACTGGCACTTCAGCTCCAGGTGCTCGGCCACAACCCGCACGCGCTCCTCCCACGAGGGCGGTGGTGGCAGTTCGCCGGTTTCCATGTAGATCTTCGCATCCCGGAAAATCCACGGGTTGCCGATCGCCCCGCGCCCGATCATCACGCCATCGACGCCGGTTTCGTCAAACATCTGCTTGACCTTCTCAGGCGTCAGCGCATCGCCGTTGCCGATGATCGGGATCGAGAGACCGAGTTCTTTGAGCCGCCGGAGCCATTCCCAGCGGGCCGATCCCCTGTACATCTGCGCCCGCGTACGCGCGTGCACGGTGAGCGCCTGCACGCCGCAATCTTCCAGCATCCGGGCCACCTCCAGAATGCGAATCGAGCGATCGTCCCAGCCCAGCCGGGTCTTGACCGTCACCGGTCGCGTGGCGACTTCAACGACGGCCTCCGTCAGCGCCCGCATCTTGTTCAGGTCGCGCAGCACACCGGCTCCGGCGTCTTTGCAGACCACCTTGCGCACCGGACACCCGAAGTTGATGTCGATCACGTCCGGACCGATCTGATCGACGATGCGGGCGGCCTCGCGCACCTGCTCCAGCTCGCCCCCGAAGATCTGAATGCCTACGGGACGCTCTTCGTCGTAGATGTCCAGCTTTTTGACGGCGTCCTCACTCTCGTGCACCAGTCCACCGGACGAGATGAACTCGGTGAACACCATGTCGGCCCCGTAGCGCTTGCACAGCAGTCGGAACGGCGGGTCGCTCACGTCTTCCATGGGCGCCAGGAACAGGGACCGCTCGCCCAGATCGATCGTCCCGATGCGCATGTTTCCCCGGCGGTTAGCTTCTGGACATCTGAAAAACCGCGGCCTCCTACCGGGGAGCCCGCCTCCTGTTCCGTCTGTAACCGAATTGTCAGATCCTGCGTAGCGACGATAGACGGCTTGCTTTTCTGCAAGGCGCGCGATTTTTTATCCCGGAATCATCAAAAGGGAAACCGACCATGCGTCGTCTGCACGTACTGCTTCTGCTTGGAGCCAGCGCGCTGCTGCTGGCCGGATGCGGTCCGAATCTGATCGACCGCCTTCAGAACTTCTGGGCGCTCGGCTTCTGCGGCACCGTGATCGTGGTGCTCGACATTCTGGCGCTTATCGAGCTGGCCAACAGTCAGCGTGAGTTTTCCAGCAAGGCGCTCTGGGCGCTGCTGATCATCTTCTTCCCGGTCGGTGGTCTGATTCTGTACTACTTCTTCGGCCGATAGTACGCGATGCGCCTGCTGGGAAACCTGCTCTGGCTGGTGCTGGGCGGCCTGCTGGTAGCGCTTGAATACGCGCTGGCCGGACTGCTGCTGTGCCTGACGCTGATAGGGATCCCGTTCGGCCTGCAGTGTTTCAAGCTGGCCCTGCTGGCGCTTTTTCCGTTCGGCCACACCGTGCGCGAAAAGCCGCCAGCCACCGGCTGCCTGGCGCTGGCCATGAACGTGCTCTGGCTCCTGCTGGGCGGCGTCTGGATCGCGCTCACCCACCTGGCGGCGGCGCTGGTCTGCGCGATCACGATCATCGGGATTCCGTTCGCCCTCCAGCACCTGAAACTGGCCCGCCTGGCGCTGACGCCTTTTGGCTACGAAATCGTTCGCCTGCCATGAACCGACACGCTGCTGTGCTCCGACTCGTTCTGCTTGCCACGCTCCTTGTCGGGTGGCTCACAGGATGCCGTACCACCCGCACGACCTCGGAGGACGACGGCCCCCCTCCGCTGCTGCTGATTTCGATCGACGGCTTCCGCGCCGACTATCTGGATCGCTACGCGCCGCCCACGCTGACCGCGCTGGCCCGCGAGGGCGTACGCGCCGAGGCGCTCATCCCGGTCTTCCCTTCCCTGACCTTTCCCAATCACTACACGATCGTCACGGGGCTGTACCCGGACCATCACGGAATCGTAGCCAACACGATGTTCGATTCGACGCTGGGATGGTTTCGGCTGAGCGACCGCGACGCCGTGTCCGACGGTCGCTGGTGGCGCGACGGCGAGCCGATCTGGGTGACGGCCGAACGCCAGGGCCTGCGCACGGCCACCTATTTCTGGCCCGGCTCCGAAGCCGAAATTCGCGGCGTTCGCCCCACCTACTGGGTGCCCTATGACGGGAGCATTCCCGGCGAGACGCGCGTGCGCCAGGTGCTGGAATGGCTGGCCCTGCCCGACTCGCTGCGCCCGCGCTTCCTGACGCTCTACTTCAGCGAAGTGGACCACGCCGGCCACGAACACGGCCCGGATGCGCCAGAGGTGGCCGAAGCGGTGCAGCGCGTGGACGGTTACCTGCGGCTGCTCGTGGACGGCCTGCGGGCGCGGGGGCTGCTTGACCACGTGAACCTGCTCGTCGTCTCGGACCACGGCATGACGGCCACTTCCCGCGAACGGGTGATCTTTCTGGACGACTACATCGCCCTCGACGACGTGCAGGTAGTCAACTGGTCGCCGGTGCTCATGCTCACGCCGCGTCCCGGCCGATTCGAGGCCGTATTACAGGCGCTCCAGCAGGCCCATCCGCACCTGCACGTGTACCGCAAAGCGGAACTCCCGGCGCACCTGCACTTCGGCACGCATCCCCGCATCCCGCCGATCGTCGGGCTGGCCGACGAAGGCTGGACGATCACCACGCGCACGCGCTTCGAACAACAGCCCGACCGCTTCCCGATGGGCATGCACGGCTACGACCCGACGCTGCCCTCGATGCACGGCATCCTGATCGCGCACGGACCGGCCTTCGCCCGCGGCCGGGTCGTTCCTCCCGTCGAAAACATCCACCTCTACGCCCTGATGTGCCGGCTGCTGGACCTCACCCCGGCGCCGAACGACGGATCGCCGGAAGCCACAGAGCTGCTGCTGGCCCTTGAAACAAGTACGCCCTGAGTTTATCTTGCAGAAAATCAAACTCTTCTGCTCTTTCCCGATGCAAGGAAGCGCCGGTCTCTATGCGCTGGTGGGTGCGGTCCTGCTGCTGGCGGGATGTGCTCTGATCGAGCCGGAAGCGTCAATCAAACGCCCTTCCGAATCTGAATGCGACGAAACGCCGCCCCGGATCGACATGGACCGTTTTCCCCGGGACACGTCGCTCCTCTGGGGCGAATGGCGGTGGGTGAAGACGGCCGTTTTCTTCACGGTGAGCGGACCACCGTCCGTCCGAACGCCCTGCTCGGCGGGATACACTGAAACGCTCATCATCCGGCCGGAAGGTATCGTCGAAGTATACCGGAACGACACCCTGGCCTATCGTAAGACGCTCCGGGAATTTCTGGACACGCCCCTGCTCTGGGGCGTCAATCGGGATTCGCTGATTCTCAACTCGGTGCCTGTTGACGGGCCGATCACCATTTACATGCGAAAATAGAATTTCCCAGATGTCATGGTGCATGTGAGAACGCAGGGGCGGCCCTCAGTGTCCGCCCTGTCATTTCCGCGGATCGGTATTGAGCCATCATGCACCAGTGAATCGGCGATTTCATAATTTTGACAGGCCGATCACACCGCTTCCCTTCCAGACAGGCTGCTATGACAACCTCGCCCGCGCGATACTCGATTCAATCGATGCGGCGGAGGCGGGCAAATTTGAGCACGAGCTTCTTCTGGCCCACTTCAGGGAAGAAGACAATGGCCCGGGCCTGATCGCCCTGCCCCTCCAGCGCCAGCACCTTGCCTTCGCCGAAGATCGCATGCTCCACGCGGGCGCCGGGGACGATCTCGCCGGCCCCTTCGTCGTACACCACGCGCCGCGTCGCGCCGGAGCTGCGTCGCTGCTGCAGCGGCTGGCGGTAGTAGTGCGGATCCATTTCCACGTACCGATCGCTCCGGGGACGACGGTCCAGCACCTCACCACGGCGGAAGGGAAGCCCGGCCTCGGTCACGATCACATCTGTATCGAGTTCTTCCAGAAAGCGGCTGCGGACGCTGGGTTGCTGCTCGCCGTAGCGATAGCGGCTGCGGGCATAGCAGAGAAACAGGTGCCGCTGCGCCCGCGTCACGCCCACGTAAAACAACCGCCGCTCTTCCTCCAGGTCCTTGCGGTCCTGCGTGGCCTGCGCCAGCGGGAAAAGCCCCTCCTCCAGGCCGGTGATGAACACCACGGGAAATTCCAAGCCCTTTCGAGGCGTGCAGCGTCATGAGCGTGACGCGGTTGTCCTCGGGCATTTCGTCCAGATCGGTCAGCAGCGCCACCTCCTGCAGAAAGCCGCTCAGCGTGGCCTGCTCGCCGGCCGTGGCCACGTACTCGGCAATGGCGTTCAGCAGCTCCTGCACGTTCTCCCAGCGCGCCAGCGCCTCCGGGGTGCCCTCGCGGCGCAACTCCTCCAGCAGACCGCTTTCCTGCAGCAGCGAGCGGGCCAGCTCGTCCACCGGCATGGCGTCCATCTTCGCCGCATGGCGAGCGATCAGGAAGTGGAATTCCTGCACGGCCTTCTGCGCACGCGTCGGGAGCCCGACCTCCTCCACGCGCTCGATGGCCTGCCACAGACTCAGTCCATGCTGCCGGGCATAATCGGCCAGCACTTCGACCGTGCGCTGACCGATGCCGCGCGCCGGGTAGTTGATCACGCGCTGGAGGCTGGCCGCGTCGTGCGGGTTGACCAGCAGGCGCAGGTAGGCCAGCACGTCTTTGATTTCCTTGCGCTGATAGAACGACAGTCCGCCCACCACGCGGTAGGGAATGCCACCACGCCGGAGCGCTTCTTCAAGCGATCGGCTCTGGGCGTTCGTGCGATAGAGCACGGCAAAATCGCGGAAGGCGTAGCCGTAGCGCACATGCAGGTCCCGGATGCGTTGCTCCACCTTCTGGGCCTCGTCGCGCTCCGAAAGCGCCTCGATGAGCATGATCGGGTCGCCTTCCGGGTTTTCGGTCCAGAGCTGTTTTTCGAGCTGATCCCGGTTTTGCTGGATGATCGCCTCGGCCAGCTTCAAGATGCGGCGCGTGGAGCGATAGTTCTGCTCCAGCCGGATGACCGTGGCATCCGGGTAGTCGCGTTGAAACGACAGAATGTTGCCGATGTCGGCACCCCGGAAGGCGTAGATCGACTGCGCGTCGTCACCCACCACGCACAGGTTGCGGTGCGCCGCGGCCAGCTTGCGTGCCAGCACGTACTGCGCCCGGTTCGTGTCCTGATACTCGTCGATGTGCAGGTAGCGCCAGCGCTCCTGGTAGCGCTGCAACACGTCGGGGTGCTGCTCGAACAATTCGATGGGTTTGAGCAGCAGGTCGTCGAAGTCGAGCGCGTTGGCTTTGCGCAGCGCCTCCTGATAGGGACCGTAGAGCTTTGCCGCCTTTTCCTGCACGGGCGAAGCCACCAGACGGGCGTATTCCTCCGGCCCGATCATCTGGTTTTTGGCGCCGGAGATCAGGTGGCGGATCGTGCGCGGGCTGTACTGGCGCGGATCGATGTGGTAACGCGCCATCAGTTCGCGCAGCAGCCGCTCCGAGTCGTCCGTGTCGTAGATGCTGAAGTCCGGTGTGTAGCCGATGCGCTGCCCTTCCCGACGCAGGATGCGGGCGAAAATCGCGTGGAAGGTGCCCATCCAGATGTGCCGGGCGGCCTCGGCGCCCACCAGGCGCTCGATGCGCTCCATCATTTCGCGGGCCGCCTTGTTCGTGAAGGTCAAGGCCAGAATCTGGTGCGGTCGGGCCCGTCCGGTGGCAATCAGGTAGGCGATCCGATGCGTGAGCGTGCGCGTCTTGCCCGAGCCCGGCCCGGCAATGATCAGCACGGGGCCTTCGGTCACCTGCACGGCCTGCCGCTGCACGGGGTTGAGTCCCTCCAGAATGCGCGCGGCGGCTTCGGGCAACGGCTCGGGCGTCTCGTTCTCAGCATTCGGGTCGGATTGGAGCAGAAACGTACGCATGGAAACTCGGATGGCTGCCTGATCAGGAGTCCTGAAAGAAAACACATTTTCGGCGAGAATGCCAGCGAGGATTGCGTCAACGGCTTGGCGCAAGGCGCAGCCGCCGGGCTTCGGGCCAGTGGCGCACGCGGNGCGGTGCCCGCGCNACGCCCCGGCGGATGAACGCGACAAGCCGCCGGAAGGCCCGTTCGTCGCGTTCGCTCCAGGCGAACCCGTACGCCGCGCGCAGCTCTGGCGGAAGCNGGCCGAGCGTCAGCAGCCGCCAGGGTTTCGTAAGCGGCGCCACCCACGGCGTGGGCGCCAGCACTTGCTCGGCCATCCGACGCGCCAGCGGCGTTATCTGAAGCACCCCGCTGGCCTGTACGGCCTGCAGGTGTGCCGTCAGTGCTGCCCACGAATCCGGAAAGGTGCCCGGCGAAAGCCCCAGCCAGGCTTCCATCGCCCGGGCTTCCCGACAGTAGCGGTCGCGCTCCTC
>Ga0065723_101954_pt1 | contig 15265 bp, 10 predicted proteins | sample TheenrcuSG05Z960_FD_59110 | JGI IMG/M metagenome (GOLD analysis project Ga0065723, IMG submission 59110) | Thermophilic enrichment culture from UC Davis - Sample SG0.5Z960 | ecosystem: Engineered > Solid waste > Grass > Composting > Bioreactor | place: USA: University of California, Davis
CCGATAGGCGCGTACGGCGGGCGCCGCGATCTTATGGAGCGAGTCGCGCCGAGTGGACCCGTGTACCAGGCAGGGACACTGGCTGGGAACCCGCTCGCCATGGCGGCGGGACTGGCCACGCTCGAACTGGCACGACAGCCGGGCGCCTACGAGCGGCTGGACCAATTGGGGAAGCGACTGGAGGACGGGCTGCAGGAAGCCATCCTTGCCAGTGGCGTACCGGCAGTGGTCCAGCGTGTCGGCTCGATGCTGACGCTGTTCTTCACGAGCGAACCCGTGACCGACGCGGCGCGGGCCGAAGCCTGCGACACCGCCCTGTTCGCGCGGTTCCATCGGGCGATGCGCGACCGGGGAATTCTCTTGCCGCCATCGCAGTTCGAGGCGTGGTTCGTCTCGCTGGCGCACAGCGAGACGGACATCGATCGAACGGTCGAGGCTGCTGCGGAGTCGTTTCGGGCGATCGACAGGGGTGCATGATGCAGCTGGCGTGCGTCGCGATCACGCACCGGACAGCGCCGATCGAGGTGCGCGAACGGCTGAGTTTCCCGAAGGAGCGGCAGATCGAGCTCGTACAGGCGTGGCGAGCGGTCGCCGACGAGGCGGTGCTGCTCGTCACCTGTCACCGGACAGAACTGTACTGGGTCGCGGGGGAGGCTAATCCTCAGCAAGGGTTGCAGTGGCTGGCCACGGAAGCGGGACTGCCGGTCGAGTATCTGGCGCGCTTTGCCTGGTGCGGTACCGAGGCACGGGCTGTGCGGCACGTCATGCGGGTGGCGGCAGGTCTGGACTCGCGGGTAGTCGGCGAAACGCAGATCCTGGGGCAAGTGCGTCGGGCGCGCGATTTGGCGTCTCAAGTTGGGACGCTGGGAGCGGTGACCGACCGCCTGCTGTCGCTCGCGTTGGCAGCAGGACGTGCCGCGCGTCTGCGGAGCGGGATCGCTGGCGGTGATCGCTCACTGGCTCGGATCGCGGTCAGGGAAGCGGAACGGCGGCTGGGGAACCTCGCCCAGTGCCGTGTCCTCGTGCTCGGTGCCGGCGAGACGGGCCGGCTCGTGGTGCGTGCACTGCAGTGCCACCGTCCGCAGCGACTCTGGTGGAGCAACCGGTCGAGTGATCGGTTCCCTCGTTGGGCGTACGAGGACGGAGTGCAGCTTCTGGAGTGGACGAGCTGGCCGGCTTTCGTGGGCGAGGCCGATGTCGTTTTCGTCACAACCGGGGCGCCGGAACCGGTGCTGACCCCGTTGCACCTTCGGCAAACTGCACGGACACGGCTGGTCGTCGATCTCGGCCTGCCACGAAACGTCGATCCGGCGGTGGCACTGGAGCCGGGCGTCTCTGTCTTGACAGTCGACGATTTGCGGGACGATACCGCGGCGAGCGATCGTGAGGAGCGACAGCAGCGGGCAGAACTGGTGGTCGAGCACTTCGTCGAGCGTTTTCTCCGCTGGTATCGCGCGCACCGGCTCGCGCCGGACCTCGCGGCTGCTCAGGCGCTGCTCCGTGAGACGTGCGAGCGGGAGATCGCCCGCGCGTTCCGGTTCGCTGGGAGGGATCCAGCTCGGCGCGACGAATACATCGCGCGGGCGGCGCGGAGTATCACCGAGAAGATGCTCGCACCGGTTTACCGTGCACTCGAGGCCGACACGGAGCAAGCTGCTGCGACCTTGCGCCTGCTGCGCACTCCACGCTAGGACCTTCGTCTTCGCATCTCTGGTAAAAAGGGAGACGACTACACCGGACGAGTGGCCGATGACCGTTGGCCACTCGTCCGTCGTGATTGTCGGGTAAGAGGTGCACGGGGTCGTCGCGGTGCCCGTGTAGTTCAGGGAAATGAGCGGAAACAGGCGTGTTCGTGCGTCAACTCGGCAAGGTCGATGAGCCGCAGTACGTGCGCGCCCGCGAGCGTCTCGGTGAAGCCCTGGTCGCACGGGGGCTCTTGAGCCAAGAACAACTCGAGCGGGCGCTCGAGTACCAGCGCCGGACTGGCGATCGACTGGGTCGCATTCTGATCGCACTCGGGTACGTGCGACGCCAGCAGCTCTATCAGGTGTTGGCCGAACTCTGGGGCCACCCATTCGTCGATCTCCTCCGTGAACCGCTGGACGTGCAGCTCGCGCGTCGTTTCGATCCTGAGGCCTTGGTGCAGCGTCGTTGCTTTCCGGTCCGACGGCAGGGTAACGAGGTCTGGATCGCGACTGCCGAGCCACCGAGTGGGGAGCTGGAAGAATTCGTGCGCGTTACCCTCGGTTCCGTCCAGGTACGACCCCTCGTGACGACCGAATGGGATATCGACCATGCTGTCCGACGCGTCTTTCGAGACGTCGTGCTCGATCGGGCATCGCTCGGTCTCTACTTCCGGAATCCGGACGAAAGCGCACGGCGGGTTCTGGTACCGTGGCAAAAAGTGCTCCTTTGGTGTTGCATCACGACGCTGGTGATCGGCCTCGTCGTTGCCCCGCGTCTCACCATGGTCACCCTTTCTGCTGTCGTCAATGGAGTGATGTTCATCTATGTCGCCTTTCGCTTCGTGGTAGCGATGGTGGGGGCCCAACACGAGCATGTTCAGGTGATTCGGGACGAGGAGGTACGGGCACTCCAGGATGACGAATTGCCGATGTACACGGTGCTCGTACCCGTCTATCGAGAAGCGAACGTCGTCGGACATCTCATCGAGAATCTCCGTCGCCTGGACTACCCGCCGAGCAAGCTCGAAGTCCTCTTGTTGATCGAAGAGGACGACGAGGAGACCTTGCAAGCCGCGAAGGCGGCACGGCCGCCGGAGACAGTGACGTTCATCATCGTGCCTAACGGCATTCCCAAAACGAAACCGAAAGCCTGCAACGTCGGCTTGCTGTTCGCGCGCGGAGACTACCTGACCATCTACGATGCGGAAGATCGCCCCGATCCGGATCAGCTGAAGAAGGCGGTGATCGCCTTCCGCAAGGGACCGCCAGAGCTCGTCTGCGTGCAGGCCGCCCTCAATTACTACAACGCGACGGAGAATCTTCTGACGCGCATGTTCACGCTGGAGTACTCGGACTGGTTCGACTATGTGCTGACTGGTCTGGATCGGCTACACCTACCGATTCCACTGGGTGGTACGAGTAACCACTTTCGGGTCGATCGCTTGCGCGAGCTCGGGGGCTGGGATCCGTTCAACGTGACGGAGGATGCCGACCTCGGTATCCGAGCGGCGGCACACGGCTATCGGGTCGGCGTCATCAATTCGACGACCTGGGAAGAAGCGAACACACGGGTCGGCAACTGGATTCGCCAGCGATCTCGTTGGATCAAAGGATACTTGCAAACGGTTCTCGTCCACACGCGGCACCCCGTCCGCCTCGTAAGGACGGCGGGATTGCGTAATACGCTTTGCTTCGTTCTGCTTATCGGCGGTGCACCATTCGCTTTTCTGTCCTTGATACCGCTATGGTCATTGACGCTGATTTGGCTCGTGACCCGTACTCACGCTTTCGATGTTCTCTTTCCGCCAATTGTTTTGTATATCAGCTTGTTCAATCTTCTAATCGGGAACGGTTTGATGATCTACCTCGGCATGATGGCCGGATTCAAGCGGCGACGGTACGAGCTGATTCCGTTTGCACTCCTGAACCCGTGCTACTGGATCCTGCATTCCATCGCTGCCTACAAGGCGGTATGGCAGCTGATCACGAAACCGTTCTACTGGGAGAAGACACACCATGGCCTCAGCCGTTATCTCCAGTCCGAGCCCCTCACCCAGCACGGCAGCTAATGCCGACCTGCGGTTGATCGGACTGCGCTGGTGGGAACACCTGATTCGCGTCGTGGTCTTCAGTGTGCCCTTCCTCGCTTTCGCGCTGGTGACACAGCAGCTCGGTTTCGTCACCAATGCGCATGCCCATGTGACAGCGAAAGCGCTGCTGGCGTTCGACCGTCTGCGTCTCGAGGTGATCGGTTTCCTCTACCCACCGCTCCCGTTTCTACTCGTCCTTCCCTGGCCACGACTCGTGACGCCGGCCCTCCTCGGTAGCGTGGCGGCAGGGGCTACGACCTGGCTCCTGTGGTACGACTTGGAACGGACCGGTCTGCCACGCTTGTGGCGGGCTCTTGTCCTGGCAGCGGTCGTCGCCGTTCCCTCGACCCTGTACCTCGCGACACAGGCTTTCCCGGAGATGTTGACGCTCCATCTTCTCGTCGTGGCCTGGCACTACTACTGGAACTTCGTACGATACCGGCACACATTCAGCGGTTTCGTCGCCGGTCTCGTGCTCGGTCTGACGTTCTATGCGAACTTCTATTCCCTGCTCTTCGCTCTGGCGCTGGCTGCGCTCGTGCCGCTCTTCCGCCGGATCGAGAACGAAGAAGCGGAGCCCCGTGAAGGATGGGCTGCAGCGAGTCAGATCCTGGTCACAGCCTTCCCGGCGCTCTGGGCAGTCGCGAGCTGGAGCTACGTCAACTGGGTGTTCACCGGAAGCCCGTTCATGTACCTCGCCGAGCCAGTGGCGGCGGTGGTCGACCCAGTGCGCTGGAGCATGCCGTGGAGCGAACGCTGGTCAATGCTGCCGGAGTTCGGTCGGGAGTTGCTGAGCCAACCGCTCCTCCTGGCGGCTTTCGTCCTCAATGCGCGGTACTATCCACGGCGTGTCATTCCTTTGTCGGTGCTGACGGTTCTCCCAGCGGTGGCTCGTTTCCTCGGGCTGGCGTTTTCGCTGCCGCTGGTCGTCGGGAGCTTCGCGGTGTTGGCGATCCTTGCCTTACCGGAACGGATACCGCGCTGGCTCGGGCCCGCACTCGTTCTCCTCGCTCTCGTGCAGGGAATCGCTGGGACGTCGCTCGTGCAGCGGGCGGGCGAGAGCCGCGAGTGGCTACAGGTCGTAACGACGGGACAGGCCCGATCGATCGACCAGCGTGAGGCGGAACTGGGGAAACTCTTGCGCGAAGCGCCAGCTCGCTCGATTCTCGCCGACGACCGGAGCGCCTATCGTATCATCGCCCGTACCGGCACGGCACGTCCGTTCGTGCTGCCAGCGGATCAGATCTTCTACGCTGCCCTCGACGAACCTGGTCGCTTCGTCCGCTACATCCTCGTCACGGCAACGCCGTCCGACCGTGACCTGGTGAGCGAACGGTTCGCGAGTGGCCCGCCGGCCGGCTTCGTCGTCGATGGACGTATCGGCGACTGGACGCTCTACCGCCAAGAAGAGGCACCGAGTCTCTTCGCTCGGTCGTGAGGTACGACTCGCTGCCCAGCCCACCGTGACGAGTCCCGTTCGGTCACTGTGGTACGAGCGTCAGACGCTCGGCAGCGACCTGGTCGACCGCCGGTTGCGACCACGCGAGCGGCACCGTCTCCCCGCGGAGCCAGTAGGCGAGAAGGTCGTCGTAATGCGGCGAGAGAGGGTGACCGGATTGCCCGCCGGGTAGGACGATGCGAGCGCTGTCCCAGTCGTCGATCTCGACAGCGAAGCGCAGCGAGGCGATGAACTGCACGGCTCCCAACGGTTCGTGAGCCGACACGCCGCCGGGATTGATGGTATTGGCGTCACCGCCGATCGCCAGCGGCCCGCGGTCGAACAGCCAGCGGAGCGCGGGAACGGCACCCAAGGGATGGGTCAGGGAGAGTGGACGCACGCTTCCCCAGGCCCAGCGGCCGGGATCGTCGCCGTAGTGCTGCGCGAGTTCGTGCACCGTCTCGCTGAGCGCAGCGGCGATCGCCTCGTCGCAATCGACATCGTTCCACGCGTCGGTCGGCTCGGCGAGGGCGCGGGCGAGATGCGCGATTCGCCGCACGCCCCAGCTGGTTCCGCCCACGAGATCATGGAAACCGGCACCCAGTACCCAGCGCCAGCTCGCTGGCGCTCGACGCTGCGCCAGGTTCCGGGCCAGCGTATGGACAACCAGCTCGAACACCGTCGCTGCTGGGCTCTCCGCGCTGACGTACCCGTCCCAGGCGCGCAGGAGGTTCAACGCCACTCGACCTTCCTGATCGCGCGGGGTGACGGAGAGAAGCTGATCCCGGAGAGCTTCCCAATGCACGGCATACGTATCGAGTTGGGCGACGAGTGTGTCGCCGAGCGTCCAGTCGATACGGCTGGCGAGAAGGCGAGCGATGCGTTCGACACGATACTCGTCGAGATAGTCGACCCCGAGTAATTCGGCCGCGTCCGCTGTTCGTGGCCGGTTGTTCGCCGTCGCGATGAACCCTTCTGGGGGATCGACGGTGCGCGGCAGTCGCTCTGCTGGAACATAGCCGATCCAGGGCTCGGGGTTTTCCCAACCCAAAATCGGGACGAGACCCGACGAGCGTCGTCGTTGGGGAACGGTGCCGGCGAGCAACCAGCCGATCCGTCCAGTGCGATCGGCATAGACGACGTTGAGCGGCAGATGGGGCCAGTCAGCGAATGCCTCTTCGACGTCCACGAAGGAGCGAACCCGATGCATGGCGAGCAGCCCCCGCACCGGTAAAGGATCGAGCCACACCGCGCGCAACGACAGCGCCCAGGGAACGTCGCGGAACGCCGGACTCACGATCGGGCCACGACGCGTTTCCAGAACCATGTCCGTGACCGTACCGTGTCCCCGGACATGAATGGGCTCCCGGTGGACGAGACACGGCACTGTCGCAGCGCCCTCGAAAACCGATCGACCGTCCGGACCGAGCCGTTCCAGAACGAGATCCGTGTTGTCGCTCAAACCGGCGGTGACGCCCCAGGCTGCGTAGCCATTGTGTCCGGTGATGAAGGCTGGTGTGCCGATGAGCGTCGCACCGGCGATCGCCCACTCGGGCGTCCGCAGATGCGCCAGGTACCAAAACGATGGAAGCAGCGGCGTCCAGTGCGGGTCGTTCGCGAGGATCGGGCGCCCGCTCCGCGTCCGACTGGCGGCGATGACCCAGTTGTTCGAGGCTGCCATACCAGCCAGGGAACGGAGGAGGTCGAGTTCACCAGCCAATCGCTCGAGGTCGATGTTCGGGAAAGGTTCCACTGATGAGGGGCGATCCGACCAGTCGGACAGAGCGGGATCCAGCGCTCGCAGTGCGTCGATCCCGTCCGTGAGCAGCACGCGGAGTCGCACGAGTTCCGACGTCCAGTTCGAGGCCAGAGCCAGCGAGAGAAACTTGACCAGTCCCAGGACGTCCGCTGCATCCCATGGCTGCGGTTCCGTACGCAGCAACAGGAATTCGAGCGGTCGACCCGACAGGCCGCGCTCCAGTCCAGCCTGCAGGCCAGCGAGGAACGCCTCCACCTGAGCGCGCACATCGGGCGCGATGCGAGGAAGCTGGCGCAGGGCGGCCCGGCGGAAACCGACGCGCCGCGCGAGACGGTCGAATGACAGCCCATGAGGACCGAGCACTGCAGCGAGCTCACCGCGAACGAGACGGCGGAGGAATTCGAGCTGGAAGGTACGATCCTGTGCCTGACAGAAACCGAGGGTGAACCAAGCATCGGGCTCGGTGCGAGCCTCGATATGCGGAATACCCCAGCGGTCACGAACGATCGTGACCGGAGCCTCGAGCCCTGGCACCGTCACGGTACCGCGGGTCACGGGGAGCCGCCGGGCGAAAAGCGCCCGAGCTACCGACCGCATCCGTTCCTGCGCGATGCGAGCAGGGTGCAACCTGTCCGTCATGTCTTCTCCCTCCGCGACGAGGTCGAGCTGGTGATGGCTGGTGTGTCACGTTTCTGGACGTTCGCCGATCCTTCAGCGAGCGCCAGCGTTGCGAGGCCGGTGAGCAGCACGATGGCACCGACGACCCGGCTGGTATTGAGGTCTTCTCCGAGGACGAGTGTCGCCAGCAGGCTCGCGGTGAGCGGTTCGGCGAGGGAGAGCGTCGCTGTCGTCGCGGTCGAGGTGCGCGCGACGCCACGCGCGAACAGCGCATAGGCGATGCTCGTGGCGACGATACCGAGATGCAGCACGCTGGCGAGACCTCGTGGGGTGCCGAGCCAGTCGAGCGGAAACCGGACGAGCGTCGGGGCGAGCAGCAGTGCGGCGATGGTGAACGCGATCGACACGATGTGGTGCGAAGCGAGGCCGTGGGCGATCGCCCGGCGGGTTGCCAGGACGAAGAGCGCGTAGGAACTGCCAGCACCGACACTGGCGAGCATACCGGCTACCGACAACTGTCCCGCGGCAACCGGCTGCACGAGCAACGTCAAGCCAGTCAGGGTCAGCGCGGTGGCGAGGATCCATCTGCGTGGCGGCACACACCGTTCTACCACGAGCTGGAGGATCGCTGCGGCAACCGGAGCGCTGCCGATCGCCAGCAGTGTGCCGATGGCCACGCCGTTGGCGCGTACACCGAGAAAGAATGCCGGCTGGTAGAGAGCGATCCCGAGGCTACCGAGGAAGAGCGATGGGAGCGCCGCTGCTGGAAGACGGCGAGGTGGCCGAAACATCAGGAGCAGCAGCGGACTGCCGACCAGGAGCCGCAGCGTACCGACGGCGATCGGGTGAGCTCCCTCGGGTGCGAGGGCGAGGGCTGTTCCCGTCGTGCCCCAGAGAACGGCAGCGGCCAAGATCCAGAGCGGGGCCGTCGAAGACGGCCCCGCTTGCTGGCTACGTGCGGTCAGGGCGGCGCGATGGGTGGCGGTGGGGAAGGCTTCACTCGCCGTCGACGCCGCTCGGCTGTGGCTGCTCGAGGTAGACGCCGACTCGGAGCATTTCCTTGAGCTGGAGCCAGGCTGCCCGCGCTTCTTCGACACTGCCTTCTTCTTCGATCGTTGAGATGTCACCCGGATCCCGGTCCAGGATGACCGCTTTGAGGACCCGCCGCATGATCTTACCGCTCCGCGTCTTGGGCAGTGCACGGACGAAATTGATCTCGCCGATCACGGCGACAGGGCCGAGTTCGCGTCGCACCGTTTCGATCAGCTCGCGCTCCAGCTGCGGCGACGGTTCGTAGCCTTGCTTGAGCGTAATGAAAGCGCTGATGACCTCACCGCGGACGGGATCCGGCCGACCGGTGACACCGGCCTCGGCGACGGCCGGATGCCGGAGGAACGCACTCTCGACCTCGATCGTGCCGATGCGATGGTCGGCGATCTTGATGATTTCGTCGGCTCGCCCGGCGAACCAGATGTAACCGTCCTCGTCGACGGAGGCAGCATCGCCGGTAAAGTACACACCAGGAATGCGCTGCCAGTAGTCACGGGCATACCGCTCCGGCTCGCCCCAAAGGCCTGGCGTGAGACCTGGGAACGGGCGGCGGATGACGACGACGCCACGCTCGCCCGGGCGGCAGGGCGTGCCGTCTTCCGGGCGTACGACGGCGACGTCCATGCCGGGGAGCGGGAGACTCGCCGACCCTGGCTTGATCGGGAGCATAGCGATGCCGTACGGGTTGCCGACGACTGGGCCGGCGGTTTCGGTTTGCCACCAGTGGTCGATGACCGGAATCCGGTTCTGGAAAACATCCTTCTGAAGCCATTCCCAGGCAGGGGGATTGAGCCACTTCACCAGCGCAGACCACGCGCTCGACCGAGGAAAGGTCGTGTTTCCGGGCTGGTTCGCTCCCGTACTTCATGAGCAAGCGGACTGCGGTCGGCGAGGTGAAGATGCCGGTGACACCATTCTCCTCGATGATCCGGTACACCGTCTCGGGCGAGGGATGATCGAGCGCCCCCTCGAAGGCGATCGTCGTCGCACCGACGGAGGAGCGGTGCGTAGACGATATAGCTGTGGCCGACGATCCAGCCGATGTCCGAGGTTGCCCACCAGACGTCACCAGCCCGGAGGCCGTGGCACCACTGACCTGTGCTGGTAATCCCGACCTGGTAGGGGCCGTGCGTATGGATGGCGAGCTTCGGTTTCGCGGTCGTCCCCGATGTGGCGAGGATGAAAGCGGGCTCGTTCGATTCCATGACTTCGTGGCTGTCACTCTGCCCATTCGCGAGGGCCAGAAAATCGTCCCACCAGATGTCGCGTCCTGGTGTCATCGGCGGCTCGGTCGTACCCCGGCGGAGGACGACGACACGCTCGACGCTCGGCACGCCGCCCGCCAGCGCCTGATCCACGATCTCCTTGAGAGGCACCTCGCGACCGCGACGCCAGGTGACATCGGCCGTGAAGACGGCACGCGCACCGGCCATGCCGAGGCGGTCAGCGAGCGCTCCTGCACCGAACCCAGCGAAGACGACGATATGGATGGCGCCGATACGCGTGGCGGCGAGCATGAGGGCGAATACGCTTCCGGGCAGGTCGGCATATAAATACCGATGCGGTCGCCACGCTGGATGCCCAGGCCGCGGAGTGCGGCAGCGATACGCCGGACGAAACGCCAGAGCTGCGCGTACGTGTAGGTGCGGCGCTCGCCCCATTCAGTCTCGGCGATCAGCGCAGCTTGCCCGCCGCGACCAGCATGGACGTGTCGATCGAGCGCAGCATAACTGAGATTAGTCTGCCCACCGACGAACCAGCGGAAGGTCGGCGGTTCCCAGACGAACGGTTCGTCCCAGGTTCGGAACCAGAAGGCCTTTTCGGCTGCACGGGTCCAGAAGGCGATCGGGTCCTCCAGTCCTTCGCGGCGCCACCGGGCAACGATCGGATTGACGACCTCCATTGGATACCTCCTCGGCGCGGGGCAAATTTCGTATCATCAGCTGGTAAGGCCAGTATAATGCCTGGGCTCTGGGCCTGTCGAGATGGTGGGGTGGCGCGTGTGGACGACATCGTTGTCGGCAGTGTGATCGACTTTCTGCGGCGGGTACCACCCTTTCAGTTCCTGAGCGAGGAGCGACTCCGGCAGTTAGTCAAGCGGATCGAAGTGCACTATTTCCCGCGCGGTGCCGTACTCATCCGTCGTGGTGAGCGCCCCCCGGACTACTTGTGGGTCGTTGTCCGCGGTGGCGTCAAGAAGGTGCTGCGTTCAGTGACGGGTGAGGAGCACATTTTCGAGGTGGCGAGTGAAGGTGACCTCGTCGGTGTTCTCTCCTCTGTCGATGGCATCGAAGGACAGCTCGACGATATCGCGATCGAAGACACGGTGTGCTACGCCATCCCGCGTGCGGTGGTCGACGAGCTGATCGCCAGCGAGCCGGCGGTGGCGCGTTTTTTCCTCGGTGCCCTGCGCGAGTGGGTGCGCGCGAGTCTGACCGCGCTCGAGCGTCATGAGGAGAGGCCGGAGGATGCCGTCGTCCTGACTGCGCCCTGCCGCATGGTGGCGCGCCGACCGCTCTTGACCTGCCGACCGGAAACGACCGTTCGTGAAGCGGCGCGCCTGATGAGCGCTGAACGGGTGAATTCGATCGTGGTGGTCGACGAGGAAGGGAACGGTATCGGCATCGTGACCGACTGGGATCTGCGCGAGCGTGTGGTGGCTGCCGGCCGTTCACCGGAGACCCAGGTCGTGGATGTGATGAGCGCACCACTGGTGACGATCGACGCGGATCGCCTACTGCTCGAAGCGGTGCGGCTGATGATCGCGCGAGGCATCAACCATCTCGTGGTGACCGAGGAGGCGAAGCCGTTCGGGATGTTGACTGCCTTCGATCTTCTGGTGCAGCAGGGTACGAGCGCGCTCTTCCTGGCGCGAGCGATCGAACGCGAGAGTCGTATCGAGCCTCTGGCCCAGATTCTCGAACAGGCACAGCGGCAACTTTTGCCCTTCCTGCTCTCCCGGGGCGTGCGGGCGAGCGAGGTCGCGCAAATCGTGAGCGAGGTCAACGATCGCGTGGTGGCACGTGTGCTCGCACTGCTCGAAGAGGAGCTGGGCCGACCACCGGTTCCGTACTGCTGGCTGGTGTTCGGGAGCGAGGGGCGGCGCGAGCAGACGATACGCACCGATCAAGACAACGGGATCGTGTATGCTGACCCACCGGCTGGTAGCGAAGAGGCGGTGCGCAACTATTTTCTCCGCTTGGGGCAGTGGGCGGTCGAGCGCCTCGTCGCGCTCGGGTTCCCGCCTTGTCCCGGTCGCTACTCTGCCGACAATCCTGAGTGGGTGTTGAGCGCCAGCGAGTGGCAGCGGAAGTTCCGTTCCTGGATGGCGGTACCGGAGCCGCAGGCTGTTCTCAGTTCGCTCATCGTCTTCGATTTTCGCGGCGTCCATGGAGAGCTGGCGCTCGCGACGACATTACGCGAATTCGTACGGCAGGAACTCTCCCACAGCCCACGGTTCCTGTTTCATGTGGCCGCTGTTTCGACTTCCCAGCCTCCGCCGCTCGGTTTCCTCGGGCGCTTCGTCGTCGAGCGGTCGGGCGAACACAAGAATCAGCTCGATTTAAAGCTCGGTGGGACAGGTGCCGTCGTCAATCTCGTGCGTCTGTTCGCGCTCGAACACGGCATCGAGGAGACGAATACGCTCGCCCGCTTGACAGCGTTGCGTGAGCAGCGAGCGATCGAGCCGCAACTCGCTGACGATCTGGCACGGGCGTTCGAATTTCTGCTCGATCTGCGGGTGCGTCTGCAGCTCGAACAACTGCAGCGTGGTGAGAAGCCTTCGAACTACGTCGATCCTCGCCAACTGTCCTCGCTCGACCGGACACTCCTCAAGGAGTCGTTCCGCGTCATCGGGCGTGCACAAGCGGTCGTCCGTGATCGGTTCCACCTCGAACAGGCGGGCGAATGAGCGAGCGCAACGGCTTGTGGGAACGGTTGGCTCGCCTGCTCGACCGGCTCAGCCTCAACGAGGAGGGCCAGCGGACGCTCTTCACTATTCGGTATACCGTGCTGGACGCGGAGATGACCGGTCTCGATCCCGAGCGCGATGAGCTCTTGGCGATCGGTGCAGTGCGGATGGTGGGTCCGCGCATCGTCTTGGGGGAGACGTTCTACCGGTTGATCAAGCCGGCCAAAGCCCGCTGGAGCACCAGTGTCCCCATCCACGGCATCCGTCCGGACGATGTCGCGGATGCACCGCCCGTCTGTGAAGTCATGTCGCAATTCTTGGTCTTTTGTGCCGGCACGGTACTCGTCGGTCACGGTGTGGAAATCGATCGCCTGTTTCTGCATCGTGCTGCCGAGCGGATCGGTGCACGGCTACCGCCAGCGCGCTGGATCGACACGGGGCGAGTGGCACGATGGCTGGTGACACGGCACGGCACGTTTGCCGAAGCGGCAGCAGACCGCGGGCGCTTCAGCCTGGACGATCTGGTCGCTGCGTACGACATCGTGCCGCCAGCGCGGCATCATGCGCTGGCCGATGCCTACGTGACCGCACAGGTGTGGCAACACCAGCTCTACGAACTCGCGCTGGAGGGAATCAACTCGCTGCGCGACCTACTGCTCGCTGGGCTCGCTTAGGTGAGGGCACTAGAGACGAGAACGAGCGTGATACGTGCTGCGAGGAGGAACAGCGCGAGCAGGAGACTCACGGAAGCTGAAGAAAGTCGCGGGAAGAGACGGCTGGCCGGGCGACAAAGCGGGTCCGTCAGGAGATGGAAGAGGCGACTGACGACGGTCACCTGCCCGCGTGTCAGCCAGTCGAGTGCAGCCCGGCCGACGAGGAGCCACATCGCGATGGCCAGGATCCAGTTGACGATCTCCACGAGTCGCCACAGCATCGCTCGTTCCTCGGCGCGAAGCGCAGGGCCCCGTGACAGAGAGCAGACGCGTGACGAAATGCCGGGTACCGGGCTCATCCGGTACCCGGCTTCGTTCTATGGACAGTCAGTCCTGACCTGCGGGAGCTACGCCAGGTGCGGTGCCAGGTGCAGGACCGGGAGCGGGGATGTGCATCTCGCCGACTGGGATCCGCAACTGGTCGACCATATCCTGGATGTACTTCGGTGCCGGCGCAGTGGCAAGACTGACCACGATGAGGAGGATGAAGTTGGCGAGCATTCCGAAGATGCCGGCCGAGAGGTGGGAGAGCCCCAATACGTTGAAGCGTGGATCGATATAATTCCCGATCATGTAGACGAAGCACGCGATCAGTCCACCCAGCATGCCAGCGATCGCGCCGTTGGCGTTGGCTCGCTTCCAGAAGATACCGAGAAGGACGACGGGGAAGAAGGTGGAGGCTGCGAGGGAGAATGCCCAGGCGACGAGCTGCACGATGAGCGCGAATTGGGGGATCGCCAGGAGTGCGGCGATGAAGGCTGCGACCAGAATCATGATGCGACTGAGCAAGAACCGCCGACCGTATGGTGCGTTCGGATCGATGATCTTGGCATAGATGTCGTGCGCGACCGCTGTCGATATGACGAGCAAGAGGCCGTCGGCTGTCGAGAGCGCGGCGGCCAGACCACCGGCCGCGACCAGTGCCGCGATGGTGAACGGCAAGCCGGCAATCTCCGGTGTCGCGAGTACGACGATGTCACCGTTTATCGAAAGTTCGCTGAACTGCAGGATACCATCGTTGTTGGCATCGGTGATCTTGAGGAGTCCGGTCCGGATCCAGTTCGCCGTCCACTCGGGCAAGGCACTGATCGGCTGCCCGACGACGTTCTGCAAAACCTCCCAGCGTGAGAAGGCAGCGTAGGCCGGTGCGGTGACGTAGAGCAGCCAGATGAAGAGAAGCGACCAGCCCACGCTGATGCGCGCTTCCTTCGGGCTGGGAACCGTGTAGTAGCGGATGAGAATGTGCGGCAGACCAGCGGTACCGGTCATCAGGCAGAACGTGAACGCCAGGAACTGCCACGGTGTCCCGACCCAATCGCGCACCGTGATCGGCTCAGGCGGTGTGAGGCCGATCTCCCTGAAGGCCTGGATCGCACTCGCATTGGACAGAGCCTGCTTGAAGGGCTGGACGTACGACGAGAGCTGGAGCGTCTGCTCGATCTGGGTGATCTCGCTCAGCGCCCGGCCGTACATGAGCTGCGGGAAGGGAACGCCGGTCAGTTTGGCCGAAAGGAACGTCACGGGAATGAGATACGCCACGATGAGGATGATGTACTGGGCCACCTGTGTCCAGGTGATCGACTTCATCCCGCCCAAGAACGAGCAGACGAGGACGCCGAGGAGACCGACGAAGACTCCGACCTCGTACCGTAAGCCAAAAAAGCGGCTCATGATGATCCCGACGCCCGTCACTTGCGCCGTGACGTACGCGAGCGAGACGATGATCGCGCAAATCGCTGCGACGACACGGGCCAGCCGCGCGCGCTCACCGTACCGCGTAGCGACGAAGTCGGGGATCGTGTACTGACCGAACTTGCGGATGTAGGGGGCGAACAGAAGTGCGAGCAAGACATACCCGCCGGTCCAGCCCATGATGTAGGCCAAACCGTCATACCCGGCGAGCCAGAGCGTTCCGGCCATCGAGATGAAGGACGCGGCGCTCATCCAGTCAGCGCCGGTCGCCATACCGTTGAAGATGGCCGGAACGCGACGCCCGGCCACG
>Ga0065723_102495_pt1 | contig 15227 bp, 16 predicted proteins | sample TheenrcuSG05Z960_FD_59110 | JGI IMG/M metagenome (GOLD analysis project Ga0065723, IMG submission 59110) | Thermophilic enrichment culture from UC Davis - Sample SG0.5Z960 | ecosystem: Engineered > Solid waste > Grass > Composting > Bioreactor | place: USA: University of California, Davis
TGACCGTGCCCGTGGCGTGGGGTCTGGAATCGTCCGGCACCGTGCTTCGGTTGATCGGGTACTCCCCGGTCATGTACCACAGCGGGTCGTTCGATCCGAGCTCGGGCGTTCCGAACAAAGCGGTCGGTACGCCATTGTCCGCCGTGACCGCGATGTCTTCCGATTCGGCGACAGCGCTTACAGGAATCAGTGTTGCAAACAGTATCGCGCAGCAGAAGAACGAGAGAATTGAAATCAATCGTTTCAGCATCCGGATTTCCGCCCTCCTTATCAAGTTCGTGTACCGACGGTTTCCCCGCAACGTGTCCGGTACCGCCCAACCACCTCCATTCCCGGCAAGTCGCCTGTATTGCGGAACAGAATGGGTGAAATCTATTGGGTATATATAAACAAAAAAGCGTTTGCTGAAACCGTTCAGCAAACAAGGCGGAAAAAATAGATGCTGTAGTCGCGGGGAAAACCGCGAAAGCCGCCGAGTCGGGCAATCTGGCGGAACAGGACCGATGCCGGGCGGAGCCGGATTAATAGATTGTGTCCGCGGGGGATTTTCGGGTATGATTCGGATGACAAGCCGACAGGAGGTTGCCCGATGGAAGTCCAGGCCAAATTTTTCGATGAACTGACCCCGAGGGAAGTGTACGAAATTCTGCGGGCAAGGTACAGGATCTTCAAGGAAGAGCAGAAAATCGATTATTGCGATTTCGACGACATCGATTACCGAAGCCTCCACGTCTTCATGATGTCCGGCGGCACGGTAAAGGCGTATTTCCGCGCATTCCACAGAGACGACGACAGGCGGACCGTGCAGGTGGGCAGGGTGCTCACCGTGGAACACGGCGCGGGCCACGGCCGCAGGCTGATGGAAGAAGGCATACGGCTCATCCGGGAGAAAATGAACCCCGATGTAATCCTCCTGGATTCCCAGAAGCACGCCGTCGGGTTCTACGAGAAGTTCGGATTTGTCACGATCTCCGATGAATTCATCGAAGCGGGCATTCCCCACATCGAAATGGCGCTCGTGCTGAAGTAATCTTCCCCGTTACCGGCGCATCCCCGCCGGTCTTTTTTTTCTGCGACAGACCAATTCACTAACAAATAGAAATCGATAAGCCGGACCTGAAACGTAAATACTGCGAACATCGGAGCGTGGGGCTTGCCTGCGACAGCATTGGGCCAATAGCGGTCTGTGGGACCGTTAACGGCCTTCCGGACAGGGCAAGGCGGCGCGATAACGGTCTGCGGGACCGTTAAGCGCTTGTCCGGCGGATCCCGACCGGAGGTTTTGCCCTGCGACGAAAGCTTCAGCTCGTCAAATTCGCAAGCTCATCCGGCGGAACGAATCAGGCTGTTGCGTACCGGGAAGCGGCCGCCGAAGGTGACGGGCACGCCGACGCCGTCCTTCTCCGCGTGGATGTGCAGATGCGGCTCCGACGTGTTCCCCGAGTTGCCCGCGTTGCCGATCCAGCTGCTTACGTCCACCTCATCCCCCGCCTGCACCCGCACGCTGCCTTTCTGCATATGGGCGATGTAGACCTCCGCCCCGCCGCACCCGATGACCACATGGTTTCCGGCGGCCGGCGTGCCCTCGGGCAGCCCGTTCCTGAAGTCGGAAGGCGCCCGGTCGTCGAATCCGTCCACCGCCCGGATCACCGTTCCCCGGCACGGGCTGTAGAGCCGGTCGCCGTAGATGGCGTATCGGTGAAGATCGTCCGGATACAGCCCCGCCGCCCGGTATCCCCAGACGTTGAGCTTCACGATATCGAGCGCGTACTGCTGCGGCGGATATTCGTTATGGTAGTTCACGACGGGACTGCCGCCGCCATGGGCGACGTAGTAGGTTCCATTTTTCAGCGGAAAATGAAGCTCCAGCGGCTCGCCTTCGTAAGTTCTCCCGTAAAGCGTTCCGACCGTCATCATCATGAACAGCGTGCCCAGGGCGAACAGGAACACGACATTGGCCCAGGACGTGAACTTGCGCGCCGGCCGCCATGGCGCGCGCCGGTTGTTCCGGTACACCCGGTAAGCCGCGATCCCCAGCCCCGCGATCCATGCGTAACGGACATAATACCCGAACCAATCCCAGATTCCCGTCAAATAAATGAAACCTGTATAAAACAGGGTGACATACAGCCAGCACAGGCTCTCCAGCTTGTTCCTCGACACCTTGCTCGTCATTGCGAGAAAGGCGATCGGCACAAGGAAATGGGTGCTGACGAGCGAAATGAGCTGAGACCACACGGCGATCCTTCCCCTTCTTTCGAATCGAGAATTTGCGTCGGCCACGGAATCATCCGTGTTCAGTATAAAATTTGAATCTTACATCGAACGGAACTTGATCTTAACGGCAGCTTAATGAACGAATTAATCTTCCGGCAAGATGGCGTTAAGCGAAATGTGCTATGATGGGCTTTACAGGAAGCAAACCGGGAGCGGAATGGCGATGCATGATGTATCGGTGCTGATTGTGGACGACGAGCATGCGATCGTCCGGATGCTGAAGAAGGTGCTGGAGAAGGAAGGTTTCGCCAACATTCACACCGCGGGCACGGGGGAAGAAGCTTTGGCGGCGTGCCAGCGACATTCTTACGACTATATCATCCTCGATGTGATGCTGCCGGGTGCGAGCGGCTTCGAGATCTGTCCGCAGATCCGGCAATGGACCGATGCCCCGATCCTCTTTCTGACCGCCCGTTCGGGCGACCTGGACAAGCTGAACGGCTTCGCGCTCGGAGCCGACGACTACATGACCAAACCGTTCAACCCCCTGGAAGTGGCGGCGAGGATGAAGGCGCAGTTGCGGCGCTACCGGCAGGCCAAGGACATGAACGGCGCAAGGCGGCGCATTTACGACTTCGGCAGGTTCCAGGTGAACGAGACGGCCGGGGAGCTGATCGTGGAGGGCAAGACGGTGCCATGCCCGGCGCAGGTGTTCCAGCTTCTGCTGTTCTTCTGCAAACATCCGAACCGGGTGTTCAGCCGGCAGGAATTGTACGAACGGGTGTGGGGCGCGGACGGCGAGCACGACGACAATACGGTGATGGTCCATATCTACCGCATCCGCGAGCGGATTGAGCGCAATCCGGCGGAGCCGGAATATCTCGTGACGGTGAGGGGCATCGGCTACAAGCTTGTGCGGGGCGATCGCGGATGAACCGCGCGGATGCCCGTGCGCATGGCGCGCCGGAAGAAGCCTCGCGCGCGAAAGAAACGACCGGGCATGTGAAGATGCGGCTGATCGCGCATTTCGGTCTCCGTCTTCTCCTGGCGGGCGCGCTGCTTGTCGCGTGCGCGATCGCGATTTTCTTCTGGATGGCGGGCAAGGTCGAGGAGATCGAAATGAACCGCGACTTTTCCGGAGCCGGAGCGCGAAAGCTCGGGGAAACGATGCGTTGGGAGGACGGTTCGCCCCGCTTCGACGAGCGGTTGCTGGCGCGCGTGCGGAGCGAGAACGGCTGGCTGCAGGTGCTGGACGACAACGGGACCGTAATCCACTCCCTGTACGCTCCGCCCGAACTGCCGCATGCCTATTCGATCGGGGAGCTCGTCTCCTGGTGGCGGCAGCCGCACACATACCCGTTCCCCTACGACCTCTATATGTGGATCGGCGTATATGACGGGAAGCATTACACGCTGCTGTACGGCATCGAGCCGGAAGCGAAGCGGGTGCTGCGGCTGCTCGGCGGGATCGACACGTCCGACATCCGGCGGATCGCGCTGGACGACGCGCTGGCGGACGAGGTCCGCGGGTCCCGTCTGCAGGTGCAGCTCCTGGATGCCGACGGGCGCGAGATCTGGTCGTTCAACCGGTTCGACGCGCGCCTTCCCGACCGCTACACGCTGTCGGAGCTGGCGCTGCGCTCGGTCTACAGCGAACGGTACCAGGCGAGGCTCGTCTTCGACTATCGGCCGGACACCGGCATGACCTGGGTGGTCGCGGCGCCGTTCGCCCCGGGCGATTCGGAACCGGGGATATGGGACACCGAATTCGGCGTGCTGCTGGCCGCGTTTCTCATGCTGCTGGCGGCGTCCATCGCGCTGTTCGGCGGGCTGGCGATCTGGTATGCCCACCGGCTGGGCACGCCGGTGCTCCACATCATTAATTGGCTGCATCATCTGGCGAGCGGCCGGCTAAGCGAACCGCTGAACGCCAAGGGGCGCTCCCCGAGCAGCACGGCGAAGGGCAAATTGCGCCGCCCGTACCGCCTGTTCTCCCATGTGATCGCGTCGCTTGTCCATCTGACCCGTACCCTGCGGCAAAACGAAGCGATGAGGCGGCAGCTCGAACAGACGCGGGAGGAATGGATCACCGGCGTATCGCACGACCTGAAAACCCCGCTCGCCTCGATCAAAGGCTACGCGCATATGCTCGAAGCGCCGGATTACCGCTGGTCCGATGACGAGGTGAGGGAGTTCGCCGGCGTCATCCTCGAGAAGTCCGCCTATATGGAAGCATTGATCGACGACCTGAGTCTCGCCTATCGCCTGAAAAACGGAGCCTTGCCGCTGGATCTGCGGGAGACGGATATGGCCGGGCTGCTGCGGGACATCATCAACCGGTTCAAAAAGCACCCGCGATTCGAGACGGCGGATATACGCCTGGATCTGCCGGACAAACCGCTCAACTGCCGTCTAGATCCGCACTGGATGAGCCGGGCGCTGGAAAACCTGCTCGCCAACGCCTTCGTGCACAATCCTCCCGGAACGAAGGCGGAGGTCGGCGCGAGGGAAGAATCGCTGCACGGACGGGCCTGCGTCGCGGTCGAAATCCGGGACGACGGCAGGGGCATGGACCGGGAGACGGTCAATCGTCTGTTCGAGCGCTATTATCGCGGCACGAATACGAACGATGGAACGGCCGGCAGCGGGCTGGGCATGGCCATCGCCCGGCAGATCGTGCTGGCCCATGGCGGCGACATCGAAGTCGAGAGCGAACCGGACAAGGGCACGGCCATCCGTGTCCGGTTGTACCTTTCTTCCTGATGAAGTACCGCCTCGGCCGCCATGCCGCGACAGCCGGGGCGGTTCCCGCGTTTCAGATGCCCAATGTTTTGACGAATGCCATGAGATTGCGAATGATCAGGTCTTTGTTCGCGACGGCCGATTGACCGATTTGCCCGATTCGCGAATGAAATCAGGATGCTCCCGAAGTTCCCGCCGCTTGCGACTTCATGGCGCACTTTCGCGTAGCTTTCCGGATCGTACTTTCCGCATCACATCCTGGACGCGGATATAATCCGCCGGCGCCCCATGCGGCCTCCGCGGCAATTGCGCATAGCCCGCGAGGCCCGTCTCCGGATCGACCGTCCGCGTCTTGGCGACCGCGGCCAGCAGATGCATCGTGTCCATGAATTCCCCGGCCTCTTCGCGGTCAGGCCGATGCGCGGTGTCCGCAGACGGCGCATGTGGAATGCCGTTCGCTTCGCGTGGTACAATTTTTTGATAGATACGGGAAAAAGGAATGCCCGAAATGTCCGATTGTCCGTTCACGGAACATCTCCACCGGATCGTCGACCGGCGAATCGAATCGAAATCCCATGAAGAGGAAGTCCCGGACCGGAGCATCTCCTTCGAAGCGTGGGCGGAACGGAACCGGAAACGGGAAGAAGAGAAACTCAGGACAAGCGTCGAGCTGATCCACGACCTGGGGCTCAAGTGCGACAGCGTCGGCTGGTGCAGCCTGGACTTGAACCGGCGGACATTGACGCGCTGCTGGAGCGGATCGGCGCTTTTGCCCGGAAGAGTGGTATCTGCTCGGCCGCGGCGTCAGCCGCGAGACGATGGAGGATTGCGAGAGTTGGGACACGCCGGCGCAGTTTTTTGTGATGTGTTGTTTGACGCATGAATTAAAAAAGGAGGCCGCCGCGACACCGCCATGACCATCATCCGCCACCCCATCCCGCCGGTGTACGACGAGAACAGCGAAATGCTTATCCTCGGCAGCTTCCCGTCGGTGAAGTCCAGGGAGGCCGCGTTTTTCTACGGACATCCGCGGAATCGCTTCTGGCGCGTGACGGCGGCCGTGTTCGGAGAGAAAACGCCGGTTACGATCGAGGAGAAGAAAGCTTTCCTGCTGCGGAACCGCATCGCCCTGTGGGACGTCATCGCCAGCTGCGAGATCGAGGGCAGCGCGGATCAGTCCATCCGCCATGCCGTCCCCAACGACTTGACGCCGATCCTGCAAACCGCGAACATCCGGCGAATCTTCGTCAACGGCAAGAAAGCGGAGCAGCTCTACAACCGGCTGATCGCGCCGAAGATCGGCCGGAAGGCGGTCTGCCTGCCCTCCACCTCCCCCGCCAACGCCGCGAAAAGTCTGGAACAGCTCATTCGGGAGTGGAGCGTCATCCGGAGCGGGTAGGCGGTCCCGCTTTTCCCGCGCCGGCCTGTCGAATCTTGGACACGGAGCGTGAAGGATGTCGGAATGCATTCAGCTTGAGAAGAGAACCGTTCAACTTGACTTCGGCAAAATTCCCGTCGTGGTGGTCAGGCAAAACAAATGGAAGATCAGGGTCAAAGAAGAATTGGGACATTTTCTGCTGATCGACGCGGATGATTGCGGCGAAATGTTCGTTTTGGCGAGTTTGTTCCAACACGCCTTGAGAAGCCGGGATGTGATCTTTCTGCAGCGGGAGGATGCCGGCTGTACCAACCTGTTCGTGTTCAACGGAGCCGTCCATCCGCTGACGCGAAAAGACATGCGGAATATCATGCGCTCCCTCCGGTTCGTGAAGGCCGAACCGGTCCGCGTTCCCCTGCTTCGTTCGCACGACGAATCGGTCTGGGACACATGGCAGCACTGGAAGTACGATGAACAGCTCAGCATCAAGGCCGACCGGGATCTGGCCGTCATCAACGCATCGCGGCTCGGATTGGAGCTGCTCGTTCATGTTTGCGCTTTTCTTGCCGTATCGTACGCGGGACATTCCCATGTCAACCGGGAGACCACGCCTTCCTCGCCGGAACTCATCATCCGGAACATCGCCAGAAATTGAGCGACGGACGGGCGACCGCGGCGAGAGTCGGGACACGGTGGCGCAGTTCTTTTATGACGCACTGACCGATGGGTGACGGCGCGTGTCCCCCCGCCGGCTTGATTCGCGGGGCGGCCGGTATCTACAATGGAAATATCCCGTCATCATAGCGCCTGCGGCCACGGATGCGCCCGGGCTTGACGAAAAGAGGCAGACAGCATGGCTATTCCGGTATCCGTCCTGAATCTGTTCCCGGTTCGCGAGGGGCAAAGCCCGCGGGAGGCGATCCGGTCCGCCGTCGAGCTGGCGCAAGCCGTCGAGAAGCTGGGATACGTGCGCTACTGGATCGCCGAGCATCACAATATGCCGGCGCTGGCGAGCACGGCCACGGTGGTGCTGATCCAGCATGTGCTGGAGCGGACATCCTCGATCCGCGTCGGCTCCGGCGGCGTCATGCTGCCGAACCACTCGCCGCTCATCGTCGCCGAGCAGTTCGGCACGCTCGAAGTGCTGTATCCCGGCCGCGTCGATCTCGGCCTCGGCCGCGCGCCGGGCACGGATATGCGGACGGCGAACGCGATCCGCCGCAACCGCCATGAAGCGGTCTACACGTTCCCCGATGAAGTGCGGGATCTCCTGCGCTACTTCGGTCCGCCCGAGGAGCAGACGGACGTCGCGGCGTATCCGGCCGTCGGAACGGGCGTGCCGCTGTACATTCTCGGGTCCACCACGGACTCGGCGGAACTCGCCGCGCATCTCGGGCTTCCCTACGCCTTCGCGTCGCATTTCGCCCCGGAGCAGACGGATGCGGCCATCCGGCTGTACCGCAGCCGTTTCCGGCCTTCGAAATATCTCGACAAGCCCTACATGATCGTCGGCCTCAACGTGGTGGCGGCGGAGACGGACGAGGAAGCGAAGTTCGAGCTGACGACGTCAATCCGTTTCTTTCTGAATACGGTGCGCGGCCACAAACAGCTGCTGCAGCCGCCGTCGAAGATTGTGGAGAGCGAACTGACCCTGCAGGAACGGATCGCCCTGGCGGAGCGCATGAGCATGATGCTCGTCGGCGGCAGGGAGACGGTGAAGAAGCGGCTGGCCGAATTCCTCGAGCGGCATGAAGCCGACGAGATCATGGCGGTCACCTATATTTTCGATCCGGCGAAGCAGATCCGGTCGTACGAGATCTTCAAGGAAGCGGCGGATGCCATCCGCCGGTAGACGCGAAGGCTTTCAGAAGCGGGAGATTTCCCGGCCGGACGAGTCACGGACGCGGGACCCAGGTTAACGCCCTTCCAGTATCTCCACGACTTCCCGCAGCGTTGACGCCGAACCGACATTTCCCGGGAAGATCACATAGGCCATTCCGGGAAACCTGCTCTCTTCTCCCGTGTGCCAGACCGGCACGCCGGGCTTGATCTGGCCGGCCACGGTCGCCCGTTTCACGCCGAGCCCCCTGGTTCCGATGTCGCTGGACGTGATGCCGCCCTTCGCCACGATATAGTTCGGCCGGACCCGAAGGCGCCGCACGATGCTCGTCACCGCGTCGGCGATTTTCACCGCCAGCTTCAGCTCTTCCTCCCGCCGGCCTTCCCCGAGTTCGAGCCGCTCCCGCCTGGTGTAGACGGTCACCGACCGGCCTTCGGCAATCCGCTTCTCCGCTTCGGCGATGACCCGATCCACTTCGGCGGCGAACTTGTCCGGCTCCGTGACCAGGTGGCTGTCCAGTCGGATGAACGACAAGGAGGACAGCTTCATTAATTCCTCAAGCTGCTCGGTCGTCTTCCGGACATGCGATCCGACCAGCACCAATCCGCCGCGCCCGTTGTCCTCCCGGATCAGCTCCTCCCTCTTGAGGAGCGGCCGGTCGCCGATGCCGCCGAGCACCTTCGGAAGCGCCGCGGCGCTGCGGAACATGAAGTTCTTGCCGGCCTTCATCGCCCGGATGAGGGCGATCGCGAACACTTCCACGTCGACGTAATCCGCCGCGTTGACGATGATCTTGCCGAAGCCGTTCACCTGCAGCAACTGGGCGGTGATCCGCTCGAGCCTGAGTGCCCGGATGTCTTCGAGCGCGATACTGGTCGCGTCCTCCGCCGTGTACCGGCCGCCGGTTTTCTCCTCCACCCATTCGCCCAAATGGGATGTCGTGTAGCCGAAGGTCCGGTCCTTCGCGAATTCCGTCTCGCCCGCGGGCACCAGCTCATCGCCGTATTGGACGTAATGGATGTCGTCGATCGTGAAGCGGCCGCCTTCCTTGAACATCGGCAGGAGCACTTCGCCGTCGTAGCGAATCCCCATGCGCTTCTCGAGCGTGTCCTTCAAGGTTTCCGTCTCCAGCGGATAGTGCCCGCGCAGGGTGGAGTCGCTCCGGCTGATGATCAGGAAAGGTTTGTCCAACTTGCGGGATACCGCGGCCGCGCGCTCCGCGATTTCACGATGCGCCGCTTCGCTCTCGCTTGCGAGCATCCCCCGGGAATTGGTCAGGATGAAGAACATCGGCTTCTCCTCGCGAAATCCCCGCTCCATGCTTTCGGGGGACCAATCGGTATACACCGAGATCCCGTGGACCGTCTGGACGCCGGTCGGATCATCGTCCAACACCACGATCTTGCGGTCGAATCCCTGAAGCTCCTTCCCCAACAGATCACGGACGTATCGGCTGTCGACATGCGGCAGGTTGGCAAACGTTTCTCTTGCTGAGCGTCTTCCGGTCTGCACGTTTACGCCTTCCCTTCAACTGAGTCGAATTCCCTTTTCCCCGGCCGTCGACGATCCGGAGATGCTTGTCAAAGTCCTTCTGAAGCGCTTTCATTATAGACCTTGTTTGATATTGTACACGTTTTATTTTATTTTGTATACAATATAATTGGGAGCGGTACGAAATGTTCGGCGAAAAGGAGACCTGCGATGGGCAAGAAACCGGCGCGGAACGCGTTTTTGACCTCCTATGCATACATACGGGACAAAATTTTGAGCGGCGAATATCCCCGCGGCATGAAGCTGGTGGAGGAGCGATTGGCGGAGGAGCTGGGCGTCAGCCGGACGCCGATTCGCGAATCGATCCGCAAGCTGGAGCAGGAGGGGTTGATCCGGCAGAAGAAAGTCGTCAATCCGACGCCGACGGATCTGATCAACCTTTTCCAGGTCCGCATTCTGCTCGAAGGCTACTCGGCCCGCGCCGCGGCCGCGTACATGGACGAGGACGGGCTGCGCCGGCTTCAGGAATGCGTGGAGATCGCCCGGCGCGGGCCCGATGACGCGACGATGGACGCCAATGAACGGTTCCACAACCTGATCGTGCAATCCAGCAGGAACCCGTATATCATCGGCATTCTGGACAACATGCAGTCCATCATCTATCTGTTCCGCAAAACCGTCGTGCTGAACAAGCGCCCTTTCCTGATCGACGAGCATCAGCAGATCTGCGAGGCCATCCGCGCGCATGACGGGGATGCGGCGGAACGCCTGATGAAGGCGCATCTGCAGGCCGATCTGGATTTCACCCTTCATTTGCTGAAATGAGCGCGCCGCGGGTTACTTGTCCTGCTTGATCCTGTACCAGTATCTGTAGATTTCCGAGAAGCCGAGTTTGGCATAGAGTCTCAACGCGGGTTCATTTTTCGTGTGCACCTGCAGATAGCCGTATCGGGCCCCGTTCGCCTTTCCCCATTGCAGCAGGCGCAGGAGCATCTGCTCTCCGAATCCCCGGTTTCTGTAATGGATGTCGGTCACGATACAGAATATGCCCATGTACGCCCTGTCGACGACGCCGAGCCCGCAGGCGACGATCCGGTCATCGTGCCGGAACGTCACGAATCCTTTCTTCGCTGCGATGTTGGCGAGCAGCCGCTCCAGGATGGTTCGGTCGTTGTCGTCCACGTTCTCGAACCTGCAATAGCTGTCCAGCCAACGGGACGTGACGTCTTCCTCGACGACGGCCGACGCCGGACGCGGCTCGCGGATGCGCTCCAGGTCCGCGAGTTGCAGGCTGATGGTGTCCTCCCGGATGTAGCCCATCTCCGCCAGCGTTTCGTCCAGATGCGCGGGTTGAACGAACGGCGTGATCTTGAACACGGCCGGCAGGCGATGGGCCGCGTAGAGATTCTCGCATTCCCGGATTTTCTCGCGCACATCCAGCGTGGATGCGTAGATGGGGTTTACGCAATTGGCCCGCTTCGTATAACCATCCGCGAATCGCAGCACCCATCCGTCGTACAGCACCGTGGACAAGGACGGCCAGTGGTTCAGCGATATTTCCTCGATGAGCCTGTAGTCCATATGGAACCACCTCTTCGTTCGCATACGGGGATGACGTATCGCACGGCGAGCCGGAAGCGGCCTCATTTTTTTTACAATATCAAGCATGCCGTTTCGAGAAAAGCCGGTGGAGCCAAATTGCCAGAAAAAAGCTGTCCCGTTCCGTGCCTCTTCGGCGCTCGACAAGGGGGCAAAAAAGGGCTTCCGCCCCAGGCGTCACCCATGCCTGGAACGGAAGCCCCGCCGCCTTCTTGTCGACTATATCCCCTTCGCTCATGAAAGGGAATGATGCCTCACCGGCACTAACGCGCGACCGGCTCGATCCGGTACGTCGCCTTGCCGTCGAACAGCGATTCGCCGACATGCGCGACCTGCCACCCGACGGCCAGCGCTTCCCGCAGCTTCGTTAGCTGCGGCTCGGTCAAAATCGCCGAGATGCCCTCCAGTCCCGGCCGGCGGTCGAGATGCGGCTCCTCGCCGAAGGCCAGGTACAGCCAGCAGCGCAGCCCGCCGAGCGTGTTGAACTTCATCCGGTACCCTTCGCGGACCGCGGCGGCGTAAGTGTCCGGCTCCTGCGCCGCGAATGCGCGCAGCTCCTCATAGTCGAGCTCCAATACGCCGTCGTCCTTCGGCAGTTCGCCGCGCCCGGCGATGCCGAGCAGCTCGTCGTCGCTCCAGCCGCGGCCCCGCAGCGACTCGATGAGCAGCGCGTGCTGCTGGGAAAGTTTTGCTTTCGCATGGCTCATGTCCTCGATGCCTCCCCGCGGCTCTTCATTCAACAGCGACGAAATGGCCGGGGCTCACTTCCGCAAGCTCCGCCGGCTCTCCCGTCCAATCATGCGGCTCATACATGATCCGCCGCACCTCCGCCCGCGGGTCCGGAACCGGAATGGCCGAGAGCAGCGCCCGCGTGTACGGATGCAGCGGATTGTCGTACAGCTCGTCGCTGCTCGCCACCTCGACGAGCCGGCCGCGGTACATGACGCCGATCCGGTCCGAGATGTGCCGCACCATCGCCAGGTCGTGCGCGATGAACAGGTAGGTCAGCCCGAATTCGTCCTGCAGATCCTCCAGCATGTTCACGACCTGCGCCTGCACCGACACGTCGAGCGCCGAGATCGGCTCGTCGCAGATGACGAACTCCGGCCGCACCGACAGGGCGCGGGCGATCGAGATGCGCTGGCGCTGGCCGCCGTATATCCGCGAAGACGGCAAACCGGATGTGATCGGCTGCAGGGTGCCCGGCATCAACGGATGGAACAAGTGGATGCGCCAAATCCAGGATCTGCGGCGGAGAGCCTATTGATCTGTGTTCATGTTCCTGTCGCCAGTGGAAACGGCCGCAAATTTCATTGTACAATATTTACATATTTCGACAGTAAGCGAGGCGATTTCCATGGCGAAAGCGACGCGATTCGCGACGGGCCTGTTGGCAGCCGTTCTTCTGGCGGTCCTGACGGGATGTTCGGGCGGCAAGGCCGGCACCGACTCCGCTTCATCGGGATCGAACAAAGCCGACACGGAGGCGTCGGCCGAAACCGTCCGATCATCGGACGCTTCATCCGGTCCGGCCGAGACCGAATCGGAAAAGCCTGCGGAGGAGGAGCCGGCTGCGGATAAGCCGCCTGCGGAAGCATCCACGGAGACGGAACCGGCCGCGGATAAGCCGCCTGCGGAAACATCCACGGAGACGGAACCGGCCGCGGATGCATCCGCCGAAGAAGACTCCGCGGCAGAAGCGTCTCCGCGGGAGGCGCCGGCGGACAGCGCAACGCTGCGGGAGCAGAACGCCCTGGCCGCCGCGAAAATGTATCTCGGTTTCATGCCGTTCTCCGCGTCCGGGCTGAAGGATCAGCTCGAATTCGAAGGATACACGCCGGAAGAAGCGCAATACGCCGTCGAACATGTCGGCGCCGATTGGAAGGAGCAGGCGCTGAAGGCCGCCAGGAATTATGTGCAGCTTGCGTCGTTCTCCGCCTCCGGCCTGAAGGAGCAACTGGAGTTCGAAGGGTACACGCCCGAAGAAGCGCAATACGCCGTTGAGCATTGCGGCGCCGACTGGTACGAACAGGCCGCCCGCTCGGCGAAGTCGTACATGGAGCTGATGACCTTCTCCAGGCAGGATCTCCTGGACCAGCTCATCTACGAAGGTTTTACGCGGGAGCAAGCCGAACACGGCTTGAAGGCTGTCGGATTTTGAATTTTGAATTTTTGACGGCAGGGTATTATCCTGCCTTTAAACATTTTTCACGGGAGATGGCTTCGGATGATCTGCTGCAGGCTTCCCGCGCCGGAAGACGAGGCGATTCTGCGGGATTACGTGCAGGAGCATGATGATCACGGCGAGCGGCATATCTCGGCGAGCTGCGGCCTTGCCTCCATGGCGTACGGCGACTGGGTCGAGAAAATCAGGCGATGCGCCGAGACAGGCGAGGGCGAAGCGGGCAGAAGCCTGGTCCTGCTGTGCTTCGACCGGGAACGGCTGATCGGCCTGCTCAGCGTCCGGTACGAGCTGCCGCGCGAACTGTCCGAATCGATCGGGGACATCGGCTACGGCGTGCGCCCGACCGAGAGGCGCAAAGGCTACGCGACCGCCATGCTGCGCCGCGCGCTGGACATCTGCCGCGAGAAGGGCAAGTCGAGCGTCATCGTGGGCTGCTACAAGGACAACATCGCTTCGGCAAGAACGATTCGGAAGTGCGGCGGCGTGTTTATTTTCGAGAGAGACAGTTACACCAAAGGACGGCCGAGCCTGTACTTCAGGATCGATCTGTAAGGCTGCCTTTTGGCAAGAGGATCATCCTTTGCGGGGGTGATGCGCATGTCGCGGGATGTTGAACTGCTGCGCCATTTTCTCGCGGCGCTCGTCTATCGGCTGGAGAAGGCGAATCCGGAACGCTCCGCCGGATTGCCCGACGCCGGAGGTCGGTCATGGCGTCCGCAAGCCCGCCGAGATCATGGTCCTTATCAACTTCGTGCTGACCTGCGCCCATTCGGTGTTCCATCGCGATGTCCGGCCCGGGGAACAAGAAGCCGGCTCCTGACGATATCCCGGTTCACCCATCTCATCCCGGGCGCGTCCTGCGGCCGTTCTTCGAAGCCGAATGGCTTGTAGAAGCCTCCCTTGTCCTTCGCCGCGAACAATGTGACCATCAGGATGTCGTGATCGGCGCATTTCCGCAGCAGCCTCGTCAGAATTTCGGTTCCGATTCCCCTGCCCTGATATTCCGGCAAGACGATCAGATCGCAGATCAACGCCTGGAGCACTCCGTCCGACACAACCCTTCCGATTCCGACCAACCGGTCTCCGTCGCGGGCGCAAACCAGGTACCAACTGTTCGACAGCGCCTCTTCGATTTTCAATAGCCCTTTCTCGGCAAACCCCTGCCACCCCGCGCTTTCGACCAATGCGAGAAAATCCCGCGCGCCGGGGATCGAACTGTCGTCATACGAGATCATTGCCGCTTCTCCTCCTCATGGCAAACGTTCAATTATTTACTGCCAATTGTATCTCATCGGCCTCATAAGTTTCCATAACGTTGAAAAATTGCCCGGTCTCGCACCCGCCGGTTCCCCTGGCGAAACCGCGTTCCGTTACCGCGCATCGCTAACGGAACCATGTTCCGCTGGAGGCATAACAGCCCCCAAACACCGCCTCACACAAAAAACAAGCCCGCGTTCCCCGCGAGCTTGCCGTCAATGCTGTTCAGTCCGTTATTCAAACACCGCGACCAGGCGGCCCTTCACTTCATGCCGCTTCAGGCGCTCCAGACCGTCGGGAATTTCTTCGAACTTGATCGTCGTGAGCTGCGGCTTCAGCCGGCCCGTCGCGAAGCAGTCGTACACGCCCTTCAGGTCCTCGTTCGTGCCGCCGTTGCTGCCGAGCAGCCTCACTTCCTTCGTGATCATCGAATACGTGCTGATTTCGCTCGTCAGCTTGCCCATGCCGACGATGACGACGGTGCCGCCCGGCTTGACCGCTTCGACCGCGTCGGCGGT
>Ga0065723_102496_pt1 | contig 15156 bp, 15 predicted proteins | sample TheenrcuSG05Z960_FD_59110 | JGI IMG/M metagenome (GOLD analysis project Ga0065723, IMG submission 59110) | Thermophilic enrichment culture from UC Davis - Sample SG0.5Z960 | ecosystem: Engineered > Solid waste > Grass > Composting > Bioreactor | place: USA: University of California, Davis
CCAGCCACGCAAGCCGCGTCATGTTCATCAAGGACGGGGAAGTGTTCCATCAGATCTACCGGGCGGGGAAGGCGCGGCACGAATTCTACCAGAACATCACGGACGCGCTGACCGTGGCCGCGACGGGCGGTGGCCGGGATGCGTAGGGGCTTCTACGCGAAGCTGGCCGTCACCAACATCCGCAAGAACGCCCAGACCTACTACCCGTACGTTCTCGCCGGTTCCGCGACGGTCATGATGTTCTACAGCATGCTGTTCCTGTTCATGTCCCGGGAAGTCCGCGGCATGAGCGACAGCTATACGCTCCGCATCGTGCTGGGACTGGGCGGCTGGGTCATCGGCATCTTCGCGGTGATCCTGCTGATGTACATCAACAGCTTCCTGATCAAACGGCGCAAGAAGGAGTTCGGTCTGTTCAACATCCTGGGCATGGAGAAGAAACATATCGCCCGCATCATGCTGATCGAGACGGCGATGATCGGACTGCTCTGCATCGGACTCGGACTGATCGCCGGCATCCTGTTCAGCAAGCTCGGCCTGCTGCTTCTGCTGCGGATCCTGGATATGGACGCCGCTTTCGGGTTTGAGATCCCGCTTCGCGCCGTGGTCGTCACGGTCGTGTTGTTCGGAGCCATTTTCCTGATCAATCTGGTCTACAACGTCTTCCAGGTCCACCTGTCCAAGCCGGTCGAGCTGCTGAAAGGCGGCAATGTCGGAGAGAAAGAACCGCGGACCAAGTGGCTGATCGCGCTGATCGGAGCGGCTTCGCTGGGCGGCGGGTACTATATCGCGCTCACGACAAAATCGCTGCTGACGGCCTTTTATATGTTCTTCGTCGCGGTCATCCTGGTCATTATCGGCACGTACGGTCTGTTCACGGCGGGCAGCATCGCGATTCTGAAAGCCCTCCGGCGGAACAAGCGGTTCTACTACCGGCCGGGCCCGTTCATTTCCGTGTCGGGGATGATCTACCGGATGAAGCAGAACGCCGCCGGGCTCGCGAGCATCTGCATCCTGTCCACGATGGTCATCGTCATGCTGTCGTCCACCGTGTCGCTGTACGTCGGATTGGAAGATGTCCTCCGGTCCAACTATATCCGGGAAATCAACCTGTCCGTGAACCAATTCATCACCGACGAGCAGACCAGAGAGGTGGAGGACGCGGTCGCCGATACGGTGAAGCAGGCGGGCCTGGACATCCGTAACCCGCTCGCTCTGCGCTATGTTACGATCATGACCGCCCGCGACGGAAATACGTTCACCCGGTCCAGCATGCTCTCCCTCAACAACACCGGCGGCATCGCCTATCTGATGTTCATCACGGCGGATGAATATGAGCGGCATGAAGGCGTCAACCCGGGGTTGTCCGAAGGGGAGGCGCTCGTCCATGTTCTGAAGGGGGATTACAACGGCGATACGCTGGACTTCGGCGACTATTCCCTGAGCGTTCGCGGCCGGGTGGACTCGCTGAAAATCTTCGAAGAGACAAACACGACCATTATCGAAATGCTGCCGCAGGGGTATGTGGTCATTACGGCGAACGAACAGGATCTGCTTCGCGTACGCCAGGCTCTGTACAAGGACAGGGAGCAGGCTCCGGGCCTCAACTTCAGTTACCAGTTCGATACGAACGCAGAACGGGATGCGCAATTGGAACTGGCGGCCGCCCTCGAAGTCAAGTTGGATGAACTGGGCTATCCCGGCAGCGTGGAAGGGCGTGAGGAGGGGAGACACACCTTCATGTCCCTGTACGGCGTGCTGTTCTTCCTCGGCTTGTACTTGGGCGCGCTGTTCATCCTGGGCACGGTGCTGATCATTTACTACAAGCAGATCACCGAAGGATACGACGACAAGGAGCGGTTCGCGATCATGGCGAAGGTCGGCCTGAGCCGGGACGAGACCAAGCGGACGATCCGCAACCAGGTGCTGTCCGTATTCTACCTGCCGCTCGTCATGGCCGTCATCCACATCACGATGGCATTCCCGGTCATCGAGAAGCTGCTTGCCATGTTCGGCATGTACAAGACATCGCTGTACGCGGCCTGCACCGCGCTGACGATTCTCGTGTTCGCGGTCTGCTACGCGCTGATCTATATGTTGACGGCGCGGACATACTACCGGATCGTGCGATAAGACCCTATAATTATGGGCTGTCACGATAAACTCCATGGCAGCCCGCTTATTTTCGTAAAATAAAACGAAGACCAGCACGAGACGGCTCCTGGACAGAACCACATCCACTATTGCATCACTTTATACCTGCTAAATGTGGGTTAGGTGTCTTGACGGCATTTTGTAAATCCCGTATAACTGTTGCACACCAGTAGGAGAGGGCACCTGACATGATCGTGACTGAATAATAGAATATAAATTATTAATCCAGATTGTAAATGGATCTTTTAGATCTTTCCCCTCACAAAGCTCGAAATACTTTCTTATAATCCCGGCACAGAGATCTGCCAATTGAATTCCTTCTAATGTAGAACTCGGTTTGCCCGTGTCCTGCAAACATATACCTTTACAAACTCGTTCTGCGACTGTGTCTGTCAATCATCACCTTCCCTAAACTACAAATTTTGCATGTTAATTGATCTGTCACAATTAAAAAAGCTTCCGACGGAGCGGAAGCTTGAGCCGCAATTTCAATTATTGGCATTACCGCCGCAACGCCGTAACGCAGCAACTTACTCACACATATAGAACCTGAACAACACATGATCTCTATGCCGCTGTCCGGTGCCGACGAATACGCTTCTCGCGAGCCAGTCATACTTGCCCTGCGCCACTTCAAACCTGGGCGTGGAGCGGAAATAGTACTGGTCCGGCGCCACTTCCTCGCCCCGCGCCAGCTTCTCCATCACTTCCGGCGGACCGTGGCGGTAGCCTTTGTTCATAATATAAATGCTGACTCCGTCATTCGTCATCATCGTATAGTGCGCTTCGATCTCCGCGACGCCGTCCGGCCGCACCAGCTGCCAGTCCGCGCCGCCCGGCAGGATGACGCCCGCCATCTCCGGTCCCGAGAACGTTCCGCCCAGAATCGGAATGATCTTGCGGACCCCCTTGGCCGTGGCGCCGACTTCCCGGACTTCCCCCACTTCGATTCGGGCTTCAAAGGCCGGTCTCAGCGCGATCACTGCCGCACCTCCACCTGCTTCAGCCGGTTCAATTGCTCCTTGTCAAATCCCGCGATTTGCTTGTATCTTAGAGCGATCTCCTCCAGCTCGGCCTGCGAAATGACGTCTTCCAACCGGTCAAACCCGTTCGGGGCGCGTTCGTGCACGATCTGCATCACGATCTCCGGGCCATGCTGCCGGTTGCTGCGCACAATGGCCGCAGTCTTGTGGATCCGCTTCTGTTCGTAAACGGCCAGCGCCTCCTCGATGTTCGGATGCTCCAGGATCGCCTGATATAACGTTTCAGCATCCAGAATGGCTTGCGAAGCTCCGTTGGAGCCGATCGGGTACATCGGGTGCGCGGCATCGCCGAGCAAGGTCACCCGGTTGAAGCTCCATTTCGGCAGCGGATCCTTGTCGACCAGCGGAAATTCATACACATATTCGGCATTCGCGATCAGACCGGGCACATCCAGCCAGTCGAACTTCCAGTTCTGAAACCGGGGCGCGAAATCGTCCAGGTTCGCGGGCCGGTTCCAGTCGTTGCGGTCCGGCGCTTTCGGCACCGTCAGTTCCGCGATCCAGTTGATCTCGCACAGCCCCGACGCATCGGGAGCCGTAATCGGATACGCGACGAACTTCTCGTCCACATAGCCCGCCATGATCATCGACCGGCCGGTCAGGAACGGTTTCGCCCTCGTCACGCCCCGCCACAAAATGCGCCCCCCGTACACGGGCTTGTCGTCCGGATACAACTGCTTTCTCAGCGCGGAGTGAATGCCGTCCGCGCCGATCAGGAAGTCGGCCTCCACCGTTTCGAGCCGCCGGCCGTGATGCCGGTTCAGGAAATGGGCCTGCACCTTGTTGTCGCGCTGCTCGACATGCGACAAGTGCATGCCGGTATGAAGGCAACGCTCGCCGATGATCCGCTTCACTTCCCGGAGCAGAATGCCTTGCAGCCTGCCCCTGTGTATGGAATATTGCGGCCAGTAGTAGCCCGCGTCCAGTCCGCGCGGTTCCCGCCAGATCAGCTGGCCGAACTTGTTGTAGTACGAGAGATCTTTCGTGCGAATGGCCGACCGGTCCAGCGCATCCTGCAAACCCAGATCCCACAGGATGCGCACCGAGTGGGGGAGCAGGTTGATGCCCACGCCCAGCTCCTTCAATGTTTTGACAGACTCGTAGATCTCGACCTCAATTCCGGCGCGGTGCAAAAACAAAGCCGTCGTCAATCCGCCGATTCCTGCCCCGACTACAATGGCTTTTCTGGTCCCCGACATGCGTGAACTCCTCTCAAAGAATCGACAATATTGGAAGTAAGCGCTTAGATTTCATTATATATTAATTGTTGTCTTCATTACCATACCGATAATCGACATGCTCCGCGACTTGCTGATGCCGCGGAGCTTCACCCCCTCCCGAAACTCCGCTTCACCATCGTGATCAGCGCAGCCAGAACGAGCGGACCGGCGCCGACGGTCATGGCCAGAAGCGGCCACGTTACTTCGACGGCGAACGTGAATTCGAACTCCGACCGGAACATCGTCATCGACAGCAGGAAGGCGTTGAACGAAATGGCCGGCAGCAGCAATTGGTCGTCATTCAGCTTGAAGAAACGGGATGCGACGCAATTGAGGATGTACAGCACGATGGTCGCCTTCATGAAGGAACCGGCGATCAGGGCGATGCCGACGATGGCTTCGAGGCCGATCATGAACTGGCTGATCCGGATCAGCCGCGCCACGGCGTACAGGGAAAATTTCCGTTCGCCGGCCAGCGGGCCGAGCGTCATCTCCGTGATGACGATGACGATCAGCAGCACCAGCCCGCTGAGCGCGGTCATGGCGTAGAGCCATTTTCCCGCGCGGTCTCTGCTCTCCTGCCGCACGAACGGCAGGATGACCGCGAACAGGAACAGCTCCGCGAACGGGAACCCGAACGAGAAATAGACGCCGTGCAGCACCGGTTTGATCCCGTCGGCGAACAGGGGGAGCAGCGTTTCGGTCCGGGCCAGCGGGATCGAGAGGATGGCGATCACGACGACGGCCAGCATCATGGACGCCGTCAGCAGAAAAAACATCCGCCCCATAACCTCGATGCCGGCCTGGGCGGTACAGGCGGCTACCACGATGGTCAGCGCGTTGAACACGTACATCGGGGTTTCCACCATCATCGTGTTGGTGAAGAATTTCCCGATGTCGAGGACGATGTAGGCGAACCAGAGGAGCAGCATCAGCAGCAGGAGCGCGACGAACACGCCGGCGATCCATCTGCCGTATACGCGGTTCAGATAAACGGTGTAGATGTCGTCCGGATAGCAGCGGAACAGGTAGAGCACCAGGCCGAGAAGCAGCATGCCCAGCAGGGTGGACGCCGCGATGGACAGCCAGGCCATGTTGCCGGCGAACCGGATCATCGGATTCGGCACGTTGATGACAGACGACCCGATCAGGAAGCTGAGATACAGAATGGCGAGCTGTCCGGCGCCGATGGTCTGCTTTTCGTGAGTGCTCATGCCCGATGAATGCGCCTCCGTTCGGAATGGTCAGGATTGTTCGAACCACTTCACCAGGATACGGGCGATCCGCCCGACCGAAGCGTTGGCGAGATCGTGCAGATTCACCCGGTCGTAATCGGTCGCGAACAGCATCGCGAAGTACAGCGCCGGAACGCCGAACGCCGCCAGAACCCACCGCTCGCGCGGACTCGAGTTCCTGACGCGCTTGACGTTGATCGCGAACAGCGCGGCGCCCGTGAGAAGCATCACCAGGACGCGCTCCGCCATGGATGGTCCACCTCCGGTTGCGGGCTCAATGATCGTCGATCCGGGAGAACGGGCCGGGCAGCATCATTTTCGAGTTCAGGACGCTCGCCCGAACCTCGAGTTCGATCGGCAGCCGGGCATAGCGTTCGGGCCAGTCCGGCTTCAATTTTTTCCACCGGGAAGGGTCGCGCACATAGATCTTGTGCCCGATGCCGAGCACATCCGCCTTCCGTTCGCGGAGCGCGGCCAGAACGGATTCCATCTGCTCCTTGAAATGACGCCCGATCATGTCCGCGAACCGCGTTTCATCCGCCAGGTCCCGGATCGTCGTGCACGCCAGTTCGCCGACGGATGCCGCAATATTCACCCGGATGCGCGCCGATACCGAATCCCCTTCGATCACCGGCGTGATCCTGGCCTCCGATTCCAGCACTTCGATGGTTTCCGACAGATCGCCCTCGCCGCCGCACGGGATTTCGAGGACCCCGTATTTGTATTTGCCCGCGAGAAGCAGCAGATAGGGCGCTTTCTCCGGATTGATGCGGCCGACCACCCGGTCCGGATGCGCCAGCGCGATGCCGTGCACGATGTTCTTTCCGAATTTCTTGTCGTGCGTGATGACGGGCAGCATGGCGCTGGCGGATTCGCTTTTCAACTGGAACGCGAGATCCAGCAGGGTGGTGTTGACGGATCTCCCCGCCATTTTGTACGAGAAGTCCAACTGTTTGAACACCTGGCTGCCGAGCGTGTTCTCGATCAGCGATTTGCCGGTCAGGTAATCCCGCGCTTTCCCCTTCGCGATCATGACGGCGGTGACGAGCCGGATTTCCGGGTCGCGATTGAAGAAGTCGAGGATGCTGCCCAGCCGCTTCTTCGCGACGTCCTCGCTGATCAGGATGATCTGGATGTGGCTGAACTGGGAATGGCGGCCGGTTACGGTCTTCGTGTTGCGGATGATGTTCGACAAGCTGGAGCCGTCCAGCGTCACGTTGATGAACGCCTCATCCTGTGTCAGGCCCGTCGGCGAGCCGAACTGGCTGGAGGGCTTGTAGATCTGGACGGTCACTTCCAACCTGTCCTCCCCGCCCTCGTCAATGGCCAGCCCGAGGACGAAAGCCCGCTCGGTCAGCTCCATCTTGCTCCAGCATCCGGACAGCAGCAGCGCCATGCCGGCCGCGCAAAGCAGAGCGGCCCGCGCCTTCATGCCGCATCCTGCCCCGCCTTGGCGAGGTCCGAAGGCTTGACCAGCATGCCGAACCGGCGCGGACGGAACGGTCCGACCGGATCGAAGTACGGCAGCCCCAGCGCGCGGAGCGAGCACAGATGCGCCAGCAGCAGCAGGATCCCGATCATGATCCCGAAACCGCCGAGCGACGCCGCGAGCAGAATGAACGGCACCTTCAGCATCCGCAGCGCGATCGCGAAATTGTACTGCGGGATCGAGAAGGAGGCGATGCCGGTGAGCGCGACGACGACGACCATCATCGGAGACGCGATGCCCGAATCGATGGCCGCCTGGCCGATGATCAGCGCCCCCACGATGCTGACGGCGGAGCCGACGGCCTGGGGCAGGCGGATCCCCGCTTCCCTGAGGAGCTCGAAGAAAAACTCCATGATGATGACCTCGACGACCGACGGGAACGGAATGCCTTCCCGCGTGTTCGTGATGGCGAGCAGCAGCACGGTCGGAATCAGCTCGGTGTGGAATGTCGTCAGCGCGACATAGATGCTCGGCAGGAACAGCGCGATCAGAAACGCCGAGATCCGAAGCAGCCGGATCAGGATCGTGAACGGCGTGCGGTGGTAATAGTCCTCGATGGATTGCAGAAACTCCGCGAACAGCGAAGGGCAGATCAGCACGACGCCCGACCCCTGGGACATGACGATGATTTTGCCCTGGAGCAGGGCCAGGGTTGCCGCGTCGGTGCGTTCCGTATACCGGCATTGCGGAAACGGGGAACGGGCGGAATCCTGGATCAGTTTCTCGATCATGGTGGTGTCGATGATCTCCCGATCCTTGACCCTGCCGATCCGCTGTTCGAACCGCCGCAGCACGTCGGCGGGCACGACGCCGTCCAGGTAGCCGTACACGATCTCCTTCCCCGACTTCTTGCCCGCGAACGGAATCCGGACGATCTTGAAGTCCGGCGTCTGCAGCCGCAGCCGCAGCATGCCGATGTTCATGGACAGATTCTCGACCGTGCCCTCCCGCGGCCCGATCGACGCCCGTTCGGCCGACGGCTCGTCCACGCCGCGGGTTTCCAGCTTCAGCCCGTCGAAGCTGACCGCGCGGTCCCACCGGTCCACGAAAAAAACGACGTGCCCCTGCAGCACCATGCGAACGACAGACTCCAGAGTATCATGGACGAAATACGAACGGTCGATGACGCCCTGAAATTCAAACCACTCCCGGATGATCTGCCGGTTAACCGCCGTCTCTCCTTCAAGCCGGCGCATTTCCAGCTTCTGGAGAACGGACAGGATGTCGGCCGAGCTCTGCTGGTCGGCGAGCGTCTGGCAGAATACGATCCAGGCCGAACAGACCATGTCCGGACCGGCTGCGATATGCTCGTACGCGATGTCGTCGCAATGCCTGAAAATATCTTTCAGGCGATTAATGTTTTCCATTGCGTCCGACGAGACGGGAAAATTCGTGATGGCATGGTTCGGTTCACGATTCATGGCTCGGGACACCTTGGGCGAGGTATTTTTGATTCATTTTCTGCTGATGTCACCAGAATTATGCAAATCGCCAATCGCTTGACCTGACACCCTCGTGCTCCACACCGGAATTCGGTCAGAGCATCTGCATGTGCTGGCGGAAGCGGGCCTGCTCCGCCGGCGGCGGGTCGGACGCGAAACGCGGTACCGGCTGCAGCCGGAGCCCCTGGTCGAACTGAAGCGTTGGCTCGCTTTCTTCAAGCAATACCGGGACGAGAAGCTGGCCAATCTCCGGAAGCTTGTCGGATCGGCCGACGCGTGATGGAGCAAAAATTCACTATGATCATAAAATTGAAAATGAGGCAACAAAAAAACCGGGGCTTGTCACAACCCCAGTTTGCCGACGACGCTGTCGGGCCCGTTGAAGAACGAACTCCCGGATTCGATGGCTTCCCGCCACAGGCGGAGCACCAGATCTCTGTCGTACGCGAGCGACCTGAACCATGCGTCGGGGTCGTCCGGGTCCGGACAGTGCCTCGAGCCGAACACCGCGATCTCGTACAGGATCGGGAGGACGTCGAGTCCCCGTTCCGTCAGCGAATAAATGACCTTCCGCCGATCGGTCACGCTCGTCCGCTTGCGGATGATGCCCTTGCGCTCCAGATGGGCAAGGCGGTCCGCCAGCACGCTCGGCCCGATGCGCTCCGCCGATTTCAGAAACTCGCCGAACGTCTGCTTGCCGAGCGCCGCCATGTCGCGCACGATGAGCATGGACCAGGTGTCGCCGAATATTTCCGTCGTGAAATTGATCGGGCAGCGGGATCTGTTCTCTTCGCGTTTCATAATGGCAATTGTATCACAGGTTAACTTGGCAGTGGAGTCTGAAGCGTCAGTCAATCCCCTCAGAAAATCAGATCGAAAATGAGTCCGCTCGTATGCATCGGCCAGAACATTTGCAGCGACGATTGGTACAGAACAAGCTGCTGCAAATGTCTGGCCTGTTCATTCAGCATGCTGATGGCCGGCATATCGTCGTACCGTTCCAACGCTTTGGCCAGACGATCCGCAAGGCCGAGATTGCCGCCGAGCGTCTTCGCGGTCCAATCGAAATTCGCGCTCAGGCTCGACTCGAGCCGCTCCTCGTCCAGCCGGAGCGTGCCGTCGAACCCCCGGGAGATGCCGAGCCGCTCGTAATCCGGAGATTGAACGACGGCATCGAAACTCTTCCGGACCGACGAGCTCAAGCAGCTTTCCGCTTCCCGTAGGCGATTGTACATCGCGTTGTAGCCGGATACCAGATCTTTGACCCGCGAGACGATCCGTTCGCTGTCCGGCCCGACCTGGATGCTCACGGCTTCATCCGTCACGGCGAGCAGCGTCGCCGTCACCTTGCCCTTCTCCAGTTCGATCGTGTTCGACTGCGAGACCAACGTCGGACCGCCGTCCACGCTGTAGGACGCGTCGGCCGCCTGCCGCGCCACGTTCGTGACGCCCGTCGCCGACATCGCGTTGCCGGTCACGTCCTCCACCTGAAACGCGTTGTCCGTTCCTGTCTTGTCGGCGGTCAGTTCAAGCCTCTTCCGGCCGGTCTCCTCGTCCGTCACGATCGACGCCGTGACGCCGGTCTTCGCCGCGTTGATCGCGTTCTTGATTCTGTTCAGCGCCTGGTCGTTCGTATCGTCCGAGTAGACGAAGACCGACACCTTGGTCGTCTTGCCGCCGATCGTGATGCTGAACGCATTGATCCCGGCGCTTACGACGGACGGGTCCGATCCGCTCAGCAGCGCTCCGCTGTTCTTCTGCGAGACCGCGAGCGCGTCCACCTTCACCTCGCAGGTTTTCACCGCGGCACCGGCGGACGCGGAGGCCGTCACCTTTCCGCCGTCCGACGATTTCACGGTCCGTTCCAGGAACGGCGAGTCGTTCTGCCGCGCAAGCCGCTGCGCCGCCTCCCGCATATCCTGCGCGGAACGCAGGAAGCTCACGATTTCCGATGCGGCCGATCGTATATACTGCTCAAACGATTTGCTGAACAAGACATATTTGGTGATGATGGTTGAACTCGCGCCAGGGAAGAAGAAACCGCTTGAAGACGCTCTGCCGGACGCGTACAGCGGACTGTATGCATGGAGCGAGCTGTACGGATTCGTCAGCAAAGCCATGCTTCTTCCCTCCTTTACCATCTATTTCGGCATTGGCAACGCTTGTTTGAATATCTGTCCGATCAGATTCGCAAGAGTCCATATTCGCGGACGCGCTGCCGGCGCATCCATTGGGTGGCGACCCATTTCTCGCCGCGCGCGACGGGCACGCTGCTGTGCAGGGTCAGATCGTTGAGCTCCGGATTGTTATAGAAATATTCGAAGTAGACCGCGGACCCCCGCTTCGGCTTCACCGCGATATCCAGCAGGGGAAAAAACGTCTCGCCGCCCTCCTCCACATCGTTCAGATAGATGACCAGCGTGCTGATCCGGTTGTTCCGCGCGGACGGGCTGCCCGGCGCGAAGAAATCGTGATGCGCCCGATATTCCTGTCCCGGTCCGTAATGGAGCACCTGCAGCCCCTCCGCGTGCTCGATCGGCACGTTCATGAGCTGCGCGATGCGCCTCTCGATGCGGCGGATCAGCGGACTTTCCTCTTCTTCGAAAAACATCCCCCGGCTCGTGCGGATCTCGCTGACCACTTTGTTCGCCAGCCGCGACTCCTTCAGACGGGGGCGGGCCGACTCGATGAGCTGCTCGCACTCTTCGTCCGTCAGCACCCGCTCGAACCGCATGACGAGCGGCTCCTTGTTCAGCACCGTCCCCTCCACGACGAAATCATCGAGCGAGTAAGAAGACTGAACCGGCAGAATGGACGTCTCCCCGCTCATTTGCCTCACCTCTTGCTGCCTGAAAAATCGGGTTCAACCATTTTTTACTATGTAATTATTATACATAGACTCGAATTTTGTCGAACATCCCTCAACAAAAAAAGCACCCCCGAAGAGGTGCGCGATCTCTCCGGAGGCGCTTTGCGCCGCGCGTATTACGAGATGATCCCCAGCTTCTTGAGGTCTTCCCGGTTGACTCCCAAATTCCTTACATAAATGGGTTTTAATTGTACCAATACGACGGATAGAAAAAAATGTCGCAAATTAAAACGCGTGTTGTCGAAACCCGTATATCGCTATCAGAAGGAGGAGATGCAAAATGATCCAAAAGAAACTCTTTTTCCTTGCTCTGACCGCGCTGTTTGCCCTGACGGCATGCTCGGGAGGCGGCAAAAGCGATGAGGTCGAAATCACCCTTCCGGCCTCGCTGTTCATGGGCGATGTGGATGCGGCGGTCGAAAATGCGAAATCCCGCGGGGTCACCGACGTCACGGTCAATGACGACAATACCGTCACCTTCGTCCTGTCCGCAGAAGAACATGAGAAATTGATGAAGGATCTGAAAGACGAAGTCGTCAAATCCGCCGAAGAAATGCTCACCAGCGGCGATTACATGTCCGTCAAGGACATCACGTTCAACGATGACTTCTCCGAATTCACCATGATGGTGGACAGGGCGGCGTATGAGGACAGCCTCGAAGGATTCGGCGCCCTGGCGCTCGCCATCTCGGGGGCGATCTATCAGGCCTTCGACGGCGTGCCTGCCGATGAAGTCTCCGTCACGGTCAACATCCAGGATTTCGATACGGGCGAGGTCTTCGACAGCTTCGAATATCCGAACGAGTCCGAATAATGAAAAGAAGGGACTCCCCGTCCGGCGCACAGCCGGGCGGGGAATTTTTTTATGGAGATATTTACTTTTCAGGGGTCGGCGAGTTGAAATGTTCAGGCCGCATGGGCACGGGAGGGGTATAGGCGGACTTTGGATTTCGGCTGGGGGACGGGTTCAGGCTTCAGAGACAGGGTCAAGCCTTACGCCAGACGCGATGCGATTGACGGCGGGCATGCGCTGATCGGGCCTGTCATGGGAAGCATTATTGATACGAAGAATTTTCGTTCGCCTGGTAGTCCTTCTTCCCGTCCATCGCCCGCTTCCGCCGGTCGTTCCGCTGCTGGTTCAACTGCTGCGCCTCATGCGAATTGACCGGCGTCCGCTCGAGATCGTCGACGACGTTTTGCAGGTTTTTGTCCGGGTTCATGCTCGTTCCAAATCCCCTTTCGGATAGCGGCAGTCGGCGTTTATTTTGCGCCGTGGCGCGAAAATGTATGCGAACTTTCCAGCCGATCCCGGACGGAACGGATGAACCCCGTAATGATCCGCACTTACTCGATATCGCCTGGCCAGGCGCTCATCCCTCCCGGCATATTGATGGCGTTATAGCCCATGGACGCGAGAAACTCGCAGGCTAGGGCGCTTCTGCCGCCGCTCTTGCATACGACCACGATCTCGCTGTCCTTGTCAAGTTCGCCGTGCCTTGCCTGAAGCTCGCCGAGCGGAATGTGCCTGGCGCCCGGAATATGCCCGGAAGCCCATTCGTCCGGTTCGCGCACATCCAGAATGTTGAACTTCTCGCCGCGCTTCATCCGTTCCAGGACTTCGGAAGGCGACTGCTGACGCACCGGATTCGAGCGCATTTTCGTTTCCTCCCCGGGTGAAAAATGACGGTCTCTTATACCCAACAGGGTACCAATAAAGCGTTGTAACACTTTTATCACAAAGTATATCGTATTGATACCCTATGGGGTATAATGATACTATAAAGACAGACGCCCCGGACGTCAACCCCGTCGCTTCGGCGGCGCATCGCGAAGCGGCGGGCGGAGCGGGGCAACCACATCGCGCCGATCTGCCATTCCCGGCGAGAAAGGAGATCATCATGGACAAGAAAGTGTTGATCGTGGGAGGCGTCGCGGGCGGAGCCACGGCTGCCGCGCGTCTGCGGAGACTGGACGAGAGCGCGCGGATCATCCTGTTCGAACGCGGCGAGCACATCTCGTTCGCGAACTGCGGGCTGCCGTATTATCTCGGAGGCGTCATCAAGGAGCGCGACCGGCTGCTCGTGCAGACGCCGGAAGCGATGAAGAGGCGCTTCAACATCGACGTCCGCGTGCGCAGCGAAGTGATCGCCGTTCACACCGGCAAGCGCGCGGTGACGATTCGCCGTCCGGACGGCGAGGTGTATGAAGAAACCTTCGACGCGCTTCTCCTTTCGCCCGGCGCCAGGCCGATCGCGCCTCCGATTCCGGGCATCGGCGGCGAACGCGTCTTCACGCTTCGCAACATCCCGGACACCGACCGCATTCAGGCCTTTATCGAGGAACGGAACGTCAGGCGGGCGGTGGTCGTCGGCGGCGGCTTCATCGGCATCGAGATGGCCGAAAATCTCACGCGGCGCGGCATCGGCGTGACGCTCATCGAGGCGGCTCCGCACGTCCTGGCGCCGTTCGACGCGGATATGGCCGTCCACGTCGAGCGCGAGCTGGCGGACAACGGCGTGCGGCTGGCGCTTGGCGACGGCGTCGAATCGTTCGCGGAACACGCCGAAGGGATAGACGTGATCATGAAGAGCGGATCCAGGGCGACGGCCGACATCGTCATCCTCGCGATCGGCGTGACGCCCGACACCGGATTCCTCAAAGATTCGGGAATCGCGCTCGGTCCCCGCGGACATATTCTGGTCAACGAGCGGATGGAGACGAACGTCGAGGGGGTGTACGCGGTCGGCGACGCGGTGGAAGTGAAACATTTCGTGCTCGGAACGCAGGCCTCCATCCCGCTGGCGGGTCCGGCGAACAGGCAAGCGCGCGTCGCGGCCGACAATATCGCCGGCATTCCGAGCGCATATCGGGGAACGCAGGGCACGTCGATCCTGAAAATCTTNGGCATGACGGCCGCTGCGACCGGCGCCAACGAGCGGGCCCTGAAGCAGGCCGGCCGGCCGTTCAGAACCGTTCATCTCCATCCCGCTTCCCATGCGACGTATTATCCCGGAGCATCGCCGATCGCGCTCAAGCTCATTTTCGGTGACGACGGGCGAATTCTGGGGGCGCAGGCATTCGGCAAAGACGGCGTCGACAAGCGGATTGACGTCATCGCGACGGCCATGCGCCTCGGCGGAACGGTTCATGATCTCGCCGAACTGGAGCTGTCCTACGCGCCGCCATTCTCGTCGGCCAAGGATCCCGTCAACATGGCGGGCTTCGCGGCGCAGAACATCCTGCGCGGACTAACGGACGTCTGGACCCCGGACGAATGGGAACATGCCGATCCCGGCCGGATCCAGCTCGTCGACGTCCGCACGGAAGCCGAGCACCGGGCGGGCGCCATCCCGGGCTCGATCCATATACCGGTCGACGAACTGCGGGAGCGGATGGACGAGCTCGATCCGTCGAAGCCGGTGTGGGTCTATTGCCAGGTCGGCGCGCGCGGCTACACGGCCTCGCGCATCCTGGCGCAGGCGGGTTTTCAGGTCCGGAACCTGACCGGCGGCTGGAAGAGTTATTCCGCCATGCAGTTCAGGCCGGACTGAACCCGCGCTTGCTCCCCGCGATGGAGGACGGTCCGGCCGCGCCGACGGCACTCCAACGCCCGTTGTGCCCGCGACGGAGACAAAAAAAACTATGGCTGACCAATTAACATACAGGACCGGCGGTTCAGCTTCATGCCAATTTGAAGTGCGGCT
>Ga0065723_100717_pt1 | contig 15116 bp, 11 predicted proteins | sample TheenrcuSG05Z960_FD_59110 | JGI IMG/M metagenome (GOLD analysis project Ga0065723, IMG submission 59110) | Thermophilic enrichment culture from UC Davis - Sample SG0.5Z960 | ecosystem: Engineered > Solid waste > Grass > Composting > Bioreactor | place: USA: University of California, Davis
CCGCCGCCATGCGACACTTCGCCCCGGCGGCGCGTGCCGGGCAGAACGCGGCGCCCGCACTGCCCGTGAACCGGGGCATCACGCCGGTCGTGCGGCGGACGTCACGCGGGCTTTCGGCCCCGATGCCGTTGACCGTGCGGCGAGGCCTTCCGACAGCGGCGTCATCGGTATCCGGATCGGCCGGTTCGATGAGCGGCGCGGCCGCGCCCGGCGCGCTTTCCGCTTCCGCTCCGGCGCGAATCGAGGAGACCGTGCGTCCGGCGGTGCTGGAATTCGCGGCCGCCGGTCGCCAATCGGCCCGCGAGACCGGGACGGCCGTCGCGACGAACCGCGGGAACGAATTCCGGCGCGTCCAATCCGTGCCGCTTGAAGTCGCCGTCCGGCCGACCGACAGGCCCGGCGAAGCTTCTCCGGTCATCCGCGAGCTGAAGAACGCGCTGCGCGGCGTGGAGAAGGAATTGAGCCGGATGAAAGAAGAGAAATCCGCGCCGGCCATCGACTACAAGCGGCTGGCGGACGACGTCTACAAGGCGGTGAACCGCCGGTTCAAACTGGATCAGTTTCGGCGAGGTCTTTAGCACTGGACATCGAGGTGAGCGGCCGTGTCTTACGAAAAAGCGGCGATCTATATCCTGGACGGACCGGATGATCCGGGCAAAGAGAGCAACAAGATCGAGGTCATGTTCAACCCGAACGAATATTCGCTGGACGTTGCGAACAAGTATGTCTTCAAGCCGATTCCCGGGTTGTCGCTGCCGCTCGCGCAGTTTATCAACGGCGAATCCACCTCGCTGACGATGGAACTGTTCTTCGACACTTACGAGAAGAAAGAAGACGTCCGCACCTATACGGACAGAATCCGGAATCTTCTCCACGTCGAAAAGGATCTGCATGTGCCGCCCCTCGTCCGCTTCGTATGGGGCAATTTCACGTTCAAGGGCATCATCGAGAAGGTGTCTCTTCGCTATACCATGTTTCTCGAGACGGGTACGCCGGTGCGCGCGAGGATGAACGTCACGTTCCGCGAAGTGCAGAGCGTGGAGGAGCAGTTCAAGCGGATTCCCCGCCAATCGGCCGACCGCACGAAGCAGCGCACGGTCCGGCAGGGCGAGCAGCTCTGGCATATCGCCGCCCAGGAATACGATAATCCCGGGCTGTGGCGGGAGATCGCGCGCGCGAACGGCATCGAGGATCCGCGGCGGATTGAGCCCGGCACGGTCATCAAAATTCCGCGCCTTAACGGCTAGAGGATGATGCGGCCATGACCAAGGTGACGCTGGGTACGGAGAAAGTCACGTTCGACGAGCTTGAGAAGAAGTATCATCACTTCCTCGGTCCGTCTTACATTTTGGACATTGGCGGCACGAACGCCGTCAAGCGCGGAATGGCCATCTCGAATCTGACGGTGGAGACGACCGCGACGCAGGAAGCGGATGTCGTCACCTTCTCCATCGTCAACGCGTACGACCCGGTCAACCGCAAGTTCGACTGGTTCGACGACCTGCTGGTGCTCGGCAAGGAAATCGAAGTGCACGTGGGCTACGTGGACAAGCTGCGGCCGATCTTCTATGGCTACATCACCGCCATCAACGTTACGTTCGAACGGGACGGTTCCCCCGAGATTCAGGTGACGGGCATGGACATGTCGTTCCGGTTCATGCGCGGCAGGACCGTCAAATCGTGGGCCAACCGCAAAATCACGGACATCGTCAAGGACATCGCGCAGTCCCACGGTGTGACCGACCTCAAGGTCACACCGACGGACAAGACGTTCACCGTGTTGATGCGCAAGCCGCAGAACGACTATCAGTTCCTGCACGATCTGGCGCAGTCCATCAATTACGAGTTCTTCATCGTGGGGAAAACGCTCTACTTCCGCCCGAAGAACACGGACAAGACGCCGCTGACGACGCTCCAGTGGGGCAAACATCTGATGAACGTTTCGATCGAGCAGAATCTGTCGGAGCAGGTGACCAGCGTGAGCGTAAGGGGTTGGGACGCGAAACAGCAGCAGACGGTCCTGGTCACCAGCCGGGAAGTGGACCGGATCGGCACGAACACGCGGACGGGGATCGACCTGCTCAAGCGGATTGGCGATTTCGAAGAAGTGCTCTATCTGAATGTGGATGACAGGCAGGAAGCCTACAATCTGGCCAAGGCGGCGCTCAACGAGCGCGCGCTGCGGCTCGTCACCGGCGAGGCGTCTTGCGTCGGCATCCCGGAAATCCGCGCGGGGCGCTATATCCGGCTGGACGGACTCGGCAAGAACATGAACCAGATCTACTATATCAGCAAGGCCACGCACAGAATCGACGAGTCGGGTTACGAAACGTCTTTCACATTCCAGGGAAATGCGGTGTAACGATGAACAGTCATGATTCCTTGAGCACCCTGAACGACCGGATGATGCAGCTGCTCAACGGCGTCTATATCGGCATCGTGACCAACACCAACGATCCGGAGAAGCTGGGCCGGATCAAGGTGAAGATTCCCGTGCTGGACGACAAGACCGAGCTGGACTGGGCCAGGGTCGCGGTGCTGACGGCGGGCGCCGACCGCGGCACCTTGTTCATTCCGGATGTGGGCGACGAGGTGCTGGTTGCGTTTCTGCTCGGCGATCTCCGCCAGCCGGTCGTCATCGGATCGCTCTGGAACCAGCAGAAGAAACCGCCCGCCCCGGAAAACAAGGAAGCGCCGTCGTACCTGGTTCGCTCCCGGTCGGGACACGAGATTCAGATCAACGATGACAAGAGCGACGGCAAGATCTTGCTCAAAACGAAGGGCGGCCATCAGATCGAGATGTCCGACAAACAGGGTTCCGTCCAGGTCAAGGACAAGAGCGGACAGACGATCACGATGAAAAGCAACTCGATCGAAATTGTCAGCGGATCGGCCAAGGTGACGGTCAAGGGCGGCAATGTGTCGATCGAGACGCCGTCTTCCGTCAAGATCAAGGGATCGCAGGTGAACATCCAGGCCGACGCGTCGCTGGAGATCAAGGCGAACGCGAGCCTGAAGCTGACCTCCAGCGGTATTGTCGAGCTGAAGGGATCCATGGTGAAAATCAATTAATCCGGGCTGCCCGGGGGGTGGACTCCATGTCCAAGGCGTTTCTCGGCAAAGGGTGGAAGTTCCCGATCGAAGTCGATCCGGCCACGGGACGCATCATGCAGGCGCAGTATGAAGACGACATCGCGGAAGCGATCCGGATCATCATCTGGACTTCGCGGGGCGAGCGCATCATGCGGCCCGATTTCGGCTGCGGCATCGAGCGCTATCTCTTCGAGACCAACAGCGATTCGACGCTTCGCATGATCGAGAATGAAGTAGCGGATGCGATCGTGATGTGGGAGCCGCGCGTGGACAAGGTCGAGGTGCGCGTGACGCGCGACCACCGCGACCCCGCCAAGCTGTTCATCCATGTCTCGTACGAAGTGCGGAATACGAACAATCTGTTCAACCAGGTCTATCCGTTCTATCTCTATGAAGGTACCCAATAATCCGTCGGAGCGAGAAGTATGACCAATACGCGCGTTGGATCGACGCCGGGCGGACGGTTTCCGGTGATCGACGAACGTACCCGTGAACAACTGATCAGCCAATTCGGACGCATGGTGCCGTACTATACGCCCGAATGGAAATTCACGCCTGATGATCCCGATCCGGGAACAGCGCTGGCGCTCATGTTCATCCATTTGCTGGAGGGCAACATCCGGCGCTTGAATCAGGTGCCCTACAAGAGTTTCCTCGCTTACCTGAACGAATTCCAGGTCGATCTGGCGCAGGCCCGGCCGGCGCTCGCCCATGTGACGTTCAGGCTGTCGGAGGGGACGCCGTCGTCCGTCTATCTGGAGCGGGGCGTGCAGCTTGCCGCCTTCGTGCCCGGCGATCCGGAACCGGTTCTGTTCGAGACGGCGCATCCGGCTCTGATCACCACTTCGAAGCTGACGGACATCTTCACCGTCAGCCCGAAGCGCGACCGGATCGTGCGGCTCTACGAGACGGATCCCGAGACGGGCGAGGGCAATTCGCTTGCGGGAGAAGGACGGGGCACAGCGCTGTTCGGTTCGGAAGGGGTCAATCTCCAGGAACACGCGATGTACATCCGCCACGACGATCTGTTCCTGCTTCGTCATCCGGCCGTTGTGGAGCTTCGGATTGCGAACGCGCACAACGCGGCGGCGGCCGATGAATCGTCGCGTCTGCTCGCCGATTCCGACAAGGTGCGATGGGAGTATTACAGCGGAGGCGAATGGCTGCCGTTCGACCGCGTCTACGGCCGCCAGGGGACGGTGCGTCTGCTCAAGCTGTATCCGCGCCCCGTCGATCCTTCGGAATACGGCGGCGACACGGGGCATTGGATCCGGTGCAGGACGGTGGCGCTCGATTCCCGGACGGACGCGGCGCAGCTCGCGAAGGTCCAGTTCGACCGCATGGCGATGAAGAGCGATTTTGCGTCGCCGGACGAAGAAGACGGCATGGAGCCGGACCTCCTGTTTTCGAACGACACGCAGATGGAGACGAAGGAAGCCGGGCTTCCGTTCGGCATTTTCTTCGCGCCTTACGGCATGTTCTACATCTCCAGCAGGGAATCGTTCACCAAGCGCGGATCGCGGGTGAAGGTGCGCTTCCGGCTCGGCTTCGAGCCGAACCGCTATATTCCGGAACGTCCGCCGGAGATCAAGTGGAAGCTGATCATGCGCAAGTCCGAGATGGACAAGATCGACATTCCGGATCCCGTCACGATCCCGCTGGTCCAATGGGAATACTGGAACGGCCTGAACTGGGCCGTTCTGCCGGTGAACCCGGAAGCGCGGACGATGTTCGCGAAGCCGTGGGAGGGCTGGCAGTCGATGGAGATTGCGTTCGAATGTCCGCCGGACATCCAGCCGACCGCCGTCAACGGCGTCGAGAATTTCTGGATCCGCGCGCGGATCGTGCAGGTGATGAACGCTTTCTCGCCGAACGCAATCTATTATTCGCCGAAGATCGAACAGATGAAGATCCGCTACAGGTATGACGCCCCGCTGCATGCGCCGCAGCGGCTCATGATCGAGAACCATCTGGAGCGGCACGACCGGACGGTGGAAGCCGCCAGCGGCGTTTACCTGGTCCGGCCGTTCCAGACGCTGGAGGGCTCCGCGCCCGCCCTCATGTTCGGATTCGACACGCCGCCGGAGCGCGGGCCGATCCAGCTCTATTTCCAACTGAAGCCGCGTCCGACAACCGGCGAGGACGTGCCGTTCATCGAGTGGGAATATCTGCGCGGAACCGGCGGAACGCCGGCGTGGGCGCCGCTTCCGGTCGCCGACGGCACGAACGGCTTCACGCACAGCGGCATCGTCCAGTTTGCCGGTCCGCACGATTTCGCCGAGCACTCCTTTTTCGGCGCGAGAAGGTACTGGATTCGGGCGGTCAACCGGGACGCGCGGTACGACCTGCCGGAAGAGGCGGCGAACGTGCCGCGCGCGCTGGATATCCTGCTCAACACGACGCTGGCCGTGCAGAAGCGCACCGTGCGGAACGAGACGCCGCAGCGGTTCGAAACCTACGACACCGCGGACGATTCGTTGAGCGTCTATTACGCCTTGTCCTCGGCGCCGGTGCTGTCCGAGGAAGTCTGGGTGGACGAGACGGAGACGATGACCGAAGACGAGCTCAGGCGGCTCGAGTCGGGCGGCACGGATACGGAAGTCTTGCGGGATGCCGAGGGAGGCATCATGCGCGTATGGGTGCGGTACCGCGAGGTCGAGCATTTTCTTCATTCCGGTCCGGACGACCGGCATTACCGGATCGACCGGGCGACGGGCAGGATTTACTTCGGCGACGGCCTGGCGGGCAGGAAACCGCCGAGCGACATCGGCGACGCGGTCCGCGTCACCTACGCGAGCGGCGGCGGCGCCCGGGGCAATGTCCCGGCCGGCGCGATCTCGTCCATGCAGGAAGCGATCGCCTTCGTCGATGGCGTGACGAACCGTTATCCCGCGTCGGGCGGATGCGACGCCGGAACGGTGGAGGAAGCGATCGTGCGCGGACCGAAGCGGTTCGCCCATCTGGGACGGGCGGTCACCGCGGAAGACTTCGAATGGCTGGCGCGGGAAGCCCACCCGAACGTCGCCAAGGTGAAATGCCTGCCGAATCTGAACGCGAAGCTGCAGCGGCAGCCGGGGGCGGTCACGGTCGTCGTCCTGCCGCGGTCGGGCGTCGGGGACGGGGCGCATTTCCTGGAGATGAAGCGCGACATCGAAGCCCGGCTGCTTCGGCAGGCGGCCGCCCATATCGCGTTCCCCGGGAACATCCAGGTGATTGAGCCGGCGCGCCTTGAAATCGGGATCGTCGCGAATGTCTGGGTCCGGAGCCTGGAAGACATCATACCGGTGGAGAAGGAGATCCTCCGCAAGCTGGAGCAATTCCTCGATCCGATCACGGGCAACGCGGACGGCCGCGGCTGGAACATCGGCCAGCACGTGCATCCGTCGATGTTCTTCGCGCTGCTGAAATCGGTGGGACCGGTCATGCACATTCCGAGGCTGTCGATCGACGTGGTCAAGGTGGAGTACGGCGAGCGGGTGGAGTGGAATCCCGACCGGATTCACGAACTGCCGCACGGCATTGTCGTGCCGGGCAAGCATCGCCTGATGATTGAAGTGAAGGATTGATCGCGGGAAGGGGGGAGATGAAATGCTGCCATTGCCGAGACTGGACGACCGGACATTCGATCAGCTGGTGCGGGAAGCGCGGGATCTGATCCCGATCATTTTCCCGGACTGGTCGGACGAGAACGTCCATGATCCGGGGATTACGCTGCTCGAGATGCTCGCCTGGCACATCGAGACGCAGCAGTACCGGCTTGACCGGCTGACGGACCGCCACGTGCGCAAGTTCCTGAAGCTGCTGGGCGAGGCGCCGCGCGACCGGACGCCGGCCTTGACCTCCGTCAGCTTCTCGAACGCTTCCAGTCCGATCGTGATCCCGTACGGCACGCTGCTGCATGTCGGCGATCTGCCGTTCGAGACGATCCGGCCGGTCACGGTGCTGCCGGACTCCCGGCGGCGGCTGATCGTGCGGACGCAGGAAGGCGTGCAGGAGATTTCCGACGACTTCGAGAACGGCCACGCGCCGTTTTATCCGTTCGGCGAGCGTCCCGAGATCGGCGCCTGCATGGACATCGAAATGGAAGAGCCGCTGCCGTTCTCGGTGCCGCTCTCGCTGTGGATCCAGCTTGAGGATCAGGAGCCGGATATCCGCATTCCCGCCCGCTACCGGCGGTTCACGCCGTCCGGACGGGTGACATGGCAGTACTGGGATGAGCGCGGCGCGATGTGGCGCACGCTCCCGATCGAACGGGACGAATCGTACAGCCTGCACCAGAGCGGCCCGGTCCTGTTCGAAGTGCCGCCGGAGCTGGGACCGAGTCCGGCGGCTCAGGGCCGAACGTGACGGACGGCGGCTTCCATGATCCGCCGCTCATCCGCCGGATGGTATGGAACGAGGTGTTCGCGAGACAGGGACAGTCGCTCGCCGTCTGCGAACGGTTTGACGGACCGCCGCCCGAAGGCGCGGCGGACGCGGAAGCGGCGCGTTCGGAGCCGTGGATCATCGAGCCGCTGCACGCGCTGTATCGCAGAGGGAAACTGATCGTCCAGTTCCGGCAAGAGGGCGGCGGCTGGATCGATGCGGGGGACGGCGTATACGAAATCGCGCGCGAAGGAAGCCGTCTGCGCATCGTGTTCCCCGACGCGGCTTCGCTGCCGTCGGGCAGGGGAGCCATCCGCGTCGTCGCCTTCGATCAGGAATACGAAGATCGGATGCTGCTCGGAACCGGCACCGGCATTTCCGGCCAGACGTTTCCGCTTCCGGCCGCTCCCGTGCTGCCCCAGGACTGCCTGCTGCAGGTCGGCGCGCTGGCGGACGACGGCACGATCGTCTGGCACGACTGGGAACGGGTGCACGATTTCGATTCGTCGAGGGAAGACAGCCTTCATTATGTCATTGACGAGGAAGCGGGGGTGATCCGCTTCTCGGACGGCGTGTTCGGCGCGGTGCCGCCGAATATGCCGTTCCCGAACGTTCGCTTCGTCTCGTACCGGATCGGCGTCGGCGAAGCGGGCAACGTGAAGGAAGACACGATCCGGACGATGGATTTCGAGGAGCAGCCGCTGCGCGTGACGAATCTGTACCCGGCTTACGGCGGAGCAGAGCCCGAGACGGTGCGCGAGGCGCTGCTGCGGGTGAAGCGCCGCTTCCTGCAGCCGCAATGCGGGGTCACGGGCGAAGATATGGAGCAGCGGGTTCTGGAAATTCCGGGCCTTCGGCTCGCGAGGGTGAAAGCCATACCCGGCTATCACCCCGGCGTGCGCAACTGGCCGGAAGAGCGAGCCTTCGGCCATCTGTCGATCGTCGTCGTGCCGAGAAGCCGCCGTCCGCTTCCGCTGCCGGGCGAAGGCATGATGCAGACGATCCGCCGGCATCTGGAGCCGTACCGGCTGCTCGGCACCCGGCTGCATATCATTCCTCCCGAGTATGTGAAAGTGTCCGTCCGGGCGGTCATCGTGGCCGACGCGAGGTACGAGGGGCGCGAATGGACGGTGGTGCAGGCGCTGAAGAAATGGCTGCAGCCCTTCGGCGACGACGCGTCTTCGGGCTGGCCTTTCGGAAAACCCGTGTACAAGAGCGATGTGTACGAGATCATTCATCGCGTGCCCGGCGTGATCTATATCCAGGATGTCTGGCTGATGGCGGAAGGGAAGAACGCCCGGCTCGAGGAGAGCGGTGACATCCGGATCCCGCCGAACGGCCTGGCCATATCGGGCGAACATGACATCGAGTTTGTCATTTCGCACGGTTAGGAGGGAACAATGGCTGACCCCAAGTTCTTCACATTCCGCAAAGCATCGGACTGGAAGCGGGGCGTGACGTTCAATCTTGCCGATGACGGCGGCGGGCTGAGCGTCAGGCGGCATACCGTCTACAAGTTGTCCCGCCGCCACCGCTTCGACCATCCGCTGCTTGCGGCACCGATCACGGACACGGCGGTCGATCCCGACGGCCGATGGTATCTGCTCGACGAGCGCGGCGTCATCTGGCGGGCGGATCTGCACGGCGGCCACGCTGAGATGGTCCGCGCCGAGATCCGGGAGGCGTCCGGCGAAGCCGGACGCGGCGAAGCCGGACGCGCCCGCATCGCCGCAGGCCGCAAATCGATCGTCGTCATGCAGGCGGGACCGGCCTCCGCGATCCAGTGGTTGACGACGGACCAGGCTCAGATCCGCTGGACCGCGGCCGATTGGCAGGGTGAACCGTTTCTCGGCCTTGCGCTTGCCATGCTTCCGAATGACGATCTGTACGTGCTGGCCTGGACGGGCGAAACCGGCGGGCTGAAACTGTTCCGGTTCAATTCCGCGGGAGAGCCGCAGGAGGCCGTCGACGTGCCGCCCGCCGGGGAGGATCATGACCTTGAGCCGGAGGAAGGCCGGTTCGAACTGGCCGCCGCGGAAAACGGGATCTGCTGGCTGCTCGATCGGAAGGCGCGGCGGCTGGCGGTGTTCGATTCCGGCGGCGCGCCGGTTGTCTGGCTGCCCGTTCCGGAAGACGGCGGCACGGGGGAGATCGCCGCGATCTGCCCCGGCGGGCCGGATTCGGCGTGGCTGCTGATGAACGTCGCGAATGCCTTCGCGCACGGCACGCTGCTCCGAATCGCCCGGGACGGAAGCGTCGCGGAGCGGGGAAACGCGGGCAACGCCCGGGGCGGCCGCCTCGTCCCCGGCGTGAACCGGCTGATTGTCTGGAACGAAGCGGGCCGGGACTGGTACGTGATTGAGCCGACGGAGGAGACGGCGCCCTGGCAGCCGTTCGGCAGGCGCATCGGCTTCTGGATATCCGGAGCGCTGGACAGCGGCTTTCCGGAGACCGAGTGGCACAAGATCGTGCTGGAATCGCATCTGACGAACGACACGCAGATCATCGTCCGCCATTACGCGTCCGACGAGCGCGAAGTGTTCATTGACGGGCGGCACGTGGCGCTGGACGACTGGCTTCGCGACGATTCCGCGCCGCCGGCGGAACGACTCGAGAAGATCGGACATCTGTGGTCCGAACCGGTCCGGGATCCGCAAGACGCCCTGCTGAACAAGGCGCGGGGACGCTATCTGTGGCTGCTCGTTGAACTGGTCGGTTCGGAGCAGAACGCCCCCGTTCTGCGGTCGCTTGAAGTCCGGTACCCGCGGGAGACGATGCTGAGCGACCTGCCGGCCATCTATCAACGGCACGAGCCGTCCCGCGATTTCCTGTCACGGTTCCTGAGCCTGTTCCAGACGATGCTGGAGACGACGGACGCGAGGATCGAACAGGCTGCCCGATCCTTCGATCCCGGCGGCGTGCCGGCGACTTCGCTCGCCTGGCTGCTCGGTTGGCTCGGCATCGACGCCGAGGACTATTGGACGGAAGCGCAGCTTCGCGAACTGCTGCGCAAGGCGCCGGAGATCAACCGCCTGCGCGGGACGCGATACGCCCTCGAGACGATCATCGAGATCTATACCGGGGAGAAGCCGATCATTCTGGAGTACGATCAGGTGAAACCGCTGAAGGAGATCCCCGAACTCGGCGAGGCGGTTTCCCAGTTGTACGCGTCAGAGCCGAATTCGTTCAATGTGCTGGTGAAAGCCGAGCATGCGGATACCGAGACCAAACGGGTGACGCTGCAGCATCTGATCGAGAAATACAAGCCCGCGTTCACCGCGTTCAAGCTGATCGTGCTGCAGCCGTGGGTCTACATGGACCTGCATTCTTATCTGGGTATGAATACGGTGTTGTCGGAGCCCGACCTGCTGACCCTGAACGAGCATTCATCCATGCCCCATCATACCATCACCATCGATCTGGGGTTCGATCACCGATTGGATCTTCATACCAGACTCGGCATAGATGCCCGCTTGGAATAATTCCTGGACATGAGGGGGAAGGAATGGATGAACAGAACCCGCTATATCCCGTTCGAACGGAACCGTTTATTTTTACGGCAAACTGCTGACCGTCAGGGGATTTCATGGCCGAGCAGACCTATGTGGCCGACAAGCGCAGGCTGACGAATCGTCCTGCTGTTCGGGAGCGGTGTCGTCGCGGGGCTGCAGGTGGTNGCGGTGGACGACAAGACCATNTCGGTGGAGACGGGCGTNGCGATCGACCAGCTCGGNCGGGAGATCGTCGTCCCNTCGCCGCTGACGCTGAAACTGTCCAACATCGACGGTTTCACCCACAACGACTACGCGAAGAATGTCTACCTGTGCATCGCTTACGACGAGAAGGGGAAGGAACCGGTCCATACGGCCGTCGGCGCGACCGGCCGCGACGAGGAAGTGTCCGAGTACAACCGGATTCTCGAGAGCTACCGGCTGTTCATCACCGAGCAGCCGCCGGCGCCNAGATGGCAGGANTACGATTATCTGATCGAGGACACGTCCGTCTGGCACGATGACGGATATGTCCGCATTCTTCAGAGCGTGCCGCGCTTCGTCGAGCCCGGCGAAGAGTTCGAGCTGCGGCTCACGATCGAGAAGACGGTTCAGACGCCGCATATCGAATTCGAATATGTTCCGGAGTGGGCGGATCTGGAAGAGGCCGAGCCGCTGACGGACGGCAAGATCCGCTTCTCCGAGCCGACGGACGGCGACCGTACCGGCTATACGCGCACGTTCCGCCTGCGCGCGCGCGAGCTGCCGCAGGGAGAGACGCGCAAGCTGGCCGACATTTCCGCCAAGGCCGGCAGCGCGCGCCTCGTCATCGGCGACAAGCTGATCGAGGATCTGCCGCATCTCAGGCAGACGATCGAGATCAGCGAGGAACCGGCGGAAGAGCGGATCATCCGTCAATATTACGCCCGCTCGCTCGATCGCGCGATGGAGTTTCCTGCCGAGCCGTGCGTCGTGCTGGCGCGCATCCATCTGCTGCAGCTTGGCGCCACGTATGTGATCGACCGTCTCGAGTCGATTCCCTTCAAAGATTATGTGATCAACCCGTCGATGCTCTACAAGCTGCTGTCCCGCAGGCCGAGAACGCCTTCCGTCGTCGTTCAGACCGCGGACGCGGCGCCGGAGAAGACGGAGGAGGCGCCGGCCGAATTCCCCGATCTGAAGGAGGAATTCGCCTCGATCCTGAGCGAGGGGGAAGAGCCGGCTCCGGAGGAGAAGGTCAGCACGGGCATCGTCGAGATCGATATCGTGCCGCCGAAGAAGGCCAAATGGTACCATCGCCGTCAGCGCAACTTCTACTCCGACGAGATCGAGCACGGTCTCGGGGAAGGCGTGGTGCTGCTGACGGCCGCCCTGTCGGACGAGCAGGATGAATCGGAAGTGATCCTGCCGGAGATGTGGAACCGCAGCGACGCGGTCTATCACGGCGCTTTCGAGGTGTTCACGGGCAGCGATCTGGAGCCGAAATATCCGAAGCTGTCCATCGGTTTCCTGCAATATCCGAAGAAGGGCACCTTCCGCATCGGCATCCGGGTGCACAAGAAGACCGACAGAACGAAGGTGCGGATCCGCTGGTGGGCGGTGAAGCCGGACGCGGACCGGACGGCGGCCGATCGCGCATCCGTGGATCAATGGGGCCGCGCGGAGGCCGAAGCGGCGGCCGGCAAAAACTGAACACGGCGCATGAAAAAACGATCCGATCCGTCCGGCTTCAGGCCGGCGCGGATTGGATCGTTGCCGTTTTCGGAACGCCTTCCGCATCCCGTTCGATGATGTAGAATTTGTCGCCCCAACTGTAGAAGTCCGTCCGGCCCCGCGATGATTTTCCGACCAGTTCGGCGTCTTGCTTCGCGAGTTCTTCCAACTGCCGATGCAGACGTTCGAGCACGGGGCCTGCGCCCAGCCTGACTTCGGTGACGGCGGTGTCTCCGGTCTCCGCGTCCAGTTCGGCGATGAAGGTCAGCTTGAGATCCTGGTAGCGCATGCGGACGACGGGATTTGCTGTTCCATCGAAAAGATCCGCCGTCAAGGATCCCTCCGTCTCGCCGGCGGTTTCGGAATCGGCTGCCGCCGTCGTCTCGGCGGATGCCTCCGCTTCGACGATTTCCTCCGTCCCGTCCGCCGACGTATCATCCGCCGACAGGGGGACGGAGCCGTAGCTCAACACGTCATTGCCGGTGGAGGGGCCGAGCAGCGCCTCCACAGCGACCGGGGACATGCCGAGGAAAGCGGCGGGATCCGGCTCGCCGTCGGCGAATTTGCCGCGGAAGATCAGCGTGCCGTCTTCCCGGTACCAGGAACCGTTTCCGTTCAGCTTGCCGCTCAGGAAGGTGCCTTCATATTCGATCATGCCGCTTGCGCCGTACAGCTTGCCCTCTCCGTGATACACGCCGTTCCGGAACGTTCCCTCGTACAGCGTGCCGCCGTTCTCGTCGAAGAGCGTGCCCGGACCGTGGTACAGGCCGTTCGAAAATTCGCCGACGTACCGGATCGTGCCGTCCGGCGCGTATTCGGTTCCCGGCCCGTTGCGCTTGCCGCTTACGAACTGGCCTTCGAACGCGATGGCGCCGTTCGCGTACAGTTCCTTGCCCGCACCGCTCTTCTGTCCGGCGAGCCACTGTCCCTGGTAGACGAGGTTCCCGCTCTCGTCGTACAGGGAACCTTCGCCGTTGTACTGGCCGTTCGAGAATCCGCCTTCATAGAGCAGGCTGCCGGAATCCGAATATTTCCTGCCCTGGCCGTCCGGAATGCCCGCCTTGAAACTTCCCTGATAGAGGACGCGGCCATCCGGCGCGTACAGCGTGCCTTCGCCTTCGTACAGGCCGTTCGCCAGCGCACCGGTATAAACAAGCGCGCCGCTCTCGTCGTACAGGCTGCCCTGCACCAGCGCGCCTCCGGCGAAGAGTCCCTCTTCGGCCAGCGTGCCGTCCGGCCGGTAGCGCTTGCCCTGGCCTTCGAATTTGCCGGCCTTGAGTTCGCCTTCGTACAGGAGCGAGCCGTCCTCCGCGTACACCTTGCCGTTTCCTTCGTATTGGCCGTCCTTCAGCTCGCCCTCGAACAGGAGCTGACCCTGGTCGTTGTACAGCTTCGCCGCGCCGGTGTAATTCGGCGCCGCGCCGGCTGCGCTGACGGTGATGGCGGGTTTGCGGTTCAGCCATTTGTTCACGAACTTGGGAGGTTTGATGAAGATGAAGAAATACAAGATGAGCACGACCAGCAGGATGATGGCAATCAGCTTCTTGGCGATGTACAGATTGCCGATGCGGATATAGCTTTCCCTGCTCAGTTCCGATCCGAAGATCTGCTTGAGCTTCTTGACCAGCCACTTGGCGAGCAGCTTGGGCCAGCTCTTCGCCCGCTTGAGGGGCATCAGAATCTTGCGCTTGATCGGATTGATGAACGGATTGACGATCTTGGCAATCAAGGAAATCGACTCCTTGAGTTGAAGGCTGATGTGCGAAAGTCCGCTCGGCCCGGCTGACGGGCCTTACGGGATCTGAACCGTCATCGGGCCGGGATTGGTGATCTGGATGATGCCGCCCCAGTTGCACATGCATTTCGAGGTGTTGTTCAGGGCGGGCATGTTGCCGCACAGCACCGTCGGCGAACCGGGGGCCCAGGGAGCCGCAACGACCGGTATGCAAGGCATCGGCGTCAGGACGCCGGCAGCGGCGGCGGTCGCGGACGCTACGGTCGGATTGGCCAGCGACTGGCACATGCCGAAGGGCAGGATATTGACCATGGGCACATTGTCCATGATGGTGGCCATCGGCATGGCGCCGGATACGACCCGGTTCTTCGGCAGTACCATCAGCGAGCTCGGCGTCGTGCCGAAACTGCACTGTAGGACCGCTCCCGCGAATACTGCGTTGCCCATGGCGATCACCCGCAAGCTTCAAATTTTTACTATTCTATTCTACTATACTATTAACGACATTGCGCAGCAACAATTTTGGAGATTATTGGACACAAATCGACGATTTTATAGTAAACTTGTTGTCAGAGCATTGTACAATCTTGTTTTTGGCATCGCATATTCGCGGAATCGAGAGGATGAGCATGCGTCGAATCGGCAGGATGCTGGTGCTGCTCCAGGTATGCACCCTCGCCGTTTTCGCGGGAGCCGCTCCCGCCGGTGCCGCTTCCGCC
>Ga0065723_100225_pt1 | contig 15082 bp, 11 predicted proteins | sample TheenrcuSG05Z960_FD_59110 | JGI IMG/M metagenome (GOLD analysis project Ga0065723, IMG submission 59110) | Thermophilic enrichment culture from UC Davis - Sample SG0.5Z960 | ecosystem: Engineered > Solid waste > Grass > Composting > Bioreactor | place: USA: University of California, Davis
ATGCGGTGCAGGATTGCCGGTCGTCCGGGCCGCTGCGCCAGACGCGGCAGCACCACCTCGCGCATCAGCGTCTGCAGTTCGTGCGGCACGCCGGGCAGCACCGCCACGATGCCTGCTTCGTCCTCCAGCCACAGGCCCGGAGCCGTACCCACCGGATTGGGAATCGGCTCGAAGCCCTCGGGCACAAGCGCCTGTACCCGGTTGCGCTCGGGCATGGCACGCCCCCGGCGCCTGAAGTGGGCTTCGATCTGCGCCAGCAGCTCCGGACGCAATTGCAGAGGGCGCCCCAGACAGTCGGCCAGCGCCTCACGTGTTCGGTCGTCGTGCGTGGGGCCCAGCCCCCCGCATACGATCACCACCTCAGCCTCGGCACGTGCCCGACGGAGCGCCCGGCAGATGGCCTCCGGATCGTCGCCGACCGCCTCGATACGCACCACGGTAATGCCTCGCGCGGTCAATTCGGCACCCAGCCAGGCCGCGTTCGTGTTGACCGTGGTGCCCACAAGCAACTCGTCGCCAATCGTCAGCAAAATGGCTTTCATCGATCTACTCGCTGTGGGCCTCCGACCAGCCATACGGATCGGCCCGCCAGTCCTCCAGGACGGTCACCGCACGTTCGTCGAGCAGTCCATGCTCCCGTGCCACTTCCAGCAAAACGGACAGGTTCGTCAGCGTATGCAGGGGGATTTCGGCCTGAGCGAAGCGCATTTCGGCCTCGGGGAAGCCGTAGGTGAAGATGGCAAGCACGGCAAGCACATGGGCATCGGCCGCCATGAGCGCTTCGGCGGCCGCTATCGACGAGCCGCCCGTGGAGATCAGGTCTTCGATCAACACCACCTGTTGCCCCGGCTCCAGACGCCCCTCGATCTGACGCCCCTGTCCGTGCGCTTTCGGACGGGCGCGCACGTACACCATGGGCAGCTCCATCCGGTCGGCCAGCCAGGCGGCATGCGGAATGCCGGCCGTGGCCGTGCCGGCAATCACGTCGGGCTCCAGCTCCCAGAACTCGATGATCTGGCGAAACCCTTCGGTGATGGTGCGCCGAAGATGCGGATAGCTGATGAGCAGGCGGTTGTCGCAATAAATGGGTGCTTTCAGGCCGGAGGCCCAGGTGAAGGGCCGATCCGGCGAAAACGACACGGCGCCGATCGTCAGCAGCGCCGCCGCTACCTGTCGGGAAAGAGCCTCTTCAGGCGTCATGGCGATACACGATGGTCTGTTTCCACATCCCCTGCACGTACCAGAGTCCGGTCAGCACCGTCAGCGCCACCAGGCCTACAAGCAGCCATAACGGCAGCGGTCCCTCCAGAATCTGCTCCGCATAATAGCCTACCGATCCCGGAAGTCGGCGCAGCACCAGCAACAGCAGCATCCCGATCAGAAAGACCAGCTGAACGGTGGTTTTCGTCTTGGCCAGCGGGAGCGTGCGCAGGCTCCGGCCACGTGCTTCGGCCCAGGTACGCAGGCCGGTTACCAGCAGATCGCGGGCCGCGATAATCCCGACGGCCCACCAGGGCACCTGTTCGGGCAGCAGAATGGCCAGACAAACAAACGTGCCCAGCACGAGCACCTTGTCGGCAAAGGGATCCAGAAACTGGCCCAGCCGTGAGCGCGCCCGGAAGCTACGGGCCAGCTTGCCGTCCAGGTAGTCCGAAATGGCGGCGGCCACAAAAAGCCCCAGCGCGGCCAGCTGGCCGGTAAAGGTCCCGCCGAGCAGCAGCACCAGCAGGACCGGCGTCAGCGCAATGCGGGCAATGGTCAGGGCATTTGGCAGATGGCGCATAATGACAGCGAATCCCGATCTCTGCTCGCCTTAAGATACAAACCCGACGCGAAAATCGGTTCGTGCACGAACGTTCACCCCGGCCTCAGGTTCATGCAGCTTTACCGAAGACACGCGCCCGGCTGACATTCTGACGCACCCGGTGGCCCGGCACGGTTCTTGAGCAAAGGCCGGCACGGCATCTGAGTGGTGCAATTTGTCGGACCTCTAAAACCAGAGCAGCGAACGATGGGCAAGATTATCGGCATCGACCTGGGCACGACGAACTCGGTGGTGGCCGTCATGGAAGGCGGCGAGCCCAAGGTGATCATCAACCCGGAGGGCTCGCGGGTGACCCCCTCGGTGGTGGCCTTCACAGCGGACGGTGAGCGCCTCGTCGGCGCCCCGGCCAAGCGACAGGCCATTACGAACCCGAAGAACACGATCTTCTCGATCAAGCGCTTCATGGGGCGCTTCTACGACGAGGTGACCGAGGAAATCTCGATGGTGCCCTACAAGGTCGTTCGGGGCGAGAACAACACGGTCCGCNTCGAGGTCGAGGTCGGCGGCGAAAAGCGCCTCTACACGCCGCAGGAGATCTCGGCCATGATTCTGCAGAAGCTGAAGCAGACGGCCGAGGAATACCTGGGCGAGCCGGTGACCGAGGCGGTCATCACGGTGCCGGCTTACTTCAACGACGCGCAGCGGAAGGCCACGAAGGAAGCCGGTGAGATCGCCGGCCTGAAGGTGCGTCGGATTCTCAACGAGCCGACCGCTGCGGCCCTGGCCTACGGGCTGGACAAGAAGGACAAAGAACTCAAGATCGCCGTCTACGACCTCGGTGGCGGGACCTATGATATTTCGATCCTGGAGCTGGGCGATGGCGTCTTTGAGGTGAAGGCCACGAACGGCGACACACACCTGGGCGGGGACAACTTCGACCAGCGGCTCATTGACTACATCGCCGACGAATTCCAGAAGCAGGAAGGCATCGACCTGCGGAAAGACCCCATGGCGCTGCAGCGGCTCAAGGAAGCGGCCGAAAAGGCCAAGATCGAGCTGTCCAGCGCCATGAAGACCACGATCAACTTGCCGTTCATCACGGCGACGGCCGAAGGGCCCAAGCACCTGGTCATGGAGATCACGCGCGCCAAGTTCGAGCAGTTGATCGAAGATCTGGTGGCGCGCACGATCCCGCCCATGGAGCAGGCCCTCAAGGACGCCAAGCTCCGCAAGGAGGACATTGACGAGGTCATCCTCGTCGGTGGTTCGACACGGATTCCGCTGGTGCAGCGGACCGTCGAAGAGTTCTTCGGCAAGAAGGCCAACAAGTCGGTCAACCCCGACGAGGTGGTGGCCATCGGTGCGGCCATCCAGGCCGGCGTCCTCTCGGGCGAAGTGCAGGATGTGCTCCTGCTGGACGTGACGCCGCTGAACCTGGGTATCGAGACGCTCGGCGGCGTGATGACCGTGCTGATTCCGGCCAACACGACGATTCCGACGCGCAAGAGCGAGATCTTCACGACCGCGTCGGACAACCAGACCTCGGTCGAGATCCACGTCCTGCAGGGCAACCGCGAGATGGCGGCCGACAACCGGAGCCTCGGGCGGTTCATCCTCGATGGCATCCCGCCCGCTCCGCGCGGCGTGCCACAGATCGAGGTGACCTTCGACATCGACGCCAACGGCATCCTGCACGTGTCGGCGCGCGACAAGGCCACCGGCAAGGAGCAGTCGATCCGCATCGAGGCCTCCAGCGGTCTGACGCCGGAGGAGATCGAGCGGATGCGCGAAGAGGCGCGCCGGCATGCGGCCGAGGACCGGAAGCGGCGCGAACAGATCGAAAAGCTCAACCAGGCCGACTCGCTCATCTACATGACCGAAAAGAACCTGCGCGAGTACGGCGACAAACTGCCGGCCGACAAGCGGGCGAAGATCGAGTCGGCGCTCGAGCGCCTGAAGGAGGTGCACAAGGCGCGCAACTTCGACGAGCTCGACTCGGCGATCGCTCAGCTCAACCAGGCCTGGAACGAGGCCAGCCAGGACCTCTACCGGGCCCAGCAGGCGGCCGGTGCGCAGACGTCCGACGGCGCCTCGGCCCAGGCCGGCTCCGGTGGCGTCCGCGAGGCCGACTACGAGGTGATCGACGAGGACGACAGGGACAAGCAGTAAGCGCGCGTTCGTACGGCTCGGCCGCTGCGCGCTTACTTTGACATAGATGGAGTGTGCAGGCCCCGGTGGTGCAGGCCACCGGGGCTTTTTTTCTGGTGTGCCGCCTCAGTCCGCCGGCAGCCGGAAAAGCCGCCGGGCATTTTCCGTGGTAACCCGCGCCACCTCTTCCAGCGGCACGCCCTTGACTTCGGCCAGCTTCTCGGCCACGTGGCGCACATAGGCCGGCTCGTTACGCCGGCCCCGATGTGGCACCGGCGCCAGGAACGGCGCGTCCGTTTCGAGCACCATCTGCTCCAGCGGTAGCGTGCGCACCAGCTCGGCCAGCCCGCTTTTTTTGAAGGTCAGAATCCCGCCGATGCCCAGCAGAAAACCCAGCTCGGCGGCCGCCTCGGCCACCCAGGCCGGCCCGGTAAAGCAGTGAAAAATGCCGCGCAATCGCTCTGGATGGGCACTGGCCGCCCGCTCCTCCCTGAGGATGCGCACCAGATCTTCCGAAGCTTCCCGGTTGTGCAGAATCAGCGGCAGATCTTTTTCGATGGCCAGGCGGATGTGCTTCCGGAAGAAAAACTGCTGACGTTCATCGAAAGAGCGATCCCAGTAATAGTCCAGACCACTTTCACCCACGGCCACCACCCGCGGGTCGTCACAGAGACGCACGATCTCCTTGAAGTCGGCTTCGGTGGCCGTGCGCGTTTCCGAGGGGTGCAGCGCCGCCATGGCGTACACGCCCGGATAGCGGTCGCAGAGCGCCAGCGCCTGATGTACCGACGGTACGTCGATGGCCGGCAGGACCATGGCCACCACCCCGGCTTCCCGGGCGCGGGCCACCACCTCGTCGCGATCTTCGTCGAATGCTTCCAAGTACAGATGAACGTGCGTATCGATCAGGGCAACCATAACGCTGCGTCCGGCTGATGGCAGGTGCTGCGCGAACGCACAGACCCGGCGCAGGATCGGAGTTCGGCGCACCTTTGACAGGCGCTTCAAATGCCGGAGACGGAACGGGTTGCCCTGCGTTCGAATCTTTGTAACTTGTAGCATCGATCTACCTGGCACTTACCTGCCGAACCGACGTGTCGTCTTTCCACCGTCGTCTGGGCCTGAGCCTGCTGCCACTGGTGACGCTGGTGGCGCTGTGGCCGGTCGGCCGGATCCTTCATGACAGCTGGGAAGTGGTCCGGCTGACGGGACAGGTACCTGAGGTGCCACCCGGTGGCTTTGACTGGGTGCACTGGGTGTCGGAGGAGGGGCGTATCGTGGCCGGCTACGTCTTCCCCGGTGGCCCGGCCGACCGCGCCGGTATCCGGGAAGGCGACGTATTCTATTTGCTGGACTTCCAGCAATTTTTCAACCTGGAAGATCTCAAACAGGCCATCGACGGCCAGCCGCCCGGCAGCGTCCACACCTACGCGCTGTTTCGGGACGGCAATTATCTGGAAGTGCGCGTGCGCTTTACGCGCTACCCCACGTTTCTCTACCCGCTCTCACCCACGCTCTGGCAGTTTTCGCTCTGGGGATTTGCGTTGGGGGCCTTCGTGCACGTGCTGGCACTCCTGCTGCTGTTCCCACTGGCCCGGCGTAGTCGCCGCGCCCGCTTTTCGCTGCTACTCATCTGTGTTTCGGCCCTCTGGTTTTTCAGCAACCTGGGCCGACTGCTGCAGGTGACCTTTCTGGGGTCGCCTTATCCCGGCGGCCTGCAGGACCGGGTGTTTCAACTGCTGACGTTCACCGGTCTGGTCGGGTGGATCGGCTTTCCGGCGCTGCTGCTCCGGCAGATTGTCCATGACCTGCGCCTGCATCGCCCGGCCTTCTACCANCGCATCGGGCACATGCCGCCGCTGGTCCTGGCCGTTGCCGTGGTGCTGACGACCTTCCAACCCGGCGCATTGCCGTTCACGCTGGAAGCCCTGATTGCGCCGATTCTGTTCTACGTCTGCTGCTACGTGGGGCTGGCCGCCGGCCTGATTCTGCTGCTTGGCACCGGCCGGAGCACCACTTCCGAAAGCTGGAATCGTTCGGGCAGCTGGCTGACGCTGGCCTTCTCGGTGCTGCTGGGTCTTTCGGTGCTGGACGTCGTGCCGCTTTTTGGGCTGGTCACCGACAGCATGGTGGGCTGGGTCATCGTCGGTGCCCAGCTCCTTGCGCTTGCCCCGATCGGGCTGGTCTCGTTGGCCACGCTCAAGCTGGGCAAGGTGGATCTGGTGCTGGAGCGCACGCTCGTGTACGGGACCGTGCTGGGCGCCATCTTTCTGGCCTTCGTCGGCGGCATGTCGCTGATGGAACCCCTGCTGGCCCGCTTGAACACTCCCTGGCAGGTGGTAGGCGGCCTGTATGTCGTGATCCTGCTCGTGCTGTTCGAACGGCTGGCCCGCTGGCTACGCCGCGAACTGCCCGCCTTCTTTTCGACGGAGCGCCAGCGCACGCGCCAACTGCTCAGCCACTTTCAGGAGCAGATGGCCCAGCTTTTCAGCTTCGAAGCACTGGCCCGGCGGACGGTCGAGGTTGTGGCCGAAGCGTTCCGGGTGCGCTCTGTGCGCATCTTCTTCCGCCCGGACGAATCGTTGCCCTGGTTTTCGGCCGCCTACCACCCGGAGCCTCCGTATCTGACCGAACGCATCGTGGAAGCGATCTGGCCGCATTTTCGGGAAGAAGGACGCATCTGGGCCCGTAATCCCGAACTGAGCGAAGCCCATCTACCTCAGGAGCTACAGGCCCTCCTCGAAAGCCGGCATGTGGCCCTGCTCATTCCCATTATGGCCGAACAGCGCCCGCTGGGACTCCTCGCACTGGGCCCTCGACGCAATCGCCACGAATTTTACAACCTGGAAGACCTGGACCTGCTGCGTATGCTCGGCGGCCAGCTGGCGCTGGCCATCGAACGCCTCTATCTGGTCGAGCGCGAGCGGGCCCTGATCCGTCAGAATGCCGAAGCGCAACTGGTGGCGCTGCGCGCCCAGATCAANCCNCACTTTTCTGTTCAATGCGCTCAACACCATCGCTGCGCTGATCAACGAGCACCCGGAAAAGGCCGAAGCCGTGGTCGAGCACCTGGCCGCAATCTTTCGCCACACGCTGAACACGGGCGGCCGGTCGTTCGTCTCGCTGGACGAAGAGCTGCAGCTCGTGAGGCACTACCTAGAAATCGAGCGGGCACGTTCCGGGGAGAAGCTATCGGTTGCCATCGAATGGCCCGCTGAACTGAGCACGTTTCCCGTTCCGGCGTTTGCCGTACAGACGCTGGCCGAAAACGCCGTCAAACACGGCCTGGAGAAGCTGCGAACCGGGGGCGCCGTTCAGATCCAAGCTCGACGCCTCGAGGATGGCCTGGTTGAAATCCTGGTGGCCGACACCGGTGTGGGCATCCCGTGGCTCTGGGAGCAGAACGGACAGCCTGTCGAAGGCCCCCTGCCCTTCTTCGGATTGGGCCTGCGCAACGTCATGGCCCGGCTGGAACAACTCTACGGGCGCCGCGATCTGCTTCGCTTCGAAAGCACACCGGGACAGGGCACCCGCGTGCGCTTGCTGCTCCCGCCGGTTCCTCAGCCCGAACCGACTTTGCCCGCGAACTAAATTTTCCGAAATGCCATGCTTCGCATTCTGATCGTGGACGACGAACCACCGGCTCGACGCCGCCTGCGCAAACTGCTCGAACCGCTGCGGACTTCCGGCCGCGTGGCGGTCATCGAGGAGGCGAACGACGGTGTCGAGACTCTTGAAAAACTGCAGCAACAGGATTTCGATCTGTTGCTGCTCGACGTGCGCATGCCGGAGCTGGACGGCTTCGAGGTGCTCGAACGCATCGACCCAACTCGTCGGCCATTCGTCGTCTTTACGACGGCCTACGACGACTACGCGCTGAAGGCGTTCGAGGCACACGCCATTGATTATCTGCTCAAGCCGGTCAACCAGGACCGCCTGCTGGAAGCTGTCGCCCGCGTCGAGCAACTGCGGACCACCGCTCGGCTCCGGGAACAGGAAGAACGTCTGTCCAGATTGCTGGACTGGCTCGAATCGCAACAGCAGCAGAAAGCGCCTGTTACTGAACCTTCCACGTCATATCTTGAACAACTTTCGGTCGCCTATCGCGACCGCATCCTGCTCATTCCCGTCACCCGGCTGGTCTCCGCCGAAATTCACGACGGCATTACGCGGCTGTATGTGCTGGAGGAAGAGTCCGGAGCGCCGCCGCGGTTGCGCCAGCACGTGGTCAGCTACACGCTGGATCAACTGGAAGCCCGCCTGAATCCGCACGATTTCATGCGGGTGCATCGCTCGGCGATCGTCCAGCTCCGGCACATCCGGGAGCTGATTCCCTGGTTCAGCGGCCGCTACAAACTGAAGCTGACCGGAGACCACGAGGTGATCGCCAGCCGCGAACGGTCCAAACTATTGAAAGAACGGCTTGTACTCTGAGCCATGCTACGACATCTCCCCATCCTGCTGCTTCTGATCGGCGTGGTGCGGACGCCGGCCGCCCAACCGGTCGATACGCTTCGTGTGCAACTGTTCACCGGGTTTCAGCCCGACGTGGTGGCCGTCGAGCCCACCGCCGCGGCCCGGATCTATGCGGAAGATTTCGCGCGTCCCCTGCTGCGTCTGCCCGCCGGCGCCATGCTGCTGGTGGATCGCCGGGGTGATGAACTACGCCTGCGCACGTCCGAGGGGACGATCTTTGCCCGCTGGATCCGCATCTACCCAGAAGAAGGCGGGCACCTGCGCCTGACCGCCCGACGCCCTGGCCAGACGTCCGGCCCGTTCACCTACCCCGGCTGGATCCGGATTGCCCCCGAGCCTTCCGGCCTGCAGGTCATCAATCACGTCGCCTTCGAAGACTACGTGGCGGGCGTGCTGGCCCGCGAGCACCACTTCGACGACCTGGAAAGCACCAAAGCACTGGCCGTGGCCGTCCGCACCTACACGCTGCGTCGTCTGCAAACGAGCGACACGCTGCTGGATCACGCCGCCCACCAGATGTACGAGGGGATCGATCGGGTCACGCCCCTTATCCGCGAGGCCGTCGAGCAGACGCGCGGTGAGGTGCTGACCTATCAGGGGGAATTGATCGAAGCGGTCTATTTTGCCGCCAGCGGCGGCCACACCGCAAACAACGAAGACGTATGGGACGGGGTACCGCTCCCCTACCTGCGCGGGCAGCCGGATCCGTACGACCACAACACCCCCTTCCAGCACTGGGAGGCTACCGTCCCTCGAAACCGCCTGCTGGAAATCCTTTCGCAGAAATATGGTACCCGCATCACCGGTTTTCGCATCGGCACGCACAGCCCGGATGGCCGCGTAGCCACGATCGAACTGCTCCGCGAGCGGGGCGATCCGCTGACGATCCGCGCCAACGAGTTCCGGTTGCTGGTCAACGCGCACTTCGGTCGCCATACGCTGCGCAGCACCTACTTCACAGCCCGACGCCAGGGCGATACCTATCATTTCGAAGGCAAAGGCTTCGGGCACGGCGTGGGGCTCAGCCAGTACGGTGCGCTCGAAATGTCCCGTCAGGGCTATTCGTACCGCGACATCCTGGCGTTCTATTATCCGGGCGCCGAGCTACACCTTTACGAGGCCGGGGCGCTGCTGGCCGCCGGTTCGTCTTCGGAGGCGCCCGACGACTTCTCGCCTCCACCGGCCCGCACGCCTGCCGCTTCACCTGAGGTGACCACTCCGGCCGCTTCAGGCGCAACGCGCCCCGTGGTCGCGGTCGGCTGGAGCGCTGCGCCCGCTCGGACTGTCAAACGTCCCACCCGTCGTCGGATCGGCTGGTAGTATGCGACGTGTTCTGTTCTGGCTCGCGCTGGGCCTGAATCTCTGGTTCCAGACTGCCCTGGCGCAGGAGCGTCCGCTGCCGCGCTTCCGCACGCAGCAGGACAGCCTCACCGTCTTTCAACTTCCACCCGTGCTGGTCGAAGCCACGCGCGGGTTTACGGCCCCCTGGGGCGAGGCGCTTCCCCTGCTCACACTGGAGCGCCGGCCGCCCGAGGTGCAATTCCGTCCGGCGCTGACGCTTACCGAAACGTTGCACGACCTGCCCGGCCTCTGGCTCAACGATCGCCAGAACTATGCGCTGGGCGAGCGGCTGCTCGTGCGCAGTGCCGGCTGGCAGGCCGCCTTCGGCGTGCGTGGCGTGCAGGTCGTGCTCGACGGCATTCCGCTGACCATGCCCGACGGGCAGGCGGTGCTCGACCCGGTCGATCCGGCTTTCATCCGCCGTGCCGAGCTGCTGCGCGGCCCGGCCGCGCTGTTCTGGGGCAACGGCAGCGCCGGGGCACTGGTGCTCTCGACCTGGCCCGAGCCGATCCGGCCCGGTCTGCGCGTTCGTCTGCTGGGAGGCAGCTACGGCCTGCGTCGTCTGGGCGGCGAGGCCGTGCTGCGCGCCGGTCCACACGCGCTGGCCTTCCACGCCTCGCACCTGGAGCAGGAAGGCTACCGGGCCCATAGCCAGACCCGCCTGAGCCGTTTCGGCCTGCAGGCCGGTGTTCGGCTGGACGCCCGCTCGCGTCTGCGGGTCACGCTGGCCGGTGCCTGGCTGGATGCCCGGCATCCGGGCGCCCTGACGGCCGACGAACTGGCCCGCGATCCACGCCAGGCCAGTGCCCGCTACGTGGCCACCCATGCCGGCAAAGAAAGCCGACAGGGACAGCTCGGCGCGACCTTCGTCCACCGGTTGCCTGCAGGCTGGCTGACGTTCACCACTTTCGCGCTGGTGCGCCATCTGGACAACCCCCTGCCCTTTGCCTACATCCGCCTGCAACGCCAGGCCGCCGGAATGCGCACGACCTGGACGCAGGAGCGCGGCCGCTGGCGCACCGGCCTTGGACTCGACGTCACGCTGCAGGACGACGACCGCCAGAACTTCCCCAACAACAACGGTCGCCCCGGCACGCCGCGCCTGCTTGACCAGCGCGAGCGCGTCGGTGAACTGGCGCTCTTCGGTCTGGCGCGCTATGCCTTCACGCCGCGCCTGCAGGCGCTCGCCGGCCTGCGCCTGAGCTACCTGCACTTCGCCCTGACCGACTACCTGCTCACCAACGGCGACCAGTCCGGCCGCCGCACGTTCAGCGTCTGGACGCCCACGCTGGGACTGACCTACCAGATAATGCCCGGCACGCAGCTTTTTGCCACGCTGGGCACGGCCTTCGAGTCGCCCACCACGACCGAACTGGTCAACCGTCCGGACGGCCGGGGCGGCTTCAATCCCGAGCTGGAGCCGCAGTACCTCTACGGCATCGAGCTGGGCGGACGTCGCCGGGGAAGCATGGTGCAGGCCGATCTGACCCTGTTCTACCAGTGGATGCGCGGCCGCATCATCCCCTTCCAGCTCGAAGGCGATGGCCGCACCTTCTACCGCAACGCTGGCCGCACCCGCCAGTACGGGATCGAACTCTGGCTGCAGGCGCGGCTGACGCCGGCGCTGCAGGCACGGCTGGCCTACACGGGCGCCCGCTATCGGTTCGAGGAAACCGAGCTCCGGGACAAGCGCCTGCCCGGCCTGCCCGAACAGCACCTCGCGCTCACGCTGCAATACCGGAGAGGACCGCTCTGGCTGGAGACGACCGGCACGGCCGTGGGTCCCTGCTATGCCGACGATGCCAACACCGTGCGTGTGGATGGCTACGTCACGCTGGACGTCACGCTGGGACTGGCCCGCTCGCTGTTGCCCGGATTCGACGTGCGGCCGTTCGTCTCCGTGCAGAACGTGCTGGACCAGCGCTACGTGGGCTCCGTCGTGGTCAACGCGGGTGGCGGCCGCTATTTCGAACCCGCCGCCGGCCGCAGCGTTCGCTTCGGGCTGAACCTGAGCACCCCCTGAGACATGGGCAAGAAGCAAAAGGTGCAGGCAGGCGTGCTGCCCGTGCGCCAGCAGAACGGTCGGATCGAAGTGCTGCTGATCACCTCGCGCACGGTGGGCCGCTGGATCCTGCCCAAGGGCAACGTCAAACGACACCAGACGCCTATCGAAGCGGCCCGCCAGGAAGCCTATGAGGAGGCCGGCATCCGCGGCCGCATCGACCCGGAGCCGCTGGGCCGCTACCTGCACGGCCGCCCCGGCGACCAGCGCTGGGTGGAGGTCTATCTGATGACGGTCGAAGAAGAACTGGACGACTGGCCCGAGCGGCACGAGCGCACCCGGCGCTGGATGCCGCTGGACGAAGCCCGGCAGGTCGTCTATGAAGACGGGCTCCGGGCGCTGCTCGACCGCCTGCCCGACGAACTGGCACGCCGCCGACAGGGACGCAAGCTGAGCCCCCGGGCCTCGCGCCTGCTGGTGGTGCTGGTGCTGCTGGCCTCGCTGGCACTGGCCTTCGGCGGTACGTACTATCTGGCGCGGTTGCTTGCCCGCCCCGAAGTCCAACAGCGCCTGCAGGAGCTGGAACGCCAGGAGAATCCCGCTCCTTCGCCCGACTCCGTTCGTTTTTAACAGCCGTTCGCTTCAGAATTCACGCGAGGCAAACGTGGCCGTCCAGCGTGCGTTGTAGTTTCCGGGAGCCTTTTCACAACAGGAAAACAACTGGTTAAGCACTCATGAGCCAGCCACAGGAAAAATACCGGGTCACGATTGCCTACGGAGACGGGATCGGTCCGGAAATCATGCGGGCCACGCTGGCCGTGCTCGAAGCGGCCGGCGCTCCGCTGGAATACGACGTCATTGAAATCGGTGAAAAGGTCTATCGCCAGGGCATTACGTCCGGCATCCCGGACGAAGCCTGGGAGGTGTTGCGCCGCAACCGGGTCTTCCTGAAGGCGCCGATCACCACGCCGCAGGGTGGCGGCTACAAGAGCCTGAACGTGACGATCCGCAAGGCGCTGGGGCTTTTTGCCAACATCCGTCCCACCAAGTCGCTGCACCCTTACGTCGAGACGCCTTACCCCGACATCGACCTGGTGATCGTCCGCGAAAACGAAGAAGATCTGTACGCGGCCATCGAGCACCGACAGACCACCGAGGTGGTGCAGGCGCTCAAGCTGGTCACGCGCCCNGGCAGCGAGGGNATCATCCGCTACGCCTTCGAATATGCTCGCGCCTACGGCCGTCGGAAGGTCACCTGCATGTCGAAGGACAACATCCTGAAGCTGACCGACGGCCTGTTCCACAAAATCTTCGATGAGATTGCCGCCGAGTATCCGGACATTGAATCCGAGCACCGCATCATCGACATCGGCGCGGCGCTTGTGGCCGCCCGACCGGAAACGCTCGACGTGATCGTCACGCTGAACCTGTACGGCGACATTCTGTCGGACATCGCCGCGCAGGTAGCCGGATCAGTGGGACTGGGCGGTTCGGCCAACGTGGGTACGCACGCGGCCATGTTTGAGGCCATCCACGGCTCGGCGCCCGACATTGCCGGCAAGGACATCGCCAACCCGTCCGGCCTGCTCAACGCCGCCGTCATGATGCTCGTGCATCTGGGATTGGCCGACATCGCCGCCCGGATCGAAAACGCCTGGCTGCGCACGATCGAGGACGGCATCCACACGGCCGACATCTACCGTCCGGGCAAAAGCAAAAAGAAAGTCGGTACGCAGGCGTTCGCCGAGGCCGTCATCGCCCGACTGGGTCAGGAGCCCCAGCATCTGAAGCCGGTCCACTTCCGCAAACCGGGCGTCTCCGTCGAGATTCGTCCCACGCCGCGCCAGCCCAAGCAGCTCGTGGGCGTGGACGTGTTCATCGACTGGGACGAGGCCGAACGTGATCCGAACGTGCTGGGCCGCAAGCTCGAAGCCCTGGCCGGCGAGGCCTTCCGCCTGCGCGTGATCACCAACCGGGGCGTGAAGGTCTATCCCGGCGGCCTGCCCGAGACGTTCTGCACGGATCACTGGCGCTGCCGCTTCGTGGCGGCCGAAGAAGGCGGCACGGTCACGCCTGCACAGATTCTGGAGCTGCTGCGCCGCATTCACGAAGCCGGCCTGGAGTTCATCAAGACCGAGCATCTGTACACGTTCGACGGGCAGCGCGGCTTTTCGCTGGCCCAGGCGGAGTGATGCGAGTTCCCGGGCATCATGGCGCGCGGCATCCCCTGCGCCCCGTCCCCGACTGAAAGCCCGAACGCCTCCCGACACCGGATCGGGTTCGGCCCGTGCGGGGGAACGCCATCCGATCCCGGCTTCTTTCCATCAGGACGCAGCCGACGTTATGCTTCGCGCAGCAAAGCGAGGACGCGGTCCGGATAGTCCGTGATCAGGCCGTCCACGCCCAGACGCAAAAGGCGCTGCATATCGCGCACGCGGTTGACGGTCCAGGGAATCAGGCGCATGCCGCGGGCGTGGACCTCGGCCACCAGCTTTGCCGTGACCAGGCGATAGTCGGGACCGTACACCTCCGGCACGAACCCCAGCCGCGCCAGTTGTGCTGTCAGCGGCCGGCGGTCGTGGTGCTCCACCAGCAGCGACAGCGCCAGCTCCGGAAACAGTCGCCGGGCCACCTGCAGCACGCGCACGTCGAACGACATCAGAGTGGTTCGCGCCGTCACGCCGCAGGCTGCCACGACGGCCTGCACCCGCCGCACGAACGTCTCCGGATCGGGCTGATACTTCCCCTCCCACTCCGGCCGCGACTTGATCTCGATGCTGTAGCGCACCGGTGGGCGGCCCAGTTCGGCCGCGTACGCCTCAGACCAACGCAGCACATCTTCCAGCCGGGGTTTGGGAGCGGGCACCGGCTCCTGCTGCGGAAAGCGCGGATGCCGTCGGCTGCCGCAGTCGAAGCGGGCGATCTCCGCGTAGGTCATCCGGTACAGGTTGTAGCGCCGGAAGGGCCGTACGGGACGNCCGGACGGCTCCCGGCACAGCGTGGCGGAAAACCAGGGCTCNTGCGATACGACCACCGTGCCGTCGCCCGCAATCACCACATCCATCTCCAGCGCATCCACCCCCAGCTCAATGGCCCGGGCAAAAGCTGGCCACGTGTTCTCCGGGCGCAACCCTCTGGCTCCTCGGTGCCCCAGAATGTCCGGCCGCGCCCGCGTTTCTGTGAAGCCTGTCTCCATTTCGCGCAAATGCAAATTTGCCAGAACTTTCTCCTCTCAAAAAATGAGAACTTTTTTCATCTTATGCGGTCGCTTCACCGGGTCGTTTTTCCTATTTTAGGATGTTTCCCGGCGGAAAAAGCCCGCTGCGATCGCATCGTTCTCAATCGGTTCG
>Ga0065723_100249_pt1 | contig 14974 bp, 14 predicted proteins | sample TheenrcuSG05Z960_FD_59110 | JGI IMG/M metagenome (GOLD analysis project Ga0065723, IMG submission 59110) | Thermophilic enrichment culture from UC Davis - Sample SG0.5Z960 | ecosystem: Engineered > Solid waste > Grass > Composting > Bioreactor | place: USA: University of California, Davis
CCGGGCCGTGATCGCCGGCTGGCGCGTCGGCAAGAGCGGCAGGCGCGCGCTGGTGGCCGGCACCCTGACGCTGCTGACGGACGAAGGCGGCCGTCCGGCCGGCATCGCCGCGTCGCTGCGGGCCGCCGCCGGCGACCCGCCCCCCGGTGAGGGCCCGCCCGCCCGCGCCCGACGAGGAGCGCGACCTCGTCGCCGAGGCGGTGTGGGCCCTGCCCGAGTCCTTCTACGTGCTCGACGCGGAGCAGCGCTTCGTCTACGTCAACCAGGTCTGCGAGCGCCTGTGGGGCGTGAGCCGGGAGGACCTCCTCGGCCGGCACGTGGCCGAGGTCTTCCCGCAGGTGCGCGACTCCGAGCTGCTGCTCAGGCACGTCGAGGCCAGGGCCGAGCAGAGGCCGGTGCGGTTCGAGTCGTTCTCGCCACTCAGGGGCCGGACCGTGGAGACGCTGCTGGTGCCCCTGCGCGGCGGCACGGCGGCGCTCGTGCGCGACCCGTTCGAGGACGCGATGGTCGCCGACCAGCGGCGGGCGGGGACGCTCGGCTCGGCTCTCGAGGTGTCGGTGCAGCGCTACGTGCCGGCCTCCGGGACGCTGGCGGAGGTGGGCGCGCCCACCGACGTGTTCGGCCTGAGGGACGGCGAGGCGCTGGGCAGCCTGGAGCGGAAGCTGGAGCTGGTCCTGCCGGCCGACCGCCGCGCCTACGAGGCGCAGGTGCGCGAGGCGGTGAGGCGGCGCGAGCCGTGGCAGGCGCACTACCGCGTGCTCCGCCCCCGCGACGGCGCCACGGCCTGGCTCGCCGAGAGCGCCACCGTCGAGGAGGCCAAGGGCGAGCTCGCCTACGTCGTGATGACGTGGGACGTCACCGCCCTGCGCCGGGTGGAGGAGCAGCTCCGCGCCGGCGGCCGCCGCCTGCGGCGCGAGCTCACCGTGAACCGGCGCCTCTACGAGGTCCTCACCAAGGCGGTGGAGGCCGAGGACGTCAGGCAGGGCGTCGAGATGCTGCTGCGGGCCGCCGTGGACCTCGTGGGCGGGCGGCGGGGCGGCGTCTGGGTGCTCGACGAGGCGGAGCGCACGCTGACCGTCTACGCCCAGGTCGGCTTCAAGGGGGCGTACCTCGTGGAGTTCGGCGTCGTCCCCGCGGACGACGACCGGCTCGAGCGGCTGCCCACGGCGGGCCTCGTCCTCGAGGACCTGGACGAAGCGCAGGTGGAGGCGCTGGCCGAGGACGGGGTCGACGCCGCGGGCGTGCGCTCGCTGAACCTGTCGCTGGTGGGAGGCACGGGCACGACGCTCGGTTTCGCGAGCCTCCACGTCGACGCCGGCGTGACGCCGAGCGAGCGCGACTACTACGCGCTGAGGATCCTCGCCATGCAGATGGCGGCGCTCATCGACAGGCACCGGCTGGACGAGAGGTCGAGCGAGCTGGTGGGGCGCCTGGAGGAGCACGCCCGCCTCGCCGGCGACGCGCTCCTCGAGAGCGAGCTGATGTTCCGCCGCGCGTTCGAGCTGGGGCCGGTGGCGGCCGTGATCACGACGCGGGACGAGGACAGGTTCCTCGAGGTGAACGACTGGTACCTGAAGCTCACGGGCTACGAGCGCCACGAGGTCGTGGGGCGCACGGCCCGCGAGCTGGGCATGTGGTCCAGCCCCGAGGACCGGGAGCGCCTCGACGAGGCGCTGCGGACCGGCGGCCGGTTCCGCGAGCTGCACCTCCGCCTGCGCACGAAGGACGGCCGGGTGAGGGACATCCTCCTCTCGGGCGAGGAGGTCAACTACGCCGGCCAGCGCTGCATGCTGCAGATGTTCAACGACGTCACCGAGCAGCACAGGTCGCAGGAGGAGCTCCTGACGGCGATCCGCGAGGTGATGTCGGACACGGAGTGGTTCAGCCGCTCGGTCGTGCAGCGCCTGGCCGAGATGCGCCAGGGCGAGCCGGCCGCGCCTGAGGACCACGACCTGACCCCGCGCGAGCGCGAGGTGCTCGAGTACGTGGCGGCCGGCCTCAGCGACGAGGAGGTCGCCGCCCGCCTGGGCATCTCGCAGCGCACGGCCCGCAACCACCTCACGAACGCGTACGCCAAGATCGGGGCCCACAACCGCGCCGAGGCGATCGTCTGGGCGCGCGAACGGGGCCTCGTCGCCCGGCTGGGCTGAAGCGCGTCCCCTACGGCACCGAAGCGAGCCTGGCGCGGAAGGGCCCGGACGCGACGGGCTTCTCGCGTCCAGGACGGAGAACGCCCCGTTCCCGCCGGGCAGATGTGAGATTCCTCATCTTGCGCAGGGACTTGGGTACGTTGCCCTACTCGACTAGTGCATCTGCTTCTTCCGGCTTGACCCCGGGGGCGCTAGGGTACCAGCGTGCCGGAAGGTCTCTCGGCGCATCTCGGGATGAGGAGGGAAGACGCGATGGATAAGGTTGGCCCGTCTCGCGATCCGACCGCGAAGCACACGAGCCCGACCTTCGACCGCGGTCTGGAAGAACGACTCGCCGAGGCCCTCAGGCAGGTGGCCAGCCTCAAGCTGGAGCTGGCCCGCGTGCGCGCTGCGTACGCGGCGGTGCTAGCGGCCCACCAGGCGGGAGCGGCCGCGTCCGATCCCGCTCGCCCGGCGCCTCCGGCGGAGAAGGACCAGGACCGTCACGACGACTTCGACTGGGAGACGTGGGCGCGCGTCACGAAGGCGCGCATCCGCGGCGAAGACGTCGAGGCCACCGCGGCATGAGCGCGCGGCGCCAGTCGGCCCGGCTCTTCGACCGGCTCATGCGGCAGGCGCTGCGCGAGAGCCAGTCGGCGAGGCACGCGCGCGGGGCGCCGAGCGCGCCCGACTGGTCGCTCTCCGTCACGGACGCCGACGCCGTGCCGGTCTTCGACAGGGGACCCGCGTGGGTCCGTCAGGCGAGGGAAGGGCGATGAGCCCGCGTCCCGAGGCCGAGGCCCGCCGCACGCGCCCGCCGCGCGCCGCGCCACGCAGGCCGGGCCGGCTCGAGCGCTTCCGCAACCAGCGCCCTCCGCGCTTCAAACGCTTCCTCCAGGTGCGGCCCTAACTCCGACCCCCCAGACCGGGGCCGCCCTTCTTCTTCCAGGAGCGCTCTCTGCCTAGGAGGGCGCTCTTCTCTTGCGCCCGGGCGCCCCAGCCTCCGCCCGCGCGAGGGTCCCTCGCGGACGCCTCGAGGGACGGGCCCGCCGCGGACGGCCCGCGCCACGCGGCGACGGCAGCAGGGACGGCCACGCCAGCAGGCATGACGAAGCGCCCTCCCCTAGGGGAGGGCGCTTTCCCCCTCGGGCTTGGGGCCTAGACGCTCAGGCCTCGTCCTCGTCGGCGCCGGACTGCTGGTCCTCGGCCGCCTTGGCGGGGCGCCTGCCCTCCTTGAAGGCGGCGGCGAGGAGCGCGGCGGCCTCGGAGGGGTCGATCCACCTCGGAGGGGTCGACCTCTTCCTCGTCCTTCGAGGCCCTGGCCTCGGCCGGCTGCTCGGCGGTGGCCTCGGCGACCGTCTGGGCGAGCTCGCGCTCGGTCACCGAGCCGGCCACCTCGGCCGCGGCCGCGGGGCCGCCGGAGTCGCCGGCGGCGTCGATCGCCTCGGCGATCGCCTGCGTGTCGACGGCGGGCTCCTGGGAGCCGGTGACGGCGTCGGCGGCCGCCTGGGCCGGCTTCTCTTCCTTCTCCGCCTTCGCCTCGCCCTTCGTGTCGGTCAGCCCGAACTGGGCGAAGAGGTCGGCGTAGACGTCACCGAGCTTCGTGGTGGTCTTGGTGCCCACCTCGGCCGCCACGTAGCTGTAGTCGTAGTCGATGTCCGAGGCGCCGCGACGGCCCCTGCGACCCCGGCGCTGGCCGCCGCCCTGCTGGGCGCCCGCGTACGCGCCGCGGCCGGAGGGGGCGTTCCCGCCGAACTCGGCGGCGTTCTCGGGCGTGTAGGGCATCAGGCGCTTGCGCGAGAGGCTGGCGCGCTGCTCGACCGGGTCGATGTTGAGGATGACCGCGGTGATCTCGTCGCCCTTCTTGAAGTGGTCGGAGATGTTCTCGATGTGGTCGTGCGACAGCTCCGAGATGTGGACGAGGCCCTCGATGCCCTCCTCGATCTCCATGAAGACGCCGAAGTCGGTGATGCCCGTGATGGGGCCGGTGACCTCGGTGCCCGGCGGGTAGCGGTCGGGCAGGCTGCTCCACGGGTCGGGCTGGGTCTGGCGCAGCCCCAGCGAGATCCGCTGCTGCTGCGTGTCGATCTTGAGGATCATCGCCTCGACCGTGTCGCCCTCGTTCACGACCTCCTTGGGATGGCGGACGCGCTTCGTCCAGCTCATCTCGGAGACGTGGATGAGGCCCTCGAGGCCGGGCTCGATCTCGACGAACGCGCCGAACGGCGTGAGGTTCGTGACGCGACCCGAGACCTTCTGGCCGATCGAGTAGTTGGCCAGGACGTTGTCCCACGGGTTCGGCGCGAGCTTCTTCATCGAGAGGTTGATGCGCTCGCGCTCGAGGTCCATGTCGAGGACCTCGACCCGGACCTTGTCGCCGATCTTCACGACCTCGCGCGGGTGGTTGAAGCGGCCGTGCGTGAGCTCGCTGCGGTGCACGAGGCCGTCGATACCGCCGAGGTTCACGAACACGCCGAAGTCGGTGATCTCCACGACCTCGCCCTCGAGGCGGGCGCCGGGCTCGAGCCGCTTGAGCGTCTCCTCCTTGAGGTGGGCGATCTCCTCCTCGAGGATCGCGCGCCGCGAGATGATCACGCGGTTGCGGCGGCGGTTCAGCTCGATGATGCGCACCTTCAGGCGCTGGCCCACGTACGGGCTGAGGTCGTTCACGCGCCTGACGTCGACCTGGCTGGCCGGCAGGAAGGCGCGCACGCCGAGGTTCGCCACGAGGCCGCCGCGGACCTTCTCCACGATCTCGACCTCGACGGGCTTCTTCTTCTCGTAGATCTCCTGGAGCAGGTTCCAGGCGCGCTCCTGGTCGGCCCGCTTCTTGGAGAGGACGATCGTGTTGTTCGCGATGTCGGCGCGGACGACGTAGACCTGGATCTCGTCGCCCGGCTTGAAGTACTTGGCGGCCTCCTCCTGGTTCGTCTCGAACTCGAAGAGCTGGTTGTAGGGGAGGATGCCTTCGATCTTCGCGCCGACGTCGACGACGATGCCGTCCTGCTGCAGCATGATGACCTGGCCGGTCGTGATCATGCCGCGGTGGACGGGGCGGCGGGCGAGCTGCTCGTCGGACGCCGCGAGGACGTCCTCCATCGTGATCTCGCCGTTCTCTTCGTCGCCGGCGTCGTCGGCGACGAAGCTGGGGGAGCTGCTGGCGGCCTGCGCCGAGGCGGCGACCGAGGCCTCGGGGCTGGTGGCCTCCTGGACCATCGCGTCCAGTGCCGCCTGCGCCGAGGCGTCGTCCGTCACGACGCCCGCGGTGGCGCGAGCGCTCTCCTGCATGGCCTGGCCGTTCACCGGCTGGCCGTTCTCCTGACCGTGGTCAACGTCCTGAGAAGGAGCCCGTTCGTCGCTGGAGACTGCGTTTACCAGCTGCGTACCGTCTTCGCCCTGAACGGTCTCCGCGGCTGGAGCCTGGATTGAGCTCTGGTCGTTGGCCTGGTCTGTGCCCGGGGCAGGGCTCCCCGTGGCGGGGCGTAGGTTTTCATCCATGAAAAGGGGTTCCTCCTGAGGACGGATTGACTCGCAAGTGCTCATTACATCACATGGGAGCGGGCCAAGGCAAGGTTATTCGTGACCGATTAGCGGCTCGTGAAGCGGTCTCCCGCGCGCGTGGGTCACGGCGTTCCCGTCGGCACGGCGAACGACGCGGCCGGGCCGCGGTCCGGCCGCTCCAGGGCGGCGTCCCCGCTGTGTGACTGGCCCGCTGTGCCTGGCTGGCGCCTCGCGCAAAGGGTCGGACCCCGCGTGGGGGGACCGCGGGGTCCTTCGGAAGAGGATGGGGAGAGGTAAGGGAGTTACCTCGGCCCACGATGGAAGGGTCGATGACCCTTCGAGGCTCACTATGGAGCGCGCTAGTGAGCGGGGCCTGACAGGGCCGTTAGAGGCGGGAGCTCCGCTGCGAAGGAGTATATTGACCAGTCTACATAGATTCCGCGGTCGCGCGACCTGCGGCTCCCGGCGCGAGCTCGGGACGTGCCAGGCGAGCCGACGACGGAGGCGGGCTCGTCCGGCGCGCCTACCGAGCCTCGAGTTATCAAATCTACCGTTCCGCTGCGCTCGCCGCGGCGTCTCCGCGTCCCGGTCGCCGCTCCATCCGCGACCTCCCTCGGAGGGGTGGATCGCCGGCACCCCCTGGCGCCGGGTCTTCATGAGGTCGAACGCTAGCCCGCCGGTCCTGGGGGTCTCGCCCGCGGGTCAGGGAGGACCAGAACGTGTCGCGGCCGCCGTCTCCCCACGGCGGCCGGCGACGACCTCTTTCCCCCATCCCCTTCTGGCTGCGAATCGTAACCGGAACCGTACGGGCGGCGTCTAGGCAGGCGTCACGCCCTGCTCCCCCGCGACCTGCTTGCGGTAGGCCTCCAGCTCCTCGTCGACCGCGCGCGCCCACGCGTTCTGGGAACCGGGGAGGAACCGGCCGAGCCGCGCCACCTCGCGCCCGGAGCGGACCTCCTCGACGTCCCAGATCACGTTGATCTCCGACGCCAGGCGGTACATCTTCGCCTCGGACTCGTACTCGATCGCCAGGCCGTCCACGTGCTCGCGGAGCTGGTGCCTGAACTGGTGGAAGTACGACTTCGCCGAGGACAGCTTCTCGTTGGGGAAGACGTCCTCGATGACGTCCTGCAGGGTAACGGCCTTGCGCTCGAGCAGGTAGGCGAGGAGCTCCACGCCGCGCTTGAGCGGGATGTGCACGGGCTTGCCGTCCAGGACCACGCTCTCCTCGCCCAGCGTGTGCACCTCTAGGGTGGGCGTGCGCCGGCCGGCGATGCGCGGGTGGGTCTTCTCGGCGATGGCCCGCAGCTCGGGCAACAGCGCGAACTCCCTCGCCAGCAGCGACGGGTTCTGCAGGGTGATCGAGAGCGTCTGCAGCTCGTCGAGGATGCCGGAGAAGTCCCGGCCCATGACCCGGTAGAGGTCGGCCAGGTGCAGCTTCACCGCCGCCTGCTCCTGCAGGAGCCCCATCTCCCCGAAGGCGTGGATGAGCCCGTTCAGCTCGTCCGCCGCGTGCGACTGGGTGTACCGCCCCTGCCAGAGCATGAGCAGCACCTCGCGGAAGCGGAAGGTGAGCCTGTCAGCCTTGTCCGCGATGAGCTCCTGCGCCCTGGCGATGTGATCATTCGCGGCTGCGAACTCGCCGCGGGAGCCTAGGATGGATACTAGGCCTAGTCGAGACATCAGTTCTTCGTAACTGAAGGCAAGTCGTCGAGCTGATTCGGCTGCTTGCTTGTACAAGCGTACAGCCTCGTTCATTTCTCCTTTCGCGAGTGCAATCTGGCCCAAAAGCCACGTTCTCTCGGGCTGGTACGTTTCTGGAGCATTCACTAGTTCTCTTGCATGGAGCTCCAGGAGCGCTTCTTGCAAGCGGCCTAAAGCGATGAGCACAGTCGCACGACGAACGCGTGTCTTGAGGCGCTCATAGCCTGCGGAGACGGGAATGCTTCTTTCTAGGAACCAAAGTGCTCGTTGTGCGCGACCAATGCGAGCGTAGAGAATGGCGAGCTGGAGGAGAATTGAAGGCGCCAAGACCTTGTACTCGGGTGTGCCTTGAATCTTGCTCCAGGCCTCCTCCGCTGCCCGTAATGCTTCACGAAGATTTCCACTTGTTTCTTGACTGAGGCTTTGTACCCTCAAGTAGAGCGCCTTATCGTAAGGCGACAGATCAGCAACTATGACCCGGCTTAGTTCCTCGTCTGCTTCGTCCCCACGCTCAAGAAACGGCAGCAAGTGAGCCTTGTTGATCCGAGCTGCCTGTTCACCGCGAGCAATTGCACGCTCAAGCGCGCAAAGAGCCTTATCATCCTCCAGCATCTGGTAGTAGCAGACTCCGACCCATCGGTCATCTGCTGGAGTCGGCTCAGGGAGGGATTCGTAATGTTCAACGCCTTCCGCAAAACGCTCAAGGAAGGCGTATCCTTGAATCTCACTGTCGAGCTTGACCCCAGGGAACGCGGCTTCTACCTCGTCCCGGATGTTGCTCACGTCGCCCAGATTATAACTGCAATCTCATGCGGCCAATGGCTTGACCCTTCTGAAGGCCCGAATTCTCGATGCTGAGCTCGATTAATCGAGTGTGGGACGCAGGCGGTCGTCCGCGGGAGCCAAGGCGTCTGTAGTTGACGACGCCCCTAGGTGTTGATAGTCTTCCGGCAAGCTAGCGGATTGGGAGGTCCGCTCGCTTCGGGACCTGGGAGGGTTCCGGGTTCAAGGGCGAATCCCTTGGTTCAGCCTTTGACCAGTTGGGGCGCGCTTAGAGCGCCGCTCAAGGGTGACGTCTCGGAGGGATGGGAGGAGTTATGAAGAATACGGGTCGGCGGATTTTCGCTACTGTTGCATTTGCTGTACTTGCATCACTGCCGTTGCTGGTGTCGGCTGGATTGCCGTACTCACAGCGCTAATCTAGTAGCAACCTGCAAGTTTGTGCGCCCGTAATTCGGGCGCACCTTGCTTCTTTACAGGGACTAGGTTGCTTCTCTTGGTCGCCTGCGATTGCTGACAGCTAGACTTATCTGAGTTACAACACTCTCCATATCACACTTAAGCTGGTGTTCCCATACCCTAATTACGCACCAACCCAGCTCTGAGAGTTCCCTGTTGTTCCTTGCATCTCTAGCTCGATTCCTTTGGAGTTTTGCTGCCCAGAATTCCGAGTTTGTCTTGGGTATAGTCCCGTGTTTGGGACAGCCATGCCAGAAACAACCGTCAACGAAAACTGCAACTCTTGAAGCTGCAAATACCAAGTCAGGTTTGGTTGACCCAACACGTGTGTTCTTGCGATAACGAAGCCCAGCCTTCCAAAGCGCCCGTCTTAGGAGTAGCTCTGCCTCTGTGCCAGATTGGCGAACTCGCGCCATCTGGCGGGACTTATCAGGAGGCGGTGGAGACGGCTTCCTTTTCCCCGAGCTTGTCAAATAACCCCACCTGCACAGACTCGGCCACTTGGTCCAACAAGATCGTTCGGATATGTAACGCGATGTGATACGCCAGGAGCGGAGGTACTGCGTTGCCAATCTGGCGGGCGACCTGCAGAGGCGAGCCCACGAAGATGAAGTCGTCAGGGAAGGTCTGCAGTCGTGCCGCTTCCCGATGGGTAATGGGTCTATGCGCCTGTGGGTGCAGGTACCTTCCCTTCTCTGGCTTGAAGAACTCCGTTCTTATGGTAAGGCATGGCCTGTCCCACCAAAGTCGACCAAAGACGTCAGTCGATCCCGTTCGCTTTTCGAGCCAGCAACGTGGGGTCAAGTCAGGTCTGGCGCGCTGGAGATCAAACCTATTGCCACCCTCTGGTACGACTTTGTACCTTTCGAGGCTAATGGAGCGCGGATTCCTACCTATGTGCCAATTCCTACCCGTCGGCTCCAGGGGCAGGTCTCCAATTGCCCATCGGACGGTGCGAGGCTGATCATACTTTGCGGACGGTAGGGTAGCTGGGCCGCCCCTTACGCCCAGGATGAACGCTCGCTTGCGGCGTTGTGGTACGCCATACTCCTCAGCAGACAGCACCCCAGAAACAACGCTGTAGCCAAGCTCGCGACCAAACCTTAGGGTTGCCCGGCCCTCCTCAGCGCGGAGAATCGGCGGAACGTTCTCCATAAGAAAGACGCGCGGCTGCACAGACTCGACGGCGCGAATGAACTCCCGCCATAAACGGTTCCTTGGGTCGTCTGCTAGACCTTTGCCGAGCTGGCTAAAGCCTTGGCAAGGTGGACCACCAACTAGGACGTCAATTTCACCCCTAAGACCAGATAAATCGACATTCTCGATAGGTAACGGCCTGCCTTCGGAGTCCCGAAAGACGTGGCGCCCAAAATTCGCCTCATAGCTCTGGGCGGCTACGCTATCCAACTCGACTGCCGCAACGCTTTCGAAGCCCGCCCAAGAGAACCCTAGTGACAGTCCTCCTGCCCCCGCAAAGAGGTCCAGCAGTCGGAAGCTGGCGGGTAGTTTCCGGACGCCTAGGTATTCAATCGTGCCGGGACCGCTCATGGAATCATATTACCTGGAAATCTTAGGTGAGCAGCTATCAAGGAGTCAGGTGCTATATGGGCCCACACTCGACATCAAACGGAAGCGCGTCTCTCCTTCTTCGGTCACTGGTCGGACGCCACGGACCACTCTCCAAAGAGTGGCCACCTTCCGGTCACCGATGTTGGAACAATTCTCTTGACTAATTGCGACGCACGCCCGCAGACGAGCTGCGAGCCGCATTTTTCGGATCAGTCAGCAAGGCGATTCGGTCAACGCAATGGTTGATGACTTCTTGAGTAGGCAACCCCTTCTTAGACCATTTCTCGCTCCACCGAGTCAAACTCTTCGCGCTTGGCACTTGCGGTTCGCATGTTGCAATCCTTGCTTCTCCAGACTGCCCGTCAAGGGCCCTAGGCAGGATTGGCATCTTGGATGCCTTCAAGCGGGCAGTTTGCTGCGCAGAGTGTGCCAAGTTATCGTGAACACATGGCGGTGCTCAACGAGATTCTCAGGCTGCGACAAGAATACCTAGAGAAATTGAAGACAACTGTGTTGTCGGAACGTAAGGCGAAGGGCACATCTACTGCCAGTGTGGCCGACACCTCAAGTCATTTGAGTGTCCAGATAGCTGCGGATTGGGGGGCAAAGATATCCTCTTCGGCCTACGGCCAATCGCTGTCGCCTCAAGCAGCTGGTGCACATTTCCAGCGAATTACTATGGAGTTCGTGAGTGAAGCTCTAAGAAGTCTGTCTTCTTTGCGTCCTGGCACTTGGATTGTTACATCTCACACTCATGAAGTCCAGCAGTACGATCAATACAGCCATCTATCAGACCTCAAAACCAAGTTGAGAAGCGATCCCAGCCTGAAGTCCATGTTTGGCAACGAGTACTTTGTTCGTCCCGATGTGGTCGTTTACCGAGAACCAATAGACCCGTTGGATCTGGGTGCACCGACCGGGGGGAGAACGGTAGCCCGGTATAGCCCGCTCCTCAAAGATGCGGAGTATGGTGGCGGCAAGCCTACACTGCATGCAAGTATCTCGTGCAAGCTGACCATGCGTTCCGATAGGGCGCAAAATACCCGCACTGAGGCGCTGAACCTAATACGGAACAGAAAGGGACGGGTGCCGCACATTGTCGTTGTGACAGCAGAGCCGACGCCAGGGCGCCTGGAATCGCTGGCTATCGGAACTGGTGATCTCGATTGTGTGTACCATGCTGGGCTTCACGAGCTCGTGGAGGCTGTAGATGCGGTCGGTGATTCCCGTGCGATAGAAAGCCTAATGGTTCTCGTGCAAGGAAGGAGACTTCGCGACATCAGCGACCTGCCACTTGACCTGGTTGTCTGAGCCTGGCCTGTAGCGCGAATGGAAAAGCGATAATCAGGTCTGGTTCCGCGTCAGGGACCCATGAACATGGCCCAATCGGCCGTCAACTCGTGATAGACGCTTCGGAAGACATTTGTTGGGCCATATTCGCGCGCTAATCGGTTTTTGTGCGGCAATAGAGCCCAACTCTGTCGCTTTGGGCCACACTGGCACTTGAGGGACAGAATGGCGCTTTGTTACAGAATGGCGCTTTGTTGAGGTCGATGGCGCGATGTCTGCTCAAGAATCGGAGCCGTTCGTGCGGCCAGGGCTAGAGAAATGAATCAAGCGTTAAGCTTTGACTCGCGTTTCTTGCGCTCCGCCATAAGTGGTTAGGTGACCATGGTGGTCGGAGGCGTCATGGAAACGTACATGCACCAACTGGCCAAGATTGGGGCCGCCGCCCTGAAAATGGTCAGAACGAGGCACTGGGTTCGGTTGGCTGCGGCATTCCTCTTCTTGGTTTGCGCGCAGCTGGTTTGGGCAGAAGGAGTACCGAGCGGCGGAATCACAGTCAACGGCGTCGGCACCGCCTACGGCGCGCCTGACACGGCGGTCCTGGACCTAGGCGTGAGCCTCTACCACTCCGACGTGTCGCAGGGGCTCGCGCAGGCCGACGAGCGGATGCAGGCGATCCGCCAGGCGATCATCGCGGCCGGCGTAGAGGCCAGCGACATCCGCACGACGGGCCTCTCGGTGTGGCGGGAGCAGCAGTACGACCCGCAGGGCAACCCCACCACGGAGCGCTACAACATCTGGCACAACTACAACGTCACCGTGCGCGACCCAGAGCTGGTGGGCGCGGTCATCAACGCGGCCGTGGTCGCGGGAGCGAACAACATCGGCGGCGTGAACTTCACGATCGCCGACCCGAGCGTCCTCGAGCGCACGGCCCGTGAGGACGCGATCGCCGACGCCAGGGAGCGCGCCGAGCACCTCGCCGAGCTGCTGGGCGTGACCCTCGGCGAGCCCATCGCCATCACCGAGGGCACGCAGGGCTTCGTGCCGCTGGTGCGCAGCGCCGCCATGGACATGGGCTCGGGCGGCATCGCCGCGGGCGAGCTGGCCGTCACGGTGAACGTGACCGTCACCTTCTCGCTGGGGTCCGCCGAGTAAACGCGCTCCCGACAGGAGCCTCGCCGCNGGCCGCCCGAGCGGGCGGCCGGCGGCGCTCTTCTCCGCAGCGAGTAGGGCAGGGAAGGGCCCGTGGCTAGCGGGTCAACCCTCGTCCTGCTCCTCGGACGGTCCGTCGTCCTCGGGCAGTTCGTGGTAGCGGTCGCGGAACGACTCGTGGACCTCGGGGTCGTCCTCGGCGAAGCTGCCGAAGCCCTCGCCAGGCACGTCGCTCACCGGCATCACGCCCCTGGCCTCGGCGGCCGCATTGTACGCCGCCATGAACTTCCTGATCCTCTCGATCTCGCGGCTGGCCACGCCCCAGGCTAGCACGAGGCGTGCCCTCAGATGATGCCGTGCCGCTTGAGCGAGGCCTCCTGGCCGGCGGACGTCCAGCCGAAGATCTTGCCCTGGCCGCCCGCGACCTGCACCAGGTAGTGGATGTCGATGTCCACGCCCACGGGCTCGCGCCCGGGAGGGGCGTAGGTGTACGTCCAGCTCGCGTGCGCCACGTGGTGGTGCTCGTCGATCGGCGTCACCCTCAGGCCCACCAGGCGCTTCGACCTCAGGCCCAGGGAGCGGTAGTACTCGAGGCTTCCCGCCATCATCTCCTTGAACCCCTCGAGGTCGCCCGACGCGACGCGCTTGGGGTTGGCCATCACGTACCCGGCCGCGAGGTGCTCCGCCACCTCGTCCACGCTGCCCTCGCCCGCCAGCGCGCGGGCGAACGCGCGCTCGTAGCCCTCGATCACGCGCCTGACGAGCTCCTCCATCGCACCTCCCACGCTCCGACCCTGGCGCTCAGTCGAACGTGCGCGAGAGCCTGTCGAGAGCCGAGATCGCCGGCAGGTAGTTGGGATCGGCGGTACGCGCGGCGCGGTAGTGGACCTCGGCCTGGTCGGGCTGGCCGAGCATCTCGTACGCCTCGCCCAGGCGGTAGAAGGCCTCGACGTAGGCGGGGGAGCCGGGTCCGGTCACGCCCGGGTCGTAGCGCTCGTACACCTCGATGGCGGTGTTGAACGCCTCGATCGCCTCCTCGATGCGGCCGGTGAGCATCAGCACGCGGCCCATGTCGAGGTAGGGCCACGGCTGGCGCCTGCCCTCGTCCGTCTCGGCGGCCATGCGGAACGCCTGCAGGGCCGTGTCGTACTGGGCGGCCTGCCACGCCACGCGGCCCCACTCCATCGCGTAGCGGTAGTCGCGGGTGCGCAAGAACGCGTTCTGCAGGAGCCTGAGCGCGCCCTGAGGGTCGCCCTCGGCGGCCATCAGCAGGGCGTTGAGCTGCGAGTAGGCGGGCACGTCGCCGGAGGCGAGCTCCATCGCGCGGTCCAGCTGCCGCCGCGCCCCGGCGTAGTCGCCGGTCAGGTAGAGCGCGCGGGCGTAGAGGTAGTACGCCTCCGGGTCGTCGGGGTAGCGCGCCACGAGGTCCGGGCCGTTCAGCCGCGCGGCCGAGTTGTAGTAGCCGGTGTCGAGCAGCATGCGCATCTGGTCGAAGGCGTCGCGCTGCGCCGCCGCCGCGGGCGCGAGCGTCAGCAGCGCCGCCACCGCGAGCCTGATCGCGGTGCGGACGCGCGTGCGGCCTGGTGCGGACCGGTCCTTCGCCAGCGGCATCGCGCGTCAGCCTAACCCCTCGGCGTCGGGCGTGGCGTGTGGTGCCGCTCTCAGGCGCCGCGCGGCCGTCGGCCGGGCTCGAAGCGCAGCAGCCGCAGGGCGTTGGCGGTGACGAGCACCGTGGCCCCCGTGTCCGAGAGCACGGCCGGCCACAGGCCGGTGACGCCCAGGAGCGTCGTGACGAGGAACACGGCCTTCAGGCCCAGCGCGAAGGCGACGTTCTGGCGGACGTTGCGCATCGTGGCGCGCGAGAGCTCGACGAGGTCGCTAACGCCCGTCGCCTCGCCGCGTAGGACGACCGCCCCGGCGGTATCCAGGGCCAGGTCGGTGGCGCCGCCCATCGCGACGGCGACGTCAGCGCGCGCCATGGCGGGCGCGTCGTTGATGCCGTCGCCGACCATCGCGACCCTGCCGCGGCGCCTCAGCTCCTCGACGGCGGCGAGCTTCCCCTCGGGCAGCAGCTCGCTCCTCGCCTCGAGGCCGAGCTGCAGCGCGACCGCCTCGCCGGTGCGCGCGTTGTCGCCGGTGAGCATCACGCTGCGCACGCCCAGGCGGGCGAGCCGGCTGACCGCCGCGGCGGCGTCGGGCCGGGGCTCGTCCCTGAGCGCGATGAGGCCCAGCGGGGCAGCGTCCTGGAGCAGCACGACGACCGTCTTGCCCTCGCGCTCGAGCGCCGCGATCCGCTCCTCCACGGCCCCCGGCAGCGGCGCCAGCTCCGCGGCGTGGCGCGGCGAGGCCACGGCGCACCGCCGGCCCTCGACCTCGGCGGTGACGGCGCG
>Ga0065723_100580_pt1 | contig 14885 bp, 10 predicted proteins | sample TheenrcuSG05Z960_FD_59110 | JGI IMG/M metagenome (GOLD analysis project Ga0065723, IMG submission 59110) | Thermophilic enrichment culture from UC Davis - Sample SG0.5Z960 | ecosystem: Engineered > Solid waste > Grass > Composting > Bioreactor | place: USA: University of California, Davis
GAAAACTACCTGGGTTTTGTATTGCTCGGGTGCCTCATGATCTTCTTGAGAACCTTTTTCGGATGACTTCGAGTAACATCAAGGAGTTTGTCAGAAGGGGGTTGTAGTATGATTCACCTGTGGATACAGCAACGCCTTGAGGAATCTCAACTGTCTGAGCAGGAATTAGCCAGACTGTTGGGCATAACTGAGAAGCAGTTCAGATCTTATCTGATGGGGAAGGAAGCCTTGCCGGAGTCGTTGCTTCCAGGCATAACTGCTTGGTTGGGAGACCCCTGGCATCCGCCCGGGGTGCTCATGGTTATGCAGGAGTCGAGCCTCAAAGAGGGCATGATGGTGATTTCTACTTTGAACAAGAGGGGGCCTGGAAAAATAACTGAACTAAAAGAAACTGAAGCTCGGGTGGCATACTTTCATGCTCCGGGAATACTGGAGGAAGAGATTGTTCCAATCAGTAGTCTCTTGCGAGTTCGCATATCTCCTAATACGCGTTGTTACATATGGGATGAGGAGCGGCAGGAATGGATTGCTGGTGCTGTCGGGCAGTATGATCTTGATTCAGGGGAATATGAGGTTCTCTTTTCTCAGCGCAACGCTGTAATACCGAGCGGTTACTGGCCAGAGGATCAAATCTACATTCGTTCTTACGATCGTCCTCTTCCGGCGAATGTGTTCATGAAGGCACGTATTTTTGATTCTGTGAAGCATTACAAAAAGCGCACGATTTTGAGTCAGCGACTTGCCGAGCATCGGGCGCGGGTGCGTGGCCTTTCTGGTCTGATTTCGGCTAAGATTCGCTTGCTCCCTCATCAAGTAGAGGTGGTTCAGCGAGTGGTTAGCGATGCCGTACCTCGTTACATTTTGGCTGATGAGGTGGGCATGGGGAAGACGATAGAGGCGTTGGCTATTGTTCGGCAATATCTTCTCGATGAGCCACGCCTCAGAGTGCGTGTGATAGCTCCGTCCGGCCTGGTTTCTCAGTGGCTTGGTGAGTGGCACGCCCGGTTTGCAATTCTGCCCAATGACACCCGGTTGGAATGTATAGCTTTTGACGACGTGGACGTTGCGCTGCCTCCAGTTGATATGCTCGTCATTGATGAGGCGCATCAATGTGCGCGGTGGGCTTGGGAAGCTCCTGAACTTTATGCTGTACTTGAAAGGTGGAGCCGGCATGCCAAGGTGCTTTTGCTTTTAACAGCCACCCCCGTGGCAACACATGCTGATGAATATCTCGCTATGCTTCATCTTCTTGAGCCCGAGGTGTATCGGCTCGAACACCGCAACTCCTTTCGCCAACGCGTCGCTATGCAGGATACTCTAGGTGAGATCCTGCTTGGATTGGACGAAGATGCTCCAGCTTTTTTGTTAGAGGAGCCTGTTCAGCGGTTGCAGGAATTGCTCAGAGAAGATGAGAACATCGCGGGGCACTGCCAGCGATTGCTAGTTGTCCTGAAAGAAGGCTCTCCGGAGCAATATCTGCCACTGCTTCGCGAGTTAAAAACTCTAATTGCTGAAGGGTATCGATTGCACTATCGACTGCTACGTCATCGCAGGCGTGAAGCGGGTTTGGATACTCTTCGTGCCCGAAGTCAATTTGCTCAAGAGTGGGCCCTCGATCAGCGAGAACGGTATGTCTATGAGTTACTCGAGCAGTGGAGGCTAGACGCTCTGTCTCATGGTGATTACAGGCGGGTTTATTTGGCGCTGCTATCCTATTACGCCCATGACTTACCCACATTTTCTAGAGCTGTAAGGGTACGTCTCGGAGAGGTTGCATCGAAAACAGAAGAAGAGCAAGAGTTGCAAACTATGCCTTTATTTCCAGGTGAGGAGGAACTCCTCCGCCTCATGCTTGAAGAGTGCGCTCGTCCAGTAGATGAAGAGGAAAAGGATAAACGCGCACTTATTGCGGAGATCTGTAAGCGTGTTTTAGCCCGTGGGGAGAAGGTTATTGTCTTTGCTTCCCAGACGGATGTGGCGCAGAGTCTGGGAGATCTCTTGATGGATATCCTGGAAAATGAAGGGAGGGAGGAAGTCGTTTATCGCCGCTTAGCTTCAATGGGAGAAGAGGGGCTCAAGGAAGTAGAATGGTTTATAGAGAGCCCGGGTGGTGCTGTGCTTGTGCTGGACGCCTCGGGAGAAGAAGGACTGAATCTTCAAGTGGCGGATCACCTTGTCATGTATGACTTCCCGCTTTCTCCAAACCGATGGGAACAGCGGTTGGGAAGGGTAGATCGTATTGGGCGAGAGGAGCCGTTTCGTGTCTATATTTATGTCGGACCTGAGTTGGAAGAGGGGTATACTCCTTTCGAGGTCTGGGTGAAGTTACTTGATGAAGGATTGCATCTTTTCAAGGAGTCGGTGGCCCCTCTGCAGTTTTTTATTGAGGAGCAACTACCGCAATGGACAACTGTGCTTTTTCAGGAAGGAGCCACGGGACTGATCAATCGCATCCCGGACATATGTAACCAACGGATGGAATACCTTCGACAGATAGAGCGGCAGGATGTGCTGCATGCTCTCGAAGAAAGGCCTATGCAAGTAGAAGATAGCTTTCGCGATCTGAGGGAAGATGATGAGCGATGGAAGGACCTCCAGGATGCATTTCTGGGATGGTTGAAAGCGCTTCATTTTCAATATTCTTATGACCAGAAGCATCATACCTTTAGCATACGTAGTTCCTCTCGAACGGATGTGCCAGCTGATATGTGGTTGCATCGTTTTCTTCCTTTTTCCCAGCGTCCGTTGAGCTTTCGTCGCGCAACAGTTCTGACCCGGCCACGGACCGATTTGCTGAGGCTGGGGCACGCTTTCTTCGATCATATGATGGCCTATCAGGCTTGGGATGATCGAGGGCGCGTTATGGGTGCCTATGTACAGTTAGAGGATTGTCCCCAATCGTGGTGGGGATTTCGTATAGACTGGATCGTGGAAGGGGATATTGCTCCAATGGTGGCTGTGATGGAGGCATATGGCAGAAATAGACAAGAAGTAGAGCCACTGCTCAGGCGCAGGATGGAACGATTCTTTCAGCCAGTTTGGCTTACCGTGTTTGTAAACACTGAGGGAGAGATTCTTTCTGACGAGTCTTTTCGGGAGGTGCTCGAGCGCATTCCCTGGAACATTTGGGTAGATGATTTGGGAATGCAGGAGCACAGGGATAAATGGAAAGAGTTCGTTGCGGCTCATGAATGGTCGCGGGTGGTGGACAAAGCTGTGGAGCAAGCCCGTGCGTATCTGATCTCACAGGTAACTGGATTACAGGAAACAGCAATCCGGTGGGTACGTGACGCCAGGATAAGGCATAAGAGTACGCTGCAGTTGCATCTATATCATCAACGCATGACGCGTGAGGCCTTTGAGATAGAAGAAGCTCTGTGGGAAGCGCTCGAAAAGGGTATCAGTTCTCCAGTATACTGGCCAGAAGCTATGGCCTTTCTGGTTATTGAGCCAAAACGCATATGAGTTGGGAGATTCCAAACATTTCTTATCCTGGCCCGCTGAAGGAACGCTGGGAAAAGGCCTTGCGGAGAGGAAGCGACCTCGACCGCTTGGTTCTTCTGGGCCAGATGCTGAGATACCAGCCCGGTAGTCAGGGCAAGGTGCCTGCTCAACTACGGGTCATGCTGTCAAAAGTGGGGTTGGTGCCCGTTGATCAAAGAGGAAATGATCTTGTTGTTAGGGCGCGTCCTTGGAAGCCAGAATGGCTGCCTTATGCAGATCAATTTCCCCCTCTGGATCCGGCCTGCCAGATGGAGCCTCGACGTCAAGAATTATCCCCATTGCTGGCAGACCCTGTGCTTCGAAAAGTAGGGTATAACGCCTACCGAAGTTATGCGCAGCGGACGGCCATTCGCTCTGCGCTTACGATGCCCGAGGGTGCCACGCTCCTGGTCATATTGCCAACCGGTTCCGGAAAGAGTCTGTGTGCCCAACTTCCTGTAGCAGTTGAAGAAGAAGGGTTAACTGTGGTAGTCGTGCCCACCGTATCGCTTGCACTGGATCAGGAGCGAGCTCTTGAGGCTCTAAGCGCCCAGCATCCCTGGTGGGGAAGTCCTCCTTTTGCTTATGAAGGGGGACGGTCCGGTGAGATTGAAATACGAAGACAAACCATTCGTCAGCGAATAGCCACAGGCGAACAACGCATCCTTTTCTGCTCTCCCGAAGCGCTACTTTCTTCGCTCTCTCGGCCTTTGCTCGAAGCAGCACGGCTTGGTCTACTACGCCGCTTGATCGTTGACGAAGCTCATATGGTGGATCAATGGGGAGAATCCTTCCGGCCATCTTTTCAGGATCTAGCGGGTTTTCGCCATGCTCTGCTGGAAGCATCTCCCAGACCATTTCAAACGGTGCTGCTTTCGGCTACCGTAACGCAGGGGACCTTGAAAACATTAAAACTCCTGTTTGGAAAGCCGGGGCCTTTCGGCGTTATGTATGCCGGTTCCTTACGCTTTGAGCCGACGTACTGGATTGTACCATCTGTGCCAGATGAGACCACAAAGAGGCGCTACCTCGAAGAAGCCATACACCTGGCACCGCGACCTGCAATTCTCTATGTTACACGTAAGGAGGATGCTCTGGAATGGCATAGAAACCTGCAAGAAGTGGGATACAAGCGTCTGGCAGTTTTTACCGGAGACACTCCTGCACGGCAGCGGCGAGAGATTGTTGCAAAATGGCGAGACCGAGAATTGGATCTTGTGGTGGCCACTTCGGCTTTTGGTCTGGGTGTGGATCTGCCTGAAGTGCGTAGCGTCCTGCATGCCTGTTATCCTGAGAGCTTGGACCGTTATTATCAGGAGGTAGGGCGTTCGGGGAGAGACGGTCATGCTTCCTTTACCCTTATTGTCTACAGCAAAAGAGACAAAGAGATAGCTCGGAGTCTGGCCTCTCGCATGTACATCTCTGTGGAGAAAGGATTCAGGCGATGGAAGGATATGTTCGCATATGCAGAGCCTCTTGGTAATGATCAATTCATTGTCTCGCTAGCTGCAGGTCCATCCGTTAGAATGGCTAGCAAGAAAAACGTGTACTGGAATATCCGTACCCTGATGCTCATGCAAAGAGCAGGACTTGTCGAAGTACTGGGTATTCAGGGAAATGAAGACGATGGTGTGGAGGCCAATGCTTATCAAAAGCGCATTGTGCGTATTCTGGAGCCTCGTCATTTGGACGAAATCATCTGGAAAGAAAAGGTTGAACCTGTTCGTCAGCAACTTTATCAGAGAGTTATAGAGGATTTTGACCGGGCATCAGAAATTGAAAAAACGAATGAAGAATGCCTGGGCTGTGTCTTTCAGAGATACTATACCCTTCAGGAAAATGGAATTCAAATTCCTTCATATGCGTGTGGGGGATGTCCAGATTGCAGGCAACATGGGCGCCACCCCTCTGCAGACAGCCCTCCTGAAGGCACTTACCCATGGCAGAGTAGATTGGATATGCTGGCAAAGGCTCCATTACCTGAATGGTTAAGTGGGTTGCGAAGAATTGGCGTTTACTACGATATGAACGATGACGACTGGCGGGAACAGGTAATAACAGCTGCTATCCGTCTGGCTTATCGAGGTTTTTTGCAGGTTATATTGCCCAACGATAGCCAAGTATGGGCCGAACGGTTCTACACTGCATCCCAGCATTTGCCTCGATTATTTCTAAATACTCCTTCAGAAACTCCATTGAATATGCCAACCCAGATTATTCTAGAGTCAACAGATACATGGAGGGACTCTTTTGAAATGAAAGATAAGGAGGCGGTAGTCTATATTTTCCCTCGCACCATGAAGGATCCAAGGCAACCCTACCGTCTTCTTCTAGATCGTTTTGCTACAGGTTTATATACTGACATATTTGATGTAAACTTTATCATAGAAAACCTGCTATGAGTTTGATAACAGTTCCCGATGTTGTACCCTCTCGTGTTCTGGGAGTCTGTCGACTCCTCCACGAGATGGGGCCTATACCCAGAAAGACCCTGGTGAGTTGGATGGCGCCTCGTTCGGAAGCCAATGCCAGTCGTGTACTGGATAATGTGATACGCGAGTTGAGCCAACTCAGCCTGATTGAAGTGCAAGAAGATACTGTGACGTGGAAAGGACCTAAGTCAGAAGATCTGGACACTTTTACTCGATATTTACCACTTTATTTGCTCGAACGAATTTTTGTCTTCGATAAAAACCTGGCCTATGCGCTGGCCTGGCTGCTTGAACAAGATCTCTGGCGTTTACCGGAGGGACCTGATGAATGGGTGGCACGTATCGCTGGGGATGGTCTGTCTGAATGGACCAGTATTACCAATGATACCAGAGTAGGAAATTTCAAGCACTGGGCGGTGTATCTGGGGTTTGCGCGACAATTGCCAGGGCGAGGCTTTGAGCCTGATCCGACAGCCATCCTGGAACTCGTGTTGCCAACTATATTCCAAGAAGAGGCTCCATCGAAAATGCTGCTGGATACTTTTATTCAGAATCTTGGCAAGCGGTTTCCAGTTTTTCAGGGAGGGGCGATTCGTCTTGAAGTCCAATCCCGAATGGGACGTACACCCTCGGGAGTGCTTGATATGGCAACCTCCCTGGCACTGCTTCATTTTCAGGCAATGGGTCTGATTCATTTGGAGACGTTATCCGATGCATCGGTAGTAACTTTCAGATTGCCAGGAACGGCTAGACGTTACACTCACATAACTTGGTTGTCACATGCGTGATACATTTCGTGGTTTTACCTGCTGGAGAGTTGAGGACGCCCGGCGGGTACTGGATATTGAGGCATTGCAGATGCCTCCAGAGATCTTCAGTGCTGTTCATTACCCGGTAAAAGCCTATCGTATTTCCAATACAATGGCAGATGCGGAGCAATTAGATGCTGAGAAAGAACTTATCGATGAAAAGACTTTACTTCAGAATATCCTAAATACAGAGGAAACCCATTTGATAGTACCCGTCGTTGGGCGTGCCGGGACCGGGAAGTCTCATCTTATTAGATGGCTCTATTTCAATACCCCTAGAGAACCGCACCGACACGTCCATCTCATTCCTCGCGCAGGGGCCAATCTGCGTGATATTCTGCTTCGACTCTTGGAAGGATTTGCAGGAGAACCCTTCGATACGTTTCGTAAAAAACTACAGGAAGGATATGAAGATTTGTCCCCTGAACAGGGAAGAACGCGTTTACTGGATCGACTAGCTGAACTCATTGAACATCGATGGAATGACTACGCTACGTCGCTGCAAGATAGATTTGGTTACCAGACGATTGAATGGGTCGTTCGCTCTTTACCCGCGTTCCTTCGAGATCCCATTTCACGTCCTGTTTTGTTGCGCGAGGGGGGAATTATCGCACGCATTTATGATATGACGCTTGGAAAAGCAGAAATAGAGCGAGTAGAGAAACGGCGCAAGTTTACTATTGAGGATTTGCCGCACGATCTTGCAGATCTAAACAGAGCTTCTTATGAAGTACAGAAATTCTTTCGTCAACTCGTTTCAAAGCAGCAGATCAAAGAGGCAACCATAGCCATTCTGAACACCTTTCTTGAACCTGCCATACGAGCTCTTTTGAACATGCAGTCCGCCGATCTGCTCGCCCTGATGCGTGGAGTGCGTAGAGAGTTAGCCCGTCAGAACAAGGTCCTTTTGCTTTTTATTGAGGATATCGCCCACATACAGGGTATTGATCAGGCCTTACTAGAAGCACTCATAGAGCGTCCTGTGGCGGGTGATGAGCCGCTCTGCCCCATTTATACCGTTATAGGGGCTACGGATGGATATTATCGAGAACTGCCGGATACCTTTCGTAGCAGGTGTTCGTATTTGATCAGCTTAAATCTTCGTCCAACTGATCTGCCCGAGCGTGAAGAGATTCTGGTAGGAATGGCGGCGCGGTATCTTAACGCGGCGCGTGTGGGCACCGAAGAACTAAAGCGCTGGTACGAAAGTGGGGCCGATCAACTTCCTAGTAAGTGCGTGGATTGCCCCCTACAGGAGCCATGCTTTGAAGGATTTGGTTCCATAGAGATTGGTGGGGTACAAATAGGGCTTTATCCTTTCAATCAAGCAGCTATAAAGAATATCTATGCCCGTGTGGTGAAATTAGAAAAGATAATTAATCCACGTATGCTTATTCGAGAGGTACTACGCCCGGTTTTGATTACTTACTATGAAAAATTAAAACAAGGGGCATTTCCTCCACCAGAGTTGCGTCGGCATGTGGGCGGGATCAGTGAGCGTCTTACCCTTGAGTTTCTGGAGAGATTGAAACGTACTGTGCCCTCACAAGAAATAGATCGCCATCAGTTATTGTTCGATCTGTGGGCACCGAACCTTGAAGCACTACCATCTTCTGTATATGAAGCCTTTGGTCTCACTCCTCCTGTGAGCGAGGGTCTTGAGATAGCTCCGAAACTCGCGGTGACGAGATCGCAACCGGAGCCGGACGTAGCTCCTGTGGGGCCACCTTCTGAACTCCCCAAAAAGTTAAGAGAACACTTGGGTGCGCTGGAGGCCTGGGGAAGAGGAGAAGCTTTGGGACAGACTACTGTGAATGAGTTGCGCGACCTGCTCTTCCAGGCCATTGTGGATTACATCAACTGGGACGCTGAACGATTGCTTCAGAAGCAGTTTGCCCATCCCACGAATGTGCGGATGCCTTTTTGCAGGCGCAGTATCAACTTTGAAGATCAGACAGTTCAGCGCAGTCAGGCGGAGGTGGAACTGGTGTTTCCTTTGAAACAGGGGCCTTCGAGGTTGGAGACGGCTCTGGCTTTGCAGGGATTGCTGCTCTATCAGCATTACAAGAGTTGGTCGTTTGATTCAGAGGGGGAGCGAGAGAAATATCTTGCAGTACTTCTGCGTAACGCAAGCCGTGAAGTGATTCAGCAATTGCGCTGGCCTCGTAATTTGGGGTGGAATCCTGTACGTAGTTTGGCTTATTATATGAAGTTAGGCGCATGGATACAGGGGTATGCGGAAAGCACTTCAAAACCGGAAGATTATTTAGAGGCATGGTATACACCTTGGACAAGCCAGGGTGCAAGTTCTGCGTGGAAGCAGTTAACTGAACGTTATGCCGAGCTTCAGAGAGATTTACGCTCCTGGTTGGAAGCCTATACGCTATGTCCAAAAGGTGGAAGTGAAGGAATTAAGGTGCTGGACACCATCCAATTCCTCTCAGTACTCTGTGGAGACGATGATGGATTCGAAATTCCTGAGAATCTTGGAGAGCATTGGGGACCCCTTCAGCAGGTAAAGCGCTATGTGGAAAGGTGGCTCTCTCGAGCAGTAGAGGAAGAGTGGCATTGGTGGAAAAGATGGTGGGATGAAGTGCATTGTAAAATTGGTAATGCCACCCTGGAAGATGTGAAAAAGAATTTGCGTGAGACACTGGAGGCACTTCAGCAGGCGGGAGCCCTTCAAGTGGGGATGGAAAAAATAAGAGAATTACAAAGTCGAGAAAGCGACATTCAAACAGGAGTTTACGAACGGATATGTCAAGAAATTCCAAGGATTCTGTCATACTCGCCGCAAGAACATACGCTCGAACTCATCCCCCGACTGGGTCGTCTGGCCAGAGATGTTACGTATGCAGAAGCTATCCGGGCATATGTTCAGACAGGGGAACAACTCTTGAACCAAATTGAGAGCTATCTTGATCAACAACTGGCAATGACTCCTCAGGAGTCGGTGGAGGAGGTGATCGGTGCATTACGGAAGCATATTCAGTGCTTGCTTGACGAACTTGGAAAATCCTAATAAAGCCATGTCTGACGTGATTAATCAGGCGCGCATCATTCGCAAAAAACTTTGGGACTTTCAGCACTATCAGAAACTGCAACATAGGCTAGAGGGATTCAAGGAGCGAAAAGAGATCTTTGCGGGGTATGTCTCCCAACTACGGGCTATAAATACCATCAGGGAAGCATTGACTGAGCAGGGGGTTTCTCTTGAGCCCCGTGAAGATGGCAAGGAGCTTATACCGGTCATTCGAGAGTGGATGGAGTATCTTGCTTCGGAGCAGGCAGAGCGATGGGTACATCCTGAGTCGCGAGCTGAGTTGAGCGATCTGGAGCGTCGGATAGAGTGGGCCATTCAGAAGCGCCAGGAGCAAACGCGCAGGGACTGGGAGGCCTTTGTGCAAAAACATACTCCGCAGATTAGTGAGGAGGTGTTGCGTATACTTGAAAAGTTGCCACATATACAGGACGACGTCAAAAGGCTGCATCGAAAGATCCAGAGAATGCGGGAGTTGGCGTCTCAATTGCCAAAAGACACGGAATCGATCGACGAGGTCAGGTACCTTGCCGAGGAAATGCGGGCGCTCTGGAACCGGTTTGAAGGTATTCCTGAGGCCGTGGTTGCATTTCTGAAGGATGTTACCTCATCTCAAGGGGCATCTCTTTCAAGACTTACAGAAGATGTTTGGCAGTGGGTACGGGAGCATGGTCTTGAAGACAACTTCCGCATTTACATTACCAAGAGCGCATGGAGATCAATTTTGAGATAGAGCCAGATGAGTTCCTCTCTTGATACGATCGAGCAGGTAGTTGTTTTTTGCGCCTAATGCCGTTTCTTCTACTTTGATATAGCCGTAACTCGTCAGCCTACACCTCAACCCACGCACTATCTTCGACACATGCTCTCGTAACACTTCCAACTGACCCCGAATCCTCTCGCCAAATACATCAAGACGCGCGCGCACCGGGCGCACAGCCGCTCCACCGACTGGACTCTGGACTATATGCCGGCAAAAACAACAATACCACATTCTCCGGCACTTCCACCGAACGCGCCGGTGCGCCGCCGCATTGTTGAGCACCAACACGTTGAGATGGTCGCCAAATCAACGCCCAAACGCCTCATAGATTCATTTGCTGGAGCGCTTTGTAGTCGGCAAAGCCCTCCGGCTGACGCAGCCGCTTCTGGATGGCGACATAGACGGGCCGGGGCACGGTACGCTGACCGGGCTTGGGCCCGCGCCGCTCGATCGCAAGCAGCGTCTCAAGACCGTCTCGGGCATAGCGACGCAGCCAGCGACCAATCGTGTTGCGATGCACGGCCAGATGCTGGGCCACGGCCTCCCGGGTGCGTGTGGGGTCTTCTTTGAAGAGCAGCAGCATGTGCAGGCGGCGTTTGCGTTCGGCCTGGAGGCGTTGGCGGAGCTCTTCGAGCGTTTCGGTGAAGAGAGGAAGGGGAATGTGAGGCATGGCGTTTTTGCGTCAAGGTACCACACATGTACAATAAAGAAACTTATATTATCTCGCGCTTTACTGAGACAGCGGCTTGATTTCACGTATCAAAGCTAGCATGAGCAGACACGAGGAGTTCTTGAGGCGGTTTCGTCGCCTGGAGGGCCATCTGCGGCGCTTAATAGAGAAAGAAAAGGCGTCTTTTAGCGAGATGTTGCAGGTAGCAAAGCGGAAAAACCCCATCTTTCGGCAATATGAAAATACTCTGAGGGCTATTGCTGATATGCGCAATTTCTTGAGCCATGAAGAGGATGGGGAACGTCTGGCCATTCCAACCGAACATGCCATTACTTGCCTTGATAGAATCCTTACGGCTTTGGAATCGCCACCCTCTGTAATTCCACGCTTCCAAAGAGAAGTGGTCACAGTAACCTCAGATGATCCTATTGGCAAAGCTGTTAAACTGATGTATCAAAACAACTTTTCGCAGGTACCCGTGTTGGATGAACAGGACCAGGTAATCGATTTGTTGACCACAAATACTATTGCACGCTGGCTTGGCGCAATGGTGGAAGAGGATATATTCAGCCTTCAGGAAACAAAGGTCAGGGATGTACTCAAGTTTTGCGAGCGTGATGCCGAGGTTTGGGCGAGTCTTCCTCGAAATGCCTCTTTGTTCGAGGTGGTGCAACGGTTTGAAGAGACTCATCANCAGGGTAAACGGCTGGTCGCGCTGCTGATTACTCATTCAGGAAAACGGCACGAGAAACTTCTGGGTATCATTACTCCCTGGGATTTAGCGGCGCTTTATCAGGAGATCCAGACCTGACAGCCTAAAACAATGGAATAACGACCGCAGCTGTAGCAAGGAGAACTTATGAGCTGTTGGGGCCAGGGGGGATAAATCCGCAGCGAAGGGGTCCGTGTATCCCCCAGTTGAAACCGGAGGGTTTGCAGCTCCTTCGCGCCACCCTTTTCCGTCTAGGGTTGTTTTTCATTAATAGCACTTTCCTGAAGCTCTTTCAATGTGCGACCGCGTTCGTCTTTCCACTCAATGCGGCCATTGGCACGGCGTCCCAGGAGCACACCCGCTGCGGCGGACGGGGACGAAAAAGCATAGTTTTGCGTCAGGATCAGTACATCCGCTTCTTCGTGTAAGACTTTCTGCTCGAGCAGCGTGCGGCGCAGCTCTTTCAGGGAGCTGCCAATTGAGGGGACTTCTTCCTTGACCGCCTGCGACCCTTTCAACACGACAAAGCCTTCCGTGCTTTCAAAACCGCGAGCCTCGATGCCCTTGGCGCGAAGAAAAAGCTCTGGAGACCTGGCATCTTCTTTCTTTGCGGCTTCAAAGAAGTTGGCTCCTACCAGCGGTAGGCACAGCAACATGTCGGCCAGAAAAGCTTCTGCGTCGGCCTGNTCGGGTTCGGAGAGGCTGGGGCGTTGAGGATTGTTTGCGTTATCCAGCAGGGCTCGTCTGGCCTGCGAGGCCATCTGGATAAGACGCGCTTCGAGATATTGAACGTGTGCCTTGTTCAGGTTTTCGTCTTTGCTGGTGAAAACAGCCGCGTGTGTCCAGAACTCCTTCTGTCGGTAGTGCTGCTCTAGGCGATGCGCCACGACATCGCCCTCACCGATGTAGAGGCGGGGAAGGTGGCTGGAATCGTCGGGCCCCCACAGGACGTACACTCCCGCTCTCTGAAGTTCTGGCCGCTTTCGAGCTTCGAGAAACTGCGTGCGGGGAAAGACGACTCCCTGACCGTTCCAGTTGGACTTTTCGATCAGGCGAAGGCCTTCGGGATCGCCCTCCGGTATGAAGATCCGGACGGAAAAGCCGCGTTTTTTGCTCATAGACCTCTGCTGAAGTTGCTCTTTGTACTTTAAAGGTTTGCCTTCGTTCTGTCAAGGTCGTCCGTGCTGCGTGCCTGTTTACAATGTGGTTGCCAGAGGCTATCATCCTGTCAAATTCCGCCGATACCAGGCAAAAAAAGAACTTTTTTTCCGACAGGACGCATGAGCACACGCGTTGTCGACGTAGCGCCGATTCGGACCGGAAAGCCGCTGCGGTTGCCGCTGCTGCTGAGCCGGGTGCCGGCCGGTTTTCCTTCGCCCGCTGATGACTACATCGAAGAGGCGCTCGACCTGAACGAACTGCTCATCCGCCATCCCGCGGCCACGTTCTTCATGCGTGTCGAAGGCGACTCGATGATCGAGGCAGGCATCCACTCAGGAGATCTCTTGATCGTCGATCGGGCGATCGAGCCGCGACCGGGGCACGTGGTGGTGGCAGCCGTCTGCGGTGAACTGACCGTCAAGCGTCTGAAGCTGCACGAAGGGCGGCTGTGCCTGATGCCGGAAGACGGCTCCCATGAGCCGCTGCCGATCCGCGAAGAGATGGAAGTGGTCATCTGGGGCGTGGTCACCTGTGTTATCCACCCACTTGTTTGAACAGCCTATGCCCGGTGCGATTGCTCTGGTTGATTGTGCGTCGTTCTACGTGTCCTGTGAGCGGGTTTTCGATCCTTCGCTTCGAGGGGTGCCAGTCGTGGTGCTGAGCAACAACGATGGTTGCGTGATTGCCCGCTCAGAGGAGGCGAAGGCGCTGGGTATTGCGATGGGCACGCCATATTTCCAGATTCGAGAAAAGTTGGAGCGGGAGGGAGTGCGGGTTTTTTCGAGCAACTATGCGCTCTACGGGGACATGTCGCGTCGGGTGATGGCCGTGCTACGTTCGTTCAGCCCGCATGTGGAGGTTTATTCGATTGACGAGGCGTTCCTGGAGCTTCCGAGAGCGTCGGAGGAGGAGCTGAGGAGCGAGGCGCTCCGGATCCGGGAGCGGGTGGGGCGCTGGACGGGGATTCCGGTGCGGGTTGGCGTTGGCCCGACGAAGACACTGGCGAAGCTGGCCAGCGAGCGGGCGAAGGCGATGCCGGAGCAGGTGCTGGCGTTGATGCGTCCGGAGCACATCGAAGCGGTGCTGGAGGAAACGCCGGTGGAAGAGGTGTGGGGCATAGGGCGCCGACATGCGGCCCGTCTCGAAGCACTTGGTGTTCGTACGGCGCGGCAGCTGCGGGATCTGCCGGATCGATGGGTGCGAAGGCATCTGAGCGTCACGGGGCTCCGAACAGTGTGGGAGTTGCGAGGCATTTCCTGTCTGCCGCTGGAGCTGGCGGCTCCGCCCCGACGAACGCTGGTGCGGAGTCGATCGTTTGGACGCGCGGTAACTGATCTGATGGAATTGCGGGAGGCGGTGACGATGCATGCGAGCCGGGCGGCAGAGAAACTGCGTGCGCTGGGGTTGGCTGCCGGAGCGCTGGTGGTGTTTGTCTCGACGGGCGCCTATGGTCAGGGCCCGCACTACAGCGGGAGCCAGCTAGTGGGATTACCGCTGCCGAGCAACGACATGCGCATGCTTGCCCGGGCGGCCTGGGACGGATTGCGGCGGGTCTACCGGGCAGACTGTGCATACCGGAAGGCCGGCGTGCTGTTGCTGGATCTGGTGCCAGCTGGGGGCGTGCAGGGAGATCTCTTCGCTGCTTTGGATGAGCGATCCAGGTCCTTGATGCGGGCGGTGGACGCGCTCAACCGCCGCTGGGGTGGAGAAACGATCCGCCTGGCCAGTGCGGGTTTTGCGCGACCGTGGGAGATGCGGCAGCAGCGACGCTCCCCGCGATATACAACATCGTGGGCCGAGCTGCCGGTAGTGAGG
>Ga0065723_102497_pt1 | contig 14730 bp, 17 predicted proteins | sample TheenrcuSG05Z960_FD_59110 | JGI IMG/M metagenome (GOLD analysis project Ga0065723, IMG submission 59110) | Thermophilic enrichment culture from UC Davis - Sample SG0.5Z960 | ecosystem: Engineered > Solid waste > Grass > Composting > Bioreactor | place: USA: University of California, Davis
GAAATAAAAGAAGAAATTTCCTTTATTTTTTTGGGAAGGGCATCGGACGCACAACCCTGCCCCGCTCCAATGAAAAACCATATGAAAATATTACCGCACCAGCGGCGCCGCCGTCCATGTCATCCGCACCCAAGGATCCTATGTTTTGGCTGCCTCCCGAAAATGCGGGACGGGCTACTCCCACCTGATCTTGAAGCCGCCGCTATGACCTTTGGCGTCAACGCGGAGCGTCAATGTATCCTTGTCGGCGATGTCCGCGAGAACCTCAAACGATGATGTCGGAAGGTTCGAGCCTTTGTAATATTCCGTCCCGTCCTGTCCCGTGATGGAAAGGTTCAGCTCGCCCGATTTCGTTGTGACCTCGATCGCAATTCGATGTGTGCCTTCGTCCAGGGATATACGCCGCTGCCTGTAGCCGTTCAGCTCGATATAGCTTACGTCCCAACGGTTGCCCCAGCGCGAGTCGAGCTCCCCGAGAGAGTAGTTGCCGAACTGCCAGCCGGACACACGCAACGCTCCAAATACAAGGCATGCGAGTAAAACGGGAACGGCGACCGCGGCGATCCGTTTCGTCAATTTGTTCTTCACGGTCGGCGCTTCGTATTCGTTCGTCTCCGCCGCTTCCTTGAGTTTTCGGACTTTATGCGAAGTCTTCAAACCCGGCATCAGCCACAGGAATCCGAGCGTCCCGCAGAGAACCGCTCCCAACGCGATATAGACCGATCTCAACCACACCGTATAGAGCAATAGCATCAGCGCAACAGAGAACATGCCCCCGGCATACCAGAAATAGGCCATGCGGATTTTGCGGTACAGCGTCAACAAATCCGTCAGATCCGTGTGAAGTTCAAAGGGCTTGCCGTCTTTTTTCTTCTCGGCAATGATAAGCTCTTTCTGCAAGCTGCCGGGAGCCGTCGCGATTTGCCCCCGCGCCCTCTCCCCACGGACGCCATTTGGCTCCGAAAAACAATCCGACATATACATTTTTGTAGAACGTTCTGTATCCCATGCTTTCGAGAAACGCCCTGTAGTCCCTGGACTTCGCATAAGACTTGTCCGCGACAAAATCCACGGCATACTCGTATTCGCCCGGTTCGCACCGTTCGAATTCGTAGGATAGTTGTCCGCATTTGACAAGCCGCCAACCTTTTGCCGCCATTTCATTCAGCCATTTTTCCTGACCGTCCGCAAAGTCGAAAAAATAGCGAAACACCCGCTTCGTCATGTTGGTTCACCTCCAATGATCCTTGAAGCCAAACCATACAACTCGGCCAAGCGGCTTAATTCCTTTTCGGCGATCTGTTTGCCGAGGTCCGTGATCACGTACGTTTTTTTGTTGCTCCCCGGCTCGGCGTCACCGTAGGGAGCAATCCACTTTTTCTTCAGCAAGGCGTTGATCGCGCCGTACAGCGTCCCCGCGCCGAGCAGCACCCTTCCATTGGTCTCGCGCTCGATGAATTGCATGATGCCATAGCCGTGATTGGGCGTGTAGGTGGACAAGAGGACGAGAAACGTCGTTTCGGTCAGCGCGCCGCCGGCCGCATGATCGCGCATATGCCTCCACTTCCCGTTATTACGTTTAGCGTATTATATCATTAAACGTAATAGTGATCAACAACATCTCCCGGCGGGATTGAACATGATGGGGTCAGCCCGCTTGCGGAGATTACTTTGCGGAACTCTCATCCTGAATCATGTCGATCAGTTTTCGCAATGGCGTTGCAATATAGTCGTCTTTCCGGTAGATGAACACGGTCTCCACTTTGCCGAATCGTTCCGGAATCTCGTACAGGCAGATCTGATGGTCCTTGGCTTGTTTCTCCGCGACGCTTCGGGGCAGAAGGCTGATTCCCAGACCGGCGGCCACGCAGCCGACAATGCCGTCAAGGGTTCCGAATTCGATGATTTTGTCCGGAACGACCCCTTCGTGACGCAGCCATTCCTCGAACCTTGCCCGATAGGCGCACCCGTGGCGGAACACCAGTATCGTCCGGTTCCGCATTTCCCTTATGGACGCGAACCGGCGAGGCGACGCGTCGGTTACGAGCACCAATTCTTCCTCTGCCACCGTCCGGCAGGCGAGATCCGGATGCCCGACGGGACCGGCCACAAAAGCGCCATCGAGCTCATAATTCAGGACGGCTTCAATGTTTTGCTGCGTGGTGCCTGTCTTGAGCGAGAGGTCCACGTCCGGGTATTCCCGATGGAATCGGGTGAGCAGCTTCGGCAGACGAACCGCGGCGGTCGATTCCATCGAACCGATGCGCAACGGGCCTCTGGGTGTCGGATGGTCGCCCAACGCGTCGCGCGCCTCGTCGATCAGTTGAAAAATTCTGTCCGCATAGGACAGCAGCAATTTTCCTTTGTCCGTCAGCACCGTCCCCCGATGGTTCCGGTAAAACAGCCGGGCATGCAGCTCCGATTCCAATTGCCGGATTCTTGTCGTGAGATTGGATTGGGCGTAATTCAATTCCCGGGCCGCCTTCGAGATGCTTCCCGATCGGGCCACCGCCCGGAAAAATTGCAAGGTTTGCAGATCCATGACCATACCCCGATCCGGTTGTTTTGGGTATATAGAAAAGCGATACCCGAACATCACTATTCTGAATTATACCATATGGTCAACAACGATTAAGATGAAAATATGAACAGAAACACTTTGCTCGTTCTGATCGGCGGCATTTGTTCCCTGATGGTTGCCATGGGGATCGGCAGATTCGCCTATACGCCCATCCTGCCGCTGATGCAAGCCGACCTTCGCTTTTCCGACGCGGCGGCGGGTTATCTTGCCTCCAGCAACTACGCGGGGTATTTCGTCGGGGCCGTGTTGACGGGCGTTCTGCCGCTGAAGGGGCGCAGAGTCTTCTGTTTGCGAACCAGCCTCGCGGTCAGCATTGCGACCACCGGCATCATGGGATTATCCCTGTCCTATGAGCTGATGCTGCCGGTGCGCTTCGTATCCGGCGCGGCCAGCGCGTTCATCTTCGTGTCGGCCTCCGGCATTGTGCTGGACCGGCTGGCGGCGGAGGGCAAAACGCATTGCGCGGGCTTTTTTTATTCCGGTGTGGGCCTTGGCATCCTGTCGTCCACCCTCCTGATTCCTTATCTCAACCAATGGCGGATGTGGGAAGGCGCCTGGATCGGATTATCCCTGTTCAGCGGCGTGCTTGGCCTGTTGGCCTGGTCATGGATCCGGGAATCCCCGGGCGGCCAAAAAGGGCGAACGGATAGCCGAACCGCCGATACACACGTCCCCCCGCCCGAATGGTTTCCATACCTGGTGCTGGCCTACGGTCTGGAAGGGCTCGGCTACATTGTGACCGGCACCTTCATCGTGTCCATGGCCGAAGGAACGCCCGGCCTTGCCTTCGACGCTTCCGTGGTGTGGATGGCGGTCGGCGCCGGCGCCATTCCGTCCTGCATCATCTGGTCTGCCCTCGCAAACAGATGGGGGATGGTTAAGGCTTTGACGCTGTCGATGTTCCTGCAATCCGTCGGCATCGCGCTGCCGGTTTTCCGGCCGGATCCGTCCGGTTTCATCGCGAGCGCGCTGCTGTTTGGCGCGACTTTCATGGGGATCACGACACTCGCGACCACGCTGGCGCGTCAAATGAATCCGTCCGGCGGCAACCGCATGATCGGCTATCTGACGGCCTTCTACGCCGCCGGCCAGATGGCGGGTCCCGCCGTCGCGGGTTGGCTGCTGTCCTCCACCCGAAGTTATCACGCGGCATTGCTCGGAGCGGCCGGAGTCGTGTTCGTCGGGGGCCTGTTGCTCGCGGGCGGCTTTCGGCTGATTTCGGGGAAATCTTTCCGGTAAATCTGTTCTATCCGCGCGCCGTGCAATCCGAATCGGTTCACCTGGCAACGGAAAGACCGCCCCGGTCAGGAAGAGCGGTCTGTCATTGGCTTCATAATAAATCCCGCGCGCAGATTCGTAAAGAGATAAGGACGCTCCCCCCTCATCCGTTTCGTGTCCCGGTCCATCACGGACAGGTCGGCGCCGACGTAGGGGGCCAGATCGATTTTGTTGATCAGGAGCAGATCCGAACGGGTAATGCCCGGCCCGCCTTTGCGGGGAATTTTGTCGCCTTCGGCCACGTCGATGACGTAAATGTACGCGTCCACCAGCTCCGGACTGAACACCGCCGCCAGGTTGTCCCCGCCGCTTTCGACCAGAATGATTTCCAGATCCGGAAAGCGTTCCTGTAGCCGCCGGATCGCTTCCAGATTCATGGACGCGTCCTCCCGAATCGCCGTATGCGGGCACCCTCCCGTCTCGACGCCCACAATGCGCTCCGGCGGAAGCACGCCGCTGCGGACGAGGTACTCGGCGTCTTCCTTCGTATAGATGTCGTTCGTCACCACCGCGATGCTGTATTCCCGGCTCAGACGCGCCGCCAATTTTTCCGCCAGGGCGGTCTTCCCCGATCCGACCGGACCGGCGATGCCGATTCGCACGCAATTCATCGCAGCCGCACCGCCTCTTCCCCATGATGGGGATGGTGGAGATGATGGTGATGATGGTGGCCGCCGCCCTTCGGAATCGGTTGAAAACGCCGGGTTTCCAGGGCGAACGGAGCGTTCAGTTTCGCGAGCAGCAGTTTCGTCGGATCGTCCGGAAGCAGGACGATTTCTCCCTTGTCCGTTATTTCCAGGGGGCAGATGGCGGTTGCCGAGTTCATACGCCACCACCCCGAATTGGCGCACCGATTCGGGACGAACAACCAGCACTTCGCACGGCTCAAGATATACAACGATCGCGGGCGCGTCGCCCTCCCGCGCCAGAATGTCCCCGTGGCGAAGGAGCGTCTGATGCGCCAACTGAATGCCGATTTCCCGGCCCGAACAGGTTGTCTTGCGCAAAATGCGCTTTGCGCATTCATCCCACTCCACCGCGACGGTCTCAAAGCCGCGCAGTTCCTCGTTATCGGCCGCCAGCCCTTCTTCGAACACGTTTCCCCAAATCCGTGTGCAGATCAATGGACAGCCCTCCGTTGTGCTCTTTCGGTTCCGTTATCTCAGAAAATAAAGCCGGTTCAGCGGGATTTCCCCGGCGGGTTCGCACGTGATGTGCAGGCCGTCGATTTCCACCCGATACGTTTCCGGATCGACGGTGATGTCGGGACACGCGTTGTTGCGGACCATATCGCGCTTCTGCAGCGATCGGGTGCTTCTGATCGGCTTGAGCTTGGACGCCGAGAGCGGCAGCTTCCCGGCGAGCCCCTTGTCGAGCGCCGCCTGATTGACGAAGATACAGGACGTCGCGTTCGGATTGCCGCCGAAGGCGCCGTATTGCGGGCGGTACAGGATCGGCTGGCACGTCATGAGCGACGCGTTCGCTTCCCCCATGGCCGACCAGGCGATGAAGCCGCCCTTGATGATGATCTCCGGCTTCGCGCCGAAGAAGGTGTGGCGCCAGATCACAATGTCCGCGAGTTTCCCCGGTTCGAGAGAGCCGACATAGTCCTGGATGCCGAACACGATCGCGGGATTGATCGTGTATTTGGCCAAATACCGGAGCACGCGGAAATTGTCGTTCCCGCCCCGCTCCTCCGGCAGCGGCCCCCGCTGCCTGCGCATCTTGGAAGCCAGTTGCCAGACGCGGGAAATCGTTTCTCCGACGCGCCCCATGCCCTGGGAGTCGGACCCCATGATGCTGATGGCGCCCATGTCGTGCAAGACGTCCTCGGTCGCGATCGTCTCCGCGCGGATGCGTGAGTCGGCGAAGGCCACGTCCTCCGGCACGGCGGGATTCAGATGGTGGCACACCATGATCATGTCCAGATGCTCTTCCACCGTGTTCACGGTGTACGGGTTGGTCGGATTCGTGGAGGATGGAATGACGTTCGGCAAGCCGACCGCGCGCAGAATATCGGGCGCGTGCCCGCCCCCGGCGCCTTCGACGTGATAGGCGTGGATCGTCCGGCCGCGGAACGCCTTGAACGTGTCGTCCACGTAGCCGCATTCGTTCAACGTATCGGTATGAATCTGCACCTGGAACCCGTATTCGTCGGCCACCGACAGGCAGGTGTCGATGACGGCCGGCGTGCTGCCCCAGTCCTCGTGGATTTTCAGCCCGATCGCGCCCCCTTCGATCTGCTCGATCAGCGGTTCCCTGGCGCTGGAGTTGCCTTTGCCGAGCATCCCCATGTTGACCGGGAACGATTCGAAAGCCTGGATCATCCGCTGAATGTTGAAGGCGCCGGGCGCCTCGATCCCGACCGTCTTCGGCCCCGTGCCGCCGCCGATCATCGTCGTAATGCCGCTGGAGATCGCCTCCATCACCTGTTGGGCGGAATCGAAATGAACGTGGGTGTCGATGCCGCCCGGCGTGGCGATCATGCCCGGATCGGCGGAAATGATGTCCGTTCCCGGACCGACGATCAATCCGGGCGTGATGTCCATCGTCTCGGGGTTTCCGGCTTTTCCGATCCCGACGATTTTCCCGTCCTTGATGCCGATATCCCCTTTGACAATGCCGAGGATCGGGTCCATGACAATCACGTTCGTGATGACGAAATCCAGGGCGCCTTCCGCATTCGGGATCGCTCGATTGCCCCATGCCTTCCCGAAGCGTTTTCCCGCCTCCGAACACCGCTTCGTCCCCGTAATGCGGCGCGTTGAAGTCTTTCTCGATCTCGATCCACAGATCCGTGTCGGCCAGCCGCACCCGGTCCCCGACGGTCGGCCCGTACAATTCCCCGTATTGTCTCCTGCTGATCCGCATGTTACCTGGCTCCTCCTTCTTCCGCCGTTTCGTTGTCCGCGGGGATGTACCCTTCCCGCCGGGCGCGCCGGAGCGCCTCCGCTTTCACCGCCGGGTCGTCGCAAGCGCCCATCGTCAACGCGTTGAAGCCGAACAGCCGCCGGCGTCCTCCGTATTCGACCAGGGTGACTTCCTTTTCTTCCCCCGGTTCGAAGCGGATCGCCGTTCCGGACAAAATATCCAGGTGCATGCCGAAGGCCCGTTCCCGGTCGAATTGCAACGCGCGGTTGACTTCGAAAAAATGGTAATGCGAGCCCACCTGGATCGGGCGATCGCCCGTGTGGCGGACCAGCACCTTCTCTCTCCGCAGGCCGGGACGCAGTTCCAGCGGTTCCTCCCGAAACACGAAGGCCCCGATCTCCCGCTGCCGTTCTCCGCTCATGGCCGTCCCTCCCCCAGGGTGATGTACGTTTCGTTCGCCAGCTCTTCCCGGTTCGGAAGCCGAATCGGTTCATACACCGTGATCAGCTTGGAGCCGTCCGGAAACATCCCCTCCACCTGGATGATGGGCATCAGCTCGGCGACGCCCTCCATCACATCTTCTTTGGTCAAGATCCGCGAACCGAAGGCGATCACTTCCGACAGCCGCTTCGTCCCGCCCCGGGCCTGCTCCAGCAGCTCGTCGCAAATGACCGCCATCGCCTCCGGATAGTTCAGTTTCATGCCGTTGCGCCATCGCCGCCTGGCCAATTCGGCCGCCACGTAAATCAACAGGCGCTCGGTCTCCCTCGGAGTCAAATGCATGATCGTTCCCGCCTTCCGTTTCTAGGACATGCACAATCTCGTATACAGCGTTTCATGGCGCATCGACGCCACCTCCAGGCCGGGGCTGAACGTCTGCAGCTTCTCCAGGCACAGCCCGGAGACGTCAATGCGCCACGAGGTCAGCACGCGGTTCAATCGAAACAGCAGCTTCTGGGCTTCCGTCTGTCCGAGCGGCATAATTCTGGACGCGACCGAGACGAGCGAAGCCGCCCCGGAGAACAGGTACGTCTCCACCGTTTCATCCGGCGGCAAACGCAGCATGGCGGCGATCGTGCCGTACGCGACCGGATAATGGAGTACCGGGGGCGGCTTCAAAGGCAAAAACCGCCCCGCGCGGATCGCCTCCGCGTCGTCCAGCAGCGTTTGCACGCCGCGCAGGAGCGAGCGCCCCGTTTTCAGGCTCGCCTCATGCGTCTCCCGGGCCGTTTTCACGGCGGAGTACAGATCGTGCAAAAATTGAAGGCGCTCCGTGTCCCCGACCTCCGCCGCTCCATGCGCCTCCTTGACGAAGACGGCATCGGTGCCGAGGGACGCCTCCATGAACGCGATCATCAACTTTTTCGATATCTCCCGCATGGCGGGCGCGCCCTTCCTGGATATAGGTTTCAAGACCATAGGAGTGGTTGAAGCATCCCGTCGGAAAGGAGCCTCCCGCGATTTGCAGCCACAGCAACAAGGGATTCCAATCATTTGCGGACATCGGGCAACTCCTCTTGCAGCAGAATCGGGCGCAGCCGGGCCCAGGCGGCGTGAAAGCAGCTTTTGATGTCCTCGCAGGTATTCCCCAGCGCCTTCACGATCAAGACGCCGGAGGGGTGCAGCGAACAGCCGCCGAACACCCCTTCGCGGCGGGCGGCCTCCATTCCGTCGCGGGCGCTCTCCAGCAGGAGCGACGGATCCCCCTGGCCGTAGACGTACAGGCTGCCCCAATGGGTGTACTCATCCAGGATCCCCGGCGTGCCGCCCCGGAGCGTATCCCCTTCCAGCCGATACGTCTCCCACAGGACCAATCGGCCGCCGATGCGAATCGCCAGCTCGTTCTCAAACTTCCGAAACTGAAACTGTTCCCCCGAATGCTTCCGGCCGGAGGCGACGATGTCCCAACAGGCGAAGACGGAGCTTTCGGCCGCCTCGATTCGCGTCACGGCGGTCATCGTCGTCTCCCGAAAGAGCATGCTCGCCTCCGGAAAATATTCGAGGCCGGCCTTCTCGCCGACGGACAGCTTCGTCCGGACGACGGCGCTGTCGCGGGGCATCGGATGGGCCTTCGCCGTCGAAGCGTTCGTGAAATACAACCGGGCCCCGTCGTCCACCCGAATCTCATAATCGATCGCGTCGCCGCCCAGCAAACCGCCCGCGGCATCAACGGCATAGACGAACGCGGTGCCGGCCGCATCGAGGTAGAAGGGCCGCATGATTTTGACGGGGAATGCGCAATGCGCGCCGGACAGGAAGCTCCTCCCGTTGTCCTCCGCCGATACGCGCAAACGAAGCTGTCCCTTCATCGCGCTTCTCTCCGCCGGTTACCGGACCGGAACCCCTTCGACCGGAATGCCTTCGATCGGGCACTCCTCCGTTCCGAGGGTCGAACGGGTGATTTGCTCGACATTTTCCCGGGCCTTCTCCGGATCGGCAACCCACAGCTTGTAGAAATCGAACGGGCATTCCGCGACGCCCTTGTCGCCGTCTCCCGAGTTCAGCATGCCGGTGTAACCGCGATGGAGCAGCTTGAACAGGTGGTTTTGAGACTGGGCGTTTTTGCGGAAATCGCGGATTTGGGACAGCGACAGCTCCGCGTACTGGATTCCGTACTCCTCCGTGCCGCATTCCCCGAGGGTGCGGCCGTCGAAGCCGATGATCGCCGAATGTCCGAAGTAGGAATAGACGCCGTCGAAGCCGGTGCAGTTGGCCACCGCCACGTAGACGTTGTTCGCCCAGGCCATCACTTTGGACATCATGATTTGCTGCTCTTTGGGCGGATACATGTATCCCTGGCAGCGAACGATGAGCTCGGCGCCCTTCATCGCGCAATCCCGCCAGATTTCCGGATAGTTGCCGTCGTCGCAAATGATCAGGCTGATCTTCAAGCCCTTCGGCCCTTCCGTCACATACGTCTTGCCGCCCGGATACCAGCCCTCGATCGGGGTCCACGGCATGATCTTCCGGTACTTCTGCACAATCTCGCCCTTGTTGTCCATCAGGATCAGCGTGTTGTAGGGGACTTTGCGCGGGTGCTCTTCATGCCTTTCGCCCGTGAGGGAGAATACGCCCCACACGTTGGCCTTGCGGCACGCTTCGGCGAAGATCCCGGTCTCTTCGCCGGGAATGGTCGCGGCCGTCTCGAACATTTCCTTGCTGTCGTACATGATGCCCGAGGTGCTGTATTCCGGGAAGATCACCAGATCGAGCCCCGGCAGCCCCTGCTTCATGCCGACGATCATCTCCGCGATTTTTTTCGCGTTTTCCAGCACCTCCGCCTTGGTGTGCAGCCGCGGAATCTTGTAGTTGACCACGGCCACCCCCACCGTGTCTTTGCTGCTCGAGATGTCTCCATGCCTCATTTGAACCTTCTCCTTTCATGATTTTTTATATGGTGAGAAACTTTTTGATCGAATCCATGGACTCGCGGGCCGTGTCGCCGGAATGGACGATGGACCCTTTTTCCATCACATAGAAGCGATTGGCGATGTTGAAGGCGAAATCGAGGTTTTGCTCGACGATCAGCACCGACAGATTTTTCTCCGCGTGGATGCGGTTCAGCGTCCTCGCGATCTCCGCCACGACGTTCGGTTGAATGCCTTCCGACGGCTCGTCGAGGATCAGAATCTTCGGATGGCTCATGAGCGCCCGGCCGATGGCGAGCTGCTGCTGCTGGCCGCCGGAGAGCACCCCGCCTTTGCGGTTCAAGTGCTCCCTCAGCGCCGGGAAATAGTCCAGCACCTCTTCCATCCTCGATTCGATCTCTTTGGGCGCATGGGCGATCGCGCCGATCTCGAGATTTTCCCTCACCGTAAGCATCGGGATGATTTCCCTGCCCTGCGGCACGTAGGCCATCCCCATGCGCGACCGCCTGTTCGCCCTCACGGCGGTAATGTCCTGATCTTCCCAGAAAATCTTGCCTTCGCTCGTCATGAGCAATCCGATCAGGCTTTTGAGCAGCGTCGTCTTCCCCACGCCGTTGCGGCCCAGCAGGCAAACCTTGTCTCCCCGTTCGATCCGGAGACTGACCCCGTTGATCACCCGGCTTTTCCCGTAGGCAACGTGCACCGCTTGAACGTTAAGCATCGACGTCCCCCTTCAGGTACACTTCCTGCACCTTCGGATTGTTTTCGATTTCGGCCAGGGTTCCCTCCGCCAGCCATTTCCCCTGGTGGAGCACCGTCACCACCTGCGCGATCTGCCGCACAAAGGCCATGTCGTGCTCGACGACGATGGCGGTCCGGCCGCGGAACACCGACTGGATCAGCTCCCCGGTCTTGCAGGTTTCCTCCGCCGTCATGCCGGCCGTCGGTTCGTCGAGAATAATGAGCTGCGGGTCCTGCGCCAGGAGCATCCCGATTTCCAGCCATTGGCGCTCCCCGTGGGACAGGTTGGCGGCCAACTGCTCCGCTTTGTCCTTCAGATTGATCACGGACAGAATTTCCGCCATCCGGTCTTTGATCTCCGCGTTTTTCCGGTAGAACAGCGCCGAGAACACGCGATGGTACCCGCGAAAAGCGACCTCGAGATTTTCGAGAACGGTCATTTTGTCGAAGACGTGCGGGTTCTGGAATTTCCGTCCGATGCCCAGCCGCGCCGTTTCATAAGGCTCCAGCCCGGTGATGTCTTTCCCGTCGTAGCGGATCGTTCCGCTCGTCGGCTTCGTCTTGCCGGTGATCAGATCCATCAGCGTCGTTTTTCCCGCGCCGTTCGGGCCGAGAATGACGCGCAGCTCTCCCTTCTTCACGCGAAAATCCAGATTCGAAATCGCCTGGAACCCGCCGAATTGAACCGTCAGCCCTTCCGTCTCCAAAATGTACCCGCTCACGCCCGCCACCCGGCTTTCTTCAGATCCACTTTGCTTTCGGTCAGCAGCACGGCCTTCGTTTCCTTCTCCGCCCTGTGCAGGCTCCGTTCTTTCCACCAATGCTCAAGCGTGCCGTACAGCCCGTTCGGCAAGAACAGGACGATCAGGACGACCACGGCGCCCAGGAAGAGCTGCCAGAGCGTCGGATACTGCTCCGAGAGCAGGTTGGACAGCCAGTTGACGGCCAGCGCCCCCAGCACGGGCCCCATGAGCGTTCCCCGGCCGCCGATCGCGAGCCACACCACGACGCTGGTGGACATCACCACGCCGACATCCTGCGGGGAAATAAATCCGTTCATCGGCACATACAGCATGCCGGACAGACCCGCGAGCATGCCGGAGACCGTGAACACGAAGATTTTGAAACGGGCCGGGTTGTATCCGAAGAACTGGATCCGGCTCTCGTGCTCGCGGATCGATTTGACGACTTTGCCGAAATGGGTCTCCATCAGCCACTTGGTGAACAGGTAAGCGAGCGCGGTCACCCCGAGAACGATGAAGTAATACGTCATGAGCGGCAGCGGCTCCCCGTTGACCGGGAATCGGGGCAGACCCATGAGCCCGTTGAATCCGCCGGTGTACGCCTGCATGTTGACGACGAACATTTCGAACAGCATCGCGAGCGCCAGCGTGATGATGGAGAAATACGTGCCGCTGACCTTGCTCGTGAAGATGAAGTAGCCGATCAACCCCGCCACGACGCCGGGAACGAGGATGCCCAGGAGCAGCGCGAGCGGCACGCTTTCGAGCGGCCTCATGACGAGCGGAATTTCCTCGATGCCGAAACGGGACATGAAGGGGGGAACCCCGTTCTGCAGGCTGTAGGCCAGGCCGAGCATATAGCCGCCCAATCCGAAGAACACCGCGTGACCGAGACTGAGCAGCCCCGTATATCCCCACACCAGGTTCAGCGACAGCGCGAACAGGGCGTAGACGAGAAACTTCCCCATCAGCTCGACGCGAAAATACGGAGGCAAGCAACGGAAACACCGCCAGAAAGATCAGCGTGACCACGGCCAACACGTTGTCGATTCGTTGATTGTACAGACGCATTCCCCTTACCTCCTCTCCATTCGAAAGAGCCCCTCCGGCCTGAAGCGAATGACCAGAATGACCAGCAGGAACACGATCATCTTCGCCCCGGTCTCGCTGATGAAGGCGGTCATGAGCTGGTTGCTTTCCCCGAGGAGACCCGATCCGAGCGCCGTTCCCGCCAGGGATCCGATGCCGCCGAGGACGACGACCATGAACGAGTCGATCAAATAATCGAGGCCCATCGACGGCGACACGGTTTTGATCGGCGCCAGGACCGCGCCCGCCAGACCCGCCAGCCCCGCTCCGAAGGCGAAGGTCAGCGCGTCGATGCGGGACGTGTTCAGCCCGAGGCACTCGCTCATGCTCCGGTTTTGCGTCACCGCGCGAAGCTGCATCCCGAATCTCGTCCTGAACATGACCCAGGCGGTAACGAGAATCATGACGATCGCGACGATGACGATGAACAGCCGGAACAGGGGGATGGCGAACCGCCGATCGCCACCTCCATCTCGGCGGAGACGGAACTGGCTTCCACCTCCCATGTCCCGGCGGGACTCTACTCCAGTTCGCCGTATTTCAGCACCGTCAACACGTACAAGAACCGGATCTTCGTCTCCGATTACCGCAACACCTACGGCACGGACATCATCAGCTCTTCCATGGAAAATGCGTACAACGCGGTGTTCCTTCTCGCGGAAGCGCTGAAGAAGGCGAAGGATTTCTCCACGGACGCCATCCGGCGCGTGTTGCCCGGACTCACGTTCGAAGCTCCGCAGGGCACGATCCGGATCGACGACAAGAATCAACACCTGTGGCTGAATTCCCGGATCGCCTGCTACAAAGGGGAGGGCCGGTTTGAAGTCGTGTGGGAATCGGAGAGCATGCTGCCGCCCGTCCCCTTCGTGGAAATCCGCAGCACCGCCGTCCACATGGGTTCCATGCCCGACCAATGCGACGAAGACGAGCTGGAGAGACGCCTTGCGGAACACGAGCTGATATTGAAAGAATTGAAAGACGCCGTCAGACCGTTCCCCTATACCTTCGCCTATTTCGACGCCGACGGCGTGCTGCTCGACGTGTTCGAAGGCCTGTCCGCCGCGCGGCCTTCCATTGACAAGTATCTGCGGATCGGCAGCAATCTGTGGACGCAATATCCGTTGAACAAAACCGGAATCGGCCTGGCGCTGACCGGTCATACCCTTTCCCGCGTCGATCCGGAACAACACGATATTCCCGAATTGAAAGATTGGATTTCCGCGGGCCTGCCGGTCACCTCCAAGTCGGAATCCGTGCCCATCGGCGTGTTGGGCGTGTTTATCGAGAAAGGCGTGGAATGGGAGTCCACCATACCGCTCCTGCTGAAAAGCTTCTCCGTCATCACCGGTCTTTGCGCCGAACTGCAAAGCAGGCATCACAGCAATTATTCGCTGTCCAAGATGTTCCGCGAAGTGACCGGGCATTTGTCCAGAGCGCTGTTCGTCCTGCACAACGGCAAAATTTTGTTCCACAACACCCATGCCCAAGACCTGTTAACCAAGAAAAGGGACTTTGTTCATTCCACGCTTGCGGAAATCGCCGACGCCCGGGAGACCAACGCGATCATTCGCAAGGAAAATTCCGACAGCTTATATGAAGTGCAGACGCTCGAGTCCGCCGGCTACCGTTACGTCTACTTCAAGCAGCTCGCGCAGCGCAACGTCGTCAGCCGCCGCAACAAGAGCCAACTGACCACCAAAGACCTGGTCGGCAAGGACCCGTTGTTCCTGAAAACCGTGTCCCTTGCGGTGTCCGCGGCCAAAACGACCGCCAACGTCCTGCTCCTGGGAGAAAGCGGAACCGGAAAGGAAATGTTCGCGAGGGCGATCCACAATGAAAGCTCGCGCAAAGACAAACCGTTCATCGCGATCAACTGCGCGGCCATTCCGAAGGAACTGATCGCCGCCGAATTGTTCGGTTATGCCGACGGAGCGTTTACGGGGGCGAAAAAAGGCGGAAGCCCGGGAAAATTCGAGGCGGCCAACGGGGGAACCCTGTTTCTGGACGAGATCGGGGATATGCCCTTCGAACTTCAGGCGGCGCTGCTCCGGGTGCTGCA
>Ga0065723_100680_pt1 | contig 14644 bp, 8 predicted proteins | sample TheenrcuSG05Z960_FD_59110 | JGI IMG/M metagenome (GOLD analysis project Ga0065723, IMG submission 59110) | Thermophilic enrichment culture from UC Davis - Sample SG0.5Z960 | ecosystem: Engineered > Solid waste > Grass > Composting > Bioreactor | place: USA: University of California, Davis
CATCACATCAATTCATTTCCAGTTGTCGAGTGTTCCGATTCATTGATGATATGCACTTTCGTAATTCGGGTTCATATTAAATAAAAAACGGTAGAATCCATAACCATCCAGCAATGCTATAATTTCATTCTTTTACCGCCGGGCTTGCGACGCCATCCGGTCGGCTTCCGCCGCATCGCGATAGCCGGCCCGGAAGAAGCCGGCCATGCCGTTGGGCATGGCCGAATCTATTTATGAAAGCTGCTCCTCGATCGCCATCAGGCTGTCCAGCGCCCTTCCCTTGACGAAAACGTCGAACCGGTCCTCGTAGCCGGTTTCTTCCGCGTTAATGAGCACGAGTTTCCCCCGGGTCAGAAAAGGCAGCTGGTTCACCGGCGCCACCTGCAGGCTGGTGCCGATGACGAGCACCAGATCGGCCTCCCGGATGGCGTTGAGCGACCGGTTCCAGGCTTCCGAAGGCAGCGATTCTCCAAACAATACCACATTGGGACGCAACTTGCCTCCGCACCGGCACTTCCGTTTCTCCAGAAACGCTTCTTCCGCCGCCGGCGCGCCGCAGGCGTGACAGCGGAACTCGCGGATCGTGCCGTGCAGTTCGTACACGTTCCGGCTGCCGGCCAGATGGTGCAGGCGGTCCACATTCTGGGTGCATACACAAGCCAGAACGCCCCGCCGTTCCCACTCGGCGAGGATGGCATACCCCCGATGGGGGACGACGTCTTTCAGCTGGCGGATCCGTTCGGAATAAAATTCATGGAAAAGATCGTAACGGAACTCCAGCGCCTCCACCGTCGCCACGGTGCGCGGGTCGATGTTGCGCCACCAGCCGCTTGGCGACCGGAAATCTTTCAGGCCGGAATCCACGGACAGCCCGGCGCCCGAGATGAGCACCATGCGGCGCGCGTCCCGGATGAGCGATGCTGCGCGAAACACCGGATTGTCCCGCTTGAGCAGCCGCTCCCAGGCTTCCCAGTCGATCCGCCGCCCTTCCGCCGAAGCGGACTTCAGCCATTGCCATATCGGCCGGGAAAACATCGGGTGTGCCTCGACCGGCCGCATCGCCAGGCAGGACGGGTCCAGCGAACGCAGCACGTCCGATAGGTCCCCGTGCCATCCGCCGCCTTCCCGGCGAAACCGCCATCCATTCTCGCCGCGCTCTCCCCGGATCTGAACGCATTTGCCGTCTCCGGTCAGGGACAGGATCGTCTCTTCCAAGGCAGGAGCACTCCTTTCCGTTTCTCTATTGTACAAAAAAAGGGGAGCCCCGGAGCGATTGACGCCTGGAGCTCCCCTGGACGCGTTCATATAGTCCGCATCAGATCAGGTCGGACTTTATAAGGAGCCGCTCGACCATGGCCGCCGCTTCCGCGCGGGTGATGAACGCCTGCGGCGCGAGGGTGCGTTCGTCTCTGCCCTGCACGATGCCCGCGGTGACACTGTCGGCGATGCCCTGGATCGCCCACGCGGACGCCTGGTCGGCGTCGGTAAAGGCGCCCAGCACATCTTCCGCCAAGCCGCCGGTCAGCCTGTCCTTCAGTCCGGTGACGGTCATCGCCCGGGCCAGGATGACCATCGCCTGTTCGCGGGTGATCTTGTCGTTCGGCCGGAACGCGCCGTCGGCGTAACCGGACAAGAGGCCGTATTCGACGGCGGTGCGGATCGCCCCGCTGAACCAATCCGATTCCTTCACATCCGTGAAGGCGGACGGTCCGCTTGACGCACCCAGACCGAGCGCGCGGACGATCATCGCCGCGAATTCGGCACGGGTGATGTGGCGGTCCGGGCTGAACCGGCCCTCGCCCGTTCCCGCGATGATCATCCGCGAACCCGTGTTGTTGACCGTGTCCTTCGCCCAGTGCGACGCCATGTCGTCAAACTCCACCGGGTTCCAGACCACGCCGTAGGCGCTGTTGGTCAGGCTGCTGATCACGGCGTAATACTTTCCGTCGATGACGACGATCTTCGTCGGGACGTGACGGGGCGTGCCGTCCTCGTCAAAGACGACACCCGTCGTGATCCGGTCCGGATCGACGCCGTCCGGAATGGCGATGGCGCGTTCCACATACGCGGTGAACTTCGCCATTTCCACGCTACGGCCTTCATACTCCGCCCGGACCGTAAATTCCACCGGAGGAACGACGATCGCATAAGTGCCATCCGCCGCCGCGTTTTCGATCATCTGAACCGTTTCCGCCGGAGGCTGGCCGATTTCCACCCGGACCTTGATGTCCGCAAGGGCATCAAGCGCCCCGAGTTCTTCCGAAATCGCGCCGATGTCGAATTGCTCCGCGGGAATCGTGTAGGTGGCCCGATCCGTCCGGATTTCCAGCAAGGCCTGCCGATCTGCCATGCTTTTCACGATCCGGCCGTTCAGTTCCCCGACCACCACATCGGAACCCGAAGGCACCGGGATCGTCACCACGGCGTTCAAACCTTCCTCGGCCAGTCTCGCTTCCACCTTGTCAGGGTCGACTGTGACGGTGGTGACGGATTGTCCGTTTCGCGTCGACGTGGATGCCGTACCCGCGCTTTCTTCTTTGCCGTTGATCAGCACCGTGACTCCCGTGCCGCCGGTGCCGGCCGGTTCTTCCGTTGCCGTCGGCGTCGGTGCCGGCGCCGGCATCGGTGACGGTGAGGGTGACGGAGCGGGGGCGGGAGCCGAATTCGCCGTAAACGTCAGCGTCTTGGCCGCTCCGGCCGGCGCGCCCGTCGTCTCGTTCGCCTTGACCCGCACCAGCACCGTGACATTGCCGGCGAACACCGGCGGATGGGCCGGATCGTAGGGGGTGTAGGTGAGCCCGCCGTCCGTGGAATATTCCATCGTCTCATCGGCGCCGACGATGACGTTCCGCGTGTCGTCGGCCGTGACGTTGGGCGCTTCGGGCGCGTCCGGCGTCGTGACCGGTCCCTGCGGCGCGCTGGACACTTTGGCCCCCGTCTTCGTTCCGGTCGCGGCGACCGGCGTCACTTCAAAAATGAGATACTTGTCCAGCAGATCGAGCGTGAGATCCAGCTTAAGTTCCGTCGCACCGGTGATGGCGGTTTTGTTGTCGCCTTCCTCGTTGTCCGCCGTATACCATTGATACAGCGACTCGCCTTCCTCGTCGCCTTCGGCGTCCGTGAACGTGTACGTTCCTTCCGCCGTCTCGCCAATCTTCAGTTCGCCTTCGATGCCGACGTTCTTCGCCGCCGGCGGATCGTTGAACACGCCATATTTCATGACGTTCAGATTTCGGTCCGAATCCTCAAAAGCGACATAGGTCACGCCTTCCACCACGATCAGGGACGGATTGTAGGCCTTCCCCGGCGTAAAACCGTTGCTCCCCACCGGTACCCAGGTGCTGCCCGAAAACTTCTTGACCGTCAATTTGTTGCCATGCCCCGTATCCCTGTAAGCGGCGTACACTTCCCCGTCCCCCGCCCAGGCGGTCGTTTCGTAGGCCTGACTCGCGGAGAATACGCCGCCGGCCGCAACCCAGCTGTTTTGCTCCCAGTTGTAGCGCATCGCGGCGGCTTTATATTCGTCGTTGGAATACACGAAATAGAGCCAGGTTCCATCCGACACCAGGGTGGGTTCGAACACGTTGGTATAGTCTTCTCCGTCAAAGGTGATGCCGCGTATGCCGACCCCCACCCAATCTCCGGACATATCTTCGTACCGCATGGCGGTGGCGCTGTTTTTCACGTCAAACTCGTAGTCGTGGAAGCCGGCAATCAGCATCGCCTTCAGTGGGTCGACCAGGGTCGGATGATAGATATCGCCCGGAGAGAACTCCCGGTCGCCCACCGGTTCCCACACGCCGCCTTCCGCCAGCTTCCGCACCGTCATGCCACCGTACGGAAGTCCGTCCTGATACGCGACATAAAGGTCTCCCTCATACATGTGAAGGAAAGGTTGGGGATCCTGCGTCACCAGCAATTCCGGATTCATTTCGCCGATCGGGATGCCTTCGCCCGCCAGCTCCCATTCGCCGCTCCCGTTCAGCGCGTATTGCCGAACCTGAATATAGACGTAATAGTCCTCGTCGAAATAGGCATACGCCACGTAAAGCGTGTTTCCGTCCACCAAGAGAGACGGCGCTCCGATCGGCCACGGCGAGAAGCCCGCCTCGCCGACCGGCGACCAGGTCGTGTCGCCCGGTCCCAGTTTCATGACCGTGGCTTTCCCGTCGTTGCCATTGTCCCGAAACGCCACATACAGCGTGCCATCTTCGCCGGCCTTCAAATTGGGATACAGCCCGTTGCCAAATTTCGGATTGCCGGCGTCCTTCCATTTGGCTTCCGGATCGGCGGCCGTCATGAAGCTCCACTGGATGCCGTCGAACTCGGCGCCGCTCTCGGTCTTGAACGCGCCGTACTGCACCCGGATGCGGTAATTCGAGAAGTGCGCAAGTTCCGTATCCAGCCGGATCGTTACCGTTTTGTCCGCGATCTGCACGTTGGCGGAAGTCGCCTCGATCTGCTCCGCGATGTCGCCCTTCTCGTTATAGAGATAGATGGATTTGCCGCCCACCGCTTCCACCGGCTGATTGAAGGTGATGCCGACCTGGGCAACCGCGACGACTCCCGTCGCGTTTTCCGCCGGAGAGACCGACTCGATTTCCAGGGGAAGCACCACCCCGTTGCGGGCCTTGATCTCGTGCGTGGCCATCTGGTGCCCCGCCTTGTCGGTAATGTGCGGAGCCATAGCGGTGTAGGAGACCTTCACGATCTGGCCGCCTTGCACGGGTTCCGCCAGTGTGAGGATCAGCTGTCTTCCGTCCGGGCTGAGCTGTGAATCCGAGACCTCGACCTCCGTGCCGTCCGCCGTGACGACGAATCGGATCAGCGCTTCGGCATCGGCCAAAATTTTCTCGGCGAACTTCACCGTGACCACACCGGGCGTTTCATCTTCGATGTTCGCCTCGAACATGACCGGCGGATCGTCGTCGTCCCGGAGAAACGTCGGCTGTCCGGTCCGTTCGTCGATATGCCAGAGCGTTTCGAAATTCCATCCTTCAAAGGAAGATTCATCCAGCGCTTCGTCTTGCGAAAGCGGCGTGCCAAGCGGGTCCGTCTGGCCGGTCGTGTCGGCGTTGTAATAGGAATCGGCGATCGTCACGTCGGCTTCCCAATTGATCTGGCCGACCAACGCTGCCCCAAAAAATCCCGAAACCGGTCCCGCCGCGTACACGCGCCTGATTTCGGTCTGGTCTCCGGCCGAGCCGATGATGCCTCCGGTAGGACTGAAGACCATCGCCGCCGATACCGGCGCCGTGGAGTAACTGTCGGTGATGGTGCTTCTTTCCGACGTCCCCACCAATCCGCCGGCCGTGTTGCCGCCGCTTACGGAGCCCGTTGCGCACGATTCCGTTACGGTCGAATCCTCCAAAATTCCGACCAATCCGCCCAAGGCGGTCGGGATTGTTATATTGGAGCCGATCACATGGACGTTGGTGCAGCCGGCCTGGATGACGGCTCCTTCTTCCGCCCGTCCGACAAGCCCTCCCGCGAATGTGTTTGCCGCGTTAACCGTTCCCGATTCAACCACGACGTTGTAAACATTGCCCTTCAGAATGCCGGCCAGCGTTCCGGAATGGATGGCGCCGGAACCGGATTGGATGTTCACGCCCGACAACACCAGATTGCGGACCGTTCCGCCGGAGCCGATGACCGCGAACAAACCCACTTGCCCGCTATTTTCGTCGATCGTCAACCCCGAAATCGTATAGCCTTGTCCATCCAAGGTTCCGGTGAACGTGTCAGGCAAACCTTTGCCGATCGGCGTCCATAGCCCGGACATCGGGATGTCATTCTCCAGCCGGTAATTCGCGGACATATCGTTTTCGATCTGCCTCAAATCGTCCGCGCTGGTGATGAGGTACGGATGCTCGGGAGTACCTTCCCCCGGCAGATCCACCTCCCCGGCCTGTGCCGCGGGAATCATGGACGGCAACGCCAGTTGCAAGACCATGAGAATTGCCGCAATCAGTCCGAACCGGCGGCGCCGGCCGGGCCGCCCGACTGGCAGGGAACTCCCCCCGCCGAAAAATTCAACCATATCATTCCACCTCCGCGAGATTTCACCCCCCCACTCTACAAGATGCGATATTAAAAAAACCTTAAAGCCTTTGCCGGTCGCGCCGTCAAAAACGGCACGGGCCCATGCGGCCGCTCCTTCGGCCGCACGGACCCGCGCAATCCTTCGTGTATTACGCCAGCTCCGCCGGAATCCGCACCGTCACCTTCGTCCCCCTTCCGGGGGCGCTGTCGATCTTGAGCCCCGTGCCGTATTCGTATTTCAACCGTTTGTTGATGTTGACCAGACCCACTCCCTGCCGCCGCTCCGATGGGGCGTCCGGCGGCGCAAGNGGCTCGCCGCTGTCGAACCCGACCCCGTCGTCCTCGATGACGAAGCAATAGTCCCCGTCCTCCTCATAAGCCTTGAGCCTCACGGTTCCGCCCGCGATCCGGCGGCCGATCCCGTGCCGGATCGCGTTTTCGACCAGCGGCTGGATCAGGAGGGGCGGCAGATGGATCATCATCATGCCTTCCGCGATGTCGGCCTCGAAACGGAGCCGGTCCTTGAAGCGCGCTTTCTCGATTTCGACGTAGCTGCGGATCAGGTCGAGCTCCTCTTCGAAGGAAATTCTTTTTTCCGTATGGCTGAACCGGAAGCTGGCGCGCAGATAATCGGCCAGATCCGACGTGAGCTTGCGGGACCGCTCCACGTCCGTATAGCTGGAAGCCACGATGCTGTTCAGCACGTTGTACAGGAAATGCGGCTTGATTTGCGATTGCAGAAACGCCACTTCCAGATCCACCGCCTTGGCCAGTGAATCCTTGAGCGCCAGGAGGCTGCCGATCCGCGCCTTGAGTTCCGCCAGATCGAACGGCTTCGGCAGGAAATCGTTCGCCCCCGCCGCGAACGCCGCCACCTTGTCCTGCGCGCCGATGGCGGCCGTCACCATCAGCACGGGCAATTCCGCCAGCGAATGGGACTTGCGGATTTCCTGGCACACTTCGTATCCGGACATGCCCGGCATCATCAGGTCGAGGACCACCAGGTCGATTTTGAGCGGTTTGCCCAAAATCTCGATCGCCTCGAAACCGTTCTTCACGGCGATCACGTTATAGCCCATGGGCTCCAGCGCGTCCATCAGCACCTTCAGGTTCAGAAACTGGTCGTCGACGATCAGGATGGTGTGTTCGCCCCGCTGGCTCAAAAAATACGGCGTCTCGAACTCATAATCCAGCGTCCTGACCGGGTAAGCCGCCGTCCAGGGCTCCGCCGCCCCGTTCCCGCCGCCCGTGTCGGCCGCCGCTGTGCCTCCGCCCGCTCCGGAGGGCGTTTTCCCGCCGTCCGCACCGATGGACGATCTCCCGCCAACCATGCCGGCCGGCGCTCTCCATCCGCCATTGCCGGACTGCGCCTTTCCTCCGCCCGTTCCGCCCGGAGCTTTCCCTCCTCCCGCTCCGGAAGAGGCGACGGGCAGCGTGAAGGTGAACGTCGTGCCGGCGCCCCGGGGTCGAAGAGACCGAGATGTTGCCTTTCTGGAGTTCCACCAGTTGCTTCACGATGGGCAGGCCCAGCCCCGAAGCCGCGGTGATCTTCCGGCCTCGTCGAAGGTCCGGAAGGCCTCGAAAATGTGCGGGAGGTGCCGCTCTTCGATGCCTTCGCCCGTGTCGCGAACCGAAATTTCGATCTTGTCGCCCTTGACCGCCGCCGATACCGTGATGTCCCCGTTTTTCGTATGCTTCACCGCGTTGTCGAGGAGATTGCCGATGATCTGGCTCAGACGGATTTCATCCGCCAGGGCGAAGGGCAGCCGGTCGGGAACCAGATTGACCAGCCGGGTGCTCTGGGCTTCGCCCAGAAACGAATACATGCGCACCTGGGTCTCCACCGCCGAACGGACATCGACGGGTTTCGGATCGATGGCGAGTTCTCCCTGCTTGAGCTTCGAAAGGTCCAGAATATCGTAAACCAGCCGGGTCAGCCGTTCGGTGATGCCCGTGACCAGCAGGAGTTTCTCCCGCTGCTCCGCCGTCGGCGGATTGCGGGAATCCTCGAGCAGCGACCGGGAAATGTGCATGACGCCGTGCAGCGGCGATTTGAACTCGTGCGACGTGCGGGCGAGAAACTCGTCCTTCAGCTTGTCCGATTTCTGCAGCTGGACGGAAAGCTCCTCGATCTTGCGGAACGCGTTCGAGAACCGGAGGGACATGAGGAGAGCCAGCATGAGGAGCAGCACGAACGGTTCAAAGGGAGGCAGCGCGTTCACCGGGACGCCAAAATACACGTTCAGGTTCTGCACCAGCACATAGACGTTCAGCGCGACGGCGGCCACGGCCAGATGCAGGCTGCCTTCCACCCGGCGAATCACCGCCTGGACAAACACATAAATCACATAAACCAGCGGGAGGGTGGCGTACAGCGTGACCAGCTGCCGGTACACGCCCGTAGCCATCCAGGGAATAAAAAACAGCGTCCAGACGGCCAGGGCCGCCCCGGACGCCACACCCGCGCGAACCAGCCATTTGGAGCAAAATTTGCGGAACGCCGTGTAAGCGTACAGGAAAAATCCCCATCCCCCCGGCCACCGCGGAAAGCATCTGGACGCGAAGATAGAGCCAAAACGGCATGTCGCCGAACACCGAAAACAGCACCCGTTCCCCGCGCGTGCTGGTAAACACGGCAATGAGCACGCACACCAGCCCCAGCACAAGCAGGGACGCGTCATTCTTGCGCTGGGTAAAGAGCCCGATGAAATAGAGCCCCATGATAAGGAAAGCCGTGACCGTGATCCAGTCATGGGTGAGCGCCTTGTCGCGGAGATCGGAAATCTGCGCCGCCCGCCCGAAATAGATCGGCTCGATGATGCCGCTGCTGGCGGGAAATTCATGGTTGGCCACCTGCACGACAATGTCGTTCCAGCCGGGCTTCAGGGTGAAATAGCCCGCGTAGGGCCGGTTTACCGCTTCGTAATTTTGCCGTTCCCCCGGAACCCCGCTTTGGCCCGCGGCATGACCGCCCACGAAGATGCGGTTGGACATCTGGATGGAGGACGTTTTCAATCCGTATGTGAGATCCGCGTCGTCGACCATGACCCGGAGGCGGTAGGTCGCCGCGCCCAGCGTCTCCATGCGGCCGGACCACGATCCCGGCACCCGGATGTACTCCGGCGGGTCGCCGCCTCCGGCGTCCATGGCGGCGAAATCTTCCGGACCGAGAAGCCGTCCGGGATAAAACTCCCATTCGCCGTCAAGCGGCACGGCGCCGCCCGCCGCGAACCGCCATCCGGTCAGGTCGAGGAATCCGTTTTCCGCCTTGGGCATTTCATGGGTGTCACGGGAGAAATAGAAAAAAAACACTCCGTATGTAATCGCCAGTATGGCCAGCGTGACCGACGCCGCCCCGATTTTCGTCCTCATGGCCCGCTCATCCCGAACATTCCATCTGCCGGTACAATCGGACCGTCTCCTCTTCCAGCCCGACGCCGAGCTCGTTGTTCATGAACCTTTCCAGTTGGCGGTAGACTTGCAGCGCCTCGCTCCGGTTGCCGGTTTCCAGGTGCAGCCGGATCAGTTCGCGGCCGTCCGGCTCGGAATCCGGCGCGATCGCGAGAACCCGCCGCAGGCAGTCCTCCGCGAGAGCCCCGTTTCCCTGCCGCCGGAAATGATGGTGCATGCTGCGAAGTGCGCGAAGATATTTCGCGTTGATGGTATCTTTTTTGAATTCCGCCCAGGGATAGTCGCAGCCTTCCATGTATTCGCCCCGGTACAGGCCGTTGATCCGGTCGTACAGCCGTTCGTCCGGCGTCTCCGCCGACAGGATGCCGTCCAGAAGTTCCTCGAAAGCCGGCGCGTCCACCGACGCGCCGTTCAGCCGGATGGCGAAGCCGCCGCCGTTTTTTTCGATCCGCAAGGGAAGGTCGTGCTGCTGAAAGTTTTTGCGGAGATAGGACAGGCAGGTGTAAAGGTAGGTTTTGGCCTTGTGCAGGTCGTACTCCGGCCAGACCGCCTCGATGATCAGGGCGCTGTCCACGTGCTTCTCCCCATGGTGGACCAGGAAGGCGCACACTTCCTTCTCTTTGTTCGTCTTCCAGGGCAGCGTCAAGGAGCGGTCTCCGCCAGGCAGGGCGATGGAGAAGCCCCCCAGACACCGGATGGCGACGTCCGGCCGGTCTCCTCCGGTTCGCGTTCCGGATACGGCCTGTCGGATGCGCGACACCGCGTTTTCCAGCCTGGCGGGCGCCAGCGGTTTCAGCAGGTAGTCCGTCGATTGGATCTCGAACGCTTCCACCGCGTATTCCGAATACGCCGTCGTAAACACAATGGGCAGCTCCGGCCGGATTTCCCGCATTTTCCGCGCCGTCTCCATGCCCGACATGCCCGGCATCTCATTGTCCAAGAACACGGCGTCCACAGGCGACTCTCGCAAAGCCTCGACAGCCCGGACCGGATTCGTGTACCGTCCGGCGACTTCCACATCTCCCATCCTTTCAAGCAAAATTTCCAGCAAACTGAGCGCGTCTTCCTCGTCGTCCACCAGCAGTACGCGGATCATGGGGCCCGCCTCCCGTATACAAAATGAGACCGCGGGCATCCCCGCGGTCGTCCTGCTGCCATCCGTCAAGGATTAATTAGGCTTCATGATACCATAAACTTACGATTGTTGGTACTGTTCTTTCCGTAGAATCTCGATTTTCGCTTGCTCTCACGTTTGCCTCTGATCCCCCGTTTCGTCCGCAGGCGGCTGGCCGTCCCGGGTCGCGCCGGTTTTTTTGTTTTTCACGGCCGGTGTCGCCATGAAACCCGCCATCCATCCGTCGATGGCCAGGTACAGCCACCACCCGGCCGCGGGCGCCGCCGCGGCGGCTTCGGAACGGGCGACTCCGTCCTTTTCGGCTTCCGGGAACCGGCGGTTTCGTCCGGCCCGCCACCAGGAACCGAACATCACCGAAGCGACGAAAAACATATACGTCAGCGTCGTGAAAGGCTCTCCTCCCGCAAAGGATGCCTGCTTGTTGGCCAGATCGCAGGCGGCGTAAAAAAGCATGGCCGACAGCCCCCACTTGATCCCCTGCAACCGCCGCAAGGACTGCCTGCCTGAATAGCGGAGGAACACCACGCCGACGAGGATGATGAAAAACGCGATCCATTGCCGGATGTTCAGGGTCTCTCCCCAAACCAAAAACGCGTACATGAGCACCGGCACGGGTGCGAGGGACATAAACAGCGCGGGCAGGGACGACCTGCCGTCGGCAAACGCCTTGTACATGGACAGATTGGCTCCAAACGTCAACAGTCCCATAAGCAGGCCGTACAGCGACCCGTCCGTCCAGGACTGGCGAAACGCGAGGGCAAGAATCAGGCACACGAGTGTTCCGAAAGCAAAGGTTCCAAGCAGCACCAAATTGCGGTCGATCGGCTGATGCGCCGACCAGTGGTACAGGATCCCCCGGATCCCGAAAACGACGGCGGCGGCCGTCGCGAACCAAAGCCACATGAGCAACGTCTCCTTGCCATGCTTCCGCAAATCGTGATGTCAAATGGCTCCTCATCAGGCACGGAGGCGAGTCAGGGCGGGCCGCCGGGCACAGGCGCTTGGTTGTCTTCACCGTCCTCGGGCGGGCGGCTCTCCCGACGCCGGCCGCTCTTTCCCGTCCGCTTTCCCCGCGCCGGCCAGCACGCGGAGAATCGGCCATTCGATCCAGCTCCAGGGCACAAGGCTCTTCATCGCGAGCACCGTCCGCTCCTGTAAGGTGGGCGCGTACCGCAGTTTCGGCCGGCGGTCCGTCAGCGCGCGCACGATGGCGGCGGCCACCTTCTCCGGATCGCCGCCGCTTTCCGCGGACTGCTGAAACAGCGGTTGCAACTTTCGATACATCGGCGCATACGGCGAATCCGCCGGAGGCAGCATCGCGTCCCGCAAGCCCTTCTGCCAGATGGGCGTCCGATAGGAAGCGGGTTCGACGATGCTGACGAAAATGCCGAAAGGCTTAAGCTCCAGTCTCAGGGATTCGGCCAGCCCNTCGACGGCGTGCTTCGACGCCGAGTAGGGCGACAGCCCGGGGAAGCCGATGCGTCCGCTGACGCTGCCTACCAGCACGATCCGGCCCNCGCCCTGCNTCCGCATGGCGGGCAGCACCGCCNGCGTGACGGCCACCANGCCGAACACGTTGGTCTCGAACTGTTCCCTCCACCGCTCCAGCGGCACATCCTCGANAAAGCCGCCGGCCGCGAAGCCCGCGTTGTTGACCAGCGCGTCGATGCGGCCGGATTCCGCCAGAATCGTCTCCACGGCCGCACGGATCTCGTCCTCCCGGGTGACGTCCAGGCGCACGGGACGGATCCGCTCCGCCGCTCCGGCCGCCCGCGCCCGGGCCATCAGTTCTTCGCCCCGCTCCGGATTCCGCAACCCGGCGTACACCGTCCAGCCCAGCCGGGCCAGCCGGACGGCCGTCAGCATGCCGAATCCGCTCGACGTGCCGGTGACCAGCGCCGCGCCGCTCCGGCCGCGTTCCCCGGCCGCCAGCGCCGCGTCGCCCTGTTCGTTTTCCTTCCTCTCCGGCGCGTCGTTCCCGCGAGCCCGCCCATCCGCTTCTGCCGCGCGCTCCTGCCCGCGCGCAACCGTCCTCGTTGCCGCGCGCTCCGGGCTTCGTTCATTCGCCCCCTCCGCCGCATGCTCCGGGCCGTATCCGTCCGTATCCGGCACCGCCTTCCGACGACCGCTCTCTTCCATGATCCGCGCCTCCTTGCGTCCATCACGCCGCTGCCAGTCCCATAGGTTTGCCTTCCTCAATCTTTCGCGATCCCGGCTGACCGTTCCTTCCTTTCCGTAACTTCACCAAACAAATGCGCCACCGGCATGCCCGCAACGGCATGACGATGTGCGCCGCCTCCCTGCGTCTCCGAACGGTTCGCTTAAAAACAAAGAAGAGCCCGCTCCCGTCCGCCGGACGGGATGACGAACGGCTCTTCCCTGTTCATGGAGGGCGACAAACCGTCAATCCTTCATCATTCTATCAAAATTGTGCCAAATAAGGCATGTGTGTCGAACCTGCGCCAGTGAAGGCTTGCGCCCCTATTGGCGGAACTCCCGCAAAGCGGCGTTCAGTTCGCGGGTGTGGCGGTACACGTCCTGGTAGATGCGGAACAGCCGCCGGTAGGTTTCGGTGCGCGCCGGGTCGGGTTCATAGGTTTTCGCCGGCTTCACGAAGACTTCGGCGCACGACGCGAGGTCCGGATACCAGCCGCAACCGACGGCGGCCAGCATCGCCGCGCCCAGCCCCGGCCCCTGTTCGCTCGCCAGCGACTGCACCCGCGCCCCGAAAATGTCCGCCTGCATCTGCAGCCACACCGGATTTTTCGCGCCGCCGCCGATGGAAACGATGGTGTCCACCGTTTTTCCGGCCTGGCGGAAAATATCCAGCGATTCGTTCAGGGAGAAGGTGATCCCTTCCATGACCGCCCGCCCGAAATGCGCCCGGGTGTGCGATCCGTCCACGCCGATGAAGCTGCCGCGGATGACGGAATCGGCGTGGGGCGTCCGCTCCCCGACCAGATACGGCGTGAACAAGAGGCCGCCCGCGCCCGGCGGGATGTCGCCGACGCCGGCCAGCAGCTGGTCGTACGATTCCCCGGGCGCGAACGTCCGGCGGAACCAGCTCATGCTGTAGCCGGCCGCCAGCGTCACGCCCATGGCGTAAAACGCCCCCGGTTGCCCGTGGTTGAAAAAGTGCACCTTGCCGCGATAGTCCGCCGAGGCGTCGGCCTCATACGTGAGAATGACGCCGGAGGTGCCGATGCTGCACAGCGTCCTTCCCGGAGCCAACACCCCCGCGCCGATGGCGCCGCAGGCGTTGTCCGCCCCGCCGGCGAACACGCGGGTGTCCGGCGACAGCCCCGTGCGCCGCGCCGTCTCTTCGTTCAAATGCCCGGCAAATCCGCCGGCTTCCAGCAGCGGCGGGCAGAAGGAAGCCGGGATGTCGAACGCCCCCAGCACTTCTTCGCTCCACTTCCTTCCGGCCACGTCCAGCATCAGCGTGCCGGCGGCGTCGGACAGGTCCATGTGGACGGCGCCGGTCAGGCGGAAGCGCACGTAATCTTTGGGCAGCAGGAACAACCGCGATCTCGCCCACGCCTCCGGTTCGTGCTCCTGGACCCACAGGATTTTCGGCAGGGTGAAGCCTTCCAGGGCGGGATTGCGGGTCACGGCGAGCAGCCGGTCCCCCAAGGTCCGCTCGATCCGGCGGCACTGCTCGGTGGTGCGGGTGTCGTTCCACAGGATGGCCCGCCGCACGGGCCGATACGCTTCGTCCAGAAGCACCAGCCCGTGCATCTGCCCCGAGAAGCTCAGGCCCCCGATGTCGGCCGGATCGACGCCGGATTCCGCCACCAGCGCCCGGAGCGCGTCGAGGGTGCCGTTTACCCAGTCCTCCGGCTCCTGCTCGCTCCAGCCCGATTTTTCATGGTACAGGGGATATTCCCGGGACGCCTCCGCACGAACGGAGCCGTCCCGCCCGACCAGGAGCGCCTTGACCGCGCTGGTGCCGAGGTCCACCCCGATCACGTATTTCAAATCGCTCTCCTCCTCGTATAGTAGTTTTTGAAGGCAGTTGCCTGGCCGATTTCCAGTCTCCTCGGGGACTGGAGGCCA
>Ga0065723_100370_pt1 | contig 14593 bp, 12 predicted proteins | sample TheenrcuSG05Z960_FD_59110 | JGI IMG/M metagenome (GOLD analysis project Ga0065723, IMG submission 59110) | Thermophilic enrichment culture from UC Davis - Sample SG0.5Z960 | ecosystem: Engineered > Solid waste > Grass > Composting > Bioreactor | place: USA: University of California, Davis
AGCGCGTGCAGATCGCGGAGCAGTGCCGGGTTGGCATGACGAAGTGCAACAGGACGACCGTCCCGGCTTTCCAGCAGCAGCCGGTAGCGCGTCTGTTCGACCAGCCCCGGCGCATCGGCGACATAATGCAGCGTCGGCTCCGCGTCAGCATCGAGCGCCCGGGCTTCCACCGTCAAAGGAGGGGCGAAAGGTTGCCGGGGAGGTCCCTCCCAGGTGAGTCGTACGCGGTCGGTCTCGACGGTGAAGTAGCGCATGGGTCACTCCCAGAACGAAGCGAAGCCTTCGCTTTCGAGGCGAAGCCACATGTGCGCCAGACGCGCGGCCGTCATGGGGAAGGCGGCCTCCGGCCAGCGATTCGGGTAGCCCGCTGTCGTCCAGGTGTCGAGCAGCGCGCGCAGCTCGTCGTCGCGCTCGGCGGGGGCGCCGGTGACGGCACAGCCCAGCAGGGCCCGGAGCGCCCGGCGCAGCGTGGGCGAGCTGCCCTGCAACCGGGGAAGCACCTTCATCCAGAGCGCCAGGTCCAGCGGATCGACCGGCTCGCCAGTGCGCGTTCGGAACGCTTCGGGCGTTTCGGCGGCGTGCAGCACGAACAGCGCCACCTCGTCGCGCGTCCGGTAGGCTACCGGAAAGCCTGCGGGCAGCAGCCATCGGTTGAGCGTCTGGAGCGTCTCCAGCACACGATCCAGTTGCTTTTGCTCCGCGTCCGACCGCGTCGGTAGCTCGGCCAGGCGCAATGCACGGGGCAACCAGGCCGCCACCGGCCAGCGATCGGGTTCGGGTGGCGTCGTAGAAGTTGGCGTGGCCGCCAGGTCGATTTCCGTCAGTTCCAGCGTGAAGGCGCGGTCGAGCACCTTGCGGCTGAAGCCATGGGTGGTTTCGTCCACGTTCACCGTGCCGACCAGCGCAAAGTTGGCCGTCCAGGCCACGCGGGCCCATCCCTGATCGGCCGGGGCGAGCGACAGCTGCAGGAGCGGTTCGGTGGTCCAGCCGCCCTCGGGAAGCGGCCGCCGGTCCTCGATGCGGCTGAGCGCTTCGGCCAGGTACTGCTCTGGCCGCGCCAGATTCATCTCGTCCAGCACACCCACGAAGAACCGCTCGGGCTGCTGCTGTGCCTCGCGCATGAGGCGGAGCAGCATGCCGGGCCGGAAGCGTCCCTGTAAGTCCACGTAGCCCAGCAGTTCGGCGCTGTCGGCCCAGTCGGGGCGGACGGGGAGGAGCCGGGCCTCGCCGCCGGTGGCCTCGGCCACCAGCAGCGGCAGCTTCGATTTGCCCGTGCCGGTCGGCCCCGCCAGAATGACCAGCGGTTTGGTGCGAAGCGCCGCCACGTAGGCCGCCACGATCCAGGGCGCATAGACGAATCCCCGGCCTTCCAGGTAGCTCAGGAGCGCTTCGAGGGCGGTGGCCCGGTCGAACCCCTCGGCGCGATAGCGAACGCGCCGCTCGCGCACGACCGGTTTCGGTCGCTCGGCCCTGAGCCGGCGCAACTCTTCCAGTGCCGACATGGCCTGTTCCAGATCGGCCGCCCGCGCCCGGATCAGGAATTCCAGCACCTTTTCGTCCACGCGCGGAAGCGGGTGCAGCACCTGCTGCACGACCGACCGGAAGTCCGGGTAGTGGTGCACGACCTCCAGCTTGTCGGCGAAGGCCTCGAACGGCACCCAGGCTTCTTCGGGGAGCACCACCAGCGGTCGCACGCGCACGCGGTGCGGATAGGCCACGCCCGGCACCAGCGGCGTGTGGTCTTCGAAGGGCTCTCCCGTCACCTCGAACAGACCCACGAGCACCTTGGAGCCCGACAGGTAGGCAAAGATCCGATCGCCCGGACGCAGGCGCTGCAGGGCGGTCCGCCCCACCCGGTGCACGGCGAACGTTTTTGTCTGCAGAAAGGCCGGATAGTGCTGGGGCGGAATGGCCCAGAGCCAGGCGCGTCCGTCGCGAGGGCGATATGTGGAGGCTGTCTCGGCCATCGCGCGCAATATACGCCCGGAAGTGGTCGAAACCGCAACTTCTGGCGGCACTTCCGGTTCTTGGAAGAAATATGCACGCGCAAACCGAAGGCAAGAGATGGAGGGTGTGGTAGATCGGAAGTTCGAGCTGGTGGCGCCGTTCGAGCCGACCGGTGACCAGCCCCGCGCCATCGCGGAGCTGACCGAAGGCATCCTGCGCGGCGACAAATACCAGACGCTGCTGGGTGCGACCGGTACGGGGAAGACTTTTGTGCTGTCGCACGTCATTCAGAACGTGCAGCGGCCGACGCTGGTGATGAGCCCCAACAAGACGCTGGCCGCGCAGCTCTATGGTGAGTTCAAACAGTTTTTCCCCAACAACGCCGTCGAGTTTTTCATTTCCTACTACGACTACTACCAGCCCGAGGCCTACATCCCGGCTACTGATACCTACATCGAAAAGGACCTGGCCATCAACGAGCGCATCGACCGGCTGCGTCTGCGCGCCACCAGTGCGCTGGTCTCGGGCCGGCGCGACGTGATCGTGGTGGCGTCGGTCTCCTGCATCTACGGGATCGGCTCGCCAGACGAGTACCGCGAGCAGATCGTCCCGCTGCACGTCGGCCAGCAGATCGAGCGCAACGAGCTGCTCCGGCGGCTGGTCAACATCTATTACACGCGCAACGATGTGGAATTCAAGCCGGGCACGTTCCGCGTGCGCGGCGACGTGGTGGACATCTTCCCGGCCTATGCCGAAGAAAGCGCCTTTCGGATTGAGTTCTGGGGCGACGAGATCGACCGCATCGCCCGACTGGATCCCACCACGGGCGAGCTGGGGGCCGAAGAGGCGGCCATCACGATCTATCCGGCGAAAATTTTCGTGACGCCGCGCGACCGGCTGGAGCGGGCCATCGCTTCGATCGAGGAAGAATTGCGCTGGCGGCTGGCCGTACTCCGGGCCGAGGGCAAATTGCTTGAGGCGCAGCGTCTGGAGCAGCGGACGCGCTTCGACATCGAAATGCTCCGCGAAGTCGGCTACTGCTCGGGCATCGAAAACTACAGCCGGCATCTTTCGGGTCGGGCGCCCGGCGAGCGGCCCTACTGCCTGTTCGATTACTTTCCGGACGACTACCTGCTCATCATCGACGAAAGCCACGTCACGATTCCCCAGGTGCGGGCCATGTACAACGGCGACCGGGCCCGCAAGCTGACGCTGGTCGAGCACGGCTTCCGACTGCCCTCGGCGCTCGACAACCGGCCGCTGACGTTCGAGGAGTTCGAGGCGCTGCACCATCAGGTGATCTTCGTGAGCGCCACGCCCGGCGATTATGAGCTGGAAAAGAGCGGCGGCGTGGTGGTCGAACAGATCATCCGTCCCACGGGCATCCCGGACCCCGAGGTCGAGGTGCGGCCCACCGAAGGCCAGATCGACGACCTGCTCGAAGAAATCCGCCAGGTGGTGGCGCGCGGCGAGCGGGCGCTGGTGACCACGCTCACCAAACGCATGGCCGAAGACCTGGCCGAGTATCTGGACCGCTTTGGCGTGCGCGTCCGCTACCTGCACTCCGAGATCGACGCGCTCGAACGCGTGGACCTGCTGCGTGGTCTGCGGCTGGGTGAGTTCGACGTGCTCGTGGGCGTCAACCTGCTCCGCGAAGGACTCGACCTGCCCGAGGTGTCGCTGGTGGCCATTCTCGACGCCGACAAGGAGGGCTTCCTGCGCTCGGAGCGTTCGCTGATCCAGACGGCGGGGCGGGCGGCCCGCAATGCGAACGGCAAGATTCTGCTCTACGCCGACAGGATCACCGAGGCCATGCAGCGCATGATCGACGAGACGAACCGTCGGCGGGCCATTCAGCTCGAATACAACCGCAAGCACGGCATCACGCCGCGCACCGTGTACAAGTCGCGCGAGGAGATTCTGAAAAGCACGATCGTGGCCGAAGAGAAGTACCGGCCGCTGGTCGATTCGCCCCGCTACGAGGAGCCCGAGGTGCCGCCGATCGTGGCCGATCCGGTCTTGAAGGAGCTGACGCCCGAGCAGAANCGNGAGCTGATCGAACAGCTCCGGCGCGAAATGCTCGAAGCCGCCGAAAACCTGGAGTTCGAACGGGCGGCCGAGCTGCGCGACACGATCCTGGTGCTCGAACGCGAGCTGGATGCGCACGAGGCCGGGTAGGCATCAGGCATCGCTCGGGTACTGTAGCAGCAGAAAAGCCTGCGCGCTCGGAGGCCTTCGGTGACGGACGACCTGCAAACGCTCTGCCGGCGGTTGGTTGATTCGGACCGTGCGGCGCTGGAGGAGCTGTTTCGCCGCATGCGCGAGCCGCTCCTGCGCTACGTCTGTGCCATCGTGGCGGATCCTACCGTGGCGCACGACCTGGTGCAGGACGTGTTTCTGGACCTGTGGCTGCGGCGGGCCACGCTCGATCCGGGGCAATCACTGCGGCCCTATCTCTATCGCATGGCCCGCAACCGGGCGTTGCGCCATCTGCGCGACGAGCGCCGCCGGGCCCGCAAGCGCGCCGAGCAATTGCCAAAGACGCCGCCGGTCGAGCCGCTGTCGCCGGACGATCATGTGGCGTCGCACCAGCTCGAAGCCCTGCTGGCGCACTGGCTCGATGAACTCCCCGAGCGCCAGCGCGAGGTGCTGGTGCTCAGCCGCTGGCACGGACTGAGCCATCGTGAGATTGCCCGGGTGATGGGTATCTCCCCACGAACCGTCAACAACCACATGTTGCGGGCGCTGGAGACGCTTCGCCGGCGGCTTCAGGCGCTCGCCCTCATGCCATGAACGGACGCCCTGCATCCAGATTGCCCCGGGAGCTGGAGGAAGCCCTGCAGGAACGGAGCCCGGAGGAACGCCGCCAGATCGAGGCGCTCTGGGAGCGACTGGGCACGCTGGAGCCGCCCGTCGAGGGCGTGCCTTCCACCGAGACGGCCTGGGCGGAGCTGTCGGCCCGGCTGGCTGCAACGCCCCGACCTGCGCGGCCGCCCCGCCGATTGCTTCGCCGACGCTGGCCGGTGGTGGGCCTGCTGCTGGTGCTGGGCCTGGTCGCCGCGTATGCGCTGCTGCGGCCGCGTACGGTGATCGTGCCACCGGGCACGATTCAGACCGTCACGCTGGCCGATGGCTCGACCATCACGCTGCGGGCCGGCTCGCAACTCCGCTACGCGACGACGTTGCCCTGGCGACGACCCCGGCGGGTGCACCTGACGGGCGAGGCGCTGTTCGAGGTGNTGCCCGGNCGCCCGCTGACGGTCGAGACNGCCCAGGCCCGCGTGGAAGTGCTGGGCACGCGCTTCACCGTCCGTGCCTGGCCCGAAGCGGGTGAAACCCGCGTCACGCTGCTGGAAGGGCGCGTGCGGGTACGATCCGTTCGGGCGTCCCGACAACCGCTGGTGCTGGAAGCGCCGGGCCAGAGCGTGCGCATCGGTGCCGAGCTGTCGCCTGCGCCGGAGCGACTGGAGCCCGAACAGGTGCTGGCCTGGCGGCGCGGCGGGTTCGTCGTGATCGACGAACCGGTGGGCGTCGTGCTGCGCGAACTGGAACGCACCTTCGCGCTCCACATCGAAGTATCAGGTTCGCTGCCGCTCGACCGGCGCGTGACCGTGCTGTATCAGCAGCAGGCTCGCCCCGAAGCCATCCTTCAGGATCTCTGTCTGACGCTGCCATGTCACTACCGCCGCATCAGCCGCGGGTTTGTCGTCGAGGCCGAGCCATCGTCCGGGCGCTGATCGTCGCGGCGGCGCTGCTCGGGGGTGCAGGGACGGCCGCGGCCCAGGATGGCGGGCGTTTCACGCTGGTCGTGCGCGACGTGCCGCTGCAGGAAGCGCTCGAAACGCTGGCCCGCACGGCCCGCATCAACCTGGTCTACCCGTCCGAGCTGGTACGTGGTCATACGGCCTCCTGCGCCCTTCGCAACGCTCCGGTCGAAGATCTCCTGCGCTGTCTGCTGGCCGGTACGGGTCTCGATTTTGTCCGTTCGTCCTCGGGCGCCTACGTGATTCTGGAGGCGCGGGAGCTGCCGCCCCGGCTGGGACTGCTGACGGGCCAGGTGGTCGACGGGACGACGGGCGCACCCTTGCCGTTCGCCCACGTGCTGCTGGCCGATGCAGGAACGGGCACCGTCACGAACGAAGCGGGAATGTTCACGATCAGCGGCCTGCTGGCCGGTCCACACCGGCTGGTCGTTTCGTATGTGGGGTATCGCCCGCGCGTCGATAGCGTACGGGTAGATCCGGATCGGCCTGCCCATGTGCGCATCGCGCTGGAGCCCACGCTGCTGGAAGCGCCGCCCATCGTGATCGACGGGCTGCGCCGACGGCCGCTTTCGGCCGAACTGGGCCGTTCGTATCTGAGCGCCGAACAGCTCCAGCAGACCGGTACGTCCGGCGATCTGCTGCATGCCGTCGAGCGCCTGCCGGGCGTGCAGGTGCCTCATCCACTGGCCGAGCTGCACCTGCAGGGCGGCGACAGCGGCGAACACCTGACCCGGCTCGACGGCATGCCCATCCGCAACCCCGTCAGCCTGGGACGCTACCTGAGCGCCTTCAGCCCACTGGCGATCGGACGCCTGACCGTCCATCGGGCCGGCTACGGGGTGGCGCTGGGAAGTCAACTGGCGGGGTTGATCGACCTGGAGCATGATCTGAACGTGCCGGGGCCGTTTGACGCCGTGGCCCGTGTCGATCCGCTGGCCGCCAACGTCCGCCTGCGGGGACGCTACCAGGACGCGGCCGTGCTGGTGGCCTTCCGGCAAAGCCTCTGGGACCTGTATCAGGAACCGGGCCTGCGTACGCTGCTCCGCCAGTGGAACACGATCGATCCGCTCATGGCCGCCCGCTGGCTGGGCGAACCCATCGCCCGCGAAGGGCTGCAGGCTTACCACTGGCGCCCCCGCGCGGCGTTTTCGGACCTGCATGTGGCCGGGCGGATGCAGCCCGACCCGTTCCAGACGCTGCACGTGGCCGCCTATCGCGGGACGAACCGCCTGGAGGCCGGTCAGCAGACCCGCTACGCGGCGGCCGGGGCCGATTCGGCCCGGCTCATCCTGACGGAAGACGCCTATCGCTGGCTTAACGGGGCGTTTCGGCTGCGCTACGACCGGTTGCTGAACGCCCGGCTACTGCTGGGGCTGCAACTTCGAGGAAGCTGGCACACGTCCTCTTACCGGTATCGTGCCCGTGAAGGGACAGCCTCTCGGAGCGACCCGGCCGCCTGGGAGGCGCTCGAAGCCCGGCTGCGGGCCGAACTGGCCCGCGCACCGGGCACGTCCGAGCGCAACGCCATCCGCGAGCTGGCGCTGGAAGCCTCGCTGCATTACAGTCCGTCGGCACGCTGGCAACTGGAGGGGGGTCTTGTAGTGGAGCAGGTGCAGGCCCGCTTTCGGCTGGGCAACGTGTTCGTGGCGCCGTTTCGCCACCGGATCACCGCCTGGCAACCCGCCGCCTACCTGACGGCCACATGGACGCCAATAGAGGGGGTCAGCGTCGAGCCGGGCGTGCGGCTGACGTGGCTGCCCGTGCGGGCGACGGTCTATGCCGAGCCGCGGCTGGCCGTGCGCCGGGATGCTCAGCTCGGGCCGTTTGCACTGGCGGTGCGGCTGGCCGGCGGGCTCTATCGCCAGTTCGTCAACCAGTTCGAGCTGACGAGCATCGGAGCCACGGCCATCGTGCCGTCGGTGCTTTTCTGGCTGCCGCCCGACGCCACGGTTGCTCCGCCCCGGGCCTATCATCTGACAGGCGAGTTGCTACTGGCCCGCGGCGATACCTGGGCGGTAGAAGCGGCCTTTTACCAGAAAGGACAGCCGCACCTGCTGCTTGTCGATTATCCGGGTCTGCTGGCACGGCTACCGGCCCGTCGGCCTGTTCCGGAAGCCACACCGCTCATGCAACGCGACTTTCTGCGGCACGGCCGGGGTGTGGCCCGGGGACTGAACCTGCGGATCCGACATCGAGGCCCGCATCATCGGGCAACGCTGGCCTACAGTTACGATCACGTCCTTCGGACCTACCCGGACAGCCGGGGAACGCTTCGGCTGGTGCCGGCACCCTGGAACGAACCGCACCGCATCCGGCTGGACCTTTCCCGAGAGCTCCCGGCCGGCCTGACGCTTTTCGGTAGCGGACAGGTGCAGTGGGGACGACGCTGGGCCTTCCGGCGCCTGTATTACGACTACCTGCGATACAGCGGAACGCCGACGATCGGCGGCTACGACCTGGACCGGCCGGAGAGGCACCGGCTGCCCGGACGCTATCGGCTGGACCTGGGGTTGTCGTGGCACGGACGCGTTCGCGCGGCCCATCTGCAACTACAATTGCTGGTCCGCAACGTGCTGAACCGCCGGGATGTGTATGACCGGAGTCTGACGCTGACCGAACTGGTATCGCCGACTCCTGTCGACCGCCTGTTGCCCGGTCGCCAGTGGCTGCTGACCGTCCAGGTGGCGTACTGAAAAGCGGAGGCGATAGGCATTCCAATGCGCTCAGGTGCTATTACAGAAGATGCGTGCACAAACGGTGGAGAGCCATGAAGCTGGAAAAATCCTCGCGGCGAGAATTTCTGCGATGGGTCGGCGGATTGTCGATGGGGACCGTGGTCGTTTCGCTGGTCGGGTGTGATACCAGTGGCATGGAAGGAACTGGCGACCAGCCGCCCAACCCGCCGTCGCCCGGAGGAAACAGTGGCATCACGATCGAAGGCAATACGGTAACGCTGGATCTGACCGGAAGCGAAGCCAGAAAGGTAGCCGAACCGGGAGGTTTTCTGCACATCGATGAAGCCGATATGCTCGTGGTGAATGTGGATGGTACGATCCGGGCATTCTCGGCCATTTGCACCCATCAAGGATGTGAAATCAGTTCATTTCAGAATAACCGGTTTACCTGTTGGTGCCACGGCTCCCAGTTTGACACCAGTGGACGGGTGGTACGGGGCCCGGCAACGCGCGCCCTCACAGAGTACTCCGTCGAGCGCAACGGCAACATCGTCCGCATCACGAAAGGCTGAAAAGGAAGACGTATGCGATACGCGCTTACGGGAGCACTGCTAGGGGTTCTGACGGTGGCGCTGGTGCAGGCCCAACCGGCCCTGCAGGTGCGGCCCGGGCTGGCGCACCATCCGCCGGCCGCGTTGTTTTCACAGAAAGAGCCCCCGGCGCCTGCATCGGCCTATGCGCCGCCGGTGCTGGCCGCGCCCGACCCCACCGACAGCCTGCCCGACGGTATGCCGCTGAACACGCGGCTACTCTGGGGCCGCAAAGGACTGTTTCGGCTGCTGGGACTGGCCCCCGCCACGCGAAAGCGCGAACTGGAGATCCGCCGCACCATGCTCCAGTGGCACCAGCGGCTGGCGCTGGTTACCTTTGCCGCGCTGACCACCCAGGTAATTCTCGGTGAGGTGCTGGCAAGTAACCGGGCGCGCTACTACCAGGACCTGCAGCCCGTCCACCGCACGCTGGGCTACGCCACGTTCGGGCTGTACCTGACCACGGCCAGTCTGTCGCTCGGAGCGCCGCCGGCCCGTCGTTACACGCCCGGCTTCAGTTCGATCAAGCTGCACCGCTGGCTGGCGTTGATCCATTTTACCGGGATGATGCTGCAACCCTGGCTGGGACGTCATCTCCGGCTGGCGCCGACGCCCGACAGCTACGAGCGCCGGTTGCGCACGCACCGCTGGGTGGGGCGGATCACGCTCGGGGCCTACACGGCCGCGTTTCTGGCCATCCTGCTTCCATACTGAGAGGGGACACCATGCCACGCTTTTTGATCCTCTGGCTTTTGCCGGGACTTCTGGTTGGCGGACTCAACGCACAGCCGATCACGGTGGCCGTCGACAGCACCGAGAGCGTCCTGCAGTACCACGGCCATCATCCGCTGCACGGGTGGACGGGCACGAGCCGCTCGGTCCACGGCACGCTCCGGCTTGACCTGGACGATCCCTCCCGGTCGTCCGTCACGATCCGCGTGCCGGTAGCCAGCTTCGACAGCGGCAACAGCAACCGCGACGCGAACATGCTCGACGCCGTCGAAGCCGACCGCTACCCGGAAGTGGTCTTCGAATCGTCGGCCATCTCCGTGCAGCGCTGGGAGCGCACGGCCTCCGGCTACGAAGGAAACTGGACGGTGGGCGGCAACCTGACCTTTCACGGCGAGACGCATCCGGTCACAATTCCGGTGACGGTACGCATCGAAGGCAACCGCTTCGAGGCCACAGGTGCTTTTTCCATCGCGCTGTCGCAGTTCAAGGTGCGGCGGCCCAAACTGCTGCTCTGGTCCATCCGCGACACGATCGACCTGGAAGGGACGATCCGTGCCACGCTGCCCGACAGTGCCGTCAGTCGACGTTAGCGTGGGACCAGGTGGACGGCCGGGGCTTTGATGAGCGCCCAGACCGAACGGCCGGGTTCGAGTTGCAGTTCTTCGCGGGATGGGCGCGTCACCAGCGCCACCAGGGGAAAGCCGGCGTCCAGCTCCACACGCACGAGCGCCCCTTCGGGCTCGACGCGCACGACCCGTGCCAGCAGGCGGTTGCGGGCGCTGGTCGCCTCGGGCGGCGCCGGTACCAGCGTCACCTCTTCGGCCCGAATGCACACGTACACGCGGCCGTTCAGCTCCGTCGGTGCCATGGCGGTCAGCGTGGCCGATCCGACGGCCACTTGGGCCAGTCCGTTTTCGACGGACAGCACCTCGCCGGGCATGACCGTTTCGACCCCCACGATGCCGGCCACGCGCGTAGAGGCCGGTCGCGAAAAGACCTCCGCAACGGGTCCCTGCTGCAATACCCGGCCGCCGTCGAGCACGAGCACCTGCTGGCCCAGCGTGCTGGCCTCCAGCCAGTCGTGCGTGACAATCACGGCCGGGATGTTCAGCGTCTGCAACCAGCGTCGGAGCTTGCGCCGCAGCACGTCGCGCGTGGGGCCGTCGAGCGCCGAGAGCGGTTCGTCCAGCAGCAGCAGGCGGGGACGTGGCGCCAGCGCCCGTGCCAGTGCCACGCGCTGCTGCTGCCCACCCGACAGCTCGTGCGGGTAGCGGTCGGCCAGTTCTTCCAGTTCGAAAAGCGCCAGCAGTTCGGCCACCCGACGGCGCCGCTCGGCACGCGACAGGTGTGCCAGCCCGAAGGCGATGTTGCCGGCTACTGTCCGGTGCGGGAACAGCGCGTAGTCCTGAAAGAGAAAGCCGATGCGCCGTCGCTGGGGGGGCACATGCCGACCGGTGGCCGCATCGAACCAGACCGTATCGCCGAGCCGAATTCGGCCGTCGTCGGGCCGTTCCAGTCCGGCCAGGCACCGTAGCAGCGTCGTTTTGCCGCTTCCCGAAGGACCGAACAGCACGGTAATGCCCGCCGGATCGATCGGCTGACGCCAGGCCGCCGCCACCTCGAAGCCGGACGGATACCGCCGCACGATCTGTACGTCCAGTTCTGTGCTCATCGCCGCAGGCCTTTGCGTTCGAGCAGATAGACCAGCGTCAGCACGCCCAGCGCAAAGCCCACGAGCGCCAGCGCCATGCGGTCGGCCGCCGCATAGTTGAGCGCCTGCACCTCGTCGTAGATGGCGATCGAGAGCGTGCGCGTCACGCCGGGGATGTTGCCGCCCACCATGAGCACGACGCCGAACTCGCCCAGGCTGTGCGCAAAGCTGAGCACGAGCCCCGTCAGAATGCCGGGCCAGGCCAGCGGCAGCACCACGCCCGTAAAGGCGCGCCAGCGCGAGACGCCCAGGCACCAGGCGGCCTCCACCAGTCGCCGCTCGACGCTCTGGAAGGCGGCCGTGAAGGGCCGCACGGCAAACGGCAGATTGAACAGCACCGAGCCCAGCACGATGCCGGGAAAGGTGAAGGCCAGACGGTCGATGCCCATGGCCGCCAGCATCCGGCCGATCGGGCTATCGGGCGCGGTCGCCACCAGCAGGTAGAAGCCGACCACCGTGGGCGGCAGCACGAGCGGTAGCGTGACAAGCGCTTCGATCACGCCGCGCCCCGGAAAGCGTGTGGTCGCCAGCCAGTAGGCCAGCGGCAGGCCCAGCACGCAGAGCACGCCGGTGGTCCACAGCGCCAGGCGCAACGTTACCCAGGCGGCGGTCCAGTCCATGGCCTTTCGGTCGGCTGTGCGGTGGAATCCGGGATAAAAAAGCCGTAGCGACGCAGTACGGCCCGGCCTTCCGGCTGCTGCACGAAGCGCCAGAGCGCCCACACCTCGGGACGGGCGGCCGCCCGGCGTAGCACGACGGCGCCCTGTTCGATGGGCGGGTAGGCGTCCGAAGGCAGGAGCCGATAGCGGCCTCGCCGCTGCATGTCGGGGGCCAGGGCCAGCGACAGCGCAATGACGCCGGCGTCGGCCGCGCCGCTGGCGGCAAACTGGGCAGCCTGCGCGACGTTTTCGCCCAGCACGAGTCGGTCCTGCACGCGCTCGTAGAGTCCCAGTGCCTGCAGGGCTGCGACGGCCGCCCGTCCGTAGGGCGCATGGCGGGGATTGGCAAGGGCCAGCCGGCGCACGGCCGGCCCCGCCAGTTCGTCCCAGGAAGCCAGCTCCAATGGTGAATCCGCCGGGACCCACACGACCAGTTGCCCGACGGCATACAGGAAAAATGACGAATCCACGGCCAGCCCCTCTGCGATCAGCCGACGCGGATAGTCGGCATCGGCCGAGAAATAGAGATCGAAGGGCGCGCCGTTGCGCAGCTGGGTGAAGAACTGGCCCGAAGAGCCGTAGCTGATCTTCAGGCGAATGTTCGGGTGCGTTGCTTCGAAGCGCTCGCGCAGCGTCTCGAACGCGTANCGNAGATCGGCGGCCGCCGCCACTCGCACTTCGAGGGGCCGCACCGGAGCGGCTTCCTGCGGGCGACACCCTCCGAGCACCAGCAACAGCCCGATCAGCACTTCAGGCCAGCGTCGCTTCCACATCGTCCAGCCAGGTCAGGATCGTTTCGACGTGCCGTACCCGGTAGTGCCACACGGCCCGGGCAAAATCGTCCGCGGGCGGTCCGGCCGTCCGCAGTTCGTTCAGCCATTGCCGACACAGGTCGCGCTGGTGCTGCAGGAGCGTGCGGGCGACCTCCGGTCCGTCGCGGCGGGCCAGGTAAAGCTTGGACAGAAACAGCTGTCGGACGTCGCGGCCGCGTCGGACGGGCTCGATGCGCCATTGTCGGTAGCGGGCTTCGCCGTCGGGCGTCAATCGGAAGACCCGACGTGCCGGACGTCGGGGCTGGGGCACCGTCTCCGAACGGATCAGTCCGGCCCGCTCCAGCCGGTCCAGGATGGCGTAGAGCCGGGGTAGCTTCAGACGCCAGATCAGCCACAGGCCGTCCGGCCGCCGCAGTTCCCGGTAGAGCGCGTAGGCGTGTCGGGGACCCGGGGCCAGCAGGCCCAGCAGTACGTAATCAATCATTTAATCGAGCGAATATTCAGAGCTTGAATATAACCAACACGTCCCCGAAAAAGAAATGGACGGCGTATTTTGTCGCCGGTTAATGTGATCTCAAGAAAAATGCAACCTGTGACCGAACACGTCGACCGGTTGGTCTGCAGTGCCTGTGGGGCGACGTTTGCGCCCGAGCCATTGCACACGCTCTGCACGCATTGCGGCAGGCCGCTGCTGGTGTCCTATCGGCTGGAAGCGCTTCGCGATCGATTTCGGCCCGAAGTACTGGTCGGACGCGTGCGCAGCCTCTGGCGTTACGCCGAGGTGCTTCCGGTGCCGTTCGACGCGGTGCGCAGTCTGGGCGAAGGCTGGACGCCGCTGCTTCCGCAGCCCCGGTTGGGCCGCCTGCTGGGCCTGCCGAACCTGTACGTGAAGGATGAGAGCCTGAACCCGGGCGGGAGCTTCAAGGCGCGGGGGCTGGCCATGGCGGTGGCGGCCGCAGCGCTCCGGGGCGTGCGGCAGGTGGGACTGGCTTCGGCGGGCAACGCAGCCGGTGCGCTGGCACTGTATGCGGCCCGGATGGGGTTGTCGGCCCTCGTCTTCATGCCGGAGGAAACGCCGGAGCCGGCCGTGTGGGAGTGCCGACTGGCCGGGGCGCAGGTGCATCAGGTGCCCGGCACCATCGCCGAGGCGGGGGCGGCTTTCGAGGCGTATCGCCGGGAGCACCCCGAGGTGTTCAGCGTGGCGACGCTGCGTGAGCCCTATCGCGTGGAAGGCAAAAAGACGATGGGCTACGAGCTGTTCGAGCAACTGGGCGGGCGACTTCCGGATGTGATCCTTTACCCCACCGGTGGCGGTACCGGCCTGATCGGCATGTGGAAGGCTTTCAATGAAATGGAAGCGCTGGGATGGATCGGGCCGGAGCGGCCGCGCATGGTGGCCGTGCAGGCGGCCGGTTGTGCGCCGATCGTGCGGGCCTTTCAGGAGGGGCGTGAAACGGCGGAATTCTGGGAAAATGCCCGGACGCTGGCGGCCGGACTCCGCGTGCCGAAGGCGCTGGGCGACTTTCTCGTCCTTCGGGCGCTTCGCGAAAGCAACGGCACGGCCGTAGCTGTGGAAGATGACGAGATCCTGGAAGCCATGGCGCGCTGGGCACAGGCCGAAGGCGTGCTGGCCGCGCCGGAAGGGGCCGCCACGCTGGCCGCGTTGCTTCGGCTCCGGGAAGCCGGATGGGTGCAGCCCGAAGAGACCGTCGTGCTGTTCAACACGGCCTCGGCGCACAAGT
>Ga0065723_101759_pt1 | contig 14547 bp, 16 predicted proteins | sample TheenrcuSG05Z960_FD_59110 | JGI IMG/M metagenome (GOLD analysis project Ga0065723, IMG submission 59110) | Thermophilic enrichment culture from UC Davis - Sample SG0.5Z960 | ecosystem: Engineered > Solid waste > Grass > Composting > Bioreactor | place: USA: University of California, Davis
CGCCGGCGGTTGCGCCGGACGGACGGAAAACGGCGCGAACTCACCTCCTCCCGAAACGGCGGGCAATGGCGTTGAAGCGCAGGATGCGCGGCAGATGCGGAAACTTGAAATCGAAGATCCGGTGCGGGTCGCGCGCCATCTCGAGGAACTGGCGAAGAACATTCCGGGCGTGAAGGACGCGCGCTGCGTCGTGTTCGGCAATACGGCCGTCGTCGGCATCGACGTGGACGAGAAGCTTGACCGCTCGCGGGTCGGCACGCTCAAATATTCCGTCGCCGAAGCGTTCCGCAAGGATCCATACGGCATCGACGCGTTCGTCACGGCCGACATGGATCTGAACGAGCGGATCCGCGAGATCCGCGCCGACATCGAGGCCGGGCATCCGGTCGCCGGATTCGTCGAAGAACTGACCGACATTATCGGCCGGATCATGCCGCAGCTGCCGCGCGACATCGAGCTGAAGGACCCGCCGGAGACGGAAGCGCCCAGGACGGACGGCCAATTGTAAATGATAATGGGCAGAAGACACCGGCAAAAAAGCAGGAAAAGCCTAACGGCCCACAGAGCCGCTAGGCTTTCTTCATGGCGTCGAACACTTGTCCGTCGAGCTTGTCGGCGGCGCGTTTGTCGTACGTCTTCTCGTATTCGGGAATCGCCGTAAGCCGGGCCCCGTAGAACATCGCGTCGCGCACCGCAGAGATCGCGATGTCGAAGCAGACGAGTTTGAACGGCACGCCTTCAAGCTGATCCGTCACGACCGAAGCCGTCCCGTAGACGGCCTGCACCGTCCCGCCGGCGAACAGCGTGACGGCGACGGAAGGATTGTTCTTCAGATTGTTCACAAGGCGGGAACGACCGTCGACGGCGAACCGGAGCACGGACGGGCTCGGCGCGAAGATCCACGAGATCGCGTTCGTCGTCGGAGACCCGGTTTCCGCGTCGATGGTGTGCAGCAGCACGAACGTCTCGCCCTGCATGGCGGCGAATTGCGCGTCGGTTAATGCTGTGAGCGTCTCGGCCACCCGCATGACCTCCTTGGCTGCGCGACATGATGAAATTCACAATGCGTGCAATCTTGACTCCATTATACCACAGCGGGAACCGTCCTACCACGGGCGATCCCGCATGCGGCCTTCGTTATTCCAGGCGCGGCGCCATGATCCCGCGCAGCGCGGCCTTCGCTTCCTCCAGCTTCGCCTCGTCCAGGTGGATGTAAGGACTGCGCCACTCGCCCTGAAGCTGGATGAACGTGATGTCGGATCGTCTGATGCCGAAATAGACGCCGATCATCCGCTCGATCTCCGGAGCCGGCATATCGATCGACACATTGTTGCCGACCGCAGCGATGACATCGTCCAGCTTCGTGATGCTGCCGAGCGACAGCAGGCGGTCCGTCAGCGCGCCGATCACTTCGCTCTGCCGCCGGTTCCGCTCCAGGTCGCTCGATTCGCGCGTGCCGCCGTTCGACTGCCTGTAGCGGATGAAATCGAGCGCCTGGTCGCCGTTCAGCGTCTGCTGTCCCTTCTTCAGATCGATGTAGGTGTTGCCGGCCACGTCCGTATACTTCATGTCTTGGTCGACATAGACCTCGATGCCGCCGAGCGCGTCCACGACATCGGAAAATCCCTGGAAATTGATCTTGACCGCGTAATCGATCGGAATGCCGAAGAATTTGCCGAACAGCTCCTTCATTTCATTCCGGGCCTTCTGATCGGCTTCCTTCGCGTCCATCTCCTTGCGGGCGGCCGTGAAGAAATTGGCGTAGTAGGCGTTCGCCTTCCGTTCCCGGTAACCTTCGACGTCGATCCGGGTATCGCGCGGTATCGTGACGACCACCGCCCGCTTCTCTTCCGGATCGAGCGCGGCCGCCATCAGGACATCCGTGTTCAGGCTGCCGATGTTCGGCCGGGTGTCAAGCCCCATCACGAGCAGCGCGATCGGCATCTCCCGCACCGACACCGGCGGATGTTCGCGGTATTCGACCGTTTCGTCGGACGCCGCTTCAGCTTCGGTGCTGATCGTGCTGATGTTCCGGATCGCATCCTTCGCCGTAAAGTACAGATCCCCGACGTACCAGACGGCCGCCCCCGCGATCAGCAGCAGCGGAAGCAGCAGCCAGAGCAGCCATTTCATTCGCCGTTTGCGGCCCGTCCCGCTCTTCGCCCGGCGCGCCTCGCTGCGGGGCGGCAACGGATTCTGCGTGCTCATGCGCTCACCTATTGCTCATTGAATTTCGGATTGGCGTTGATGTCGTGCAGCAGCTGCTCGGCCGCCGGCCGGGGCGCCCGCCAGCTTCCGGGACGGCCTTCGCGGACATAGGCGACGGTGATGAACTCGTCCGTCCGCTCCGCGATGCCGACCTCGGTCACGCCGTGGTCTTCCGTCAGAATCTGCAGGAAGAAATCCCTCGTCTCCAGCGCGGCCCGGTCATCCGGTCTTCCCGCGGCCACGATCTCCATCTGCAGCCAATTGAACAGCGCGTCATCGAATTTCATCCGCCGCATCCCGTCCCTTGCCGCCCGCGTGCTCCGCCGCCTGCCCGGATCCGCGTCCTCCGCGCCAGCGGTCGTAGATCTGCCTGAGCCTCAGGATCAGCATCAGCGCGACCGCCACGGCCATGCATTGAATGATCGGCAGCTTGTCGATCTGCAGGATGAGCAGGATCAGACTGCCGACCAGGATCGACACATAGACGCCGATCTCCTTCAGCAGCGGCAGCCTCTTCACCGGACGGAATACGCTGTTGAAAATATAGATGGTGAACCCGACGATCAGCAGATACGAAACAAGCCGATGTTCCGCCAGCCATTCCTGCATCCATAAACCCTCCTTCCGCCCGATGGCCGCTCACACGCCGGCCCGGGCCGTCTTGCGGTGCTTCTCCGCCCGCTCGCGCTCGCTCTTGTTCAGAATTTTCTTCCGCAGGCGGATCGACTGCGGGGTCACTTCGCAGTATTCGTCGTCATTCAGGTATTCGAGCGCCGCCTCTAGGGTGAGCAGCCGCGGAGCCTTCAGCTTGACGGTCTCCTCCTTCGTCGAGGAGCGGATGTTCGTAAGCTGCTTCGTCTTGCAAATATTGACGACAATATCGTTGTCGCGGTTATGCTCGCCCACGATCATGCCTTCGTACACTTCCGTCCCGGGCTCGACGAACAGCACGCCGCGGTCTTCCACCGAGAGCATGCCGTAGACGGTCGCCGTCCCGGATTCGCTGGCGACCAGCACGCCCTGCCTTCTGCCGTATCCATCGCCCGGCGTGAGCGGCCCGTATTTCTCGAAGGCGTGGTTCATGACGCCGTAACCGCGCGTCAGCGTCAGGAACGTCGTCCGGTAACCGATCAGGCCGCGCGAAGGAATCACGTACTCGAGCCGCGTCTGGCCGCCCTCGCCCTGCGCCATCGAGACGAGCTCGGCCTTGCGCGGCCCGAGGCTCTCCATGACGGCGCCGACGCTCTCGTCCGGCACGTCGATCAGCAGCCGCTCGTACGGTTCCAGGAGCGCCCCGTTCTCTTCGCGCACGATCACCTCGGGCTTCGACACCTGAAGCTCGTAGCCTTCCCGGCGCATCCGCTCGATCAGAATGCCGAGATGCAGCTCGCCGCGGCCGGAGACGATGAACGCGTCGGGGCTGTCCGTCTCCTCCACGCGCAGCGCGACGTCGGTCTCAAGCTCCCGCATGAGCCGGTCGCGCAGGACGCGCGACGTCACGAACTTGCCCTCCCGCCCGGCGAACGGGCTGTTGTTCACGAGGAACGTCATCTTCAGCGTCGGCTCTTCGATTTTCGGCGCTGGCAGCGGTTCGGGCCGCGCGGGGTCCGCGACCGTCTCGCCGATGCCGATGTCGCGGATGCCCGAAATGGCGACGATGTCGCCGGCGCCCGCTTCGCCGATTTCGATCCGCGACAGGCCCTTGAACCCGAACAGCTTCTCGATCCGCGCCTGCCTGACGGTTCCGTCGCGGGCGATGGCGATGGCGGCTTGTCCCTGCCGCAGGCGGCCGCGATGAATCCGGCCGATCGCGATCCGGCCGAGATAATCGTTGTAATCCAGCAGCGACACGAGCAATTGCGCCGGTTCTTCGGGGTCGCCGGCCGGCGCGGGGATATGGCGGATGATCGTGTCGAACAGCGGCTTCATGTCGGTACCCCGATCATGCGGATCAAGGCCGGCGAAGCCTTCCAGCCCCGACGCGTAAACGACCGGAAAATCGAGCTGCGCGTCGTCCGCGCCGAGCTCGATGAACAGCTCCAGCACCTCGTCGACCACCTCGAGCGGCCGCGCGTTCGGCCGGTCGATCTTGTTGACGACGACGATCGGGACCAGCTTGTGCTCGAGCGCCTTGCGGAGAACGAATTTCGTCTGGGGCATGCAGCCTTCGAACGCGTCGACGACGAGCAGCGCGCCGTCGATCATGCGCAGAATGCGCTCCACCTCGCCGCCGAAGTCGGCGTGGCCCGGCGTATCGACGATGTTGATGCGGTATTCTCCGTAGTCGACGGCCGTNTTNTTCGCGAGGATCGTAATGCCCCGCTCGCGCTCGAGATCGTTCGAATCGAGCATCCGCTCCTGAAGCTCCGCGCCTTCGCGGAACAGGCCGGACTGTTGCAGCAGCCGGTCCACGAGCGTCGTTTTGCCGTGGTCGACGTGGGCGATGATCGCGATATTGCGGATCTTGTCACTCGGATGCACTTCATGGTTCCTTTCCGTCTGTCAGATTCCCGCCCGGCGCGGCGTCACCAGCGGACGCGGCGTCCGAAGGCCATCCAGGCGCCGGCCAGGATGAGCACGGCGGCCAGCAGGTAGACGAAGGCCGAGCGGAACAGCGTGATGATGAGCAGCAGCCCGGACAGCGCGAGCAGCCCGATCGCGGTCAGATGCAGCCTTCTGTCCCTGCCCGGTCCGAACAAGCAGTATTCGTACAAACCGGCGGCCGGGCCCGCGATGAGCAGCGGCCACAGCGCGCCCATCAGCTTCCAGCCTCCCAGATTGCAGATGAAGAACAGCAGGCCGTACACGGTCAGCAGCCCGGCCGGAACGAGCACCCAGGCGCTGCCCAGCATGCGCCCGAAATAAAGCATATGGAGCAGCACGCCCGCCGCGAGGATGAGCAGCGGCCAGAAAAGGTTACCGATGAACGAAAATACGCCGAGCTTGCCAAGCAGAATGACGATGCCCGCGGCCAATATGGCGATACCGATCGTGTACTGTTTGTTCGACATGCGACCCACCCTCCGCAGCAACCCAGGTCATCTTCTCTAGTGTACTGGAACCGGAGACAAAAAAAAAGTCCGGGACGAAGCGTCCTGCAGGCCGATCCGCCCGCCGCCGGTCCGTTCGTCCCGAATATCCGTCAAAAAATTAATACATTTTAATCCCGGCCTCCGATCGCGACATGGTTCGTCATGCCGGGCGGCGTCTCGCGAGCGCGATCAGCATCCGGAGAACGATGACCAGCGGCACGGACAGGACGGGCACCGCTTCGGCGGCCGTCGGGCCGGCGTGGAACAGAAGCCTGTCCAGGCCGGGATCGTGGACAAGCATCCGTCCGGCTTCATAGCCGAGCAGCGCCCCGCCGATGTAGACGAGGAACGGCAGGCGCGCGAGCAAGGCGCCGACGAAGCGGCTGCCCCAGACGACGATCGGAATGCTGAGCGCGATGCCGATCAGCATGAGCACGATCTCCCCGTCGGCGACCGCGGCGATCGCGAGCACGTTGTCGAGGCTCATGACGAAATCCGCCGCGATGATCGTGCGGATCGCTCCCGCGATCGACGCGCTGTTCCGCACGCCGCGCGGCTTGCCGTCCTCGCCGGCGTCAAGCAGCAGCTTGACCGCGACGGCGTAGAGCAGCAGCGCCCCGGCCGCCCGCAGATACGGAATGGCGAGCAGCGCGGCGGCCGATACGGTCAGCGCGCAGCGCAGCGCGACCGCCGCCGCGGTTCCCCAGAGCATGGCGCGTTCGCGGACGCCGGGCGGCAGGTTCCGGCAAGCCATCGCGATGACGACGGCGTTGTCGCCGCTCAGCAGCAGGTTGATCAGCATAATTTGCGCGAAAATCAGCAGACTATCCAACGGCTTCCGCCCCCTTGCCAACCACTGTATGTCCGGGTGGGACGGGTTATGCCCGGCTGATTTTTTTTCGCGAAAAAATGAATCCGCCCGCCCGCCGTCCACGTATGAAATGTAATGCAGACGTATGTCCGCCTCGGAACGGGTGGCCGTTTCGTTTGCCTTGCGGTGCGGTCTTCATCTTCTTGGACAGACACGGAAAGGGGCAACAGACTCGATGAATCCGCTCACACTTGAATTCTGGACCGCTCTGGCCACCATCGTCTTCATTGATCTGGTGCTTGCCGGGGACAACGCGATCGTGATCGGCATGGCGGCGCGCAACCTGCCGAAGCATCAGCAGAAAGCGGCCATTCTGTGGGGAATGGCGGGCGCGGTCGCAATCCGGATCGCCGCCACCGCGCTGGTCGTCTATCTGCTCAAGGTGCCGTGGCTGCAGCTGGCCGGCGGACTTCTGCTCATCTGGATCGCGTACAAGCTGCTCGTGCAGGAGGAGGGCGGACACGAGGTCAAGGCCGGCAACACGCTCATGCAATCGATCTGGACGATCATCGCGGCCGACGCCGCGATGGGCCTCGACAACGTCATCGCGATTGCCGGAGCGTCGCACGGCCATTTGCTCCTCGTGGTGATCGGTCTGCTGATCAGCATCCCGATCGTCATCTGGGGAAGCACGCTGTTCATCCGGCTGATCAACCGTTATCCCTGGATCATCTATCTCGGCGGCGGCGTGCTCGCCTATACGGCCGCGAAGATGATCATGCACGAGGAGCATATCGCGAACTTGATCGGGAACCGCGAAAGGATGGTCTGGATCTTCTACGCGGTCGTCGTCGCCGGCGTGCTGCTCGCCGGCTTCGCCGTGAACGCCGCCCGGAACAGACGGGCCGCCGCGCTGCAAGAGAAAAGCAGGGAGCCGCGCTGAAGCGGTCCCTGCTTTTTCGTGTTGGTGCGAAGGTTGAGCGGCGCCAGGTTCAGAACCAGTCGTTCTCGACCTCCGCCGTCCGGACGGCGGGGGCGGGTTCGTCCGGCGCAAGTTCGATCGTCTCGGTTCCCTCCACCGCCTTCTCGATCATGTCGGCCAGCTCGGGGATGGCGCGTTCGATTTTCTCGACGACGCGCAGGTTCGGGTTCGTGGCCGGCGACTTCGGCACGAACAGCGTGCAGCAATCCTCGTACGGCAGGATCGACGTCTCGTAGGTGCCGATCCGTTTCGCCATCGCGATGATCTCGAGCTTGTCCATCGCGATGAGCGGCCGAAGCAGCGGCAGCTCGCTCGTGCGGCCGATGACGTTCAGGCTGCCGAGCGTCTGGCTCGCCACCTGGCCGAGGCTGTCGCCGGTGACGATCGCGAGCGCGCCGACGCGCTGCGCGATCCGCTGCGCGATGCGGAGCATCGAACGGCGCATCAGGGTAATGATGAGATGATCCTGTTTCGATTGCGCGAGCCGCGTCTGGATGTCGGTGAACGGGACGAGGTGGAGCCTGAACGGTTTGCCGGCGTAATGGGAGAGCCTTTTCGCGAGGGCGACGACCTTGTCCTGCGCTTCCTTGCTCGTGAACGGGTAGCTGTGAAAATGAATCGCCTCGATCTCCAGCCCCTTGCGCATCGCCATCCAGACGGCGACGGGGCTGTCGATGCCGCCGGACAGCAGCGCGACGGCCTTGCCGTTCGAGCCGTACGGAAATCCGCCGGCGCCCGGCACCACTTCGCAGTACACGTAAGCATGGTGCTCCTGGATTTCGACGTTCAGCTCGATGTCCGGATTCCGGACGTCCACGGTGATGTTCGGCATGTTGCGCAGCACGTGCGCGCCGACGAGATGGTTCATCGCCATCGTGTCATGCGGGAACCCTTTCCAGCGGCGGCTGACTTTGACCTTGAACGTCGCCTTGCGGTCCCCGAACGAGCGCATGACGGCCAGCGCCCCTTCCCGGATCGCCGCAAGCTCGGGCTCGACCCGCTTCACCGGGCTGAACGACGAGATGCCGAAGACGTCCTTCAGCCGGTCGGCCACCTGCTCGTACGGCTCGCTGCCGAGGGCAATGTAAAGCCGGCCGTAGGTCCGGATGAAGGTGAGCCCCGGGAACGCGCGGAGCGCATGCTTCACCTGCTTCAGCATTTCCGCCTCGAAGCGGCCGCGGTTGCGCCCCTTCACCGTGATTTCCCCAAGCCGGATCAGAATATGGTCGAAGGTCAATGACGCTCTTCCTTTCTTCGCAGCGGCATCAGCTTGCGCAGCACGGCCTCCAGCCGCTCGAGCAGCGCGTCGATGCTCGCTTCGTCATGCTCATCCCCCAGGCTGATGCGAATGCCGCTGGACGCGCAGGCGGCGTCGCGGCCCATGGCGAGGAGCACGGCGCTCGGTTTGTCGTCCTTCGAGGAGCAGGCCGATTTCGTCGAGACGAGGACGCCCAGCTCCTCGAGCGAATGCACGATCACTTCAGGCTTCAGGCCCGGGCAGCAGAAATGGACGATATGCGGCGCCATCGGCTGCCGCGGATCGTCGTCCTCCGGGCCGCTGAGCACGACGCCCGGCATCCGGACGATTCCCTTGACGAGCCGCCGGCGCAGCCCGCTCATCCGCTCCATGCGTTCGGGCTGAGATTCGATCGCGAGGCGAAGCGCCTTGGCGGCGCCGACGATGGCCGGCACGTTCTCGGTGCCGGACCGGAGCCCGTCCTCCTGGCCGCCGCCGCGGATGATCGGCTCGAGCTCGACGCCCTCCCGGATGTACAGCCATCCCGCTCCGCGCGGCCCGCCGAACTTGTGCGCCGAGACCGTGAACAGGTCGACGCCCCATTCGCGCAGGCAAACGGGCAGCTTGCCGACGCTCTGCACGCCGTCGACATGCAGCAGCGTGCGCGGGCGGTCCTTCAAGAGCCGCCCGATCGCCCCGATCGGCTGCACCGCGCCGACCTCGTTGTTCACATGCATGACGCTGACGAGAATCGTCTCGTCCGTCAGCGCCGCCTCGACATCGGCGGGGTTCACATGGCCCGCCGGGCCGACCGGCAGCACCGTCATCCGGAATCCTTCGCGCTCGAGCGCGCGGAACGGCTCGGCGACGGACGGATGCTCGACGCCGGAAACGATCAGATGCCGGCCGCGGTTCCGGTAACGGCGCGCGGCGCCGAAGACGGCCAGATTGTTGCTCTCCGTGCCGCCGGAGGTGAAGCGCCATTCCGATGCGTCGGTATGGAACAGCCGCCCGGCCTGCTCGCGGGCGCGCTCCAGCAGTTTGCGCGCCTCCGCGCCGCCTTGGTGAAGCGATGAAGGATTGGCGTAGATGCGCTCCATCACCTCGGACACCGTGCGGATGACTTCCTCCTTCGGCGGCGACGAGGCGCTGTGGTCGAAATAAAGCATGAACCCTGTTCCCTTCCTTGTTCGATGCTGAAGCCTTCCGAATCGGAGAACCGTCTCAAAAAAAGGAAAGACCCCTCTCGGAGTCGATGCTTCCGCCGCTGTCGTCCCCGGCCGCCCGCGCGGGCGGCCGCCGCGCATGGCACCGGCGCACGTCTAGGCCATGGCGCCGCGGTATCGCTCGAACGCTTCCAGCACCTTCGCGACGTATCCCCGCGTCTCTTCGGGCAGCAGCGACTGCTTCTCGTCGAAGTCCGCGTCCGTCCGGATGCCGAGCCGGTCGACGCGGCCGGGACCGGCGTTGTACGCGGCGAGCGCGGCCTTCAGGCTGCCGCCGTATTTGCCGAGCAGATGCGCGAGATAGCGCGTGCCGCCCGCCACGTTCTGCGCGGGATCGAACGGATTGTCGACGCCGAGCGCCCGCGCCGTCGCGTCCATGAGCTGCATGAGCCCCTTCGCGCCCGCGCGCGAGACGGCGTACGGGTTGAACGCCGATTCGGTCCGGACGACCGCTTTCACGAGGGCGGGATCGACGCCGTACCGTTCGGCGGACTGTCGGATCAGCGCGTCGTACAGGGTGTCGGAACCGCTTCCGGACGCGTCGCCGGACATTTGCTGCAGCTGGAGAAGCAGCGGCAGCAAGTTGCTCGAATAGAGCGTCCCCGAATAGAGGCTGCCGAGGGCGCCGGAGTAGAGCGAGCTGCCGTACAGCGGCGACAGCGATGACAGAGACGGAAGGGACGACGGCGATGAACCGTAAAGGGTGGTCCCGTATCCGTAACCGTAATCGCTCAAAGCGGACGAGGCCGCGCCGTTTCCGGCCAGCAGCCCGCCGAGCATCGTCTCGAACAGCGAGCCGTAGCCGGAGCTCGCGCCGTCCGCGGAATCCGAATATAAAGGCGATATCATTTGCAGCCGCAGAAGCGCGCTGATCGTGCGCGGGTCGATGCCGGTGCTCATGATGCATCCTCCATGCCCTTGTCGTGCGCAATGGCAGTCTTGCTTTCCCCATTGTACACGTTTTGGGCCGCGGTTGCCAGAGTCTGTTGTTGCCCGTCTTCCCGCGTCCGCGCGGAGGCGGATTGCCTTGCGCGCGAGAAAAAAGGCGGAACGGACATGCGTTCCGCCATATGCGCCGCGTCAGATCCACGCGGCCTGGATCGGTATGAGGACAAGCTGCGACAGCGCCGCCGCAAGGCCGAGCACGAAGGCCCACACGCCGAGCCCGCGGGCCCCTTCGCGGACGCCGTACCAGCCGAGCGCCGCGGCGGCCAGCCCGAGCGGCAGCGACCATATGAACAGCGAAACGACGGCGATCGCGAGCGCAAGCAGCCCGATGGCAACACCCGCGCCGGAAGCCGCCGGAATCCCGGCATGCCGGCGAACGCCGGCTTCGGCGGACGGCTTGGCGATGGCGCGCCCCGCCGGCTTCGCGGATTTTGCCGCCATTCGGGGTTCGCCGGACCCGGCGGATGCAACCGCCGCCCTGCGCCCGCCCGAGTCGGCCGATTCGCCCGCCGGCCCGCGTCCGGTCAGCAGCTTCACGGCCGGCGCCGCCAGCTCCGCGGCCATCTCCGCGGCGGTGTTCTTCGCCGTCTTCCGGCCGGACGACGCGCCGCTCTCCTCCGCCGCGGCCAATTCCGGATTCAGGCCGGGAAAGTCCGAGCCCGGCCCGCGCTTCGGGCTTTCATCCGCATTGCGCTCCCGCTTCCGCCCGCCATCCGCGCCGCCCGGATGCCCGGCCATGCGGATCAGCCTTCCTTCGGACGGAACGTGTGGCAACACGTGACGGAAGAATCTGCGGCCGTATCCCGGTGCCCGGCGCCGAAGCTCTCGGAAAACTCCGATTCGTAATCGGCGCGCGCGTGGCGGTCGATGTCAACCATGATCTCCTCGGCCGAGCAGCGATTGCCCTTCGCCCAATAGGTGCAGTTGCTCACGCTGCAGATCACGCCTTCAGGCATGCGATCACCCCCGCTATCAACTTGCCCTTCGCGGGAGCGCCGTATGCCTGCCTTATTGCCGTATGCCTGCCTTATTTTTGCCCCTGCATTCTCCGCTTGATCAGATACTCGCTCTCATAGTAGGCGAGCTCTTCCCGCAAATCCTCGAAAATCTTGTTGACGCCGAGCACGATGTCGCGCGCCGCGCGCACCGGCTTGACGCGGAAGCGGATCGCGTCCTGCCCGGTGTAGGCGTAGCGTCCGTCCTCCGAGTAGCCCTCGTTCTTTGGGTAGAAATAGGCGTTCACGCATTGGTGGTAAGCCTCGTACAGCGCCCGTTCGGCGAAATCTTCGTCGAAATTGGCCCGCCTGAGCGCAACGCCCAGCTTCTCATAGACAACTTCCGAGAAGACGAGCAGATGCCTGAGGTCGGAGAGCAGTCCCTTGTAGAAGGCGACGATCTCCGGTCCGGCGTCTTCCCCGGCCAGATCGCGCAGCGAATGTCCGTTGAGAAAAGGCTCCAGCTGGTCGATGGCCTCCTTCAGTCTGGCGCGGGTCGATTCTGTCAGTTGTCTCACGTTGTCGGAAGGCATGTGCTGACTCCTTTCGCATCCCCATTACTGGCTGGCTCATCCACATGTTATCACAATTCCGTCCCCCGCGTCACTCCGATGGAGGTTGCATATTTTCTCGGCCGCGGCCCTAACCTATAACCGCGAATCGACATCGGGACGCGGGAGGGATTGGCGGGATGGCCGGCAGAACGAACTGGCCGCGCTGGCTGGCCGCGGGCGCGGCCGCCGCGGCGTTGATCGCCTTCCTGCCCTGGCAGGCGGGTGAACGGACGGGCGGCGAAGACGGCGACGGGACAACATCCGGAACTTACGCCGCGCAAGAGCAATCGCGCAAAATCGCGATCGTGCGGCGGGACGCCGAGGCGACCGCGAAGCTGTGCACGCTGGAATGCTCGAAGGAATTCCGCTCGCTCCGCGCCGGCGACGGCGCCGAGAAGCTGCGCCTGCTGCTTCGGCATCATCCGCATATGGCCTACGTGCGGATCAAGGACGGCGGCGGCAAATCGACGGAAGCCGGCAAGATGCCGGCGGAAGATGGCGGCGATTCGTGGGAAGCGCGGCTTGCGACCGCCGAGCGGGAAGCCCGGGCGGGCCGCGCCTATGTATCCGATCCCGTGCGTCTTGGCGGCAGCCGCTACATCGTTCTGGGCGTGCCGGCGGCCGGCGGCGGAGGAACGGTCAGCGGCATCATCCGGCAGAACGTGGTCGACGAAGTGGAACGGCGGCAGAAGCAGTTTCTCAGGCTTGTCCCGTATCCGGCGGAAGGACGCTACAAGACGGAATCGGCGAAGCCGAACTCGACGGAGGACATCACGGTCCGCACGGGCGAGGACAACGGCTCGGCGAGCCATTACCATATCAACGAAGCGGTCGTCCGCTTCCGCAGGCCGCCGACGGACGCCGAAATCAGGCGGATCATGAAGGATATCGACGGCGCTTCGGTGCGGAAGCTCGGCTACGCCCACGTGTTCACCTCGCGGTCGATGGAAGCGGATGATCTGATCGCCTATTTCCGCGAGCATTGGAATCCGGTGTACGCCGAGCCGCATTATTTGTACCTGGCGAACGGACCCGGCGGACGGACGCGGGATGCGGACGGCGCGGGAAGCAGGGCGAAAGCCGCGGATTTCCGGGAGAGCCGGGCCGGAAACGGCGCGGACGAGACGCGCGACGAGATCGTGCCGAACGATCTGCTGTACAGCGCCTACCAATGGAACCTGCCGGCGATCGAGACCGAGCGCGGCTGGGCGCTGTCGCGCGGAAGCGACGACATCGTCATCGCGGTGCTGGACACGGGCGTCCAGCTCGATCATCCGGATCTTCAGGGCCGGATCGCGGAGGGGATCAATCTGGTCGGCGAAGGCGAGCCCGAGGACGACGTGGGACACGGCACGCACGTCGCCGGCATCATCGCGGCCACGGTCAACAACGGCGAAGGCGTAGCCGGCCTGTCGTGGCGGGGGCGCATCATGCCCGTGAAGGTGCTCGACAGCACCGGTTCCGGCACGACCTATTCGGTCGCGGAGGGCATCATTTGGGCGACGGACCACGGCGCCGACGTCATCAACATGAGCCTCGGCAACTACGCCTCGGCCGAATTTCTGCACGACGCGATCCGGTACGCTTACGACCGCGGCGTCGTGCTCGTCGCGGCGAGCGGCAACGACAACACCGACCAGCCGGGGTATCCGGCGGCGTATCCGGAAGTGTTCGCGGTGGCCGCGACGGATGCCAATGACGGCAAGGCCCCTTACTCGAACTTCGGGGATTACATCGACGTTGCCGCGCCCGGAGACACAATCGCGAGCACCTATCCGGGCAACCAGTACGCCGCGCTGTCCGGCACGTCGATGGCGAGCCCGCACGTCGCCGCGCTCGCCGGCCTGATCAAGTCCGTCAATCCGGACCTGACGAACGAAGAGATCATGGACATCATGCGGAAGACGGCCGTCGACCTCGGCGACAAAGGACGCGACGTCTATTTCGGCTACGGCAAGATCGATGTCGTGCGCGCCCTCGAAGCGGCCGAACAGTCGGCGAACACGCTGGGCGGACTCCGCCTCAGGTTCGAGCGCCGGATGGAGGAGCTTAGGAAGCGGTTCGGATTCGAACCGGCGGAATAAGCCGCAGGACGCGAAAAGAGCCTTCGGAACGTCTCCGAAGGCTCTCTGTGTGTCTGCGCTTCCGGCTGCCTGCGTCGCAGCCGGCAAATCGTTGCGGAAAGCCTGCCATAAGCCGGGTTCTGTACTTCCGGTGGTGCAACGGGAACGACCCTCCCACGATGGAAGCGACAATCATCTATCTAGGCCGCGCATTGCTGCGCGGCTCAAGCGACCAACCCGAACGCGCCCCGGGCAAGGGCTGCGGCCGCGAAGGGCCGCCGCGTTCTCTCGGTCTTGCTCCGGATGGGGTTTACCAGCAACGTTGTCACCAACGCCGCTCGTGGTCTCTTACACCACGGTTCCACCCTTGCCTGATCCGGCCCGAAGGCCGGCCATCGGCGGTCCGTTTCTGTGGCACTATCCTTCGGCTCGCGCCGACTGGACGTTATCCAGCATCCTGCCCTGCGGAGCCCGGACTTTCCTCCCGCGGC
>Ga0065723_100613_pt1 | contig 14407 bp, 10 predicted proteins | sample TheenrcuSG05Z960_FD_59110 | JGI IMG/M metagenome (GOLD analysis project Ga0065723, IMG submission 59110) | Thermophilic enrichment culture from UC Davis - Sample SG0.5Z960 | ecosystem: Engineered > Solid waste > Grass > Composting > Bioreactor | place: USA: University of California, Davis
GCCTGGTGCGGACCCGCATGCCAGGTGGTGTGAGAGGACGGGGGCTAGCCGCCCCCTTCTACTCGATTTATCCGGCGGACAATGCAAAAACGGCCCGCCTTTCTCGGCGATGCCGTTGCGGGATGGGATCAGACATCCAGGGCGATCAGGACACCAAGCACGACAACGATGACACCGAATGCGACGCCCAGCCAGATGAGGGCCTTTTTGTTGACTTCGTCTTGCCGCGACGCGGGTCGTGCCGGCGGTTTCCGCTTGGCAGAGGAGCTCATGGGAATCCACCTTCTTTCTTTCCTGCTAACGTCTCGATACAGCCGCCTAACTTTTATTGTAAACGGTTTATGGGCAAAAAACCAGACGGCGGTAATGACGGAAGGGGCGGCGAAAGAAAGGCGGCTTGGACGGCGGATGCGGCGGACGGGGCGGAGGAGCGGTGCGCAAGGAGAAGGCGCGTCGGACAAAGCGGAGCGGCGGCGGACGGAGAAGCGGGCCGCGGCGCGGGAACGGTCCGGCGGACGCCAAAGACCGACCGGAGAGGCGCAGGGCGGGATTTTGGGAGCGGTGCAGCGGGCAGCGCCGGGGAGGCGGACACGCGCTCCTTTTCTTTTTGCCCGGGAAAAGATAAACTGGATTCCGGAGACAGTCACGTTCGAAACGAGCGAAGGGAAGACGTCATTCATGCCGTCCTTTTATGAAACCGCGTGCAAGCCGATTTTGTTTGGCCTCGACCCGGAGAAAGCCCATCATCTGGTGGTCGGCGGTCTCGGGATTTTTGGCCGGATGCCCGGAGCCGCCGAACTGATGTCCGCCGCTTGGGGAGTCCCCGATCTTCCGGAGCTGGCCGTCGAATTGTTTGGCTTCCGGTTTCGCCATCCCGTCGGCCTTGCCGCCGGAATGGACAAAGATGCGAAGGCCGTGCGCGGTTTCGCCGCCATCGGTCTGGCTTTCCTGGAAGTCGGGACGGTCACCCCGCTGGGGCAGCCCGGCAACGAGAAACCGCGGCTTTTCCGGCTTCCTTCCGACGGCGCGCTGATCAACCGCATGGGCTTCAACAACGAAGGCGCGGAAGCCATGGCGAGACGGCTCGAGCGGCTCGGACCCCGGCCTGTTCCCGTGGCGATCAACATCGGCAAAAACAAGGCAACCCCAAATGAGGAAGCGGAACGGGATTACCGGAAATGCCTGCGGGCGCTGTATCCGTACGGCGACCTGTTCGTGGTCAATGTCAGCTCCCCGAACACACCGGACCTCCGGCGCCTGCAGCACGGCGACGATTTGCGGAGGCTGCTGGACGCCGTCCGGGAAGAGGTCCGGATCCAGGCCGAGAGGGCGGGCGGCCCCGAAAAACCGGTGCTGGTCAAAATCTCCCCGGACAACGACGACACGCAGCTGGAACGGATCGCCCGCACCGTCGCGGAAAGCGGAATCGCCGGGGTGATCTGCACCAACACCACCGTGGACCGGCAGGGGCTGACGCACCGGCATGCCGCCGAAACGGGCGGGCTGAGCGGCCGTCCGCTGGCCGGGAGGTCCACGGAAGTGATCCGCAAAATGTACGCGCTGACGGAGGGGCGCCTGCCCATCATCGGCGTCGGCGGCATATTCGACGCCGACGGCGCGTATGAAAAAATCCGGGCGGGGGCCAGTTTGTTAGAAGTCTACACGGCGCTGGTCTACAAGGGGCCCGGCGTGGTGAAGGAAATTTGCCGGGGTTTGGCGGATCTCCTTCGGCGCGACGGTTTTGCCCGCGTGGCGGACGCGGTTGGGGCGGATCACCGGCACGGACGCCGATAGGGTGAAAGCAGGAGCGGAATCCGTACGCACGGGCATAGTCCCCGTCGGTCGTCCCGTCGGAATAACCCGGGAAGAAGCGAGCCGGGCGGGTCTGGCCGGTGGGAGCGCATTGCGGATGGTCCGGCCGCCAGGCGTTCGCGTCCGGACCGCCGCCGAACGGTCCGGCGGGCGCAGACCGCGCCGGCCCACGGAAAACGGCCTGCCGGTCGGGCGGATCGCTGCCGAGGCGGGCGGAAACGGGGCTTCGGAAGGTGATGCAGATGGACGGTCGGGACTGGAATCTGTTTTTGTTGCCTTATCAACAGGCGGTTGAAGAACTGAAGGTCAAATTGCGGGCGTTGCGCACCGAACTGAAGGAACGGGACGCCTATGCCCCGATCGAATTCGTCACCGGCCGGGTGAAAAAGGTGTCCAGCATCCTGGAAAAGGCGAAGCGCCTGGGCGTCCCTCCGGACCGGATCGAGACGGGCATCGAGGACATCGCGGGCATCCGCATCATGTGCCAGTTCGTCGAAGACATTTACATCCTGGCGGAGCTCATCCGCAACCGCCGGGACATGCGGGTGGTCCAAGAAAAAGACTACGTCGGCCATCCCAAGGAAAGCGGCTACCGCAGCTACCACCTGATCGTCGAATATCCGGTGCAGACGGCGCTGGGCCACAAGCCGGTGCTGGCGGAAATCCAGCTGCGAACCCTGGCCATGAATTTCTGGGCGACGATCGAACACTCGCTCAATTACAAATACCGCGGCGAGCTTCCCGAACACGTGCGGGAGCGGCTTCGCCTCGCGGCGGAAGCCGCGTTCCGCCTCGACCGGGAGATGTCCAGCATCCGGCAGGAAATTGTGGAGGCCCAGAAGGAATTCAGCGACAAATCCGACGTCGTGGGCAAAGCGCTGGCCGGCATCCACGACTTGTACTTCAGCAGGAGGGTGAGCGAGGCGAACCGGTTCCAGCAGCGCTTCAACGAGCTGTGGGAAAGGGAAGACATGGCGGGACTCAAGGAGCTGTGCCAGGAAATCCAGACCGCGCTGCAGCGCGCGGGGGAAGGCGGGATCGGCGAACATGGCGGATAAACGGGACGACAGGCGCGATACGGAAGAGGCGGGGGAAGGGGCGCGCGGCGGAGAGGCCGCCATCATGGAGGATCCCCGCTTCGTGGCGTTTGTCGACCATTTCAACGGGGACCAGGACTATTTCGAGTGCCATGAAGTGATGGAAGAGCTGTGGCTGGACAACGGCCGCGATCCGGTGCTGCAAGGGCTGTTGCAGGCGGCGGTGGGGCTCTATCACTGGCGGAACGACAACCGCGCGGGAGCCGTCAAGCTGTTTGCGGGATCGCTGCGCAAGCTCGCGGGCGCGCCCGCGGTGCTGCACGGGCTGGATCTGGCGGCGCTCCGGGAATGCGTCCGTACGTCGCTGCTCACGCTGAGCCCGCAGCTTACGGACTTGCCGGAATTGCAAACGCCCCCCGAAGGAGGCGGTGTGCCGGCAAGCGCATCCTTGCGCGCTTTCGCACCGCAGTCCATGATCGCTCCGGAAACCGTGCCCGCACCGTTTCGGCCTTTCTTTCTCCGCGTGGCGGACGCCTCGCTGGAAGCGGCCGTGGCTGAGCGGGCCAGGGAGCGCGAGGCGGGAAAGAAACAGGACGGCGCGTAAAACAGGCGCCCGGGCGTAAGGACAGCCCGGGCAACATCGTGTTGGGGACGTCCCTGCACCTTATTCCTGCGAACCGTTCCTCGTGCTTCAGGTGAGGGATTGATATTTCTCCGCCAGCAGCTGCTTGATTTCCTCCGCGGTTTTGCCTTCCTTCGCCCCATTGTTCGACCGAGGCGGCTTCGTCCAGGCAGATGCCGCAGAAAACGGCGTGATCGGTCCAGGTGACGCCGCTTTCATCCATTTCGGCCACGAAACAGCGAAAGAGCGAATCGTGGGGGTCCGTTTCCAGCTCCATGCAGCCGCAATAGCAATCCAGTTCGCGCATGATGTGCCCGTATTCGGCGGCGACGGCATACAGGCGCCGCGTGCGTTCCGGATAATTGGCGAGAAACGCCGGAGCCTCCGAGAGCGACCCCGTCTTTTCCCACCATTCGTCGCCGTGGCGATGCGCCCCTGATTCGCCCCTGCCGCCGAGGAGGGACACGGCCAGACCGGCCGCCAGAACCAGGGCCGGCACGGCGAGCAGCCATGCGGTCATTTTTTTCATGGGTCAACCGCTCGCTTCCGCTTTGTATTTTTCGAAGAACGCCCGGTAGTCGTCCAGCGTATGGCCCGAACCGTCGCCGGCGACGCCGCCCACGAGATAGTCGGTCTTGACGCCGTCCCGGTAGAACACGGTGGTCGGGGTGGAGTCGATGCCCTGCTTGACCATGTACTCGGGGAATTCCAGCAGGTTGAACAGATGCAGGTTGATGCCGAGCTCGTCCGCCAGCGGCTTCACCATTGGCGTCGTCGCCCGGCAGTACGGGCAGTTCGACGCGAAATAATAAACGAAAAAGCTTTCCTTGTCTTTCAGTTTCCGCTCAAGCTCTTTGGGCAGCAGGATGTTCTGGTAGTTGGGATCTTTCAAAATTTCCCGCGTCGACGGGTTCAGCTGGCTGGCCGGCTTGCCGTACACCGTCGTTTGCGCCCGGTTGATGAAAATAAGCGCTCCGACAAGAACAATCAGAATGCCGAGAAAAATGGAAATCTTCTTGATCGTCACGGATCGTCCCCCCGCCTCGTTCGTCGTCCGGCCTCGTCCACCTGTTTCGCGCAAAAACGGTCCGCGGTCCGGGCATACCTGTATTATATCGGAAACGTTCCGCCCCTCAAAGACGGAAGATAAGACCGGCTTTGGGGCGTCTGTCCGTTTCCAAGTCTATATAACGAGCGGAGGGACGTTTCGGTTTGCGCCTTTGCCTTTGAGGCACGGGGGCGCAAAAATTTGTCGAAAAAACGTCACAAATCCGGCGGCGGGATCAAATCCGGGGGAAGCGCCGGTTCCCGCCCTTGACGAACAATCCGCGAACGCCTAGGCTACATAGTAATGGATCCCAAGGCCGAAGGCCCGGAAGGAGGCGCGTCGGTGAAACCGTCGATACGGTTGGACAAAATGCTTGCCCACGAGGGTTACGGAACGCGAAGCGACGTCAGGCGCCTGGTCCGGGAAGGCGCGGTCACCGTGAATGGCAGGACGGCTTCCGATCCGGGCATGCACGTGCGCCCGGAGGAAGACGAAGTGCTCGTGCGCGGACGGGCGGTGGCGTACCGCGAGTTCCGGTACATCATGTTGCACAAACCGGCGGGTGTCGTGTCGGCCACGGAAGACGCGCGGGAGCGGACGGTACTCGGGCTTTTGCCGGACGATCTCCGGCGGCGCGGACTGTTTCCGGTCGGCCGGCTGGACAAGGACGCGGAGGGGCTTCTGCTCCTCACCAACGACGGCAAGCTGGCGCACGGGCTGACGTCGCCGCGCAAGGCCGTGTACAAGATCTATCAGGCCCTGGTGCGGGGCGATGCGGACGCCGCGGACGCGGAAGCTTTCGCCGCCGGCGTGGCGCTGGACGACGGATACGTGACGATGCCGGCCCGGCTCACGGTGCTCGCTTCCATGCCGGCGCCGGAGCTGGCCGAATACGCCGCCGACGTCGGGGAGCCGACGGAAGGGGAGAGAACTTCGGGCGGGCCCGGCACGCCGAAGGCCGCCGGGGCGCTCGACGCGGCATGGGCGCCGCGCGGGGCCATGGCGTCGGACGAGGCTCCGTCGGAGGGAGAAGCGGGCGCCGGGGCGATCCCGGAAATGCGGCGGGCGGCTCAACGTCTTGCGGAAGAGCCGTTCCTGAACCGAAACGCCTGGGAAGAGGTGGTGCGGGACGGGGCCGTTGTCAGCTGGGTGGAAGTGGCGCTCCGGGAAGGAAAGTTCCATCAGGTCAAACGGATGTTCGAGGCGATAGGCAAAAAAAGTTCTCTATCTCAGGCGGGTGGCCGTAGGCGCCCTGCGGCTGGATCCGGCGCTCGAACCGGGTGAGTGGCGGGAGCTGACGCCGGAGGAGGAAGAAGCGCTGCGGGGGCAAGGGAGAGAAACCTGAACGAAGGAGTCCAGTTTTCCATGCAATATCGGTTAATCGCCATCGATGTGGACGGGACGTTGCTGGACGACGAGGGGAAGCTTCGGCCGCGCGTGCGCAGGGCGGTCCGGGAGGCGGCGGCCGCAGGCGCGGAGATCGTGCTGTGCACGGGAAGGGGGCCTGTCAGCACCCTCCCGCTCATGGCGGAGCTGGGCCTGTCCGGCACCATCATTACCCATAACGGCGCGGTGATCCTGGAAAGCGAAAGCCGGCGCATCCTGCACGAGGCGAAGATCCCCCGCCGGTTGGCCGCCCCGTATCTGAATTACTGCCGCGAGCGCGGCATCCATTTTGCCTTCAACACCGCATTCGAGCTTTACGTGGAAAAGGAGCTGTCGCGGGAAACCCTGGAGATCTACAGCCGTTACTGGATCCGCCCGATCGTGCGCAAGGAGCCCGGGCCGCCGGAAAACACGGTCCGCCTCACCGTGTACGGGTCCAGGGAGGAAATCGACGACATGGAGGCCAGATGGAGCGGCTGGTCCAGGGGACTGTCGGTGCACAGGAGCGACCACAAAGTCATTGATCTGCAGCATCCGGAAGCCACCAAGGGCAGCGCCCTCGAGCGTCTGGCCCGCCTGCGGGGGCTGTCGCGGCGGGAAGTGCTCGCCATCGGCAATTATTACAACGACATCAGCATGCTGCGATACGCGGGCCGGTCGGTGGCGGTCGCCAACGCGCCGGCGGAAGTGCGCGCGGCGGCCGGCGAGGTGACCCGGTCCAACAACGAGGACGGGGTAGCCTTGGTGCTGGAGGAGCTCCTGCGCGGATAAACGTCGTGCCGGCCCGTCAAATTTGCCGCCGGAGCCCTTTGGGCAGACGGTTTTTCAGCAGGCCGCCGGACGCCCGGAGCCACCCGACCGGCCAGCCGGACACCGTCGCCAGGCCCCAGCCGCCGCGGCCATCGGGATCGGGCAGGCTTTCCCCCCGCAAATACTGTTCCACCATCGGATCGCCGGCCCGGCCGTCCAGCGTCCAGGCGGCCATCGAGCCGTGGCAGGCGAGGGCCAGGGCATGGCCGGGTTCGAAACGGCCTTTGCGCCATTGCCCGAGGTGCAGGCCCGGGCGGAGCACGCGCAAGCCCGCCAGGTCCGAAGCGTCCGGCCAGCCGGGCAGCGGCCGCGGCAGCCAGTACAGCGCTTCGCCGAACAGGAGCGGCGCGCCGTCTTCCGGCAGCCGGAAACCGGGCAACGCCTCGCCGGCGAAGCGGTGAAACGCCTCCAGAGCTTCCAGCGCGGCGCGATCCGATCGGCCGCGCCTGACCGCCCTGCCGGACGGCCCGCCGCCGAAACCGCGGGTGCGGACGCCCGCGTTTTCCCCTTCCTTGACCAGGACCGCCGCGTAGTGTCCCTCTCCTTCGTCCCGGTGCGGCCAAAGCCGCACTTCCTTCAGCAGCCGGAACTCGGGATGTTCCATGAGAAAAGCGGCGACGTTCTCTTCGTTTTCTTCGCGGTTAAAGGTACAGGTGGAATAGACGAGCCGGCCTCCCGGCTTCACCATGGCGGCGGCGTCGTGCAGCAGGGCGCGCTGCTTGGCGGCGCAATTGCGGACCATTTTGGGCGACCACATCCGGATGATCGCCGGATCCTTGCGGAACATGCCCTCCCCNGAGCAAGGCGCATCCAGCAACACGCGGTCGAAGGTTTCCGGAAAACGCCGCCTCAAATCGCCGGGATAGGCGCTGGTGACGACGGCGTTGGCGATGCCGAGGCGCTCGATGTTTTCGGACAGCACCATCGCCCGCTCCGGGTCCGGGTCGTTCGCCACCAGCAGCCCGCGCCCGCCCAGATGGCCGGCGATCTGGGTTGACTTGCCGCCGGGAGCGGCGGCCAGGTCGAGGACGATGTCCCCGGGCCGCGCCTCCAAGAGTTCCGCCGGCAGCATGGCGGAAGGGTCCTGGATGTAGTAGATTCCGGTGTAATAGTAGGGATGTTTCCCCGGCCTCGCCTCATCTCCGCAAAAAAAGCCGTCTCCGCACCAGGGGACCGGCCGGAGGGCAAAGAGCCGGATGAGTTCCTCCCGCTGCGGATGGCCCTTGTCCAGCTTGAGGGGATTGATGCGCAGGCCGTGGGTGCGGGGCTGTCCGTACGACGCGAAAAACGCGTCCGCTTCCCCGCCCAGCTGCTCGCGCATGCGCGCGACATACGCCTCCGGAAGTTCGTTCGCGTTCAAGCCTTTCCCTCCGTCTCCCTGCTTCGTTCACGTTCAAGAACTGGATGGGCCGTGTCCGGTGCGTTCCGCCCGTGCGGCGGGTCATCCTCCGAAGGAGGCAGGCTGTCGAAGTCGGTCACCCGGTTTTTGCCGCCGGTTTTCGAATGGTACATCGCCCGGTCGGCCCGCCGGAGAAGCTGCTCGGCGGACAGGCCGGGCCGACCGCGGCAGACGCCCACGCTGACGGTCACGCCCGTTTCCTTCTCCACCCGGGAGCGGACCCGTTCCGCCACCTCCACGGGATCGCCAAACACGAAGGCGACCAGTTCCTCTCCGCCGTACCGCCCCGCGAGGCCGATTCCCGACGTCTCCTCCGCCAGGATGTCCGCCACGTGCTTCAGCATCCGGTCCGCGATGTCGTGGCCCAGGGAATCGTTCATTTTTTTGAATTCGTCGATGTCGCAAAAAATGACCCCGGGCGCAAGTTTCCGCTTCAGCATCTGTTCCAGCCGCAACATGAAAAATCGCCGGTTGTACAGTCCCGTCGGGCCGTCGAGGATCGACGAACGGTACATGGACATCATGAGTTCCACGACCCGTTCGAAGAGCAGCATGAACAGCAGGATGTAATACGCCGGCGGCAGGAGGGCGATGGCCGTTTCGAGCGCAAGGCCCGCGTCTCCTCCGAATTTGGCGGCCGGATCGACAAGGACCGCGAGCTGGATGAGAAAAAAGACGGCCAGCCCGGTGATGTGCTTGCGCGGCTGGCGGATCAGGGGCGCGATCATGAGCGCAAACAGCGGACACAGGATCAGGGAGAAGATGCCGGATACATGGCGCGCGTCGGGCAGCGATCCGATCCACGCGTCCGGCAGGATGCCGGCCAGCGGAGAAGCCTCTCCCGCCAGCGCCGGGATGCCGGTCAGGACGGCGATTGCGAGCAATCCGTAAAACCAGGACCGCGTGCGCCTCCTCAGGGGCTGATACAGCGAGAACACGGCGAAATTGACCAGCACGAAGGCGGTGGTCCTTAGCGGGGTGAGGAAGGATTGCGCCGCTCCGGCCAACGCGGTGTCCTGTCCCTCGAGCGCCATTTCGAGCACGTGGTGCAGGATGAACAGGGCATGGGAAAACAAAAGAAGCCTGTAGGCGTTTCTCCGGTTGCTGTTGTACAGCCGGTAGGACATGAACAGAGTGAGTCCGAGCACAACGATGGAAACGGGATGGAACATGGCGCGTATCAACCGCTTTCGCTTTCGTGGTGGCTTCGGCATCCCGTCCCGGCGCACGCGCATTGCGATTTCCCCGGCGTACCGATACAATGAAGGCGTGGGAAAAAAGCGCCGCGGACATCCTTAACAGGCAATACAACTATAGCATATTTTCCGCCGCAGAGGTAAACGGACGGGGCGTCTGCGGCCAAACGGAGAGCGGTCAGACGGGGGGCGTTGCGTGTGAACGTGTTGCAGGCGTTGTTCTTTCCACCCGAGCAGCCGGGCGGCGTGTCTTCCATGGTGCCCTACATCGCGGATCGCTTCCGCAGGCTTGGATGGAACATGGAGCTGTTCTACCTGCCGAAACGGATCCGCGGCAAGGGCCGGGAGGACGTGCAATTTGACACGTTCGACTGGCGCGAGTTCGCGGGGCATCCCGTAACGGACAAATACATCCAGACGTTTCGCGACTACCTATGGTGGGCACGGATGCGCCTCAGCCGCACTTACGACCTGATCCACGCCCATCACCCGATCGCGGCGCTGGCCCTCAGGCGTCTATTTCCGGATACGCCGCTGGTGATGACGGTCCACTCCAGCTTCGAGCGGGAACTCATCCTGAATGGCCGGATTCCGGAAGGCGGGCCGGAGCACCGCTTTCTGACGTCCATTTACGGCGAACTCGAACGGCATGTGGACCGGCTGCTTACCGTGTCGCATTCGTTCGCGGAATATCTGGGCTCGCATGTGAAGCATCCCGAGGCCATTCGCGTCATTCCCAACGGATACGACGAAAAAAGATTCCGCCCCGTGCCGCACGAAAACGCGGTGCCGCAGCTCGTGACGGTGTGCCGCCTCGTGCCGGCGAAGGGGCTGGATGTGCTGCTGGAGGCGTGCGCGATCCTGAAACGGCGGGGCCGTCCCTTCGTGCTGCACGTCATCGGCGACGGCCCGATCCGCGAGGAACTCGGGGAAGCGGCGAAAAGAAACGGCATTTACGACGACACGATTTTTTACGGCTACATGCTGCATCCGGAAGAACTGATCCCCTTTTTCGACATTTTCGTGCTGCCGTCGCGGGCGGAGGCGTTCGGCTCGGTGTTCGCCGAAGCGGCGCTTTGCATGTTGGCGCTGGTCGGCACCCGGGTGGGCGGCATCGCCGAACAGATCGAGGACGGCGTGAACGGGCTGCTCGTGGAGCCCGACCATCCGGAAGCCCTGGCCGATGTCCTGGAGAAGCTGATCGCCGATCCCGCCCTGCGCAGAAGACTGGCCGAAGCCGCCTGGAACAAGGCGAAGCAGGAATATTCCTTAAGCCGCGTCATCCGCCAGCTGCAAGAAGTATACGCGGAATTCGGCGTCGGGAAGGAAGAGGCGCCGGAGGAGGCGTGTGACCCGCAGGCGGACGGGAAGAATGACCGCGCGGCGGCGGGATCGTCCGCGAACGGACGGGACGGCGGCGCGTCCGGGCTGGCCGCGGACGGGAAAGACGATCCGGCGTTCATGACGGCGGCGATCCGGGACAAGAACGGTCCGGCCGGAAAGCCGGCGGAGGTCTGAGCGATGGGCGTCCCGTTCAGCTTTCTGCACGCGGCGGATCTGCATCTGGACAGCCCGTTTCGCGGCCTGGCCGGCGTGCCGGAACCGGTCCGGCGGCGGCTCGTGGAGTCGACCTTTGCCGCCCTTCGCCGCCTGACGGAAGTGATCCTTTCCGGAGAAGTCGATTTTGTCGTGCTGGCGGGCGATCTCTACGACACGGCGGACCGTCCATTGCGGGCGCAGCTGCGCTTCCGGCGGGAAGTGGAACGGTGGGCGGAAGCGGGAGTGCAGACGTTCATCGTCCACGGCAACCACGACCCTCTCGGCGGCTGGCAGGCGCGGCTGGATTGGCCGGCGTCGGTGCACGTGTTCGGGTCCGCGGAAGTGGAATGCAAGCCGGCTTACCGCAGAGACGGTGGGCTGGCCGCTTTTGTTTACGGGATTTCCTACCAAGAGGCGGCCGTGCGGGACAATCTGGCGGGCGGTTTCGTCCGGCGGGGGGACGCGCCCTTCCATCTGGCCGTGCTGCACGCCAACGCGGACGGCGATCCGCGGCACGACAACTACGCTCCCTGCAGGGTAAGCGATCTGGCGGCCGCCGGCTTCGACTACTGGGCGCTCGGACACGTGCACGAAGGGCGCGTCCTGCATGAGTACCCCCATATCGTCTATCCGGGATGCACCCAGGGCAGACATTTCAGGGAAACCGGCAAAAAGGGTGCCTTCCTGGTGCGCGTGTCGGCATCCGGCGCGGTGGAGCCGTCGTTCGTGGAGACGTGGGACGTGCTCTGGCTGGAGGAAACGGTGACCATCGAGGGCGCGGAACGGGAAGAAGATTTGCGGCGGCGCCTGCTGGAAGCGGCGGAACGCGCCCGGGCCGCGGCGGCGGGAAAACCGTGCGTGCTGCGGATCGCCGTGGAGGGCCGCGGCCCCCTGCACGGGCGGCTACAAGCACCCGGCGAGCGGGAAGGGTGGCTCGACATGCTGCGCGAATGGCTGGGGCCTCCGGAGGAGGGGGACGACTGGGTATGGGTCGGTGAGCTGTCCGTCCGCACCGGTCCCGAGCGGGACTTAAGGTCCGCGCTCGGGGAAGAGAGCTTTGCCGGCGAGCTTGCGCGGCTGGCGATGCGGGCGGCGGAAGATCCGTCGGCGGCGCGGGAGCTGTTGGACGAGGCGCTGAAGGATATCCGGCTGCAGCAGCGCGTTCGGGACTGGTTGGCGAGCCGGAGCGACGAGGAACGCGCGGCGTGGATCCTGCGCGGTGCGGAGGCGGCCTTGTGGCGCCTCGGAGACGGGGATTGACGGATGGCGGAGGTTCATCCGCGGATGGCGGAGGTTCATCCGCAAAACCGGTTGGGACCGGTCACTGCCTGTTGCGGATGACTTTCCGCTTTCTTTTTCGTCCGGATTGAAATGGAACGACCGGCAAACGGGCAAGGAGGAAGCGGCATGCTTCCTCCTTGCTTTGCGGTACGCTCAAATTTCCAGCCGGTTTTATCGGCGTACGCAGTCCGTCAGCCCAGCACGACTTCCACGTCGTGGACGCCGCCGTCGCCGGCGACGGGAATGATCTGGCCTTCCACCGGCTTGCCGTCCAAGGTGATGGAGACGACCCCTTTGCAGACGCGGCTTGGGTTTTTCACCCGGATGCGGTACGTGTCGCCGCGGAATTGGCGGATGACCGTGTATCCTTCCCAATCGGAAGGAATGCACGGATCGATCTTCAGCCCGTCAAAGTCCGGCTTGACGCCGAGAATCGCCTGGGTGATCGCCACGTAGTTCCAGGCCGCCGTGCCCGTCAGCCAGGAATTTTTCGCTTCGCCGTGGCGCACCGCGTCTTTGCCGGCAATCATTTGCGAATACACGTACGGCTCCATGCGGTGGATGTGGCTGATCTCCTCGCGGTAAGCCGGCGCGATCTTGCGGTACAGCGCGAACGCCCGGTCGCCGCGNCCGANGACCGTCTCGGCGATCATGACCCACGGGTTGTTGTGGCAGAAAATGCCCGCGTTTTCCTTGTATCCCGGCGGGTAGGACGAAATTTCGCCCAGGTTCAGATAGTATTTCGAGTACGCCGGATTTTGCAGCACGATGCCGTGGTCCGTCTCCAGCCGCTCCTTCACCGAGTCGAGGGCTTTCACGGCGAGGCCTTCCTTTACGCCGATGCCGGCCATGACGCACATGCCCTGGGGTTCGATGAAGATTTGCCCCTCTTCGTTTTCCCTGCTGCCGATCTTCTGGCCGAAATGGTCGTACGCCCGCAGGAACCAGTCGCCGTCGTACCCGTGCTCCAGCACGGCCTGCCGCATTTTTTCAATGTGCGCTTCCGCCTCGGCGGCTTCTTCATGCAGGCCGCGGCGGCGGCACAGCTCCACGAAATCGGGGCCGACGTAGCAAAACAGCCCGGCGATGAAGACGGATTCCGCCACCCGGCCTTCGATGTTCTGGGTCGTCTGGAACGATTCGTCCGGCTCCTTCGAGAAGCAGTTCAGGTTGAGGCAGTCGTTCCAGTCGGCCCGGCCGATCAGCGGCAGCCCGTGGGGGCCGAGATGGTGGACGACGTGGTAGAACGAGCGTTTCAGGTGCTCAAAAAGCGTGGCCGTATGGTTCGGGTTGTTGTCGAAGGGCACCTGCTCGTCGAGAATGCCGAAGTCGCCCGTTTCCTTGATGTACGCCACCGTGCCCAGGATGAGCCAGAGCGGGTCGTCGTTGAAGCCGCTGCCGATTTCGTGGTTGCCTTTCTTCGTCAGCGGCTGATATTGGTGATAGGCGCTGCCGTCCTCGAACTGCGTGGAAGCGATGTCGATGATCCGTTCCCTCGCCCGTTCCGGAATNTGGTGCACGAANCCGAGCAGGTCCTGGTTGGAATCCCTGAAGCCGATGCCGCGGCCGATGCCCGATTCGAAATAGGAGGCGGACCGGGACATATTGAAGGTGACCATGCATTGATACGGGTTCCAGATGTTGACCATCCGGTTCAGCTTTTCTTCGCCGGTTTGCACCGAATATTTGGAAAGGAGGCCGTCCCAGTAGGCCGCCAGATCCTTCAGGGCCGCTTCCACCCGGGCATCGTCGGCGAACCGGGCGATCATCGACTCTGCGCGGGTTTTGTTGATGACGCCCGGCGCCTCCCATTTTTCCTCTTCCGGATTTTCGATGTAGCCCAGCACGAAAATGAACGATTTTTCCTCGCCCGGCTGAAGGTCGATGTTCAGCTGATGGGAGGCGATGGGCATCCAGCCGCTGGCCACGGAATTGGTCGCCTGTCCCGCGGCCACCGCCTTCGGGTGCTCCAGGCCGTTGTACAGGCCGAGGAACGATTCGCGGTCCGTGTCGAAGCCGGCGATCTCCGCGTTGACCGAGTAGAAGGCGTAGTGGTTGCGGCGTTCCCGGTACTCCGTCTTGTGGTAGATGACCGACCCTTTGACTTCCACTTCGCCGGTCGACAGGTTGCGCTGGAAGTTGGTCATGTCGTCGTAGGCGTTCCACAGGCAGAACTCGATGAAGGAGAACAGCCGGATCGATTTCGGCCCGCCCGACGTGTTTTTCACCTTCACCTGATGCACTTCGGCGTTGGTGCCGAGGGGCACGAAGGCGAGG
>Ga0065723_102499_pt1 | contig 14398 bp, 5 predicted proteins | sample TheenrcuSG05Z960_FD_59110 | JGI IMG/M metagenome (GOLD analysis project Ga0065723, IMG submission 59110) | Thermophilic enrichment culture from UC Davis - Sample SG0.5Z960 | ecosystem: Engineered > Solid waste > Grass > Composting > Bioreactor | place: USA: University of California, Davis
CAGCCGTTCCGCCTCGACGTGCAGCCGCCGACGGGCAGCGTATCGCTTCCGGCCGAATATACGAACAACAGGCTGGTCAGCGCCGCGCTGCAGGCGTCGGAAGAGAGCGGAGTGACCCCCGAGTTCCGTTACAGGCTGAATGAAGGCACCTGGTCAGTCTGGATCGGATTCACGCCGACGTTCACCGTCACGCTCACCGACGAGGAAGGGCAGCAGAAGTTTGAAGTGCAATACCGGGACCAGGCCGGTAATGTCAGCCCGGTATACAGCGCGCAGATCGTCTACGACATCACGCCGCCGACGTACAAGTCGCACAGCTACAACCCGCCGGGCCTGACGAAGGGTCCGGTCACGGTGACGCTGGAATATACGGACAATCTGGCGCCGGATGGCACCGTGACGCAGACGTTCGAGGAGAACGGCACGTATGCGGTCACCTTCGCCGATCTGGCGGGCAACACGAACACGGTGAACATTGAAGTCACGAACATCGACACGGTCAAGCCGGCGGTCACGATCCTGCCGAACGGTTCGACGGTTCCGCAGCAGTCGGCGTCCGCCGCGGTCCAGGTGACGGACAACGCCAGCGCGCAGGAGCGCATTCAAGTCTGGTGGGGCTGGTCGGCAAGCCAGACGAATCCGCCCGGCACATGGAACCCGCTGACGGAAGGCGGCATCACGCCGATGTCGGGCACGGACGGGAACTGGTACCTGTGGGTCCGGGCAGTCGACGAGGCGGGCAATGAGACGGAGGTCGCCAGCCAGCCGTTCCTGCTCGACAATACGCCTCCGACGGCAACGATCACGTACAGCACGACGACGAGGACCGCGATGCCGGTCACGGCGACGATCAACCTGTCGGAGCCGGCGACGGTCACCAATACGCCTGACGGTTCGCCGCAATACACGTTCACGGAGAACGGAACGTTCACCTTCGAATTCGTGGATGTCGCCGGCAACCGCGGCACGGCGACGGCGGAGGTCACCTGGATCGATCCCAGCCTGCCGACGGCTCAGGTGACGATGACGCCCGGCACCTGGACAAATCAATATGTCGATGTGCATGTCAGCGTCCCCGGTCATCCTCCCCGGGTGCTCTACGGGTTTACCGCACCCGCTTCAGCCGAACTGGTGAGCGGCACGCCGGCTGCGGGCGGACCGGAGGGGGCGCTCACCGAAGCGGTTTTCCGTTTCCACGAGAACGGAACGCTCGGCTTCACGATCGTCGACCTGGAGACGGAGGTTGCGACTTATCAGGAAGTCACCGTCGACAGGATTGACCGGACCCCTCCGACGGCTGAACTGATTTACAGCCATACGACCTGGACGCGGGACAACGTGACGGTGACGTTGCAGGCATACGACGACAAGAGCTCGGTCATCGTGCTCACCGATGCGGTCCATACGTTCACGGAGAACGGCACGTATACGTTCCGTTATATGGATGAAGCCGGCAACATTGGCGAGAAGACGGCCGTCGTCAGCTTCATCGACCGGGAAGTACCGCGGCCGGTCGTCACCTACAGTCCGTCCGGCTGGACGCGGGATTCCGTCATCGCTTCCGTCTATTTCGCAAACGAAGCGGGACCGGTTTACATCCTGAACCATGACGGACCCGAATACACCTTCCATGACAACGGCACGTTCACGATGCGGTTTGCGGACGCGGCCGGCAACGAAGGCCAGGTGCCGCTCGCGGTGACCTGGATCGACCGGGAAGCGCCGACCGGCACGCTGCAATACAGCACGAGGAACTGGACGCATGACGATGTGATCGTCACGCTGAACGTGACGGACAATTCGGGACAAGCGCCGATCTTCATTGAGGGAGGAAGCGAAGGCGGCGGCGTGCACCGGTTTACGGAGAACGGCGCCTACACCTTCATTGTGGAAGACGCGGCCGGGAACCGGAGCAGCTTCACGGCGGTCGTCGACCGGATCGACCGGACGCCGCCGGAAGGGAAGATCTTTTATTCGATAACGGGGCCGACGAATACCGCGGTCCGCGCGGTTCTCGTGGCGAACGAACCGATCACCGTGCTGAATGCGGACGGTGAAGTCTATGACTTTACGGACAACGGCGAGTTCACCTTCGAGTTTGCCGACCGGGCGGGCAACCGGTCCTCGGCGACGGCAAGGGTCGACTGGATCGACCGGACGCCGCCGGTGCTGCATCTCGAATACAGCACGACCGAGCCGACCTTCAGGGATGTTACGGTGGTTGTTCAAGCCAACGAACCGATCTATGTCCTGAACAACAACCGAAGCCGCGAGCGCCTGTTCCGGGAGAACGGAAGCTTCGTCTTCCAGGTGACGGACCTGGCCGGGAACTACGCCGAGATTGAAGCGGTGGTCTCCAACATCGACAAGACGGAGGCGGAGATCACGCTCGAGTACAGCGAGACGGAGCCGACGCGGAATGACGTGACGGTCACCGTGCGATCCGACCGGCCGCTGACGTTCGTCGGAGGCCAAGGTCCTTCGGTAACCTTCACGAACAACGGAGTCAAGGTGCTGGAGGCGACGGACGCGCTCGGACGCAGCTATCTCATTGCGATTCAGGTGAGCAACATCGACCGGAGAGAGCCGGAGATCCGGTTCCTTGACGGCGAACGGATCGTCGTCGCGCAAGGCGAAGCCGTCAATCCGCTGGCGGACGTGGAAGCGTACGATTACATGGACGGCGACATCACGGACCGGATCGAGGCGGATCACGCGGTCGATACGACCGTGCCCGGCACTTACGAGATCATGTATCGGGTGCGGGATACGGCCGGCAACGAGGCGGTCGCCGTCCGGCAGGTGATGGTCATCGGCCCGGATGAGCTGGTGGCGTACGTCAACCGCGAACCGGCGGACTCCGGCGAGATCATGATCCGCGCGTCGCGCGTGAACCTGCAGTGGTTCGGTGCGGAAGGCGAGGTCAAGGTGCGCTGGGCGCCCGGCCGGCTGCAGCTCGGGGAGTTCAAGCTGCGCGAGCAGCCCTTCCCTGAAGACGGCCTCGCGGTCGATACTCAAGGCTATTACACGTTCCTCATCGAGGATCAGGAACGCCGTTACCGGCTGGTTCACGTCTATGTGATCCCGGTCCGGTAACGGCCCGGGAAGTCTGGGAGAGGAGCAACGGAAGCGATGAAGAAGCTGATCCTGTCGATGCTCTGCCTGCTGTTGGCTTTGACGCCGATCGCAAGCATCGCCGAAGCCGAATCGAACGGCGGGGTCATGCATCTGGAGAACGACTATATCGATGTGTTGATCCGCGGCGACAACGGCCGGTTCAGCGTCCGCACGAAGGCCGGCCATCCGCTGCGCGACGGCGACAACAACAAACCGCTGCTGTTCATCCAAAACGAACCGGACACGTCGTTCACGACGTTCCGCATCGACGGCAAGGACTATATCTACGGCAACGATTACGGCTTTCTCGGCTCGGACGGCCGGTTCGTCTATGACCCCGTCTCGCAGGGGCTGACGAACCAATCCGTCTGGCGCGTGAAAGATGTCGAGATCGTGCAGACGATCACGCTGTTCAATCAGAAGGACAATCCGAACCTCGGCAACGTCAAGATCACCTACGAAGCGACCAACCGCTCGGACAAGCCGGTGGAACGTGGGGAGCCGGATTCTGCTGGACACGACGACGGGGGCGCAGGACGCCTCCCCGTTCACGCTCTCCGGCTCGACCCAATATATCCGGACGGAGACCGAGATCGTCAATCCCGAGCATTACTATTGGCGGGCGGTCGACAACGAAATCGCGCCGAAGGTGATGGCGTACGGATTCTTGCAGGGCTGGGGCAACGACGCGCCGGACCGGATCATCGCGGCCCATTGGGAAGGCATTTCCCGCACGAAATGGGACTACCAGGTCGATCCGACGCTGGATTTCACCAGTTCGCGCAACAAGTACGGCTCGGCGGACAGCGCCTTCGCGCTCTATTGGGATCCGAAGACGCTCGCGCCCGGCGAAACCCGGGTGTACGAGACGTTCTACGGGCTCGGCAGCTTCGTCACGTCGTTGAAACAGGCCAAGTATGCGAGCCAGATCATCGCGCCGAAGATGCTGACCGTCAACGAAGCCAAGAGCGGCTATCTGGAAGAAGAATTTGAAATCCAGCTCGAGATCGACAACACGACCTCGAAGGCCGAATTCCTCCAGGATGTCGTCGTGGAGCTCGGTTTGCCCGCGGAGCTCGAACTGGCGCAGGGCGAAGAGGCGGTGAAGACCATTCCCGCCGTCGGCGTGAACGAGACGGTCTCCGTAAGCTGGAAGGTCAAGCCGCGGCCGCAGTATACGTACAAGGCGGCGCAAGTATTGGATCAACATCCAGACGGCCGGCAACGAAGAAGTGATACAGATCGGGTATGTCGTGCTGCCGGCGCTGTCGGGCGAGCCGCCGGAAGTTCAGGTTCACGACGTCATGCCGGGCAAAATCTACGTGCATAACGAGGACAAGACCGCATATGTGAAGGGCGTCGGCTTCGATGCGCTCAAGGGCAGCTGGGACGCCGTCGTGGAATTGGTCCGGGAAAGCGACGGCACGCGGTTCCGGGTCGACAACTTCACCGTAACCGGCGACAGCCGGCTGTCGCTTGACCTTGGCAGCGCCTTGAAGGGAGCCGCGCCGCAAGCGGGCGTGTACCGGCTGGAAATCCTGGCCGGCGAATTCGGCAGCTTCTCGAAGACGATCGAATTCACGGAAGACTCCAGGTACAAAACGCGCAGTTACGGCATCCTCGCCGTTATCAAAGAAGGCGACGCCTATCGGATTGTGCCGGTGGAGGGCGAGAGCCAGCTTGCCCAGTTGAAGAAGAACAACCGGACCTACCTGGAGATTCGCGGGGACGTTACGGAGATTCAGTCGGACGGTTCGACGACCTACCATGTCAAACCGGGCGCGACGATCAACTCGATCGTCCGGTTCGAAGAGAGCAAGAATGTGGAAGCCTATATCGCGGTTCCGTCGGAAATGACCGTGGAGAAGAAGCGGCGTGACCTGTTTCATTCGGGCGATTATGTCGAAGTATCGGGTTACGGCTCCCTCTCCATTCCGAATTTCCCGTTCGCGGAAGGGAACTTCACGATTGAGCTGGTTGACGGCACCGAGTACAAGCTCGGCGCGACCGACGAAGGCGAGCCGATTGTCATCGAGTGGGACGATTTCAAATGGTTCACTTACGTCCAACAGATCGACATCTTCCCGATCGAGATCAAGTTTGCGGAACTCGGCGATCGTTCCATCGCGTTCGGCGGTTCCCTGAAGCTGAATCTCGGCGCCAGCCCGTTCAAAAAGAAGGATGACAAGAGCGGAGACAAAAACAGCGGGGGATCCAAGAGCGGCGGCAAGAACAACAAGAAAGACGACGATGACGAGGACAATCCTTTCAAGGCTTCCCTTAACGTTGACCGGGTTCAATTCGGCATAAACGATGAAAATCAATTCGTCTTCCACGGTTTCAAAGTCGAAGGCGAGATCGGCTTCCCGAAGGAGTACATTCCGGGTTTTCAGTTCGGCGCGAGCGCCAAGCTGTCCATTGATACGTTTGAACGGCTTTTCCGGGCCGAAGTGGAAGTCAAGGTCAAGGTTATCGAATTCAGCGGGATCATCGGATTCGGCATGACCGAATCGTGGATTCCGGTTCCCGATACCCTGGAACTCGTGGTGGGCAACGAACCCGGCATCCCGCTCGTGCCGCCGCCGGTTGTCGCCTATATCGTCAGGGGCGGCGCGGGGGTCCATAATCTATATAATTCCGTCATGGGCAATTACAATATCCTGCCGCCCGTCAAGTTGACCGGGATCATCGGCATCGATATTCAGAAGGTTCTCAAGGCGGACCCCGTGGTATGGACGTTTTCGCCGCGCGAAATCTCCATGGAAGCCAATTTCAAGATTTTCGAAAGGGAATATCTGAAACGCGTCAAACTCGGCGCGGAGCTGTGGGACGACGATTACAAGATCGGCTTCAAACTGGGGGCCAGCGCGGAGATCGACATCGAGGACATCATTGTCGGCGAGGTGTGGCTCTTCATCGCGTACGATCCCAACTTCTGGGGCAAGTTGGGACATGTCAGACTGGTCGGCGGCGGCAAAGTGGACATCGGCATCCCCGAGAAAATCCCGCTGGTCGGAGGATGGCGATTCATCGGAGGCACGGTTGAAATCAGCTCGGAAGAAATTTTCGGGGAAATCCGGATCATCGGCATCCCGATCGGAGTCCGGTACAAATGGGGCGACAGCGCGCCGACCTTCACCCTTTCGGATGAAGGGGAATACGGTCTGCTGGTGCAGAAGGTAACGGACGAAGAGGGCAATACGCAGGGGTACATCACTTACGGCACCAACGTCCGGCTGCTGTCCGCCGACGAGCTTGTCGAACAGGGCAAATCCGGCCGTTATGCCGCGCTGGCCGCCAACCATGAGTACAAGATCGAGATCGGGGACATGGATCACGCGCTGCTGGAATTTGAATATAACGGCGAATTGCCGAATCTGGAAATCTACGACCCGCAGGGCAACCTGTACCCGCTCGAGAAAGAGGTCAATTACCTGGTGCAGGAAATTCCGGCCGACGTCAGCGACTCGGGCCGGCTCGAACAGCGGATCTACGTGTCGATCCACGATCCGCAGAAGGGCGCCTGGATCGTCCGCTCCGACAAGGAGCTCGGCCGCAAGGTGTACGCGGTCGATGATCTGCCCGCCCTGAAGCATGTGGATGTCGAACGCAAAGACAGCGGCGTGTACGAGGTAACCTGGAACGCCGAAAATCTGAAGGGCAATGAGAACGTCACCCTGCTTCTGACGCAGCCGGGTTCCAACGATTACGGCCGGATTCTGGTCAGCGCCGTTGACGCAGCCGCGGGCAAGGCGACCGTCACGCTGCCGGAATCGCTGGAGTCGGGCGAATATGTCATCAAGGCGGTCCTGTTCGAAGGCGAATCGAACCTGCACAGCATGGACAGCGCGACGATCATCCGGCATGAGAATGCCAACGAGCCGGCTCAGCCGACGAATGTGGAAGTGACGCCGGCCGGCAACGGGGCGTTCCATGTGACATGGGAATCCGCAGATACGCCGGACGGCTACATGATTGAAATTCTGGACGAGAACGGCCGGCCGCTCGATGCGGGCGTGATTGAAGTCGACGGCACGGCGCGCGAAGCGATGATCGGCGGTGTCGTCGAAAGCCCGGAAGGCGAGCAGTCGGGTCTGATTCCCGGTCAAACGTATGTCATCGGCGTATCGCCGTTCAAGGCCACGGAATCGGGAACCTTGTTCGGCAAGCGAGCCGTATCCGCGCCGATCTATCTGCCCGAGCCGGATCCGGCGGAACTGGCGATTGCGGTGGCCGGAGAGGTTCATGCGGCGCAGGACGAACTCGGAACCTACTATGTGGTGAACCGGCAAACGGTGGACCTGAACATCGCGTCCGATCAGACGGCCGAAGTGCTGGTTTCGCTGGACGATGGAGAAGATCCCGAGACGCTGCCCATGGGCACGTCATGGACGCATGCCGTGACGCTGCAGGAGGGCATGAATCTGATCCGGTTCGCCGCATTCAACGAGCAGGGCGACATGTCGGAAAGCAGCATCCGGATTCAGGTCGACACGCTGCCGCCGGATCTGAAGATCGAATCCCCGGGACCGGTGTACGCCGCGGAAGACGGCATCGTGTTGGTCCGGGGCGCCACGGATCCCGGAAGCACCGTGACGGTCAACGGGCTGCCGATCGAGGTGGACGGCACCGGCTCGTTCGAGCATGAAGTGTCGCTCGACGGTTATCTGTCGCAGACGATCACGATCGCGGCGCGCGACGCGGCCGGCAATACCACCGAATATATCGCGTCCGCCATCAACGAAACGATCGACGGCATCGAACGGATCGAGATCCGGAAGGCTTCGCAGGCTTCCGTCTTGTCCGTCGGCTCCGCCGCTTCGGGGGCGGATGCGAAGATCGCCGAGCTGCCGATCGGCGGAACGATCGCGCTAGAAGTGGTCGGCTACGACCGCCAGGGCCGCGCCTTCAAGATTGATCCGGCGAGCGTCGAGTGGGACCTCCTGTTCGGCGGCGATTACGGTTCGATCTCTGAAGACGGCAAGCTGCGGGCGGTCGAGGAAGGCGAAATGGTCGTCAAGGCGGCCTTCGCGCTGTCGAACGAATACGCGCTGGAGGATGTCCTGATCGTCAGGGCGGTGTCCGATCAGCAAGGCGGCGCGGATACGGTGAATTACGACGAATGGTATGTGCCGGCGTCCGATCCGGACGCGCCCGGCGGCGGAGATGCGCCGTCCGATCAGCCGCCTTCCGGCGGAACGGGCGGCAGCGGCTCCGGCAGCGGCGGAAGCGGTTCGACGGCTCCGGCCAACATCGACGCGATGCTGGAAGACATGCTCAGATCGATCATCGGTTCGGCGCAAGGCGTGGAGTTCATTACCTCGGTCGTACTGAAGAGCGGCGAGGAAATCGTCGTGTCGATCAGCGAGCACGCTTCGCTCCGGATCGCGCCGCAGCCGTGGGACGACGGCGTCGGCATCGGCGTCGGCCGGGTAACCGACAAGAGCGCGTACATTTACGGCACGCTGGAAATCATCGGCGACATCTATGAGTTCAAGACGAACAAACCGGTCAAATTCGAGCAGCCGCCGGTGCTGACGATCCGGTTCGCGATGGAGGATATCGCGGATCCGGACAAGGCCGGCATCTACTGGTACAACGAGCAGAGCGGGCGCTGGGAGTACATCGGCAGCTCCTACAATCCGCTCGAAAGCTCCATTGCCGCCGGACTGCCGCATTTCAGCAAATACACGCTGATCTATAACGAAGCGATGCGGCTGTTCGCGGATATCGCGGGGCGCTGGTCCGAAGACATCATCTATCGCCTGGCGTCCGCCGGCATCATCGACGGCGTGGAGCAAGGCGGCGTCTACCGGTTCGAGCCGACGCGGCCCGTCACGCGGCAGGAGTTCGCGAAGCTGCTCGTCGCGACCGCCGGGAAGACGGCGGCGAACGCGGAAGTGCCGGACGCGTACGCCGACGCCGGCGACGTCAGCTCGTGGGCGCGGCCTTATGTGGCCGCGGCGGCGACGAACGGCTGGATTGCCGGGACGCCGGATGAAGGCGGACGCGTGAAGCTGGAACCGCAGCGCTCCATCACGCGTGCGGAAGCCGCGGTCATGTTCGCCCGCATGCTCGGCGGCGTGCTGGAGCCGGCGCCCGTCGGCGCAATCGGCTTCAAGGATGACGGCCGCATCCCCGACTGGGCGGCGCCCTCGGTGGCATCGCTCAAGGCGAACGGCGTGCTTAGCGGCTATCCGGACGGCACATTCCGGCCGTACGACACGATCACGCGCGAAGAAGTCGCCGCGATGATCCGGAATATCATTGATCTGCTGTACAATACGGGACGCACGCTGCAATAACGCGTCGGCATTCCGCCGGGCCATGACGGCCCGGCGGCTTTTTTCAATGGAAGGAACATGTCGGAAGGAAGTCGAAACGTTTCTTAAGAAATTCTTCATCTTTCCCCAACCCCTTTCGCAAATATTGCCGTCTATAATGGATGACGTAATCGGCCGATTACGGGAGAGGAAGAGGGATCTTGACATGGACGCACAGACCGTGCTCGTCGTGGACGACGACAAGGAAATACGCGAAGCGATCGGCATCTATCTCCGCAACGAGGGGCTGAACGTGCTCGAAGCCGAAGACGGCCAGGCGGCGCTGGAGATGCTCGAGCGGCATGAGGTCCATCTCATCATCCTCGATGTGATGATGCCGCGGCTTGACGGGCTCGCCGCGACGTTCCGGATCCGGGAGAAGAAGAATATTCCGATCCTGATGCTGAGCGCGAAGAACGAGGACGCGGACAAGGTGCTCGGCCTGCAGGTCGGCGCCGACGATTACGTGACGAAGCCGTTCAATCCGCTGGAGCTGATCGCGCGGGTGAAATCGCAGCTCAGGCGGTACATGACGCTCGGCATGTACGAAGGCGGAAGCCGCGTCATCCGGCTGAACGGCCTCACCCTCGACCCGGACGCGAAGGAACTTCGGCTGAACGGCGAGCCGGTGCGGCTGACGCCGATCGAATACGGCATCGTCGAGCTGCTCATGACGCACGCGGGGCGCGTGTTTTCCATCGACGAGATCTACGAGCGGGTCTGGAAGGAACCCGGCTTCCGGCCGGAGAACACGGTGGCCGTCCATATCCGGAAGATTCGGGAGAAGATCGAGATCGATCCGAAGAATCCGCGCTATCTGAAGGTGGTATGGGGTCTTGGGTACAAGATGGAGAGATAGGCTGACGGCCGTCGCGGCGGTGCTTCTTTTGACCGTCGGGATCAACGGGGTATTGGCCGGGTTGGCGGATGTCGGGAAGTACGCGGGCAAGAGCTTCATCGAGGCGAGCGGCATCGACCGGGAGCTGGGCCTTTTCATTCAATACCTGTCGTTCTTCGAGCTGGCGCCGGTTACGTACGAGGAGGCGGAGCGGCAGATCCGGATCAGCCGGGATCACGTGGAATGGTACAGGCGCGAGCATGCCGAAGCGGCCGAGTGGAGCGCCGAGGAAGTCCGCCAGGCGATGCTGGAGGAAAGGAAAGAGAATCTGCGCCAGTATTTCGACTATCTGGACCGGATTCGTGCCGATTACCACCAGTATCGCGATCGGTATGCCTTCTATTTCACCGAGGCGGGGACCGGGCAGGTCCATACGAATCTGGACGCGGAATTGAAGGATTACGGCAGCGCGGAGAAGGTCATGGAGGACATGCTCTTCGTGCTGCGCTATCCCGACCGGCTGGACAGCCGGCTGTCGGTCTACAGGGTGCCGGATTTTCTGCCTTTGTATCGGGAGGAAGTGGAACAGGCGATGGCCGTCCGTCCGGCGAAGCAGTTCACGGGCTGGATCGGGGTGCCGAAGTCGGACGGTTTCCTGGCGCAATACGAGGAGTACAGGCAGCATCGATGGCATACGTTCGGCATGATCGGCGCGGGCGTTCTCATTCTGGCGCTGCTGCCATTGGTCTGGAGGAGGCTAGCCGCGGCCTTCCTCGGACCGGCGGACGGGCCTCCGTCCGTCCTGCGGGCGGTCTGGCGCGGCATGCCGCTCGATGTCCGGAGCGTCCTGCTGCTCGCCACGGGGATCGCCGCATTCACGCTGCATCGCGAAGCCATTCTTCCGTATGATCGGTTGTCCGAGACCGACGCGTTCCGGCTGGTCGGCGAACCGTTGTTCAAGCTGGCGGCGCTGACGGCCGTGACCGCGGCGTTCGTCCTGCAGCTCATGCATGCGCGCCGGCTGCTCAAGGAACCCGGGACGCTGGCCGACGCGTGGCGGAAATCCTTGATCATGCGGTTCTGTGGCGCGTTACGCGACGCCTTCCTGCATCTGCGGATCGGCGCGCAGGCGGTGCTGCTGTTCATCGCGGTGTTCGGCCTCGGGTTCGCGATTTGCGCTTTCCTGGCCACGTTCACCTACGAATCGCCGTGGCCCTGGGTACTGCCCCTCATGGCGGTCGCCGCCGTCATCCTGTATTACGTCCTGCGGCAGGCCGGATACCTGAACCGGCTGCTTGAAGCCGCGCGGGATTATGCGGCCGGCCGGACCGTGGGCGACATCCCGGTGAAGGGCCGGTCGGTCATGGCGGAGCTGGCGGACCACTGGAACCGGATGCGGCAGGGCGCCGAGGCGTCGCGCGCGAGCGAGGCGAGAAGCGAGCGGCTCAAGACGGAGCTGATCACGAACGTGAGCCACGATCTGCGCACGCCGCTCACGTCGGTCATCACGTATGTGGATCTGCTGAAGAATCCCGGCCTGTCCGAGGAGGAGCGGGCGAATTACCTGGAGATCATCGATCGGAAGAGCAAACGGCTGAAGGCGCTGATCGACGACCTGTTCGAAGCGACGAAAATGGCGAGCGGCAGCGTGGAACTGAACCGGGAGCGGGTCGATCTCGTCCAGCTCCTCGAGCAGGCGCTGGCCGAATCCGGCGTGAAGGAAGGGGATGCGGGCTTCGAGCTCAGGGTCCGGCTGCCGGAACGTCCGGTCTACGCCTTCGTCGACGGACAGAAAGTCTGGCGCGTCTTCGACAATCTCATCTCGAACATCATGCGCTATTCGCTGGAGGGGACGCGCGCCTACATCACGCTCGCCCGCGCGGACGGGCACGCGGAGATCACGTTCAAGAACGTCTCGAAGTACGAGCTCGGCGAGAACGTCGACGAGCTGCTCGAGCGGTTCAAGCGGGGCGACGCGTCGCGGCACACCGAAGGCTCGGGGCTCGGCCTTGCGATCGCGAAGTCGATCGTCGATCTGCACGGCGGGAAGCTGGAGCTCGAAGTGGACGGCGATCTGTTCAAGGTGAAGGTGCGGCTGCCGGAGGCGTGACGCGGAGGTTTTTTTGACGGCGGGCGGAAAAAGGAACGGCGTATCGCGGACCCGGGGACTTTTTTCGCGGGATGCGGACGGATTTTTGTCGGCAGACGAGCGGCATGAAGAAGGGACAGGCATCGGCCCGGGCGGGCCGGCCTGTCCCTTCAATTATCGGATGAGGGCTCACGCGTACGGGTCGATCGTCACGATCGTGCCGTCCGGGTTGTAGTGCAGCTCCGTGTATTTGACGCAGCGCAGGTGGTTGACGCCGCCGGAGAGCGAGGCGTCGTGGTAGAACAGATACCATTTGCCCTGGAATTCGACGATGGAATGATGGGTCGTCCAGCCGATGACCGGCGTCAGGATGACGCCCTTGTACTTGAACGGGCCGTACGGGCTGTTGCCGACCGCGTAGACGAGCTTGTGCGTCGTGCCCGTCGAATAGGACAGATAGTACTTGCCGTTGTATTTGTGCATCCACGGCCCTTCGAAATAGCGCCGGTCCTCGTCGCCCGCCTTGATCGGTTCGCCGTTCTCGTCGAGGATCCGGATCTCGCGCGGCGTCTCCGCGAACGTCAGCATGTCGCCGTTCAGCCGCGCGACGCGCGGTCCGAGCGCGGGCTCGTCCGGCTCGGGTTCCCGGCCTTCGGGGTTGAATTCGCCCGTCTGCCATTTCTCGAGCTGGCCGCCCCACAGGCCGCCGAAATACAGGTACGCTTCGCCGTCGTCGTCGACGAAGGCGCACGGGTCGATGCTGAAGCTGCCGGGGATGCAGTTCGGCTCGGGCTTGAACGGGCCCGCCGGCTTGTCGCTCACCGCGACGCCGATCCGGAAATTCCCCTCATGGTCGCGCGCGGGAAAATAGAGGTAGTATTTGCCGTTCTTGAACGCGCAGTCCGGCGCCCACATCTGCTTGCTCGCCCACGGCACGTCGCGCACGTGCAGCACCTCGCCGTGGTCGACGACCGGCGAGTTCAGATCGTCCATGGACAGCACGTGGTAGTCCTGCATCTGATATTGGTCGCCGTTGTCGTTGTCCGGCCCGTCGTGCTCGAGGTCGTGGGATGGGTAGATGTACAGCTTGCCCTCGAACACGTGCGCCGAAGGATCCGCCGTATAGATATGCGTAACAAGCGGTTCTTTCGGTTTCGGAATGTGCGTCATGATGATCCCCTTTCGGTAGAAACATAGGCTTTTCTTGTCTATTATAGCAAGCGCAACCGCTTACACAAGGGAGCGGAATTAAGGATTTTCCCGCTAAATTAAAGGTGCGCGGCATCTCGGGGCGGTGAGCCGGCGCATTGACATCGGGATCAAGGTTCTGGTTGAATCGGAATATGCAACCTGAACTCACGGAGGCGGACGGCGATGATGCATGACCGCGTCAGCACCGGCATCAGAGGGATCGACGGCGTCGTCGACGGGCTCAGGCTCGGCGACAACGTCGTGTGGCAGGTGGACGAGATCGCGCAATACGGAAGGCTCGCCGCGCGGTTCGCGGAGCAGGCCGGGCGGGACGGACGAAAGCTGATCTATGTCCGCTTCGGCAGCCACGAGCCGCTGTTCGGCGCGGATTCGGGCGCCCATATCGTCGAGCTGAAGGCCGACCGGGGATTCGAGCGGTTCGCCGCGTCCGTCCACCGGCTGATCGAGCAGGAAGGGCGGCGGGCGTTCTATGTGTTCGATTGCCTGACCGATCTGCTTGCCGACTGGCATTCCGACCTGATGATCGGCAACTTCTTCCGCGTCACCTGTCCCTATCTGTATGAGCTCGAGACGGTGGCCTATTTCGCGATCATNCGCAACGCCCACACCTTCGCGACGATCGCGGGCATCCGCGAGACGACGCAGCTGCTCATCGACGTCTACCGGGTCGGCGGCAGCGACTACATTCACCCGTTGAAGGCGTTGAACCGGTACACCCCCGTGATGTATTTCCCGCACCGCATCGACGGCGACGAAGCGGTCAGCATCACGTCGAGCGCCGAGGCGGCCGAGCTGTTCGCCGCGGTCGCGCGCGGCGAG
>Ga0065723_102500_pt1 | contig 14379 bp, 13 predicted proteins | sample TheenrcuSG05Z960_FD_59110 | JGI IMG/M metagenome (GOLD analysis project Ga0065723, IMG submission 59110) | Thermophilic enrichment culture from UC Davis - Sample SG0.5Z960 | ecosystem: Engineered > Solid waste > Grass > Composting > Bioreactor | place: USA: University of California, Davis
GGGAGCCGCAGGTGACGACGCGTGAAGCGAGCGAGGTTCCTGGTGAGCTGCTCGGGCCACAGCCGACGGCACCGCTCGGGAATCCCGGACCGGAGACGCAGGGAGCGCGGAATGCCTTCGCGACACCCAGCGACGGCGCGCTCCCGCTGGGGGCCGGGCGTTTCGCGGTCGGCCGGCTGGCGATCCCGCTCGGCTGGCGCTGGTTCACGCTGGCTGATGTCTCGGTCGTTTCCTTCGAGCGGGTGGTGTTGAGTCGAACGGCGGCCGAACTCGGTATCCGTGCGACACTGCGGCACGCTCACTGAGGCACGTTGGGTTCCGATGGCGGGAGCATCCCGAGAAGGAGAGCGAGTTCGAGGAGGAGACGATCGCGCGCATCGGCCAGATTACGTCCGGTCCGCTCGGAAACTTGTGCCAGCCGGTAGGCGACCGTATTGCGGTGGATACCGAGGCGTGCGGCGACCTCCGAGGCGCTACCGTACTCGAGGAATGCAGCCAGCGTGTGCAGGAGTTCGCACGCCCGCTCGTCCTCGTCGAGCAAGGGGCCGAGCACCTGGCGACGGAACCCTTCGATCTCCGGGTTGCCCCACAGGAGGTACAAGAGCGCGTAGGGGCCGGTATCCGCCAACGCATCGAAGCGCACGACTGGCCCCGGCAGTGCACCGGTGCGGATGAGCCCGCTGAGGAAACGAGCTTGGCGCAAGCCCTCGGAAGCAGACTTCAGGCGGCTGACCGGGCGTGACAAGACGAAGAACCACGCAGGCTCGCTCTGCGAATCCATGCGCATGATCAACGGTGCGAGTTGCACCCGCTCGGCAGCGAAGGGGCTTCCCGCGAGACCTCTGGCCCGGCTCTCGACCCTTTCGGCTTCTTGCGGCGTGAGGAGGAGCGCGATCTCCTCGCCGAGGGGCGTCGTGCGATCGCGTGCACTCGGTTCCAGTACACGCCGGAGCACGTCGTCGCGATCTGTGGCCGAGCGACCACCGAGCAGCGCGACGACGACCGGTGCGTTCGGGTCGAGGCCCAGGCGTTGTGCGGCGTGCGGAAGAACGCTCTCGCTCAACCGGCCGAGCAGCAGGTCAGCGACCAGCTGGCTCAACGGTGCCGGGCGCGTCGCCCGTCCCTCCTGTGCGAGCAAGCTCGCGCCGAGCCCGGCGACGAGCGAGAGGACCAGCCGATCGCGTTCGGTCGTCGTGCTTCCTCGAGCGATGAGCGAGAGATACGCGAGCCGACCGCCCACACTGATCGCGGTGAGCAATCGGTCATCCTCGCCCTCGTTGAGTGCCCGGACATTCGGGTGCGGCCGGGCGTGAGCCAGCGCAGTCGGTGCAGCTGGCGTTGCCGCTTCGCCCGCGGCCGCCAGGACGCGTCCCTCGCTGTCCTGGAGCACAAGACTCCGGCCGCTGGCGAGGGCGGCAGCCTGGAGAACGGCGTCGATCCCTCCGGTCAGTGCGGCACGCGACAAGTCGCGTGTCAGTTCGGTCGAAAGGCGGTAGAGCGCTCGCCGTTGCTCGGTGAGCAACCGGTTGAGCGTGGACTCGAGGTCGAGCGGGATCGGGCCGGGGAACAACAGGAAAGGTAACGAGCCGACCGGCTCCTCGAAAAGGTTGGGCTCCGTCACGAGCGCAGCTACCGGCGCTTCGGCGAGCGTTTCGAGCAGTTCTTCCGCGTCAGCGAGACCAGCAGCCTGGATCTCGCGAAGAATCCGCCCACTCACGATGATGAGTTCATCGCCGCGCAGCGGAGGCAGAAACGGCGGGGCCGCACGGACACTCACCGCCCACGAGACCGGACGGTCGAGCACCGCGTCCTCGCTGGCTCCGGGCGGATAGACGACCGTAAAGCGTCGATCCCAGCGACAGAGGTCACGGAGAATCAGTTCAGCCATCTGTCACCCTCGGCATCCTCGCCGGAACGCAGAAGCGCTGGCGCCATTGCCAGCGCGCTGTATCGAGTGTAACAAGCGACACGCCATGCGGTGCGGAACGGAGCGTGGTGCGACGTGCCTCTGCGAGTTGCACAGGAGCGGTTGTGTCCCTCTTGCTCCTGGTGCCGGCAGTGCTCCGCGGGGGACACCTCACGTTCCTGCCGCATCGCACGGTGGTCCGGGCGGCTGCAGTCATTCGGTACGGCGACCGACATCCACTCCCAGTGCAGCGCGCCGCGACTGCGTTCCTTTAGCCCGTCCCGAGTGGTCGGTGGCGCAAGAGCGGCACGACCGCGGCACAGGTGAGCCGGGGTACCAGGCCGAACCTGGCAATGTCACGTGTGCGCGGGCAGGCAGTGAGCCCGGGAGCGACCAGCGAGATCGTCACTCCCGGAATCTCGCTCTTCGATATGCCTCGCGCAGTGCTAGGATGGGCTTCCGGTCAGGCGTTCGCGGGCGCGTTCGAGACTCGCCTGCAAGCGACCAGTGCACCAGCGAATCAGCCGCCGGCGCAACTCCTGGCCGCTCGCGGGAGCGAAGAGGAGCCCGAGGAGGAGTCCCCAGGTGAAGAATTTCGCTGCAGTGCGCAATCGTGCCAGCATCGCCTCAGCTCTCAGCCTCTACCGGTACTTCGGAGTCACTCGTTGCACTCGCCTGTCCTTCTTCAGCTGGCGTCCGTACCCCAGCGATGCGTGATTCGATCGTCTGGCGGGCGGTTGCCAGCTGTGTTCGCAGGGCTGTCGCGGCCTGCTCGCCCTGGGTGCGTGCCTGCTGGAGAAGCGTCGTGGCACGCTCACGCAAGGCAGGCGGAATCGCCTGCTGCTGAGAGGTCTTCAGCCACGTTGCCAACGCTCCTAGGATCGTTCCAAGCACAAGCCCGCCCAAGAAGCTCCGGAGCGTTCCTCGTCGCATGGCTATTCTCCCTTCCCGGAGTCACCTCCGTTGCTGGTACAGACGCCGTGGTCGTGCACTCGCAGTGTAAACGGTCGAGCACTCGCACTGCAACTCAGCTGTTCGGTGACGGTCGAGCGTGCACTTGCGTTCGAGACCAGTACGGACGTTCGCGAAGCGGGTCGTGCCAGCAGCCTGGGGCGCTGAAGCACGTCTCCCAGTGCGCGAACCGGGGACGTGCCGCTTGACAGGTCCAACTTTAGTCATTAACATATCCGCAGTTGTTCGAGATGGTGAACGGAAAGAGCGCAATCGTCTCGTACGGGAGGAGGAGGGGATGCAGCGTCGTTCGCTGTCCAGGCGGAGGCTGATCTGGTACGGTCTCGCGCTCGCTGGGGGATTGCTGGCTGCCTGTGCTGGTGAAGGAACGACGCCGTCCAGCGGTGCAACGGGTAGTGCAAGTCCGACCGATTCGGCGAACGCCACCGCGACGATGGCCGGGACGCCGTCTGCGGAAGAGCCTGTGCGCATCGGTATGCTGGTCGCATTGTCGGGCCCGTTCGCATCGCTCGGTGAGAATCTGGTGCGTGGACTGGAACTGGCGCTCGAGGAGGTCAATTCCGAGGTCGCCGGGCGACAGATCGTCGTGCAAGTCGAGGATTCGGCGGGTAATCCCGACCAGGCGCTGGCCAAAGCCCGGCAACTGGTCGAACGGGATCGCGTGCAAGTGCTCGCTGGTGTCACGCTGAGTAGCGAAGCGGGAGCACTCCGCGACTACATCGTGTCGTCCGGTGTGCCATTGATCGTGAGCAACGCAGGATTGCCCGGCCTGACTCGGGACCCCAAGATGCGAAGCCCCCTCATCTTCCGTGTCTCCTTCGCGAACGGGCAGCATGAGGCGCCATTCGGGCGCTATGCCTACGAGAAGTTGGGCTTCCGCCGGGTCGTGTTGACCGGCCTCGACTACTCGGCAGGTCATGACAAGGTCGGGGCGTTCGGAAAGCACTTCGAGGCAGCCGGTGGGACGATCGTCGGCGAGGTCTACGCGCCGGTCGATACAGCGGACTATGGCCCCTACCTCCAGCGTATCGCCCAGTACGAGGCGGATGGGGTGTTCGCGTTCTACTCGGGTGTCGATGCTGTGCGTTTCGTCCAGCAGTATGCGGAATTCGGCATCAAAGAGCAGATACCGCTCTTCGGTTCCGGCGATACGGTCGACGAAAGTATCCTGCAAGAGCAGGGTGAGGCGGCGCTCGGCTACGTCAGTTCGTCCCACTACGCGGTTCTCTACGACTCGCCGGAGAACCAGGAACTCGTGCGTCGGACGCGCGAGCGCTACGGCGTGGTCGCCAATCAGTTCGTCTATCAGGGCTATGTGACCGGGAGGGTGATTGTGGAAGCGCTCGCCGCGGTCGACGGGGCGATCGAGGATACCGCACGGTTCCTCGAGGCGCTGCGGGCTGTCCGGTTCCGCGGTCCGACTGGAGAGTTCCGCTTCCATCCCGAGTCGCAGGGAGCGATCATCACGGTCTTCATTCGACGTGTCGAGCGTTTGCCGAGCGGTGAACTGGGCAATGTCGTGCTCGATGTGATTCCCGACGTGGACGATGTGTCCTTCTGACGCCGCCAGGGGTTCCAAGGCAACGGGGCCAGGTCAACGACGACCTGACCCCGTTGTCGTTTCGCATTCCGGCATGCTGAACAGGCGACGAGCTGGATTCGGCAGCGTGGTATGATCGGCTCGGTTGTCGAGTCGAAGGGTGGAGCGATGGATCTCCACGAATACCAAGCTGCGGAGATTTTCGGTCGATACGGCATTCCGGTGAACCGGGGGATCGTGGCCCGGACACCGGAAGAGGCACGCCAGGCTGCCGAGCAGCTCGGTGGCCGGGTCGTGGTCAAGGCCCAGGTACACGCCGGTGGGCGTGGCAAAGCTGGTGGGATCCGGTTGGCGAACGATCCCGCCGAAGCGGAAGCAGCGGCGTCCCGCATCCTCGGGATGGAGATTCGCGGTCGTACTGTCCGCAAGGTACTCGTCGCACCGGCGGTCACGTTCGATCGCGAGTACTATCTCGGCGTCGTTCTCGACCGCGACGCGCGACGCATCGTGGTGATGGCCAGTAGCGCTGGCGGTGTCGATATCGAGGAAGTCGCACGGGAGCGGCCCGAGGCGATCGTGCGCGAGCATGCCGATCCGTTTCTCGGGTTCCTCGACTATCAGGCACGGCGCCTGGCGTTCCGCCTGGGTATCGAACCCGATCTCGTGCGCGGTTTCGCTGCCATCGCGCGTCAGCTCTATCAGGTCTACGTCGACTGTGATGCCTCCCTCGCGGAAATCAACCCGCTGGTCTTGACGCGTGACCGTACCTGGATGGCCCTCGACAGCAAGATGGTGCTGGACGATAACGGGCTCTTCCGGCATCCGGATCTGGCTGACCTGCGCGATCCGGAGGAGGAAGATCCGCTCGAACGCGAAGCGCGGCTCGCCGGGATCAGTTTCGTGCGCCTCGACGGCACGGTGGGGTGCATCGTCAACGGTGCTGGTCTCTCGATGGCTACCATGGATGCGATCAAGCTCTATGGTGGCGAGCCGGCGAACTTTCTGGATATCGGTGGCGGTGCTTCGGCCCAGCGCGTCGCCGCTGCGCTGCGCATTGTCGTGGCTGATCCCAACGTGCGGTCGATTCTGGTGAACATCTTCGGCGGTATCACGCGTGGCGATGTGGTCGCGCAGGGGTTGTTGGAAGCGTTGCGCGAGGTCGACGTACGCGTTCCGATCGTGATTCGGCTAGTCGGAACGCGGCAAGAAGAAGGCCGTCGCCTGCTCGAGGAAGCGGGGTTCACCGTCGTGGATACCATGGAGGAAGCGGCTGAGCGGGCAGTCGCGGCGGCGAAGAGCCAGTAGGGCAGGGGGAGCGATGGCGATCCTGGTCGACGAGTCGACGCGGTTGCTGGTGCAGGGTATCACTGGCCGCGAGGGATCGTTCCACACGCAACAGATGATCGAGTACGGTACGCGGGTCGTGGCCGGAGTGACGCCAGGGGCCGGTGGCCGGGAGGTGCATGGCGTCCCGGTCTTCGATACGGTAGCCGAGGCCGTTGCGGCAACCCAGCCGAACGTCTCCTTCGTCGCAGTCCCAGCCCCTTTCGCGCCGGACGCGATCCTGGAAGCAGCCGATGCGGGTATTCCCCTGATCGTCTGCATTACCGAAGGCATCCCTGTCCTCGAGATGGTACGCGTCTACCACGCGGTGCGGGCGCGTGGGGTGCGGCTTCTCGGACCGAATTGCCCGGGGCTGATCTCGCCCGGTAAGGCCAAGGTAGGGATCATGCCAGGCTTTATCCATACTCCAGGACCGGTCGGGATCGTCTCGCGGAGCGGTACGCTGACCTATGAAGTTGTCTGGGCCTTGACGCGAGCCGGCATCGGCCAGTCGACCGCAGTCGGGATCGGGGGCGATCCGGTCATCGGCACCTCGTTCGTCGACGTGCTGGAGATGTTCCAGAACGATCCGGAGACGCAGGCGATCGTCCTGATCGGCGAGATCGGTGGGGCAGACGAAGAAGCTGCTGCCGAGTACATTCGTCGCTCTGTCACCAAGCCGGTCGTCGGATTCATCGCCGGACGTACCGCGCCGCCGGGTCGGCGGATGGGACACGCGGGAGCGATCATCAGCGGTGGACGGGGCACTGCGGCCGAGAAGATTGCGGCGCTCGAAGCGGCTGGTGTACCGGTCGCCGAGCGACCTGCCCAGGTGGCGGAGCTGGTCCGCCAGGTGCTCGAACGACGTTGAGGAGGAGCGATGCCGGTCGAACTCGTCCCGCATCAGAGTCTCATCGTTCTGGGGCGGCTGGCCGGCAGCCGAGGCTACCTGTGGGGAACCGGTGGGAACCTGAGCTTGCGACGTAGCGAGTCGCACTTCCTCATCACGATGCGCGGTACCGCGCTCGATCAGCTGGACTCGCAAGATTTCGTCCTCGCGCCATTGCACGGCGAACCCGGCGAACCACCGGAGGCCTCGACCGAGATCCAGTTGCACCGGCGCATTTACCAGCTGCGACCGGATGTCCGCTGTGTGATCCATCTCTCACCGCTCTACACGACGCTCGTCGCCTGCACCGACCTCGAGCTGCCGACCGATCTCGTTCCGGAAACTGCGCTCTATCTCGGTGAGCTTGTGCGTGTGCCGTATATCCAGCCAGGAACCGACGAGCTGGCGCGGGCAGTCGCCGAAGCACTGGGTAAGGAGCGCTGGGTCGTCCTCATGGAGAACCACGGTGCCGTTGCGGTCGGGGAGACACCGCTCGATGCGTTCCGGCGCATCGAGGTACTCGAGTTTCTCTGTCGCCTGGTGGTGACGGCGCGGAGCGCCGGGCTCACGTTGCGCGGTATCGGCGCGGACGCGGTCGCAGCGTTACGCGCTTCCTACGGTGCGAAACCACGACGTTGATCCTGGTACGCATGCCAGCTCGCGGGGTGTCCACCGACGCATCGGTGACCGCGCTGCGCGCGGCTGTGCGGTGCGCGGGTCGCTCTTCGCCTCGGTTACGGGTCGGTGTGTGCCTGGTGGCTGGATGGTGCCAGCGACTCGTCCCGAGGGGCCAATTGTCCGGAGTCTCGCGCTGGTTCGGTCCGGCGACCAGGCCACCGGTCGAGAAACACCGCTGGGATGAGCGCGAGCAGCCCCAGCAGAGCGAACGCGAGCCCCCAGCCGATCAGTGGCGGCCGGTAGGTGAGGACGACAGTGTGCTCGCCGGCTGGCACCCACAGCGCCTGGTAAATGCCGTCGGCGATGACCAGGGGAACGGGCTGGCCATCGAGTGTCGCCCGCCAGCCAGGATCGGCGGAGACAGCGACGACGAGATAGGCTGGAGCACTGGTCTGGACGGCAATACGCAGACGATTGGGGCCCTGCCAGGAGGCGGTCGCGGTTCCGGTCGCACCTCGCTCGGCCGGTGGAAGCGACTCCGCGAGGTACAGTTCCGCGCGCGGGTCGAACGCGTCGCTGCACAGGCGCTCGAGCGCGGTGTTGACATCGGCCACGATCGCTCGATCGCTCAGCCAGACGCGTGGCAGTGCGGACAGGTTCTCCCAGAGAACGAGACCGGTGGGAGAGGTCAGCCGCCGCTCGAAAAAGGCACTGAAGTCACCGGCTTCGGTGCGGGTGAGCACGAAGCGAACGTTGAGAAGGTCGAGAGCCCCACGGCCCGGAGCGGAGCGGGCGCACTCGAGCGCTCGCGCGTAGGCTGCCGGCTGCATCGGATCGAAGAGTCCGCCAGCGTCCTCGAGATCGTGCACCGCAGCGGCACTCGGTTGCCAGCGGATCGTCAGCGCCAAGAACCGCCAGGGGCCAGTCTCTGTGGTCGCCCGGCGGAGATGCTCGACAATTTCGGGATGTCGGAAGTCGACCATGAGGTCCTCGGGCGTTGGGTTGAACGGACTCGTCACACTGAAGAGATCGAGGACGACGAGGCCGATTCCCAGGATGGCGATGAGCGGACGCGCTGTCCTGCTCAGCGCGCGCAGCCAGAGGATCGTGAGCCCGAGCCACAGCACGAGCAGCAGCAAGCTTTCAAAGGCCCGGACGGCCGGTTCCGGCGGAGTCGTGCTGGTCACGATCGCCAGGAGAAACAGCGGAGCGATCAAAAGGCCGATCATACCGGTGACCAGCAGCAGGACCTGCGCGAACCGACCACCGATCCGCATGACCGTTTCGCCGCGGTCGAGCGCGGCGGCGAGCCCCATCGCCGCGAGAAGAGCGACCGTCAGATCGACGTAGAGTAGCGAGCGCGCCGGCGCACGCAGCAAATCGGCGAAGGGGAGAAAGCGGTAGACCCACCCGTGAACCGCTGTCGCTGGGCCGAGCGCGTGCAGCAGGGCGAGGAAACCGATTGCCGCCAGCAGCCAGCGGATCGGCTCGCGACCTAGAACGAGCGCCAGGGCTGCCAGCACGAGCGTCACGGTTCCCGCGTAGGCCCAGACCTCGCCGTTCGCCCACGGACCCCACCAGTTCGTCGGGTTGTCACCGAAGGCTCGCGGCAGGAAGAAGTTCACCAGGGCAGTCGGCTGGAGCGCGAACTCGCTCGCTTGCTCGTAACTCAGGCCACCGGAGCGAACGGATCGGCGAGCCAATTCGAGCGAGGGGAGAAGCGCCGGCGCAGCCAGTGCCAAGCCGGTTGCGATGCCGAATCCGGCTCGCACTGCGTCGCTGGCGAGCAGCCGAACCGGGCGGATCGCTGCCTGCCTGTCGCGGTTCTGTAGGCTCGTCAGGAACGCGGTGAGTTCGTGCGGACGCTCACGAGCGAGGTAGCCGATCCACCACAGTCCGGCAGCGACGAGACCATAGAGGACGGTCTGCTGATGGCCGCCAGTGGCGAGCAGGAAGGTCGCCAGCGCGATGGCGAGGTTCCAGTGCCAGCGACGGGTGGCGAGCGAGCGGGCCAGCGCCAGCCACAGCCAGGGGATCCAGACGGCTGCCGCGAGCATCGAGTAATGGCCGAGGTGAGCGACGAGGAAGCCGCTGTACGGAAAGACGATTCCGGCGACCAGCGACGGCAGGCGGCCGAGCTGAAGGCCGACGCGAGCCAGTGCGTACGCACCCATACTGGCGATACCGTAGTGTGCGAGAACGAGAAGTTCGAGCGCCCCATAACTGAAGGGGCGTGCCAGGACGTAGGCGAGCCAGTTCAGGGGATAGAGCACACCCGCCTGGTAGTTCGCCCAGTGAGACATCCCGCTGAACAGCGTCGGGTTCCAGAGCGGCAGTTCGCCGCTCTGGACGGTGCGTGCTGCGAAGGCATGGAGCGGGAAGAAGAACGAGTTGAGATCGCCGCCGCCGCGTGGTACGTGTGCCGGTGTGAGCAGCGGCCGCCAGAAGAACAGCAGCCAGAGGATCAGGAGCCCACCCACGGCAGCCAGTTCTGGCGCCAACCGGCTCCGCTTCCACCAGAGGATGACGGTGCAGCTGCCCCAGAGGATGACGGCCAGGAACACGAACCACAGGGGGAGCAGGCCGGTCGTCCGCGCTGTCAGATCGACGGCCACGGCGAGGCTCCCCTGCCCGACGCGTCACACGTTGAAGAGGATGTGCACGACGTCGCCGTCTTCGACGACGTAGTTTCGTCCCTCGAGTCGGAGGGCGCCGAGTTTGCGTGCTTCGGTGAGGCTCCCGGCGCGGACGAGGTCATCGTAGTGGACGACTTCGGCCCGGATGAAGCCTTGAGCGAGGTCGCTGTGAATCGTCCCGGCTGCTTCGATAGCGGTGGCACCGCGGCGGATCGTCCAGGCCCGGACTTCGTCAGGGCCGACAGTGAAGAACGAAATCAGGCCGAGCAACCGGTAGGAGGTGCGGATCACCCGGTTGCGCGCTGGCTCACTGATTCCGAGTTCCTGCATGAACGCGGCGGCCTCGTCGGGCGCGAGTTGTGCGAGTTCCGCTTCGAGCTTTCCTGGGAGCGCTTCGACCGCGATACCGGGGCCAGTCAGGCGCTCGCTGGCGGCGGCGAGTAGCGTTTCCGCCTCGCTCAGGCGCTCTTCGCCGAGGTTGAGCAGGATCAGGAGCGGCTTCTGGGTCAGAAAGCCGAATCCGCGAAGCAGCTTCTCCTCGTCCGGTTGCAGTTCGATCGCGCGGATCGGTATGCCATCGCTCAGTGCGCGATGCAGCCGCTCGAGCACAGCTCCTTCGCGTTCGTGTGCTTCGCGCTCCTGGCCGCGCAGCTTGGGGATCATGGCGCGGATTCGCTGGAGACGCTTGTCGACCATCGCCAGATCGACGAACAGAAGCTCCATATTGATCGTCTCGATATCCCGGAGCGGATCCACCGAGCCTTCCGGATGCGGAACGGTCGGGTCGTCGAAGGCGCGCACGACGTGCACGAGTGCGCTCGCCTGTTGCAGGTAACCGAGCAAGCGCCCGCCGAGCCCGCGTTCATGGATGCCCTTCGCCAGCCCAGCGACGTCCCACGTACTGGATCTCGGCGGGCGACCGTACGGCGAGGTTTGNACAGCTGTGTCAGGACATCCAGACGGGGAGTCTGGTACGTTTCACGGTCGCCAGATTCGGTTCGTCCTCGACACCACTGAAGGTGCCGGTCGCGGCGTGGGCACCGGTCAACGCATTGAAGACGGTCGTTTTGCCGCTCTGCGGTAGTCCGATCAAGACCAGTTGTACGGGCATTCCTCGTCCTCCGCTCGACGCACCGAGCCTTGTTGTACCACGGTACTGCGCTCAGCCGCCGAGCAGCGGGTCGGGCACGCCGACTTCAGCGAACGCTTGGGCTCGCAAACGGCACGAATCGCACTGCTGGCACGGGTGCTCTCCGCCACGGTAGCACGACCAGGTCAGGCCGTAGTCGACACCGAGACGCAGGCCGAGTCGGACGATGCTCGCCTTGGGCACATCGAGAAACGGTGCCAGCACCGGGATGCGTCGCCCGGTCTCCACGAAACGTCGCGAGGCCAGATCGGCAGCCTGCTGGTAGGCAGCGAGGAACTCGCCGCGACAGTCCGGATAGCCGCTGTAATCGACCTGGCTGACCGCGATCGCGACTGCGTCGGCGTCGATCGCCTCGGCGTAGGCATGAGCGATGGCGAGAAAGACCAGATTGCGGACCGGGACATAAGTGGAGGGAATGCCGGGCGTAGGTTCGCTTGGGATTTCTCCCGCGCCGACGAGCGAGGACCCGCCCCACTGTGCGAGATCGACCGTCACGATCCGGTGCTCGGCGAAGCGAAGCCGTTCCGCCACTGCGCGCGCTGCGGCCAGTTCGCGTTCGTGCCGCTGACCGTACCGGAACGAGAGCCCGTACAGTTCGAAACCGTAGGCATCCAGGAGATAGGCCAGCGTGGTACTGTCCAACCCTCCCGAGAGCAGAACGACCGCGCGGCGAGGTCTCCGTTCCGTGGCCATCGTGTCCGCTCCTTCCCGCACAGCTTCCTCGTCGACTCGAGTATGCTCGCACCGGAGGGGAAACGATGCAGCGGTGGACGTGGGTTGGCGGTACCTGGCTCCTCGCAGCGATCGCGCACCGGTGGTGGGCACGTGCACCCGAGGGGTCCCTCTACCGGGCGTTGTGCGATGGGCTCTCGCACGCGGCACTGGGCCTGGCCACCAGTTTGCCGGCTGCGCGGTATGCGCCGCGGCCGGAGCGCGTGCTGACGGGCGCGTTGCTCGGGGCCCTCGCGATCGACCTGGATCACGTGGCTGCAGCGCGTTCGATTCGCCTCGAGCGCTGCATGACGATGCCGCAGCGACCGGCGACGCACTCGCTGGCGGTAGCTGCTGCGCTCACTGGTCTGGTAGCCGGCTGGGACCGGTATCTCGGCATCGGGTTGGGGCTCGGCTTGGGCTCGCACCTGGTGCGTGACCTCGTCACCGGTGGTGCACCGCTCGTCCATCCGCGCCGTGTCGTGCGGCTTCGCGAGTATCTTGCGGTGCCGCTGGTGCTCGGCCTCGCGGCTGGCGGCAGCTGGCTCATGCGACGGCTGCCGAACGAAGCATCGTCCCGCGAGACCATGTTAGGATAGCCCTGGGAAGGGGGAGCGGATGGACATCGTGCGGACGGTCCATGGTGCGCTCGGTGAGTCGCTCGCGGTCATCTACCTCTTGATCGCGCTCGGGAGCTATCTGCGGCGCCGCCAGGGTGGGCTTCCGATGTGGGTCGTCGGCCTGGCGCATTTGCTCATCGCTGCCCAGGTCGTCCTGGGCACCGTGCTGTACAGTCCGGGCGCCGCAGGTCATCAGCATCTGGCACCCGATCACCGGCTATCTGGCGCTCGTCGCGCTCGGGCTTACGGTCGTCTTGCGTAACCGGCTCGGCCGGGCCAACAGCGCTGCCCTCACGGCGCTCATCGTCATGGTGCTCGTGATCGTGAACGTCCTGATCGCGCGTCTCCGCTGAGCGGCGAAGCGCAACCCCCGGCCAGCCTAGAGTTCGCTGATCAGCGGCAGGATGAGCGGCCGGAACTTGGCGCGCCGATAGAGCTGGCGACCGAGAACGCTCTTGGTGCGGCTCACCAGATAGCCGTGACTGAAGCCACCCTTCTGCTTGGCCAGGAACCGCTTGAATTCCTCGGTGACTTTGGCCAGCGTTTCTGGATTGACCTTGCCGTTCAGCCCTTCGGCCGTCACCTCCGGCCCAGCGATCAACTTGCCGGTCTCCCGATCGATGACGAATGCGGCGATGATCACGCCGCTCGACGCGACTTCGTCCCGGCGCCGGAGAATGGGATGCGTCGGCGTCACGAAGTCGACGAGAACCGGGCCGCAATCGACCGTTCCTTCGCGCCGGACGTCTTCGCGGCTGAAGCTGAGGACGGCCCCGAGTTCGGGTATGACGACACGTTCCGGAAGGTAGCCGAGTTCGAGTGCGAGTTCACGGTACAGCGCCAGGTGCCGGTATTCGCCGTGCACGGGGACACAGAAGCGCGGCCGCAAGAGACGCAGCATGTGCTTGAGCTCGTCGCGGCTGGCATGCCCGGACACATGAACGGTCGGCTCGATATCGGGATAGATCACCTTGATGCCCATGCGGAAGAGCTGGTCGATCGTTTCGCTGACCGTTTGCTCGTTCCCCGGGATCGGCGTCGCCGAAAAAGATGACCAGGTCGCCGGGGGTGAGGCGAATATGCGGGTGATCGTTGCTCGCGATGCGGGCGAGCGCCGCCGTCGCTTCTCCCTGGCTTCCCGTGGTCAACAGCATCGCTTGCTTGCGGGGCAGCGTCATCGCGATCTCGACCGGAACGATCACCCCCGGCGGCGGCTGGAGGTAGCCCAGTTCCTGCGCGATCCGGGTGCTCTGTTCCATGCTGCGACCGGAGATAGCGACCTTGCGGCCGTGCCGGTGGGCCGCCCGGATCGCTTGATCGATGCGCGTGATGTTGGAGGCGAAGGTGGTCAGGATGACGCGCCCCTCGGCCGAGCCGATGATGCGATCGAGCGTTTCGCTGACGACAGCCTCCGATGGCGTTCGGCCAGGGCGTTCGACGCGGACAGCATCGGAGAGGAGCACGAGTACACCCTCGCGGCCGATCTGTTTCAGCCGGGCCTCGTCGGTCTTCGGGCCGAGCGGCGGAGTCGGGTCGAACTTGTAGTCGCCGGTGTGGACGACCCAGCCCAACGGGGTCTTGATCGCGATGGCGTAGCTGCCCGGGATACTGTGCGTGACCGGAATGAACTCCACCTCGAAGTGCTGGCCGAGGCGGTAGCGCTTGCGGGGTTGGACAACGCGGAAGTCAGCCAGCTTCGGGTCGCTGAAGTCCTCGACTTTCGCCCGGGCGTAGGCGATGGCGAGTTCCGATCCGTAGATCGGAACCGGTGCGATACTCTTGAATTCGTTGAGAATGAAAGGGATACCACCGATATGGTCTTCATGCCCGTGGGTGAGCAGGATCGCGCGTACTTTGCTGAGCCGTTGCTTGATATAACCGACATCGGGGATAATCAGGTCGACTCCGCGTAGATCTTCTTCGGGAAACTTGGCGCCGACGTCGACGACGATCAGCTCGTTCCGGTATTCGTACACCGTCATGCTTTTCCCGATCTCGCCGACGCCGCCGAGCG